>Ga0181558_10000541_pt1 | contig 35097 bp, 38 predicted proteins | sample 011ome_22_FD_133754 | JGI IMG/M metagenome (GOLD analysis project Ga0181558, IMG submission 133754) | Coastal salt marsh microbial communities from the Groves Creek Marsh, Skidaway Island, Georgia - 011507BT metaG (megahit assembly) | ecosystem: Environmental > Aquatic > Marine > Intertidal... | reverse complement strand
TGGTCCTGTGTATCTTGCCATTTCTATTTTGTTTTTGATTCCAGACTGCTGGTCCTTTAGCCAGCGTCAATGGTCTTATTTATAATTGGACAAAAGATTTAAGATTTCTCAACTGAATGAGCAAAAGGCTTTCAGGCCTAACCTTGAATCTAATGACACCTCTTATTCTAAATTATACTCTACGTCTTTTCGGTGGACGACAACCGTTGTGTGGTAATGGAGTAACATCTACTATTTCAGTTACTTCTATTCCGCTATTATGGATAGCTCTGATAGCAGACTCTCTTCCAGAACCAGGTCCTTTAACATATACCTTCACTTTTCTCAATCCTAATTCATGTGCTTCTCTTGCACAATCCTCAGCTGAAACTTGTGCCGCGTAAGGTGTGTTCTTTTTAGATCCTCTAAATCCCATTTTTCCTGCAGATGACCAAGAGATTACCTGACCTGCTTTGTTTGTAAGGGAAATAATGATATTGTTAAAAGAAGCTTGGATATGTGCTTGACCTACCGCTTCTACTTTAACCTTTTTCTTTTTTGCTTTACCTGATTTTGCCATCCTATAAAATTTTGACTTTGTCGTCCTAGTTGAGTTATCATCTGGTTGCCCGAGTATTCAGACTTAATACCCGAAATACGGATCAGATTCTAACTCAGACTTACAGCCTGATCAATTACTTATTACTTAGTTGCTTTCTTCTTGTTAGCAACAGTTTTTCTTCTACCCTTACGAGTACGAGAGTTGTTCTTCGTACGCTGTCCTCTTAAAGGAAGACCAGCTCTGTGACGAATACCTCTATTACACCCGATATCCATTAAACGCTTAATGTTTAATTGAACTTCAGAACGCAAAGCTCCCTCTACTTTCATCTCAGCAACAGCTGCACGTACCTTCGCAGTCTCATCATCAGACCAATCTTGTACTTTTTTATTTCGATCAACCTCAGTTGCATCTAAAATATCTCCAGCAGTACTTCTACCTATTCCGTAAATGTATGTTAAACTGATTACCCCTCTTTTGTTCTTAGGTATATCTATTCCAGCGATTCTAGCCATAACTTATATCAATTTTGAGTTTTGAGTTGCGGTTTTGATATCATCTATCTTTATGCCGATACTCAAGTCTACCTCTCTAATTATCCTTGTCTTTGTTTAAACTTAGGGTTCTTCTTATTAATTACGTAAACTTTCCCGTTTCTCTTAACGATCTTGCAATCTGCAGAACGTTTCTTCACTGATGCTCTTACTTTCATAATTCCTAATTTGGCGCAAAAGTAATCAAAGCTTCCGAAAGTGGACCATTGATTGCAAAACTTTTGCTAATTATTATCTTATTTGTAGCGATACGTTATTCTACCTTTTGTCAAATCGTATGGTGACATTTCCAGTTTCACTTTGTCTCCAGGTAAGATTTTAATGTAGTGCATTCTCATCTTTCCTGAAATGTGAGCTGTAATTTTGTGCCCATTTTCTAGTTCAACTCTAAACATTGCGTTTGACAATGCCTCGATAATTGTACCGTCTTGTTCGATTGAAGCTTGTTTAGCCATAATTTATATAACGTTTCCTATTGGTTTTTCTCCTCGTCTTCCACGAATTGTACCACCTTCTATCATACCATCATAGTGACGGTTGAGTAAATATGTTTCAATTTGCTGCAACGTATCTAAAACAACACCAACCATAATTAGCATAGATGTACCACCCATGAACATTGCGAAGCTATCTCCCACACCAAATAACATGGCAAAGGCAGGGATAATTGCAATAGCAGCTAGCATTAAGGATCCTGGTAATGTAATCCGTGATAAGATGTTATCTAGAAAATCTGCAGTTTCTGATCCTGGTTTAACACCAGGGATAAATCCACCATTCCTTTTTAAGTCATCTGCAATTTGCTTTGGATTAATGGTTATCGCCGTATAAAAATACGTAAAAACAATAATCATAACTGCAAATAAGAAGTTATACCAGAAACTCTTAAAGTCAGCCAATGCTCCTAAAGCATCTGCTCCAATCATTGCTGGTACAGTCATAATTGCCTGAGCAAAAATGATTGGCATTACACCAGAGGCATTTACCTTAAGTGGAATATAACTACGCGACGATTCTTGCAAACCACCTTGTCTTCCACCTACAACTTTTTTCGCATAATTAATCGGTACACGTCTGACACCTTGTACAATCAATGTCGTCACCATGATAATAGCGAAGAACACCAATACTTCTACTAAGAACATGTAAATAGATCCTACTCCGTCCATTCTCATGTTAAACTCAGTCAACACTGAACTTGGGAAGCGAGCGAGGATTCCTACAGTAATCAATAATGAAATACCGTTTCCAATTCCTTTATCTGTAATACGTTCACCCAACCACATTGCGAACATCGTTCCGGAGATTAACAATCCGATAGAGCTAATCCACCATAACATACTTGGATCCACAGCTGCACCACCATCGCCAACACCAACATACATTGTTAGATATGAAGGCGCTTGGAAAGCACAAATTAAGATCGTCAAGATACGTGTATAGTTATTGATCTTACGACGTCCACTCTCTCCCTCTTTCTGCATCTTTTGAACGACAGGAACTGCCATACCAAGAAGCTGCATGATAATGGAAGCGGAGATGTAAGGCATAATACCTAGCGCCATAATCGACGCTTTTGAAAAGGCACCCCCTGCAAACAAGTCAAGAAGACCTATCAAACCACCGCTTGAGGCACTATTTGCCAGCGCTTGTTGATCCACGCCTGGAATTACAATAAACGAACCGATTCGGTAGATCAAAATCAAGCCCAACGTCAAACCAATACGGTTACGAAGCTCTTCGATCTTCCAGATATTCTTTATTGTCTCTATAAATTTCTTCATTCGAGGTGCTTATTAAGGGATTAAACGATTTCTACACTTCCACCAGCAGCTTCAATAGCAGCTTTAGCAGATGCAGAGAATCCATTAGCTGAAACCTTTAAACTCGCTTTCAGTTCTCCTCTACCTAAGATCTTCACCAAATCATTTTTGGCTGTCAATCCGTTCTCATGCAACACCTCTAGTGTGATTTCCTTTACATTTCTTTTTTCTACCAATGCCTGTAAGGTATCAAGGTTAATTCCTTTATACTCTTTACGGTTGATATTGGTAAAACCAAATTTAGGAACACGTCTTTGAAGTGGCATCTGTCCACCTTCAAATCCAATTTTCGAACTGTAACCTGAGCGCGATTTAGCTCCTTTGTGTCCACGAGTGGCTGTTCCACCGTGTCCTGAACCTTGCCCTCTACCGACTCGCTTTTTGCTTTTGGTTGCACCATCCGCCGGTTGTATCTTATTTAAATCCATCTTTAAAAAATGATTAAAATTTCTTATTCAACAATTTCCAACATGTGAGCGACCTTATCGATCATTCCCATCACCTGTGGACTTGTTTCTTTTTCTATTACTTGATTCAATTTCTTAAATCCTAGTGCTTCGATCGTTCTTTTTTGATCTTTCGGACGATTGATTGCACTTTTAACTTGCTTTATCTTAATAGTTGCCATCTCTTTAAAATTTCAATTCCTAGTTCCATCTCAGCTATTACTGCGGAGTTGGCAGGTTGGAATTTATCCGTTAAACACTTTTTCCATTGAAACACCACGATCATGTGCAACTTGCACTGCATCTCTCATCTGAACTAGTGCGTTCATTGTCGCTTTAACAACATTGTGAGGGTTTGATGAACCTTGCGATTTTGCAAGGATATCAGTTACACCAGCACTTTCCAATACCGCACGCATTGCTCCACCAGCGATAACCCCTGTACCATTTGATGCTGGTCTTAAGAAGACACGTGCACCAGAGTACTTACCTTTTTGAGCGTGAGGCACTGTTCCGTTAATTACAGGAACGCGGATCAAGTTTTTCTTAGCGTCATCGACACCTTTTGAAATTGCTTCAACAACTTCCTTAGCTTTACCCAAACCGTGTCCTACAACACCGTCTTCGTTTCCTACAACAACCACAGCTGAAAAACTGAATGTACGACCACCCTTAGTTACTTTTGTTACACGGTTAAGTGTTACCAACTTGTCCTTAAGTTCCAGGTCTGCAGATCTAACTTTCTTTGCTTTCATTTCTTTAAAATTTTAATCCTCCTTCTCTGGCACCTTCGGCAAGCGCTTTCACTCTTCCGTGGTACTGATATCCATTACGGTCAAACACAACTGTTTCTACTCCGGCTTTTGATGCTTTTTCAGCCACATCTTTACCCACAATCGCTGCAACTTCGGACTTTGATTTTCCTTCTGCTGCTTTGTTCTTGTATGAAGACGCTGAAGCAAGTGTTACACCGTTATTGTCATCAATGATCTGAGCATAAATCTGTTTATTAGATCTAAAAACACTCAATCTTGGTTTCGCTGAAGTTCCAAAAACCTTCTTTCGGATTCTTCGCTTTATCTTTGCTCTTTTTTCAACTTTTACTGAAGCCATAATTCAATTATTTCGCAGCTGATTTACCAGCTTTTCTTCTAATATACTCATCAGAATATCTGATACCTTTTCCTTTATACGGTTCAGGTTTTCTTAAAGATCTGATCTTCGCAGCAACTTGCCCTAGCAATTGCTTATCATGTGACTCAAGTGTTAACACTGGTGCTTTACCTTTCGCCGTTTCAGCTACCGCTTTAACTTCAGAAGGTAATTCAAAAGCTACAGGGTGTGAGTATCCGATTACCATTTCCAAAAGTTGACCTTTTGTAGTAGCACGGTAACCAACACCATGAAATTCAAGCTTTTTAGACCAACCTTTAGAAACACCTTGAATCATGTTGTAAATTAACGCTCTGTATAAGCCGTGCTTAGCCTTTGCGTCTTTTGATTCATTGGTTCTTTCCAAAGTTAGAACACCATCTTCTTGTTTAATTGTAACACTCGGGTCAATATCTTGTGTCAATTCGCCCTTTGGTCCTTTAGCGGTGAACTTCCCCTCTTCGATTTTGATCTCTACGCCGCTTTCTATTGTGACCGGTGCATTTCCAATTCTAGACATAACTCTATTCTTTTCTCAATTTTTTAATAAACGTAGCAAAGGACTTCCCCTCCGACGTTTTCTTTTCTTGCCTCTTTGTCAGAAATGACTCCTTTAGAAGTTGAAAGGATGGCAATTCCTAATCCATTCAATACTCTAGGAAGACTGTCTGCTCCTGCATATTTACGAAGACCTGGCTTACTCACACGTTGCAATTTTTTAATTGCAGCTGTACCATTGACATACTTTAAAGCGATTTTGATAATCCCTTGTTTGCTGTCTTCTTCAAATTTGTAGCTGAGGATATATCCTTTATCAGCTAAAATTTTAGTCATTTCTTTTTTCAAGTTTGACGCTGGAATCTCTACTACCTTATGTCTGGCTAGCTGAGCATTTCTCAATCGCGTCAAGTAATCTGCTATTGGATCTGTATTCATTGTATATAGTTTTAGACTTGAAATCGCATCGTATGATTACGCGTTGATTTCAGTTTCTAATTAATTCTTATTTACCAGCTTGCTTTTTTAACACCTGGGATCTTACCAGACAAGGCCATTTCTCTGAATGTTACACGAGAAATCCCGAATTGTCTCATATATCCTCTCGGACGTCCTGTCAAACCACATCTGTTGTGCACGCGGATTTTCATTGAGTTCTTCGGTAATTTTTGAAGTGCCATCATAGCATCCCAATCACCTTCGTTAGCAGCTTTTCTTAAAGCATCTCTTTTTTCAGCATATTTCGCAGCCATTGCAATTTTCTTGCGCTGCTTTGCTTTCATTGATTCTTTAGCCATCTTCTTTAGTTTTTAACGAATGGGAAACCAAATGCATTCAATAACTCTTTACTCTCTTCATCTGAAGATGTATTTGTTACGAAAGTGATGTCCATTCCGAATATTTTGTTCACTTTGTCGATATCGATCTCTGGGAAAATGATGTGTTCTTTTATACCCATATTGAAGTTACCAGTACCATCAAAACCACTTGCCTTAACACCTCTAAAATCTCGAGTTCTTGGTAGAGCGATGTTAATTAATCGATCCAAGAATTCGTACATTTTATCACCGCGCAACGTTACTTTAACCCCTACAGGCATCCCTTTTCTCAACTTAAAGTTGGAGATATCCTTTTTTGAATTAGTTGCAATAGCGTGTTGACCGGCGATAGCCGACATATCGTTTACAGCTGAGTCAATTAATTTCTTATCTGCGATCGCATCACCAACTCCCTGGCTCAAAACGATCTTTTCGAGTTTAGGTACGCGCATAGCTGATTTGAATCCAAACTTTTCTTGAAGATTTGGAGCAATCTCTTTTACGTACTGATCTCTAAGTCTTGGTGTATAGCTCATTACTTAACTACCTCCCCGTTCTTTTTTAAATATCTAACTAGTTTTCCGTTCTCGTCCTTTTGTCTTCCAATTCGGGAAGCCACGCCGTCCACAACGAGCATAACGTTTGACAGGTGAATACCTGCTTCCGTTTCTTCAATTCCACCTTGTGGATTGGATGCACTGGGCTTCACATGTTTTTTAACAATATTTACACCCTCAACAATAGCACGATTTTTCTTGCGGTCGATTCGAAGGACTTTTCCTTCGCTACCTTTTGACGTACCGCTGATCACTTTAACAGTGTCACCTACTTTTACGTGTAGTTTCTTTTGCATTTCTCTCAATTTTAAAGTACCTCCGGTGCTAATGAAACAACTTTCATATATTGTTTGTCTCTCAATTCACGAGCGACAGGTCCAAAAATACGCGTACCTCTCATTTCACCCGCTTCATTCAAAAGAACAACAGCGTTGTCATCAAATCGAACATAAGATCCGTCCGGACGTCTCACTTCTTTTTTCGTTCTTACAATAACCGCTTTGGTTACTTGGCCTTTTTTGACATTACCTGCAGGCATAGCGCTCTTCACGGTTACGACAATTTTGTCACCAACAGACGCATAACGTCTCTTTGTACCACCGAGAACACGGATACACAAAACTTCTTTTGCACCGCTGTTATCTGCTACAGATAATCTACTTTCTGACTGAATCATTGTGTCTTATTTAGCTCTTTCAACAATTTCTACTAATCTCCAACACTTATTTTTACTAAGTGGACGAGTTTCCATTATGCGAACCGTGTCACCTTGGTTGCATTCATTTTCTTCGTCGTGGGCGACAAATTTAGTAGTTTTTTTTACGAACTTACCATACTTCGGGTGTTTTACTTTTCTTTCAACCGAAACAACTACGGACTTGTCCATTTTGCTGCTGGTTACCACACCGATACGTTCTTTTCTTAAGTTTCTTTTATTTTCCATTACAGAAAGTCTTTATTTCTAAAAATCCTAAGCTTTCAGCTCGCGATTTCTAATTTCGGTTTTTAATCGAGCTATCGTTCGACGCCCTTCTCTAATTTGAATTGGGTTTTCCAACTGAGAAACTGCGTGTGTCAGAACCAAATTTTCATTTTGTGACGACATCTCTTCTAATTTCTCTCTTAGATCTTCCAAAGACAATTCTTTCATTTCTTTCGTTTTCATCTCTTTTTCTTTTTAGCGTTAAAGAAATACTAAACGTAGTCTTTACGGACAACGAACTTACACTTCAGCGGTAATTTTTGAGCAGCTAGACGCATTGCTTCGCGAGCTGTATCAATATCAACACCTTCTGCTTCGAACAGAATACGTCCAGGTCTTACAACGGCAACCCAATGACTCGGAGCACCTTTACCTTTACCCATACGTACTTCCGCAGGTTTAGCGGTAATCGGCTTGTCTGGAAAGATTCGAATCCAAACTTTACCTTCTCTTTTCATGTAACGCGTAACTGCGATACGAGAAGCTTCAATTTGTCTGGAGGTAATCCAACCCGGCTCAAGGGATTTTAACCCGAATGATCCGAAAGCGATTTGGCTACCTCTGTGCGCCAAGCCCGTATTTCTTCCTTTCTGAGCTTTTCTAAATTTGGTTCTTTTCGGCTGTAACATTTCCTAATGCTTTTACTTTATTATTTTCTTCTGTTTTGGAATTTCGGGCTACGTTTTCCTGCTTTTTTCTGCTTCAGTCCAACGTTTGGAGAAAGATCTCTTTTCCCGTATACTTCTCCCTTACAAATCCACACTTTAATTCCAATTCGGCCATACGTCGTATGCGCTTCGGATAATGCATAATCGATGTCTGCACGGAAAGTATGCAATGGTGTACGACCATCTTTATACATTTCATTACGTGCCATCTCAGCTCCATTTAAACGACCGCTGATTTTCACCTTAATTCCTTCAGCTCCCATGCGCATTGTTGATTGGATTGACATTTTGATTGCACGACGGAAAGAAATTCTTCCTTCGATTTGACGAGCAATACTATCAGCAACTAACTTCGCATCCAATTCAGGGCGTTTGATTTCAAAAATGTTGATTTGAACCTCTTTACCAGTGATCTTTTTCAACTCCTCTTTCAATTTGTCTACTTCTTGACCACCTTTTCCGATTATCACACCGGGACGCGCCGTATTAATAGTTACGGTTACCAGTTTGATCGTACGTTCGATAATGATTTTAGAGATGCTAGCTTTACGCAAACGAGCATTTAAATATTCTCTAATCTTGTGGTCTTCCACAATTTTAGCAGAATAGTCATTTCCTCCAAACCAATTCGATTCCCATCCCTGGATGAATCCTAGTCTATTTCCTATTGGATTAGTCTTTTGTCCCATTCTTAATTTGTTTTAACGCTATCAACTACGATAGTGGTGTGATTTGATCTTTTTCTAATTCTGTGCGCTCTTCCTTGAGGCGCTGGTTGAATTCGCTTCAACATTCCGGCAACATCAACTCTAACTTCAGATACGATTAATGTCTCGTCTTCTAAACTTTTGTCTTCGTTTTTTTGTTCCCAGTTTGCAATAGCTGAACGCAATAACTTTTCCAGTCTACCAGATGCCTCTTTCGAGTTGTGTGAAAGGATATTTAAAGCCTTATTCACTTCGACACCGCGAACTAAATCAGCTACCAATCTCATTTTTCTTGCAGAAATAGGGCAGTTATTCAACTTCGCAATCGCGATATTCGATTTACGTTCTTTTAACTGCTCTGCTTTTAATCTTTTTCTAGCTCCCATCTTGATCTATGTTTGGCCAATTATTTCTTTTTCTTTTTGTCCGCATGACCTCTAAAGGTTCTTGTCGGTGCAAACTCGCCTAACTTGTGTCCTACCATGTTTTCTGTTACATAAACCGGAATAAATTTGTTTCCGTTGTGAACAGCAATAGTAAGTCCTACAAAATCAGGAGTAATAGTTGAAGCCCTTGACCAGGTCTTAATCACCGCTTTCTTTTGCGACTCTTGAGCTTCTTCTACACGTTGCATTAACTTGTAGTGTACAAAAGGTGGTTTTTTTAATGATCTACTCATGGCTCAATTATTTCTTACGCTTTTCAATTATATACTTAGAAGAGTATTTCTTCTTCGATCTAGTCTTGTATCCTTTAGCTGGCATACCATTACGTGATCTTGGATGTCCTCCAGAAGATCTTCCTTCACCACCACCCATTGGGTGATCGACAGGGTTCATAACTACACCACGTACTCTCGGTCTACGACCTTTCCATCTTGAACGTCCAGCTTTACCAGAAACCTGTAACATGTGCTCTGAATTGGAAACGTTTCCAATTGTTGCCATACAAGTTGTAAGGATCATTCTTGTTTCACCAGAAGGCAATTTAACAACAACATACTTTCCATCACGCGCCTGCAACTGAGCGTAAGCTCCTGCAGAACGAGCAATTGCTGCTCCACGTCCAGGTTTTAGTTCAATGTTGTGAATTACCGTACCTAAAGGAATCTCACCTAGAGGAAGTGTGTTTCCTACTTCTGGCTCAGCGCCAGTTCCGGACTTAATCACGTCACCTACGTTCAATCCTTGCGGATGAATAATATATCTTTTCTCGCCATCTGCATAGTACAATAAAGCAATTCGTGCTGATCTGTTTGGATCATATTCGATTGACTTCACAGTTGCAGGGATTCCAAACTTCTCACGTTTGAAATCAATGATTCTATATTTTTGCTTATGGCCACCACCCATATATCTCATGGTCATTTTACCTTTATGGTTACGACCACCACTTTTTTTCTTAGGCGCCAACAACGACTTCTCAGGAGTACTTTTAGTGATTTCACTAAAGTCACTCATGATTTTATGACGTTGCCCGGGTGTATTCGGTTTTAACTTTCTAACTCCCATTTCTAAATTCTTAAATGTTTTCGTACAAGTTAATCATCTCACCCTCTGCAACTGTAACAATTGCTTTTTTCAAAATGGGCTTAGACTCCTGAGATATACCGCGTGTAGTATACTTTGTTTTCGGTTTACCACCACCATATCTCATTGTTCGTACATTCTCAACTGTGACACCATATTGTTTCTCAATAGCGTCTTTAATTTCCAATTTGTTCGCTCTACGATCAACTATAAAAGCATACCGGTTGTTTACTTCACTATCCAGTGTTGCTTTTTCAGTCAATAGAGGTTTTTTGATCATACTGTTCATCTCTTCAACTATTAGTTCAATATGGTTTGAATTTTCTCTACTGCTCCCTCGACGATAACCAATTTGTTGGCGTCAAGAATTTGATAAGTATTTAACGTATCAGCTGTAACAACATTTGCTCCTTGAATATTTCTTGAAGACAAATAGACGTTGTTATTATCCTCAGGCAAAACGAATAATACCTTTTCGAAAGCAATATTCATATCTGACATCATGTTCATGAATGCTTTCGTTTTGATCTCATTCAAATCCATTTTATCAACTACAATAATATTGTTCTCTTTTGCCTTATAAGTCAACGCTGATTTTCTAGCTAAACGTTTTACTTTAACGTTTAATTTGAAATCATAATTTCTTGGTCTTGGCCCGAAAATACGACCTCCACCTCTGAAAATTGGTGACTTAATACTACCAGCACGTGCCGTACCTGTTCCTTTTTGCTTCTTGATCTTACGCGTACTACCTGTGATCTCTCCTCTTTCTTTCGCTTTATGCGTTCCTTGACGTTGTGCAGCTAAATACTGTTTCACATCTAAATAGATCGCATGATCATTAGGCTCAATACCGAAGATAGAATCTGCAAGCTTCACTTTTGCGGCAGTTTCCTTACCTTTCGTGTCTACTACTTTAATTTCCATCTTATCTCTTGATTAATACGTAAGAACCTTTAGCCCCGGGGATAGACCCTTTTACCAAAATCAAATTCTTATCAGTTAACACTTTTAATATTTGCAAGTTCGACTGCGTTACACGCGCATTTCCAGTTTGACCGGCCATCTTCATCCCTTTGAATACTCGAGCTGGATAAGATGCTGCACCTATCGAACCTGGCGCTCTCAATCTGTTATGCTGACCGTGAGTTGCTTGTCCAACACCACCAAAACCGTGACGTTTAACAACACCTTGAAAACCTTTACCTTTTGATGTTCCGACAACGTCAACAAAAGTGTTTTCTTGGAAGATATCAACTCCGACAACATCTCCAAGATTCAAATCATCAAAACCATCAAACTCTGCCAATTTTCTCTTTGGCGTTGTTTTGGCTTTTTTGAAATGGCCTTGCATAGCATTAGGCGTATTCTTTTCACGTTTTTCTCCAAACGCTAATTGAACAGCACTATAGCCATCTTTTTCTTCGGTCTTCACTTGCGTTACAACGCAAGGACCAGCTTCTATCACTGTGCATGGTGTTGCCTTACCCTCGGCACTGTAGATGCTAGTCATACCGACTTTTTTTCCAATAATCCCTGGCATACTTTAATTATTAACTATTTATACTTTAATTTCTACGTTCACGCCACTTGGCAATTCAAGCTTCATCAATGCGTCTACTGTCTTCGAAGAAGAGCTATAGATATCGATCAATCGCTTATAAGCAGACAACTCGAATTGCTCGCGCGCTTTCTTGTTCACGTGTGGTGACTTCAAAACGGTGTAAATTCTTTTGTGTGTAGGAAGCGGAATTGGTCCACTAACAACAGCACCAGTTGCTTTAACTGCTTTCACAATCTTCTCAGCCGACTTGTCAACGAGGTTGTGATCGTAAGACTTTAATTTTATTCTAATTTTTTGGCTCATTTTTTTAGCGCTTTATTATGCTTCAACTTTACCTTTAACTTTCTTAATCACGTTCTCAGCGATATTCTTAGGTGTTGTAGAATAATGTGAAAACTCCATTGTAGATGTCGCACGACCTGAAGACAATGTTCTAAGTGTTGTAACGTATCCGAACATTTCTGATAGAGGAACGTCAGCTTTAATCACTTTTGCTCCAGCACGATCATCCATTCCGTTGATTTGTCCACGTCTCTTATTCAAATCGGCAACGATATCACCCATATTTTCTTCTGGAGTAACAACTTCAACCTTCATGATTGGCTCCAACAACTCAGGATTTGCGTTTTTCAACCCATTTCTATAAGCCATTTTTGCTGCCACTTCGAAAGATAGTGCATCAGAATCCACATCGTGGTAAGAACCGTCGTTCAATTCTACAACAAGACTATCAATTGGGAAACCAGCTAAAACACCGTTTCTCATTGAATCTTTGAATCCTTTTTCTACTGAAGGGATAAATTCTCTTGGAATGTTACCACCTTTAATATTATTAATGAATTCAAGACCTGTTTTTTCTTCGTCTGCTTGTGGGTAAATTTTAACGCTGATATCAGCAAATTTACCACGTCCACCCGATTGCTTCTTATATACTTCTCTGTGATCAACAGATCCGTTAATTTTCTCTTTGTATGCTACCTGAGGAGCACCTTCATTTACTTCTACTTTGAATTCTCTTTTCAAACGATCGATCAATACTTCAAGGTGAAGCTCACCCATTCCTGAAATAACCGTTTGTCCAGAATCTTCATTCGTTGAAATTTGGAAAGTCGGATCCTCTTCTGCCAATTTATTCAAACCAACACCTAACTTATCCACGTCAGCTTGCGTTTTTGGCTCAATAGCGATACCAATTACCGGATCAGGGAAAGTCATTGATTCAAGAACAATTTTATTCTTCTCATCACATAATGTATCACCTGTACGGATATCTTTAAATCCAACTCCTGCACCTATATCTCCTGCTTCGATAAAATCGATTGCATTTTGTTTGTTAGAGTGCATTTGAAATAAACGAGAGATACGCTCTTTCTTTCCTGTTCTTGGAACATGGATATAAGAACCTGCATCAATCTTTCCAGAATACATTCTGAAGAAACATAGACGACCTACGAAAGGATCTGTTGCAATTTTAAATGCTAAAGCAGCAGTTGGAGCTTCAGGATCTGGCTCTCTTCTGATCTCTTTTTCTTCATCGTCAACATCAAAACCTTTAATTGCTCCAACGTCATACGGCGATGGCATATAAGCCATAACTGCATCCAACATCGTTTGAACACCTTTATTCTTAAAGGCAGATCCACATAACATTGGTTGAATCTCCATATTCAAAGTAGCCTTTCGAATGGCACCCATCATCTCTTCTTCAGTAATTGAATCAGGATCTTCGAAGAACTTCTCCATCAAAACCTCATCAGCTTCTGCAACTGACTCTACCAATTTATCTCTCCACTCTTGCGCCTCTTCCATCAAGTCTTCTGGAATATCATACTCACGGTAAGTCATACCCATGTCTTCCTCGTTCCAGTCGATAGCTTTCATTTTGATCAAATCAACAACCCCTTTAAAGTCATCTTCTGCTCCAATAGGAATCTGAAGAGGAATTGGGTTACCGTTCAAACGTTCAGTCACTTCATTAAATGCTCTAAAAAAGTCAGCACCTGCACGGTCCATCTTGTTCACGAAGATCAATCTTGGAACACCATACTTATCAGCTTGTCTCCAAACTGTCTCTGATTGTGGCTCAACACCTGATGCAGCACAAATCAATGCTACAGCACCATCCAATACACGTAATGAACGCTCTACCTCAACGGTAAAGTCAACGTGACCTGGGGTGTCAATAATATTAATACGATACTCTTTAGAGTCATCCGTTTGCTCACCACGTAAGGTTGGATATTTCCAGAAACAAGTAGTTGCAGCGGAAGTAATTGTAATACCTCTTTCCTGCTCTTGCTCCATCCAGTCCATTGTCGCAGCACCATCATGTACCTCACCAATCTTGTGAGAGATACCAGTATAATAAAGGATACGCTCAGTTGTTGTCGTTTTACCAGCATCAACATGGGCCATAATCCCAATATTTCTTGTGTATGTTAAATCTCTTTTCTTAGCCATGATTAAAATCTGTTAAAGTGAGCAAATGCTTTGTTTGCTTCTGCCATACGGTGCATATCTTCTTTTTTCTTGAATGCAGCACCTTCTTCTTTAGCAGCAGCTAAGATTTCAAAAGCTAATTTCTGAGCCATTGTTTTCTCATTTCTCTTTCTTGAAAAACCGATTAACCACTTCATAGCTAATGATTGCTTTCTATTGTCTCTAACCGGAGTTGGAATTTGGAAAGTAGCTCCACCAACACGTCTACTTCTAACTTCTACGTTAGGTGTAACATTATTAAGTGCTTTTTTCCATACATCAACTGGGCTTTCTTCTTCATTCTTAGAAGCTACGATATCCATAGCATCATAAAAAATATTGAAAGCAACGCTTTTCTTACCGTGAAGCATTAAGTTGTTCACAAATTTTGTTACCAGTACATCCTTGAATTTCGGATCAGGCAGTATCGTGTGTTTTTTCGCTTGTCTTCTTCTCATGATTCACCTTATTTCTTAGGACGCTTAGCTCCGTATTTTGATCTTCTTTGTAGTCTTCCTTCAACACCTGCAGTATCTAGTGCACCACGCACAATGTGGTAACGCACACCTGGAAGATCTTTAACTCTTCCTCCACGTACAAGCACAATCGAGTGTTCTTGTAAGTTGTGTCCTTCTCCTCCAATGTAGGCATTCACCTCTTTACCATTCGTTAAACGAACCCTTGCTACTTTTCTCATAGCCGAGTTTGGCTTCTTGGGTGTGGTTGTGTAAACCCTTACACAAACTCCTCTTCGCTGAGGGCAAGAATCAAGTGCTGCTGACTTGCTTGTTTTGACCTGAGCTACTCTACCTTTTCTAATTAATTGTTGTATCGTTGGCATAGTACCGTTAAATGTTGTTTTTTCTAGTTATTACAATATATATTGCTCCCAAATTCGTAAAAATTCGGAGTGCAAAGGTATTAAGTTTTTTTTATTAAACAACATTTGCCTAACTATTTTTCGGATTTTTCACAAAATGCTGTTGAAAATCAAAAACTCAAGCATTTTACGTCTGTTATTTGATTCCGTTTCAGTAAAATCAAAATGTGTTAAAAACGAATGATAAATGCCTCTAATTTGATGTGTAAAAATCAACCTTTAATCCTTACTTTTGTTATATGGATTATTTGTCTTCATTAAATCCGGCACAGCGAGAGGCCGTTTTACATACTGAGGGGCCTTCGATGGTGATTGCAGGAGCAGGATCTGGTAAAACCCGAGTGCTTACATACAGAATTGCTCACATGATTAAAAATGGAGTTGATCCATTTAATATACTGGCGCTAACCTTCACCAACAAGGCAGCGCGGCAAATGAAGGAGCGTATTGCAGAAATCATTGGCGCTTCAGAAGCCAAGAATATTTCGATGGGCACTTTCCACTCTGTTTTTGCACGCATTCTACGACATCATTCTGATAAGTTAGGCTACCCCTCTAATTTTACCATATATGACACACAAGACTCAAGAAGTTTAATCAAAGCAATTGTAAAGGAATTAAGACTAGATGACAAAACGTACAAGCCCAATTTAATAGCGGGCCGGATTTCATCTGCAAAGAATAATTTGATCTCAGCTGCTGCATACGAGGCTAATACTGATATCGTTGCCGAAGATCGCATGAGTGGTAAACCAAGATTATTTGAAGTTTATCGTCTCTATGAAAAACGCTGCTTTATGGCAGGCGCAATGGACTTTGATGATTTATTATTCAAAACCAATGTATTATTACGCGATCATCCTGACGTTCTACATTATTATCAACATAAGTTTCGATATGTTCTGGTCGACGAGTATCAAGACACCAACTATTCTCAATACCTGATTGTAAAAAAATTGGCAGATGTTTTTCAAAACATCTGCGTTGTTGGCGACGATGCACAAAGCATTTATTCTTTCCGAGGAGCAAATATTGAAAACATTCTAAATTTCAAAAACGATTATCCAGAACACCGCATATTCAAATTGGAGCAAAATTATCGCAGTACCAAGACGATTGTTAATGCTGCGAATAGTGTTATTGAAAAAAACAAAAATCAAATCAAGAAAACGGTTTGGACCGATAATACCGATGGGAAAAAGATAAAGGTTATCCGCTCTTTGACGGATAATGAAGAAGGAAAAACCATCAGCAACCTTATTTACGAGATTAAAAATCTGGAACAGGCCGCAAACGGTGATTTTGCCATTTTATATAGAACAAACGCTCAGTCCAGATCTTTTGAGGAATCTCTTCGGAAACTCAACTTACCATATAAAATTTACGGTGGGCTATCTTTCTACCAACGCAAAGAGATTAAGGATTTATTGGCCTATTTCAGACTAACTGCCAATCCATCAGATGAAGAGGCTCTAAAAAGAGTCATCAATTATCCCAAAAGAGGACTCGGTAAAACTACAATTGAACGAATTATAGTTGTTGCCAGTCAACACGAGACGAGTATGTGGAATGTGATTTCTAATCCGTCAAAATATCCTACCGGTTTAAATGGAGGTACATTAAATAAATTAAATGCTTTTGTTACGGCCATCAATAGTTATGCAGTTCAACTAGAGAAAACAGATGCCTACGTTTTAGCGGAGACGATCGCCAAGAGTTCTGGGATTCTTAAAGCGTTATATGATGACAAGTCACCAGAGGGTGTTTCGCGACATGAAAATATACAAGCCCTACTTTCAGGTATTAAAGAATTTACGGAGGGAGCCAAAGCAGATAATGAAACGGCTTTTTTAAGTGATTTCATGGTGGATGTTGCTCTCTTGACAGATGCTGACCAAGAGTCGGAGGAGGATAAGGACAAGGTTACGTTAATGACTATTCACGCATCGAAAGGATTAGAATTTCCATATGTTTTTATTGTTGGAATGGAAGAGAATCTATTTCCCTCTCAACTCGCTCTTAATTCTCGGTCTGAACTTGAAGAGGAAAGAAGACTATTCTACGTGGCATTAACACGAGCTGAAAAACAAGCAACTTTATCCTATGCTACGAGTCGCTTCAGATGGGGCAATATCGTTACGAGTGAACCGAGCCGATTTATTGATGAAATTGATGCAGACCATCTTGAATTTCAAGGAGCTTCAAAAAGCAAAAGTCCAGGGAAGTCGATGAACCAATTAAATATGGAACGTAAAATTGGCTCAAAACAACCCTTATATTCTAATCGTCGCAAATTAACCCCTGTTTCAAAAGCACCGACGGGCGGCAAAAAAGGAACAACCGCCCAAGACCTAGATCTAAAAGTGGGCTATAACGTGATGCACGAACGGTTTGGAAAAGGTAAGGTGGTTGGCCTGGAAGGGAATCCACCTACAAAAGCAACGGTCTTTTTTCCGAAAGCGGGTAATAAGCAACTTCTTCTAAAGTTCGCTCGACTAGAGATTTTAGATTAAAGACGTTCATTCGCACCAATCAGAATTCTGAAAATCACTTTAGTACCAATTGGCTGATTCTTATCATCCTTTAGATCGATAAATTCAAATGGCACAAAATCGGCATTTCCGTTAAGATTCGCTAAACGTTCTTCCGCCACTTTAAGTGCGGTTGATTTGTGATAATTTTCGCGTTGAGCTTTTGCTTGAATCGCTTTGACTCTGCCAATGCCATTATCCGTGATGCAACATTCTAAGACGTCTCCTTCCAACCATTTAAAACTTATTTCGATTTTACCCGTTTCATCCATCCCCTTAAAACCATGAACAATCGCATTTTCGACAAAAGGTTGTAGCATGAGGGGAGGCAATACCGGCTCCGCCGTATCCACTTCGTCATCAATAAAAAATGCAATATCGATGTCTGCATTTGCGGTAAGACGTTCGAGCTGAACGTAATTTTCTAAGGTGCTAATTTCATCATCAATGGTGACAAATTTCTCTCTGGAATTCTCTAAGACCTGGCGCATAAGTTTTGAAAATTTCGATAATGCATATCGCGCCTTGTCAGACTCATTCAAAATAATAAGGTTATGAATAGAGTTTAATACATTGAAAATGAAGTGCGGATTCATTTGGAGTCGCAAAGCTTTTTGCTCTAGCTCTAACAAGTTCTTTTCTAACTTCAGTTTTTCATTTTGAGCTTGGTTCTTTTTTCTTTGCCTTCTGAGAAAAAAATAAATGACAAGGAGAATGAGTAGCAAGGCAAAGCCATAATAGGTCAATTTAAACCATAGCTTATCCCAATAGGGTCGATCTATTTCAAATGAAATCGTTAAAGGGCTACCCCCCCAAGTATCATCTATAGAAGCTTGCACATGGAATGTATATGCACCAGGTGGCAAGTTTGAATAGGTCGCCATGGTATTTCTGGAACCAATAATCCAGTCCGGGTCAAAACCTTCCAGCTTTCTTCGGTATTGTATATTATTTGAATACGCGTAATGTATTGCTTTATAGGTAAACGAAATATGGTTTTGATCATGGGGTAATATTACCGGTTTTAAAAAGCTTCCATTTTCAAAAACGCTGGCATAGGGCGTATTTTCAATCGAGGTGAAAACAATTTCCATATCTTCAATTCGAAGAACTGGTGCTTTACGCTGGGCAGGGTTGGGATCAAGACCTTTGTAAACAAATAAACCATCAACGGTACCGAACCATAGATCACCATTTTGATCCATACTTCCGGCGTTAATATTCGTTTCAACACCTTCAAAGCCTTCCTCATAACTATAAGACTCAGCATTAAAAATTCGATAGCTCGAATCTAGTTCTAACCGATCCAAACCTTTCTCGGTACCAACCCATAAATGATTATCTTTCTTCAGTAACTGATAAATATTATTTGATCGTAGATAACTATTTGTGCTTGTTGATATCCAATTCTTTTCCTGAATCTGGTCGTCGTCAAAAACAACTTTAAGTACACCATCGTCTTTAGATCCCAACCATACTATTTCGTCTTGAACAACTAGATTTCTAAAACTCTTTCCATTTTCGATAAACATTTGAGACCGACCGTTTTCAACATACCCGTACTCCCCATCGTTTGAAGTAAACCATAATCGATCATCCTTAAACACGAGATATACCACTGATTTTGGGAGATCACCTTGGTTTACCTTCATTTTTTTAAATGAAAAGTTATCAGGAAAACCGATTTTATTGGTCACATAGATACCATCATCGGACGTCCCGACATAGATGTTTCCTTCATCGTCATGCGCAAAAGTTCGTACCCAATTTCCACGTAAACCATTCTGGTAATAATAAGCATAGATCGTATCCTTATCATCCTTATATGTATATAGCCCTAACCCTTTTCCTTCTGTTCCGATCCAGATATCCCCCTCATTGTCCTCGTGAATAGCCTTAACTTTTTCAGTCCAAAAGCCATATTCTTCGTCATATTGAATTTTAGAGGTATCGTTTAAGCGCATAATTCCCATTCCCTCGGTACCTAACCAGAGATTATCTTTACTATCATGCCAAGCCGCAAATACATAATCCCCATTAAGGCCAGAAGTCTTATCATATTTTATGAACGGACTATTTCTAAAAATTGAGACACCTCCTCCACTTGTTCCAATCCATAAATTATCCCAATAATCAGCAACAATCGTCCTGACATGATTTCCGGATAAACCGTTCAGCGTCGAAAACTGCCTTAATGACTCATCTTTTCGATTATAAAGAAACAAGCCCTTATTCATTGTTCCAATCCACAACTCGTTATCTCCACTCACAAACAAATTTAAAACAATGGCGTCATCTAATTTTGCAAGTGATTCACGTTTATAGATTCTATCCCCAGCGTAAAAATCTATCCCTCCATCGTATGTACCAATCACCCATTCACCATCAAACTCCGCAGCACATTCAACAATTGAGCCTGACAAACCTTTCGCTTTTGTAAGTTTATCAAAAACATCTTCATAACTCAGTAATCCTCCATTCGTACACAGCCACAGCTCCTTTTCCTTGGTTTGAAAAAAATTCCGAATATCGATTTCTTTTAGTGAAGGGTTCTTGCTGTCAAAAACAATGTTTCTGTTTTCCACTTTAAACAAACCTCTGGAAGAAGCGATCATTACTCCACCCTTATATTGTATAATATCATTGACTGTTGAAAATGAATTTGGCAATCGATAATTCATTTGAAAAACACCGTCATCTTTAAAAACAGAGACACCTCCCTTTTGACCAACCCAAATTTCATCTTCAAAGACTTTAATGCAATAAATACGGTTGGATAAAAGGGAGTCCGATTTAGTAAAATAATTATAGGTTTCACCGTCATATCGACACAGACCACCTCCTTGTGTACCAATCCAAGCATATTCATCACGATCAAAGGCTACACAAAAAGCCTGAGATTGAGGTAAACCACCACGGATAGTTAAGTAGTCAAAATTATAAGCTTGTGCCCTGACCTCGTTATGTCCAAAACAAAGAACCACTAAAAAAAAGCATATCGTCAACTGAAAAACTATCCAGGAGAGCGTAGTTTTCATCCTAGTCTCATGAAAAGGCTTCAATTTCAGTTTATTTAAGCGAATGTTCTGACGCATAAAAAGATATCTACAACGGATAATAGACGGCGTTAAACTCAACGAATAAATTGATTAATTTTAAGCAGCCTAAGATTAGCTAAGATAAGATTTGAAACGGATAAAAAAAATACTCAAGAAGATCTGTCGTTTTATGAAACGATACCGATATGTATTAGGCAGTCTATTTGCAATTCTTTTCGTCGTCTGGTTATTTTGTCTACCTGAAAAGCTATTTGAAAAACCAACAAGCACTGTTCTCTATGATCGGAATGGCCAATTACTAGGCGCAACCATTGCGGCAGATGGCCAATGGAGATTCCCTTACAATTCAGAAGTCCCCGAAAAATTTAAGATTGCCATTACTCAATTTGAAGATCGTAATTTTTTCATTCATCAAGGTGTTAGTATTAAAGGTCTTGGTCGTGCGGTTTATCAAAATTTATCTGAAGGAAAAAAGGTTAGTGGTGGCAGCACCATCACTATGCAATTAATGCGGATGAGTCGCGAGCAAGACTCGCGGTCATACTGGCAAAAGATTGTAGAAATATTTTGGGCCACACGCGCAGAATGGCGCTATAACAAAGATGAGATCCTTGCTCTTTATGCATCTAATGCCCCAATGGGAGGCAATGTGGTAGGGATAGATGCCGCGGCATGGCGTTATTTTGGTCGACCTGCGGGTCAACTTTCGTGGGCTGAAACGGCTACGCTAGCAGTATTACCCAATGCACCATCTCTTATGCACCCCGGACGTAATCGGGAACTTTTACGACAAAAGAGAAATCGACTCCTTAATCGCCTTTATGAAATCGAAGTCTTGGATTCTGTCACATGGGTGCTATCTAAATCTGAAAATCTCCCTGATGCTCCACATCCTATTCCGCGCATAGCCCCGCAATTATTAACACGATCTGTAAAGGATGGCAAAAAAGGCCAGGTCATCCATTCAACTGTTGATTTCCACGTTCAAGAGCAAACTAATGCGATCATTCGAAGGCATCATGAACAGCTGAGAGAAAATCAAATTTTTAACGCCGCAGCCTTGGTTATGGATGTCGAGACAGGAGAAATTATTGCCTACACTGGCAATGTTCCAGATTTGGAAAAAGAACATGGAAGTGATGTTGATATCATTACTGCACCAAGAAGTTCAGGCAGTATCCTAAAGCCTTTTTTATATGCCGCCATGCTTGAAAATGGATCAATCACTCCTGAGATGTTCGTCCAAGATATACCAACCGTGATGTCTGGCTACTCGCCTAAGAATTATAATCTAAAATTTGACGGAATGGTGAATGCTGACGATGCCTTAGCACGATCCCTAAATGTCCCAATGCTTAGATTGCTGACTAAATTTGGGGTCGCTAATTTCCATCATGTACTACATAAATTAAAATTCTCAACTATTAACCGTTCACCTTCTCATTACGGTCTTTCCCTAATTTTAGGCGGTGCAGAAGTTAGCCTTTGGGATTTAGTTTCTGCTTATGGTGCTATGGCTCGATCATTAAATACATACCCACACGAAATAAGTGGCATTAATCGCAAAGCCACTTATATAAGAGATTCCACTGCTTACGATAAGGAAAGTCCCACATTTAGTCCGGCTACATGCTACTACACCTTCAAGGCCATGAGAGAGGTCAAGCGTCCGGATGAAGACATTAATTGGGAACTATTTTCCAGTGCACAACAGATATCCTGGAAAACGGGGACCAGTTTTGGATTTAGAGACGCTTGGGCCGTAGGAACCAACAGCAAATATGTTGTCGGTGTTTGGGTAGGAAATGCTGACGGAGAGGGACGACCAGGACTAGTTGGACGGAGAGCCGCTGCCCCAATTCTATTTGATATTTTCTCTAGTTTACCTTCTTCGGATTGGTTTCATAAACCAACTGAAATATTGCATGAAGTTGAGATTTGCACTAAATCCGGTTACCGAGCAAGTGAGGCCTGTCCGGACACAGAAATAAATGCTCTACCTGCTTCTTGTTTGAATACGACCTCTTGCCCATATCATGAATTTATTTTCTTGGATAGTTCATATGAGAATCGTGTAACAGCCAGCTGCTATTCGCTTGCGCATGCCCAAAAAGAATCTTGGTTTACGCTGCCCGCTGTGGCTGAATATTATTACAAAAACCATGATCCGAATTATAAACCTTTACCTAGTTTTTTACCTGGTTGTGCTACGCAAAAAGAAGAAAGACAATTAGCCATTATTTACCCAAAAAGCAATAGCCAAATATACGTCCCGGTTAACTTTAATGCGGAATATGAAAAAATCTTCTTTGAAGCTACTCACGTCCATGATGAGGCGCTTCTGTTTTGGCATTTAAATGACAATTATTTAGGCACAACACAACGCATGCACCAAATTGAATTCATGCCTCCACCCGGAGAGCACACCTTGAAAATAGTTGACGAAAATGGGGTTAGTGAAACTGTTAATTTCAGTGTTATTGTTCGCGAAAAATAAGAACCGATGCATATGCTTTAATACCTTCTCGCCTACCTACAAAACCCATTTTCTCGCCACGCGTAGCTTTAATCGAAACTTGATCAATATGGCAGTTAAGGATTTCGGCGATCATCTTTTGCATAGCAGGTATGTGCGGATTAACCTTCGGCGCTTCTAACATGACTGTTGAATCAATATTACCTATCAAATAACCTTTATCAAGTACGAGTTGATACGTATCCTTCAATAGAACTTTACTATCAACTCCTTTATATTTTTGATCTGTATCTGGGAAATGAAAACCAATATCGCGAAGATTTAGCGCTCCTAGAAGTGCATCACAAATAGCATGCAACAAGACATCAGCATCAGAGTGACCTATAGCTCCTAAATCTGAAGGGATATGAACCCCTCCTAAACATAAATCTCTTGTTTCAGATAGTTGATGAACATCAACACCAAATCCCGTCCGAAAAGGAGGAGAAAACGGCTTATTATTCGCCATTACTAAGGTTTAGCTTGTTATTTCCAAATTTAAACTTCAATGAGAAGCGAACCGTATTTGCTAATGGGTTTGTGCGACGCATGGCCGCGAGGTAAGAAACATCGATACCAAAGACACTATAATAGATACCTGCACCGAAAGTGACATATTTTCGATCACCTTTTGCTCTATGTTCATAGAAATAACCTCCTCTTACGGCTAGTACGTCCCCATACCAATACTCAAGACCGCCACCAACTGTAATCTCATTTAATTCTTCTCTAAATCGGCTACCGTTTTCAACCAAGAAATTATCATTCTCATCCGAAACAACATTACCTGGAGCATCATAAAAAGACTGAATCATTCCGAGAGTTACACCGACGTTATTCTCTCTTCCTGAAATAATTTCACCGTCTCCATCTCTCGCTGGCAGAGTTGGAACCAGAAGTTTATTAAAATCTACCGTCGTCGTCAAGGAGTTATAATCATCAAAATCGACCTTCAAAGCAGAACCTAAACGTAAATTAGTTGGCAAGAAATCACGATCTGCATCAACCGTATAAGCCATTTTGTTTCCAATATTTGAAATCGTTGAACCAAATGAGAGTGTTGCATCTCTACCGCCAACTTCAATATCATCATTAAAATAGGAATATGACAGATCAACCGCCCCAGCAATACCAGGTTTTGTATCAATTGTACCCGCATTAACACCGCCTGTTAAGTTTGAAAAAACAAACTTACCATTAAAGCCAATCGCACTTCGATCAGATAATTTGAATGCATACCCACCTAATAGCTCAAACTCATTCGGACTGAATTCGCGAATCAAGTTTCCTTGCTCATCCGTAAATGTGATATTACCCAACGAGAAATAGCGCATAGATCCACCAAACGTATGATTTCTACCTACTTTGGTATATCCACTGAGATAAGATAGGTGAATATCATCAACTAATTGCTTTAACCAAGGTGAATAGGAAACGCCAAATTCTGCTTTCTCTTCCGAAAAGGCCAGCTTGGATGTATTCCAATGAAAAGAGTTGGCATCTGGAGAAGTTGCAGCACCTGCATCCCCCATTCCACTCGCTCTTGAATCTGGCGCAATCACCAGAAACGGAACAGCCGTTGTAATCGTGTTTAACTGAATCGTAAACTCCGTCTCGTCCTTAGATATTGACTGAGAAAATCCAGTCGAAACCATCAATATTGAAGCAATATAAGCTATACTTTTTTTCATTCTCAAATATAATCTGAACGTCAAATATACGTATTAATCAAGGGTATATTGTGTTCGTTAAAAAATATTTCCTCCGTATTTGAGGAATTCTTTTTTAGGTTATAAAATCACTAACTTCTCAATCTTCTCGGCCTTTTCTCCCTGTTCTGTTTCAATTGACAATCGATAAACATAAACACCTCTTGCCAATTTATCTCCGTATTCATCTCGGCCATTCCAGTTAATCCCTTCACTCCTGAACCCAGAAGATTGAACGGTTTCGATAATTGTTTTTACCATTTTACCTGAAACTGTGAATATTTCAATCTTTACATCTAACACATTACAGACCTGATTGTGCTCAAAATAAAAATCGGTATTTGTTGTAAAAGGGTTTGGATAGTTCAATAAATGTGAAATTCCTATTTCTTCTTCACCGACTACAACAAAGTCCAAAGTCGATTCAGAAGAGTTATTATTTACATCCCAGACCTTAAAGGTGATCTGATGCGGCCCCTCTTCAAGATCTGATAATTGATAAGTCACTTTTCCACTTTGATAAGTATCTAAATCTGCCTCATAAAAATTATTTAGGATAATTGGATCTGCCGTATTACCATCTATAATTAAGGTAATGTTATGACCGATACCATTTCCTGTCGTGTTAATTCCGTTTTCGTCACGTACATGCGCTAAAAACAATGGTCGTGAATTAGTCATGCCACCGTTCACAAAACTCTCATCATTCATAAATAAATTAACCTCGGGACCTATTTCATCGCTAATTCCATCTGGATTGACACCGCCAACAACTATAGTCGTATCAAAACCATAATTATGCTCAACATCTGAATTTGCGTAATAACTGATCTTCCCTCTTCCGAAAGAATAATCAATATCCTTTGGCACGACAAATGAGAATGAGAAGCGACCATTTTTAACTGTTGATTTACCTTTATAGATGATATTATTTTGCGTGTCAAAAGCACGAACAGGTGAAGTTACATCCTGCCCTAACGTATATCTCGTTTTCCATTTATCATAAACCGTTGGGTAAACAAAGCCATTATAACTACTTAGAAAAGTACCCGCGGCATTTTCCATGTGACCTGTCACGGTAACTTTTGTTAGCGCTTTCAACGTATCTACCGTCATTTCGATACTTATTCCGTTAATACTGTCCGTGATTACTTGCGGGTCGGGCTTACCCAATTTTAATGCGGGGTCTCCAAGCAGCGCAAAGTTCCTCATGTTATCACTGCCCAAGGTTAAGTTCTTCGTCCGTTTTATGATCTCGCCAAGCGCCAAGGGTTCACCGTCAAGTTCATTAAAAAGTTCGGTATAGAGATTCTGAACCAAAATTGTATTTACCGTGATATAGACAAGACGTGTTGTTGTCAAGAGGCTAACAGCTCCACCATATGGCGTTGTTAAAGTTGTTTCACCCGCTGATACTCGTCCAGGATCGTCAAAACGGCTAAACTCGCAGGTTGCAGAAATGAATACAGGAAGGTTGTTGACATTCGACCATTCTTGAATCATTGGAATAGATACAACGCGCTCCAAGGCAAGTCCCGTTTCTCCACCATGGCCCACATAGTTAAATACCAACGCACCCTTAATCATGTTTTGATTAATAGCCTCCTCTACATCAGGATATCGCTGTCCACCAGATGTAACAACTTGCTTATAAGCATCAAGATATACCTTAACAATATTCATTTCTGGATGATATTTTTCAGCCGTATCAGACAAGGCTTCACAGTCCTTCACAAACTGCCCATTATTTTCATCATCGGCCATTAAAACTACTCTATTCCGCCAATCTCCGAATGTTGATGCGTATCCATTGTCATCACATTGAACACCATCCGCATTACTAAATAGACTCGAACCATAATTCATATAATGCTCAATTTTATCAATCACTTGTGTTGCTTTTTCCAAATCAGAAACTGGAAAACGACCAACACCCACATCCAACATATCTGAGGAAGTCATTGCCTCATCATCATCTAACAAACCAAAAAAGTCATCAGCTGTATAGGATGCAATGAAATCAACATTATCCCTCTCAGGACTATTGTATGTTGGAATTAAATAGTTGTTATTTGAAATTCGATTAAGTGGATCATACGTTCCATCGCCAAATAAACATAGGTATTTGATTGCATTGTCTGGATCAACAGCTGCCCGATCATAAAACATCTTAGCAAACCAACGGACAGCGACCGGATCAGACACACCTCCAGCAAACTCATTATATACCTTTTGTATATCTATAACATGAACTGACAAGCCCTGGTTTCGGTGAAGATTTGCTAATCTTTCCGCTTGCGTTCGCAACGATTCATGCGTGACAATTAAATAATCTGCTTGCGGTAAGGCGTGCAAATTCTGATTGGCTATTCTTCCTAAATAAGGTCCCTGCAAAATTGGTGATCTCGCTTGATCTTGCTCAAATGCCACAAAAGTTCTTAAGGTCTCTCCAGACAGAACATAAGAGTAGGTAGAGCCCGATAAAGAACCATTAACCGCATTGACATTTATGGGGTCTGTGATTTCCCATACCTTTGTTTGTGTCGTCGCATTTGAAATATTGTAACGGTTCACCTCAGTTGGACCGACGGATCTCAAATCATGGATAATTAATTGATTTAATCCCATTTGCATTTTCTTAATGTAGTGAAAACGCAAATAATCTAACCATGCCTCGGAGGCAGCAGACTCTCGATAAAAAGTTAGATCAACATTAAATGGAGATGTTCCACTTGTGAACTCAACCTCACCTTCCTCATCCGTGGCTACTGTGTAGCTTCCGCTTAAGGTACCAGAAACAATATCGTCAACTTCTACACCATTCACATTTACGCGTAAACCAGATGTTCCAGATTTACTAGCTGCCACGTAATAGGTCTCTAATCGGACGGGTTCAGACACCTCCCTATTTTCCACATTTATCGTGAAATTATGTGTCAAATTAGAACCCTCAAAATGCTTACCATACCAACCGTCACCCGATTTTAATAAGTTAACATCATTGTTTTCGTAAAGCGCATAATCGGTGTAATTACTCAGTGTATTTGTAACTGGATCGTCGATAGAGTTAATGGTTCCAATTCTGCTCGGCACATCACTCGCATCGATATGAATGAACATATAATTCAGTGAGTCGATTCGGTTTACTCTGGGTATAAATTCAAAACTTGAGCGTTTGACATTTACAGGACCTTTGCCGTAAAATAAGATATAATCACCTTCATCGAAAGAACCATCATCTCCTCCTTCAATGTAAATAGCATTTTTTTGAACATCATCCTCACGATCTTCGGCATTGCTAACCGGCAATTCAGGTGTATGATTGCCATATATATTGATGTGATTCGGATTAAGACTGGCTACTGCAATACCTAATTCATTTAAATCGCTGTATGTTAATTTCTGAACACCATCAGACTGTATCCCTATCTTATACCAGTCACCAGAAGCAAGAACAGAGCTGAAAGCAAAATCAAAATCGCGATCAAAAGCATCAGATTTAGGTGAAGCCTCTATTGATATTTGAATTTCTGAAATCATCTCAACTTTGCCAGCGCGGTACACAAGAGGAGTATAATATGCATTTACAAAGTTTTCCGGCCCTGATTTACCAAAAGAGATTTTTATTTCAGCTTCTTTCGGTAAAGCATTTTTATCATAATAAGAAGGAAAATTTATTTCTTGGTACCTAACCGCTTCTATAACATAGGAGAAATCAGCTTTTCCTCTAACATTAACAGGTTTCGTTTTGGTCGCATAAACCTCTCCTGTTGCGGAGATGTAGTCGCAAGGTGTGCATTGTCCTCGGTCATCGTTCCACTCAGTTGTAAACTGCAAATCAAACGCTTGAGACCAAACAAATGGCACTAAAAAAAGGAGGGTTATGAGTAAGCTAAGTTTCATAATGCGAAGATACGGCTCTTTTAATTCAGCAAAGTGTTGTGTAATTTGTTTTTAAAAACGAACTAAATTAATTATTATTGCAAATCTTGCGAAAGATTTCATTGAATCGTAACCTTTTTAAAATAAAGTTCGTATTCAATTAATCTACGTCGTGAGACAACAGGTAACAAAAGCCTACTTGAGATGAAAAAATTTATAATTGGGATGCTATTGCTTGCAGTGAACGGAACTTCCTTTTCGCAGGATCCGGAGTTCACGCAATTCTATTCTAACCCCATTTACCTGAATCCAGCTATGGCTGGAACACATGGTTGCCCGAGATTAAATCTTAATTATCGGAACCAATGGCCGTCTATTTCTGGCGCGTTCGTGACGAATAGTGTTTCATACGATCAATTTGCAAACGTTTTACAAGGAGGTGTAGCACTAATGGTTACCAATGACATGGCTGGAAAGAACACGATCAACTGGTCGACAATTAATTTGGCCTATTCTTATCACTTACAAGTATCGAGGAAATTTACCATGTTGTTTGGTGCTCAGGCCACATGGAATCAGAAATTTCTGGATTGGTCTAAATTAACTTTTGGAGATCAAATCGATCCGCGTCGAGGCTTTATTTATCAAACAGGAGATTTACCACGTGGTAATTTTTGGAACGATAATGATAATTGGGGATCAAAAGGATATTTTGATGTATCTGCCGGATTGGTAGGTTATTCGGAAAATTTTTACTTTGGTTTTGCAGCAAAGCACTTAAACACTCCTGAAGAGAGTTTGATCTTAAATCCTGATGGTGAGAGTCGTATGCCAATGCGATTCACTGGACACATGGGAGCGAATATTGAATTTGGAAAAGGATCGCAATATCAAAATGTAACCGCTATATCACCGAACGTTATTTATACCTATCAAGATGGGTTCATGCAGTTAAACGTAGGTACTTATATCAAATACGGAGCTTTTACAGCTGGTGTTTGGTGGCGTGCGCGTGATGCATTTATCTTATCCATAGGTATTGATGCTGGATCATTTCGATTTGGATATAGTTATGATATTACTACATCAACATTAACGAATGCTTCAGGAGGTTCACATGAACTCTCTTTAGGCTTTAATTTCAGTTGTAAGGAAAAACCGAAGCGTTTCAGAACGATATCGTGTCCATCTTTCTAATTGAAAGTGTAACCTTTAATAAGTCCGTAGTTATAGCTGAAAGGAAATAAAAATGAAAACGCGAATTAAACCATACAAAATGAAGGGGAACAAGTTGTTAATTGTCCTGTTGGCCTGTGTTGGCGCAATATCTTGTGCTAAAGAACGATCAAATACAACAGGGTGGGTATATAACGAACCACGAAATGGAGGATTCCAGAAAGTACCTTATTTTGATCAGGAGACTGGTCCGGGACTTATCCTCGTTGAGGGTGGAACATTTACCATGGGTCGTACAGAGCAAGATGTTACATACGAATGGAACAATATTCCACGTCGTGTAACTGTTTCATCTTTTTATATGGATCAATTTGAGGTAACTAACTTTAACTGGTTGGAATACCTATATTGGATCAAAAGAACGTATGAAGAGTATCCGATGATTTATAAAAACGCATTACCCGATACTTTATGCTGGCGATCTCCTTTAGCTTATAACGAGCCTTATGTGGAGTATTATTTGCGTCATCCATCTTATCAAAACTACCCTGTAGTTGGTGTAAGTTGGTCACAAGCAAATGATTTTTGCAAATGGCGTACAGATCGTGTAAACGAATACATCCTTATTCGAGAAGGTGTTCTAACAATGAATCCGGATCAAGCAGGTGAGCCTTTTACTACTGACGCCTATTTAGCAAACCAGTATCATCCGCAAGACGAACAATTTTTAAGAGATCTAAATCCTAAACAAGGGTGGAGTGGAAAACGTAAAGACCTAGGCCAGCGTATCGTTCGTATGGAGGATGGAATCTTATTACCTCGCTACCGTCTACCGACTGAAGCAGAGTGGGAATTTGCATACTATGGTTTAATCGGAAGTATGACTAACCCGGAAGATCCAGGAGTTGTTGAGAATAGAAGAACTTACCCTTGGACAGGTCACTGGGTTCGTCAAGATGATAAAGAATTCCAAGGAGATATTCGTGCTAACTTTGTTCGAGGAAGAGGTGATATGATGGGTGCTGCTGGTGCCTTAAATGATGCTGCAGATGTAACTGCTCCTGTTGATTCCTACTGGCCAAATGATTATGGCTTGTACCATATGGCAGGTAACGTTTCAGAATGGGTTATGGATGTTTACCGTCCGCTTTCTCATGAAGATTTTGATGAATTCCGTCCATTCCGTGGAAATGTATTTAAAACAAAAGTTTTAGGTAACGATGGTGTGATCGATGAGAAAACGACTCAAATCATTTATGATGTTCACGGTATCAAAGAATACTTACATGAATTTGAAAGAAAACGTTTCCAACGTATTTCTGCTCAAGAACATACTCCAGGCAATACGGACACAGCTTCGATCATGTATGAAGGTATGATGCGTAATGTTCGATCTCGAAATGACATCGATTATTACAACAATCCACCAGAGCAAGTATATCTTTCAAGAAGCAAGACGAAGGATTCCCTTGAATTACTGTTACTAGAAGAGTTGAACCGAGTTGTAGATAGAGCAATCGAACAAGCGGATAACGAATTCTACATGGAAGCATCTGAGTCAATTCAAGTTGACATCTTTGACGGATTGTTTGATGGAATTGATCCTCGATTCATCCGTGCAGATGGATTAGGAAATGAATATCCACTTGAGATTATTCCAGTATTAAGAAAAGGAATGTCTGAATATATTGTGAATTCGCCAGGAAGATTAAAGTGGAGAGAAGTTGTCGCTGAAGAAAACATCGATCGTCGTAACTACAGAAATTCTGATTACCGCGATTATGGTGATGGTGATTTTGAGTCTTCAATGTACTTTGGTGATGACGAACGTAAGAACGACATCAATACGGGTGTAAGAGATCAATCATTAGTGATGTACCAGAATGATCATGAAGAGTACAACCTTAATGGTGGTCAAATTAAGCCAAACGATAGAACAGGATGGCCGACTACATTAATCTCTGATAACGCTCGCGTTTACAAAGGAGGTTCTTGGAAAGATCGTGCATACTGGATCGTAGGTTCTAATCGTCGATACTTAGATCAAGAATTGTCTTCTGCAACAATTGGTTTCAGATGTGCCATGGATCGTGTAGGTAGTCCAAGAGGTCTTGGAAGATACAGATAGAACAACTAAAATATAAATACAAAAAACACCATTTGTCTGAGACGAATGGTGTTTTTTTTTGAACCCTTTTTATGTTCGCATGTACAGGTTCAAAAATCAATTAAAAAAATTAGACATGCGAACCGTAATCACATTAATTTGCCTCCTCCCTATTCTTGGCTGGAGCAATCCAGAAAAAAAAATCAAGAATGATATTGACAAAGTTGTTGTCTATCAGCAAGGAGCACAAATAGAAAGAAGCGGATATTACACCATCAGTAAAGGTGTTACGGAATTAATTTTCGAAGGTATTAGCGGTCAAATTGATCCAGCCACAATACAGATTAACGCCACTGGTAATTGTGTCATATTAGATTCCAAGCACGAGGTTATCTATCCTGAGCCAGTTTCACCAAATAATCAAAACAGTGAGATTCCACTTAAAATCAAAAAAGAAATCAGCCTATTGCAGGACTCGCTTTTTAATATGAAGTATGATTTAATGGAATTACAAAATCAAATCAATGTACTCAATAGTCAAAAACGCATCATAGAGCAAAACGGGACAATAAAAGGTGAAGGAAAAGTGAATGATTCAATTGCCTTACTTCGTGAAGCATTGAGCTTGTACTATGAGCAAATGAACACAATTAATTCGAAGCTATTAAAACTTGACCGAACAAAATCAGTTCTACTCACCGATCAAAACAGAATGAATAACCGTTTAAGTGCTTTAAATAATTATAATCAAAATAATCAGTTCGTACCGCAAAAGCCAACCTTACCGATACATCAAATCCGACTGACCCTGCAAGCAGATGAAGCAACTAAAGGAAAAGTAAAATTCACCTACTTGGTTAGTGGTGCAGGCTGGACACCTCTCTATGATTTGCGCAGCTCACAGAATGATGCGACTATTGATCTCACCTATAAAGCCCAAGTTTATCAAAACACTGGAGTAGATTGGGATCGCACAATACTAAATTTATCGACTAATAATCCTTATGCAAACAAGACAAAACCCAATTTAAATCCTTGGTTTTTGGATTACTACACGTATCAAAATAATACACAAACACAACCAAAAGCTGAACGGAAACGCGCTGATTTCGCTTATAACGACGTCGCTGAGCCTGGCAGGTTATATGCAACAGAGGACGTAGCAGAGGAAGCAACCGCATTAAGCGCTGAACAGTTCATGACCACCGTAGAACAATTAATATCTGTTGAATACGCCATTAACCTCCCCTACACCATCAAATCGGATGGTAAACAAAATATGGTACTGGTTAAAACAGCTAATTTAAGTACTGATTATGTCTACTATACAGTTCCAAAGATTGATCCCAGTGTTTTCTTAGTGGCGCAAATAACAAACTTGGATGATCTCAATTTAATTCCTGGAAAAGCTACTATCTTCCATGATGGTTCATTTATTGGAAACACCTATGTCAACCCAGAAATCATGAGTGACACAATGGAACTGAGCTTAGGGAAAACCAATAACATCAAAGTGAAGCGACATTTACTGAAGAATGATATGAAAGAAAAAGTAGTTGGAGATAAAATTGAAAAGACCTATGCATATCGCATTGAAATTAAGAACCATAATCGCAAAACGGTTCGCTTGATTATAGAAGATCAGATACCCGTTTCTAGAAACAAAGAAATAGAAGTTGAGATCGATGATATCTCCAAAGCAGAGCTAAATGAGGTCAATGGCATCTTAAAATGGCAAGAAAAAGTGAAGCCATCCGAATTGAAGACTTTAGATTTGAAATATACCATTCGTTATCAAAGAGATAAACCGATCAATTTAGCTCAAAATTAGAAAATAAAAACAGCATGAATTCGCCATCATTTCGACTGCCTAGTTTGTCGGAGTGGTGGCGTTTTCTAATTTGCCCATAAAATCATGATCCGGTGTTTGTTCGATAGCATTCATGATCTGGTCTAAGATCTCCTCCACTGTATCATCAAAATCAATTTTCAGCGGTTGCTTGACCCGCATTTTTAGCTTTGTTTTTTTCTTTTTCAGTTTCAAGCCTTTTTTATCAAAGGCCGTTCTAAAGCCGTCGATTACAACAGGTACAACTACTGGCTTATGTTTTTTAATTAATATGGCTGTACCAATACGACCTTTTGCATAGGGTTTTGTGGTTCCTTGTGGGAAAGTTATCACCCAACCATCTTGAATAGCCTTATCAATATTCCTTGTCTCTGTTTTGTCAACTTTTCTTCTTACATTTTGCCCATTCGCCCTCCAGGTTCTGTTCACCGTAACAGCTCCGGAAAGAGAAAGTAATTTTGGAAGAAAACCAGACTTCATTGTCTCTTCAGCCGCTACATAATATAGATTATGCTTTTTGCAAAAAAGATAACCGGGATACTTCATAGAGTTCGGATGACCAGCAATTGCAGCATAAATGGCGTGATAGAAAAAAGAGACATCTGCAAAATAAGTCTGATGATTAGAAACGATGATTACGTTTTGATCTGGCAAATTCTGAAAGACCTCAGACCCTTCTATAGTAGGCCTATTCCGCCAATTAAACCGAAAATAAACGATGGTTCCGAAAAGACGAATTATAAATCGTTTAACGAAGAGGTATTGTCCAAATATATTTTTCTTAAATAATGGCATGTATCCGTTCAATTCAATGGACAAATATAATCACAAGTTTCTCAATTTTTACGCCGTAGGTAAAGTGAGTTTCTTCTATGCGCTTTGTTATGTATAAAATATCACTATCACTTGTCTATAAAATTCGTATCTTTCAAGAGAATAACTTTACCATGAGAAAAACACTTACTATTGGAGTAATCGGACTGGCAGCCGTTTTCATTTCACACGCACAGGATTCATCTGAAACTGCACCTGCTACTTATGAGCAGTGTTCGTTTTTTATGAAAACGCCGCC
>Ga0181558_10000538_pt1 | contig 35208 bp, 33 predicted proteins | sample 011ome_22_FD_133754 | JGI IMG/M metagenome (GOLD analysis project Ga0181558, IMG submission 133754) | Coastal salt marsh microbial communities from the Groves Creek Marsh, Skidaway Island, Georgia - 011507BT metaG (megahit assembly) | ecosystem: Environmental > Aquatic > Marine > Intertidal... | reverse complement strand
ATATCGCTGGAGATCGAGAGCTTCCAGAACAATCAGCGAAATCTGATGCGGCTTGTTGGTGCACACGCCCATGGGCAGACCCTCGTCCGCGAAAAGCTCAAGCGTCTCGCGAACACCTGGATAAAGCACGGATTTGTCTGTCGAACTCTCGCCGTAATAGGCCATGAACGTGGAAAATGTCTTATCGACAAGAACGCTGTCAGGATTATCACCAACAGAAGCGATAACGCCAAGTTTGACAAGCTCCCTGGCACCCCCACCGATGAAACTGCGCCCCGCCGCATCGTCGACCGTGCTCAGACCGCTATCGGTAAGTGCGCGGTTCAACGCGTCGATGATATCGGGCGCTGTATCGACCAGCGTCCCGTCGAGATCAAAGATGGCGACACGCATCGCGGCGCCTATGCTTTCCCGCTGCGGGTTCTGACCTCGGCGTTCAGGTAACTTCCGATGAGATGGTCGAAGATCATATGGATATCCTCGACGGGACCATATTCACCCTTCGCCGTCTGCACGTGAAGCGAGATATCCGACAGCTCCTTCAGTCGGCCGCCATCGAAACCTGTCAGTCCAACGATGGTGGCGCCACGGGATTTGGCATATTCGACGGCAGCGATCACATTCGGCGAGTTCCCCGATGCTGAAATTGCGACCAGGGAATCCCCGTCGCGCATCTGGACCTTTAACTGATCGACGAACATACGGTCATACCCTTCATCATTCGCCAGTGCGGTCATGACCGCGACGTTGTCCGTCAGGCTGATCGCACGAAACGGCTTGTCGTCGCCGGTGCGGGTGCCGATGGAAATGTCGTTGGCGAAGTGGGAGGCGGTCGCGGCAGATCCACCATTGCCGATGAAGAATACCGCAGCGCCCGACCCCCTGGCCGAAAGCAGCAAATTTACAAATCGCGCGAGCGCTTCGTGATCAAGGGACGAAAAACACGATGCAAGATATTCGAGATAGGCGCCCGCATAGGCACCCGGATCGCCGGCATGGCGTGCTGTAAGCTCGTCGATTTTATTCATTGATCCGCCAAAAAATTGTTTAAACCATCCAACTTTCTCAGGATGATCTGATGGTAACTCCGGTGATATATCGTATTTGCCGCCCGATCCAGTATCATCCTCAGGATGACGCGAATCCTCCGAAAGCGGCAATAAGGTCTGGGACCGAATTCGGGAACAGCAGTATCGTCGCCGCAACATAATGAAAACACAACAGAACACTGACGCCATGAACGAGCGGATGACGTTCAAATGCTTTACGGGCATCCCGGTCAAGAAGAGCTTTGAGCAAACGTCCGTATGCGCCAGTGGTCAGAATACCAGCTGCGTGAAGCAAGCCGAATATCAGAAAATTCAGGGTTGTTCCATGCCAAGCCCCCACGATCAAAAATGTCGTCACAACAATCATCGCTAACAGCACATTGTGCGCCGATGGCGGTGCCCGACGGATCAGGCCTGTCGATATCGGCGTAAAGACATAGGTACGTATCCATACCCCGAACGATATGTGCCATCTTCCCCAAAAATCGAGGAGATTGCGTGCGATGTACGGGTGGTTGAAATTTTCCGGCAGAGTCTTCACGCCGCATAGGCGTGCTATCGCAATCATGAAATCCGTGTAGCCGGAGAAATTCAGATACAGGTAAATCGGGTAACAGTAGAAGATGATTGCAAAATCCAGCCAGTCAGCGCCGGGAGCTCCGAGAGCCTCCAGATTGGACGCTTTCAGGAAAACCGGCGCAATCAGGAAAGCTTTTATCAGACCATTCACGCCCCGATGGCTTGCCGCAAGAATATCCTCGGTTTCCGGGCGCCCGACGGAGTCCAATCCTTTACAAAATGCCTCGTAGCGCTGGATAGGTCCGGATAGCAATGTCCAGAACGCGAGAATATAGGTGCTGTATCGTAGAGATGAAAACGGGAGATGGCCGAGAGAAGGGGCTTCGACCAGAAGATGAATCACGCGAAACAGCATATAGGAAAGGCCCACCACCGCGATCGGGTGATCAAGCCATGCCAAGCCTCCGGCCCATTCATACTTCCTCAGATAAATAAAAAGCAGGACCTCCCACACCACGAGCAAGGAGATGAGGGACGACGATTTAAAATTCGTCCTGCCCCAAACAAAGCGCACCGCAATATAGGGGGGTATCAGGGACAAGCCGAGCGCAAGAACGTCTATCGGCCTGGTCCACGACAGGGTAACCAGAATACTCGCGACAGCCATAGCCGGCAGGAATGCCCCACGCCAACGCGACCAGGCCAGCATCACAAGGCCGATCGCGATGGCGATGAACGGAAGGCTGTTTACCGCAATTGGCGCAATCCCAAGCATCATTCCTGCCTTCCAATCGTCGCACCCTTATCCATACCCGAAGAAAGCCAGGACGCGATTGCACGACCGATTACAGCATGCGCCGAGGCTGTCAGATGACCATCATCCGGGAAATGGAGTTTTGGGCCGGGGATGCCACTGCCTTTGAGAGCAGGTAGGGTATCAAGCGCCGAAACGCCCAACCTGCGCAGCGAAGCAAGAAGCAGTTCCGGAGCCCGGGAAGGATCAAGATCTTCCTGGGTTAAACCATAATGTGTCGTGAACCGGCGCAGGCTTTCCGGGTCGATTTGCTGGAGCGACGGTATCAGAACGACTCCGAAAGGCACGTTGAACTGTTGCTCCACCAGGTCGCCCAGCATGGCGATATACCGCGCCGTGCTCTCGATATTTGCGGTCGCAGGATTGCCCGACGTTAAGGGCCGTAATAAATTCAGATCGAAGTTGCGGACCAGATACAAGTCGTTGCGCAGACCGATTTTCAATGTCCAATCTCGGAACATCGGAATACCCATAATACCGACCTTACCCCATCCATACAAAGCACTGCTCTTCAGAAGTCTCGCCCGCACAGGTTGCAGTGACAGAGGAATAGCGGCAAGGAGTTCACTGGCAGCCTCACGCAGATTTTCTCTGGGCCGCTTAGGGCTTATAGCGGCTGGTTGAAACGCACTCCCGATCGGTTGTGTAAACACATCTCCGGCCGACGAATAATCCGAGATCGCCTGATACATCGTGATACCTAACAGGACCGCTCTCGGTTTGTAGCCTTGCTGGGCAAGCATTCTGATCACCTGGGTCTGACTGATCAGTCCATGACCCTCCGAAGCCAGATTCGCCGCCCGGTACCCGTGCCGACGAAGCTGTGCCGTGTAAGTCTCATCATCCTCGACGAACCCCCCGAACGTATTGGATGCACCGGCCACCCAGATGCCCGCGAGTTCATTCTCCCGGTCTTTCTCTAGGCCTCGAAAGCCCAGGCTGTTTGTACGATTTACGACGTCGTAGTTCATCGGGTTGTAGCGCCGGACATGAAGGTTCGGTTTGTTGTAGTGACCGAGTACGGGATGCGCCGCGTACATATCGGGCAACATTGCCCTATATTGCGGGAATAAATAAATCCGCGCCGTGAGTTCCAGCACGCAAAACGCCAAAAGCCCGGCAAAAAAAATCGTGATCAGACGACGCATGATTCAGAATTGCTGATAAGCGACAACTACAATGTCAGCCATCTGGAGCGACATCAGCGTGAACAGGAGTATCTTGATCAACAACCAGGTGAACGATAGCGCGGGAAACGATTTCACGTTGCATTTCCCTCGACAGCATGAATCACTTTTACAGGAACGTCTCCCGGCTCGAAGGTGTGAGTCTCCAATAACCATGTCGAACCGTCGACCTGCCTCTCGAAGCCGAGTTTCGCATAGTGATCCTTGACGAGATCATTGCGGCCGGAGGGGATGAACAGCCCGCGCAGCCGGCGGCAATCATTTGCGACGGCATTTCTCACGATCTCGGCCAACACCGCCTGCTCCACGCCACGCCCAAGGACCCGACAGCTCATCAGCCATGTATCGATCTCCCATTCCTCGCCATCACCGAGAGACCGGCAAATAACCACACTGATCATGCCGTTATCGCCAAACCGGTCACGCAACCGGACTTGCAAAGTAAAGACGGACGGATCAGCCTCAAGCGCTGCCACTTCATTTTGAGTATAACGACGGGTCGTCAGATTGAACTGGTTCGACTTGTTTATCAGTTGGGCAATCCGGTTCCTGCCGGTTTCATCAAATGGCGCAAAAAAGATTTCCATATTCAGAGAGGTTAGATAGGACGAGAGATCCCGCGATGCGCCCTGTAGCTCGACCCGCTTTGCTCTTGAAGTATAGTCGTCGGCACGCAACAAATCCTCGGTCGATAGAGAGACCGTTTCGAAGTATCCCGCAGCCAACAAAGTACGGGAATAAAGCGCCGGATCTTTAGGCAGCTCAGGCACAGCCACCTGTGGCAACGCAGCGCGCACCTGCGCCCGTTCGACCGGATTGTCATCGAGCAGAACCAGCGCATCGACGCCGATATCAAGGGCCCTCGCAATGGATTCCAGGTTGGTTGCCTTATCGGACCAGTTTGCTTGAAACACAGCTATGTCCGATTCCCGAATCAGCATGTCAGGATGTTCTCGAAACGGCAGCCGGGCGGTCGCATCTTCGTTTTTCGAACTCACTGCGAGAATGATGCCCAGGGCGCGAAGTCGCAGCGCCATGCGCTGAATATCAAGAAACGCCTCGCCGACCGGATCGCCCTCGCCGAGAATGATACCGGCAAGCCCGTCATCGCCTATGACGCCGCCCCAGAGCGTATTGTCGAGATCGAGCACCAGGCATTTGCGGCTCTTGCCGACAGAGGCGGCCAGCAATCTGGCGACATGATCGGCATATAATGGAATAGCCGTCTGCACGAAAGGAATCTTCGCAAGATGCCAGCGGGTGATGTCATGCCATGTATCAAGGCCCACCATCTCGGCGATGGCTCCAGCATCAAGCAGTATATCGCCCGTCCCATTGATGCTCTCGATTAGCTTGTCGTTGAAATTGTCGACGAGCTTGTGGGGGCTTCCGGGTAGTCGCCTGTCATAGCTTCCGAGTAAATGCGTGGGCGGATGCACCAGTGTCTGGTAGATCACGGTTGCGCCGGACTGCGTCGAAACGGCTTGACCAATAGCCCGGATTTGTTCGAATGCCTCATTTACGCAGACCGTACTTTCCGCCTCATCCTGCGGATTATCCGGCATGGCAAGGATACGATGATCGAAAGCTAACAGAACGGCATCGGGCCGGGTGCGGTTGATGTCGGAAGCGGGGTCCAGAGCAGCCTGAAAGCCCTGATCATAAGGAGCCTCAACGACTTCGAGGTTAAGCCCATGTCTGGCAGCAGTGGCTGTCAGCGCAGGGCCGAACAAGGACGTAGTACCGTTACCCAAAAGACCCAGACGCATCGGGGAAAGCGGGCTGAGATCGTTTTCCAGACGTGCGCGTTCTATCGCCTTGGCGAGAGTCGTAAGCTGATTCAGATCGAGTGCATGACTCGCGAGCTTGCTGACAGCGGCACCGAAATCGTCGTCCATCGACCGGCAGAGATTTCGGAAATCCGGCGGTGGTGCAGGAAGCCAACTGAGGTCGGTCAGCGCCATCGACAGGCTATCAGGCTGCAGATTTGGATTCGATTAGACTTACAAACTGGCCGACGTTCTCCAGTTCGACGACTTCCGACGCATCGAACCGAAGTGAGAACACTTCCTCAACAGCCACCACTAGCCGGATGTGACTAAGCGAGTCCCATTCATCGACATCCTCCGCTGACATCGTCTCGCTAAGTACGATATCGTCATCGTCAAACACTTCATGAAAGACCGGCGTGAGCCGTTCGAATATTTCTTCGCGATTCATTTTATGATTCCGGATATAGGCAATCGGGGTCAGGAGCGGGGCGGGCGCCGGTCGATGATCTCGATCGTACCGAAACCGACGACTTCATAGAACGAAACATACAATCCATCAAACAGGACAGCCGGTTTGGGCGGCGCCAGCGTAATAATGCGATGCCCTTCTTCTTCAAGTCCGGAAAGAGCCGAGGACAGATCATCGGTGGCGTAGCACATATGATAGATCAACCCGTCTTTGCGCGACAGAATGGTGTCGATTGGGCTTTTACCCTTCCCTTTCCAGATAATCTCAACGTCCGGCGCTGCGGCGGATTTACACAAAGACAGGTTTACATTCTGTTCCGGGTCGTACACTGCAGGGCCGATCTCATAGCCGAGACTCCCGAGAATCTTTATCGCGGTATCGGGAGATCGCACGCCAAGCCCCAGGTGATGAAAGTCCAGACCGTAAACATTCATGCCGGTTTCTCCAGCACGTAGGCGACGTTCATCGGCAGGCCATGTTTGATACATTTCTCGACAGTATTACCGACGTGAGGACCCAGATAACGTTCGGCAACCTGTAGACCACTTGCGGTAATCAGTTCTTCAATCTCGGAGCTGTCTCGGAACAGGTAGATATGATCGATAGCCGGCGCATTTATGCATGTGGTGACATGGATATAGGAATCGGGTCCGCCAAGCGCAGCAATCTGAGCCAGAAAGTCGCCCGGTTGTTCAACATGCTCCAGAACTTCGCCCATGACGATTGCGTCAAAGGGGGCATTGTCAGGTTGCCAGTTGAGAAAATCTTCCTGCAACAGGGCGACGTCATCCATGCGGTCGGGGACAGCGCGGGTGACCAGGCGGCGCGTCAGATCGATACTGGTCGGGCTGATATCGACACCCGTAAATGTGTCATACGAACCGAGACGTATTGCCGCCAGAAAATTGGCTCCATGGCCGGGGCCGATCTCGAGGTAAGAACCACCCTGATTTCGCGGCAGACAACGTACGAAGAACCGGTGCATATCCAGGTGATTCGGCCAGATAAATGCCGTAAGGGCGAGGCCGTACATGTAGTGGCGCATATAGGCGTCGTCAAAATAGACCGAGTCGGCAACGTCTGCGAAGCTCGTGTGGCGGTATTCCTTGTGACGCAGAAAATAGAGTTGTTCGCGCAGGGTGTCTTCGACGATGACCCCGTAGCTCTTGGCAAGAGTCTGGATATCAAGACCATCCGCGAGGCAGAACCCTATATATTCAGCGAGTTCTTGGCGTTCCTCGTCACTCAAGCGGGCAAATGCTGTTTCCAGGAACTGACGATGCTTTTCGTTTTTGGAAACGATCTCGTCGTGCAGTGACTGGATACGTTCGTCAGCATCGCTCATTTGCTACTCTCCGCTGAAGCGACATCCTGCAAATTCCAGCGGTCGCGCCACTCTGCATCTGCACAGTAGATACGATACACCAGCGCCATTGTCTGCAAGGCATCGTCCGCCGATCCGTGTCGTATTTCCTTGCGGTCCTTGATGGCCGCAGCGAACTCACCAACCTCCCGTGCCCAGGATGGATCTTCGTTGTAGCGGGTAATATTTTCCAACGGGTCGCCCATATCGTCGCTGGCAGTACGCGCAATCGTCAGGGTTTCAGCACCGTAACTTTTGGAGCCGGACAGAATTCCGGACAATACCACCGACCCTTTCTCGAGCGTTATGTCCAGATTGAAGCGGTGACGCCATTGCGTGGCAGAAGAATGCAGCATCGCCACCACGCCGCTATCGCTGCGCATGAGGGCATATACGTTATCTTCCACATCGTGTTTCCAGAAATCATTCGAGACGATGCTGCGTACATCGTGGAACTCGCCGCCGAAAAGACGGATCAGATCGACCATGTGAATTCCCTGATCCAATAATACACCACCGCCTGCCAAGGCCCGGTCGGTGCGCCAGGATGTCTGGCCAAACGTCACGAGCTGCGATTTTCCATAGACGCCTTTCATGTTCACAACATGACCGAGTTCACCGCTGTTGACGAGCGACAGCGCATCCCTGACCGAATCGTGATACCGGTGATTAAATCCGTATTTCAGTTTCTGGTCCGGATAGTCGGCGGCGACTTCAATCACCCGGGCAATATCGCTTACATCGCGACCTGGCGGCTTCTCGCAAAAAACATGCAAACCGGCTCTGAGACCTGCAATCGTGGCGTCCGGGGCAATATCATTCGTCATGCAGACAAATACGATATCGAGATCTTCGCGCAGCAGGTCCTGATAGCTCCGGTAGTGCCTTACGCCATCAGGCAGCGTTCCGTCAGAATCGAAATAACGGTCGCAGACCGCCACCGTTTTCATATCTTCCCGCGCATCCGCCACTTCCCGGCGACGCTTGCCAACAACGCCGAAGCCAGCAATACCGACGCGAAGCGGATCAGTCATCGGGCGGTCTCCAGATACGAAGCGGTAAATTCATCTGTGCTCAAAACGACCTCGGCACGTGAAAGATCCTCCGGTGTATCGACACCGATCGTTTCGACATCTGTAAAGACCAGCTTGAGCGGAAATCCGTGCTCAAGCACCCTCAGCATGTCGACGGACTCTGCGATTTCCAGAGGAGTCTGGGGCAGAGTGCTGAATTTCTTCAGGAACTCCCAGGAAAATCCGATCACGCCGGTCTGCTGATACGCGGCAGACGATTTACTCCTGGCCCGAGAGGGGATCGGTGCGCGGGAAAAATAAAGCGCATTGCCATTGGGCGCCGCCACAACTTTGACTGTGTTCGGATCATCCTGATCTTCCGGCCGATAGAGCCGCGACACAAGATTAACGACATCTGGCCGTGTATCCTTGTAGATACCAACCATCCTGTCGGTCATTTCTGGATTTACGAGCACCTCGTCGCCCTGCACCATCAGAACGAAGTCTTCAGATGAAAGGTCAAGGCGCATTTTTTCGACGGCTTCCTGGGTCCGGTCAGTTGCCCGTTCATGAGACCGAGAGGTCATGACAGCCTCCCCGCCGGCTGCCGTTACCGCATCCGCAATTTCAGCATCGCACGTTGCAACGACCACCCTTTCGAACTCGCGGCTCAGGCAGCACCTGTGCCAGACATGGAGGACAAGCGGAATGCCGAGCAGGGCAGCCAGCGGCTTTCCGGGATACCGGCTCGATCCGAGACGAGCCGGAATGACACATATATTGCGCATCAATCCTCCGGGGTCTGATTGAAGGTCTTCAGGATTGTTCTCATCGCGATCATATCCGTCCCGTAGGCGATAAACCTGAACCCATCAGCAATCATTTTGGCGAGTGCTTCAGGATCGCAAGCAACTTGGTGTCCGCCAACTGGCTTGTTGTGATCCGTACCGGCTTTTAAAACAGCATTCCGCGCTTTCAGGAATTCGGGAGATCCGAAATCCCCCGGCGCGCCAAGGTCCGCGGAAAGATCGTAAGGTCCAAAGAACAGCGCATCGACACATGGCAGAGCGGCAATTTTCGCCGCGGCATCGACCCCTTTACGTGATTCGATCATAGGCACCAAAACAGGTTCAAAACTGGTGAGCGTCTCATCGAATCGATCACCCCAAAGATTGAATCTCTCCAATGATAACCCGCGACGGCCTTTAGGTGGAAAGAAGCAATGAGTCGCAAACTCTGCGAAGCTATCGGCGTCTTCGGTATAGGGAACAAGAAATCCGTGGGCACCGGAGTCAAGCAAACGCCGGGCAAGGATCGGATCGGCATTTGGTAAACGAACCAAAGGTGCACAGCCATGCCGTTCGCAAACCATGAACGCTGTTTCAGCATCACTCACGGAAAAACTGCCATGTTCCATATCTAACGCGACCCAGTCAAAACCCACGGATGCCAACGCTTCCGCCACCTCGGGCGACCGAACGGTGTGCCAACCTCCGACAGACGGGACGCCGCTGGCAATTTTCTTCTTAAGGGTGTTTTCCATATCAACCTCAGACTGTTTGGAGGCAGGCGCGCCAGGTTGTCAGATCTGCTTCCGCGAAAACGCGGCCTCGTTCGACTGGCGCGGGACAGGAAGCTCTGGATAGGTCAGTTTTCAGCGAGCGCGAATCCGTTGCGGGAACGTTCAACCCCGCAGGCATGATATCTATCGACAACCTTGAACCAGAGCGGAATCTCAAGGTCGGCAGGCCCGCGACCAACGCCTCTAGCCCGACAGTGGTAGCCGCATACAGGACAGCCGAAACAGATTTCTGCATCGTCAAAGGGCCATCCGCACGCCTGACATACTGATTGCTGCCGAATTCGAAAGGTGTCATCGGGTGATCGCGGACGAGGAAGATCCGTCCCTCCTCTGCACAATCCATTACCGCCGATACCATTTCAGCCGCGATACGATGGTCAAAGGGCAGCGCGACGAATACGGGAGATCCGGGATCGTACCGGACCTGAGCCGGAGACGAAAACCGCAATGCCCCTCCGATCGCAAGCCGGGCCTCGGGAATGCCCCAGCCAACCAGTTGGTCCAGCGTCGACTGTCCGGTACAAAATATATTGTCCGGCAGAGAACCGAGGCCCGCAGGACATGAGCGCGGTGAATAGTTCAACATTTGTCCCCCGATGACAGAGTGCTGATATCCCAATGTACGTATTCCAAGTTCCTGCGATACGGTCACGAATTGCCGCTCCCAGGAATGATTCTCCCATGGCCAGGCAACGATTTCCGGGGACACATCCTGAGCCCAGGCCTTCTGACATAAAATTTGCCAGCGAAGTGCCGCTGGCTGTGCGGTTCCGCCTTCCAAAGCAGCGGCGCGCCGGAAAAGCCATTTATACGGTCCGGTAGAATGTGAACGGGCCGGCCTCCATCGCGCAAAAGGAAGCAGGAGTGCGTTAAAAAGAGAACCCCAGGCACGCAGCGAAACGATTTTTCCGCCTTCAGACAATTCCAGCGCTCGGGCGCGCTGACAATCTACATGTAGCAGACGCCATAAAGCGGGAATTTGCTGGGGCAGATCGCCAAAATAGCCATCCCTGCCCGCTGCAGTACTTTGCGGATGCCCGTATACATGGAGCCACGTGCCGCCTTTTTTAAGCCCGACACGATGTTTACGCAAAACCACCGTGTCCCGCGCAGCGCGAATAGCATACACCAATCGGGCCAGATAACCCCGGACGAAAAGACCTGACCTCCGCCGCCAAAGCGACGGAGCGGCACCCACAGATACATTGGAGAGTGTTGCGAGCTGCCGGAAGAGCCAGGGATCGTCGCAGATCACGAGCACCCGGCGCGCATCTTCTGCCACCAGGTCGTCGATAATTCTGGTCCAGGCAAGCATCTCGCCAAAGTCGGAGACATTCGTCGCACATGCCGGCGTATGAGATAATGGTGCGGTCGGTTCGGAACCCATCTCACGTCCTAGCTCCAGCCAGTCGCTCGCGATATCGCTGAAGGCGGCCTCCAGTCGCGCCGGGATATTATCGAGTTCCTTCCCTGCCTCGCCCCGTCCTCGGGCTCCAGCGATGGCTATCCAGATGCCGTATTCGTGCCCCGCCGGCAGATCGTGGCTATGGCGGATGAAAATCCTTGTTTCCCTGGCGCTTTCCACAGTAGGCGCTGTCATTTTTTGGTGGCTAGGATATTCCATGCCCACCCAACCCTTTTACCCAGCCGTCGCTCTAATGGCGTCGTGATCTCCCACGGACTTCCATATACAAGCAATCCTCCAGGATGTGTGCCGTATCGCCCTATACGCCAGCGTCGCCACAGACGCCCAATCTTGGGCGTGTCGCCGAGGTTGAATTCGCTTTTACGCAAGCTCAGAGTATTGAATTCTGAGAACATGCTCGCGAGTTCCCGCGCCGTATAACATCGCGTTATAGGGTTCGTCTCGGTCTGGCGCGCCGAGCCGATCCATTCGGATGCGTGGCCAAGCCAATTGCGTGAACGGATAATGCCCCCCTTCAGAATCCCGACGCAAAACCACAGATTAAACCAGTAATTCACCGAGCCCCTGCTATAGAGCATAATGACCGCCCGCCCGCCGGGCCGCATGACTCTGAGCACCTCGTCAATTGCACATTGCGTATCGTGCGTGTGATGCAGAACGCCGTTCGAGTAGACAATGTCGAATGTATCATCCGCAAACGGTAATCTTTCGGCATCCCCCTGCGCTGCAGCCCCTGAACCGGCACCCCCCTGCAACAGATCGAACTTGCGCTGGGTGGCTGCGGCACGGTCACGCGTGACGTCGATTGAGGTCATTTGCGCGCCACGCGCAGCAAATAGCGCACTATGGCCACCAGCACCTGGTCCTATTTCAAGAACGCGCAGCCCTTCGAGGGCATCGAGTGGCATTTCGACGACCGCAAGATGGTCTCGCAGGCGAAACATATCTTCAAGCTCATCGAGAAGGCGCCGCAGGGTCTCGCTGTCGAGATCGGCGTCGAGATCGCCATAAGCATTCCGATAGACAGCGCCCCAGAATTTCTGAATATCCGATTTCGTCTCGGTATTGTCGGTCATATTTTCGGTTTGCCGACGGATCAGTTGAATTTCCGGAAAACCGGTTTTGTGGGCGGACCATCAAGCAGGGACGGCCCTCCCGGAACCATTGATCGCGCACATACAACAAGGCTTTCTTCCGCGGCGGCGATCGTTCGCGAAACAGCATCGTCATCATGCGCAAAGCTCGGCGCAATGTAGGGCATAAGAATGCCACGCTTGATCATTTCTTGATTAAAAAGCGTTCGCAGCTCTGCCGAAGGCTGCCCATCGACACCACGACATGCATAAGCCGGGCTGCACTCAATGCCGAAGGCTTTGAAATGGTCAGCTATTCCTGCCTTCATCGCAGCAGCATTCAAGCCATCGATCAGCTCGCCGCCTACTCGCCACATATGCCCCGTGACATCATGTTCCCGGAACACCCCGATCACCCCGATACAAGCCGCCAGGGCATGGTTCTCGGCACCATGGGTTGTCGAGATTAGAAACACGCGCTCACCGTCATGGTCCAGCCCGCCAAGCTGCATGATTTCGCGACAACCGACCAGGGCGGCGATCGAAAAGCCATTTCCCATCCCCTTGCCGAAGGTCGCGAGGTCCGGCGTAACCCCATAGTAATGCTGGGCACCTCGAAGATCCCAGCGAAAGCCCGTGATCATTTCGTCGAGAATGAATACGGTCCCATTATCGTTGCAGAGCTGTTTTACCCCCTCAAGGAAACCCGGCAACGGGTGTTCTGTGGTCGCGGGTTCCATGATCACGCAAGCGATCTGCCCGGGATGCGCGTCGAAGAGGGCCGCGACGCTGTCGAGGTCATTATACCTGAACGGCAGGGACAGTTCCGCAAATGCCGCGGGAACGCCGGCGGAGCAATCTGTTGTGCCGATGAACCAGTCATCATAGGAAAAGAAGGGATGGTCTTTACAGAAGGCGATATAGTCTCGACCGGTATACGCACGCGCGAGTTTTACTGCAGCCGTCGTAACGGTCGAGCCATTCTTCGCGAATTTCACCATTTCAGCGCACGGGATTAAATCGACAAGCGCCTCCGCCAGTTCGGTCTCCACTCTGGAGGGCCGCCCGAAATTCGAGCCTTTTTGAATCTGCGCAATTGCCGGTTCAATAACCGCGCCGCAATTATAACCTAGTGACATCGACCGCAGGCCCATCGTCCAATCCAGGAAACAGGTGCCACGGTCATCCCAAACCCGATAACCGTCTCCTCGCTCCAGATACGGCGGAGCATTCGTCGGAAACTGATCGTCGCCCTTGGAATAGGTATGGGCCCCGCCGGGGATCAAATCGTGCGTGAGACGGTTTGATTTCGGGCTCTCCGTCATTTTGGATCCCGAGCATCAGAATCGCGTTCGGCGGCGACCAGCAGCGCCAGTATTTTTTCGTCCTCAGCAAACGAATAGGGCCACTCCCTCTTTCCTTCTACCGCAGCGACGAAATCCGACATTTCCGCGACGTAGGGTTCTTCAGAATGGATGTATCCCGCCTCGACGCTTCCCGGGTCCAGTGAGATTTCCTCCCAGGTTCCAGTGGCGGCGCGCCACACCCTGATCCGGTTGGCAGTGTGATCCCATTCAATCGTTCCCTCCGTCCCCAACAGTCGAAGTTCTCTGACAGCGGGCCGGGCCAAAACGTCGACGGTCATATGGCCGAGCACACCGTCATCAAAACGCAGAAGCAATTGATAGATATCGTCAATATCCGCGTCGAGATCGCTGAGCTTCGCCCGCATCGCGGCAAGCGATGTCACCGAACCGAATATATCGGTGAGCCAGGCGAGTTCGAAGGGGACGATTTCCCGGCACGCACCGGTTGCCGGATTGGAGACATAGAAATCCTTATAGCTTTCCCATGGATGCCAGTCCGGCAAATACTGACCGCTCTGGTAGACAAAACTGAGGGGCCGTCCGATTGATCCATCTGCAATAAGGCTTTTGATTGTCTTGGGTCCACCGTAATACCGCATTGTACAACTTGCGGCGCCCACGGTTCCGGTCTCTCCAAGCCGGTCTATCAGTGTCTCGATCTGTGGATCGGCAACGCCCGCTTCAGCGAAGAACGCGATACCGCGATCTGCTGCCCGGAGACCGTATGCTGCATGTGTATCCGGCGGCGTAGAGATGATCCACGCATCCGCCGGCGCCGCCAAGGCGGCATCAAGATCGGCCGTCGTCTCAATATCATACTTCTCCGCCGCTTCGGCCCGACGATCTTCCCGGGGATCGTATCCAGTGATATCGGTGTGCCCGAGGCGCAGCAGATTACGCACCCGTCGCTTGCCCATGGACCCCAAACCTATGACGACAAATTTCATCCCGCACTCCGTGAAGCTGCAAGGTGTGCGGCATAGGTTTCGGCCACGCTCGCGTTGATCGCCACGATATCAGGCCTGTGCTCCAAAAATGCCATCACATCCTCAAAGTCGGCGGATGATCTATCAGTACCCAGTCCCTCGATCACCGCAGTAAAAAACGCATAGTCCTCGGGGTAGTCGAGTGTCATTCGAATATCCGGGCGATTGAAAACCGGGTTTTTTTCCTGTAGCGCCGCCGACGTGAAGGCATCGTTTTCGGTGAATAGGTGACCCCACACTTCCGTATTGCGTGCGTCTTTCTGCTGACAGACCTTCTCCAGTCCAAGCCGACTGACACCGAACCCTGTCGCCCCTAGCGGCAGTCCATCATAGACCACAAAATCGGGCGAATGCGCCAGCTGTGCCTCGATCAACGCTTCGATATGACGTACCGACACAAATGGATCATCGCCGTCGACAACAATTACAAAATCCAGATCATGCGCACGCGCCGCATCGCGGTACCGTTCAAGCTTGTCGTCTTCGCTTCCCCGAAAGGCGATAACGCCCTCGCGTTCCGCAGTATCCGCCAGAACAGTATCCCTCGGGTCGATCGACGTTGCGAGGATCACGCAATCGGCGTTCCGCGCACCTTTCAAGCGCCGCAACAGAAACTCCGTGACGTTGCAGTCACCAAGCGGCTTTAGCACTTTCCCCGGCAAACGGGTTGCCTTTTCCCGCACGGACAGGAGGATACCGGTGGTCAAGATCCCTTTCCTGCCGTCGTAAGATCAAGCGTGAGTCCCGCATCCGTCTCGATATTTGCGGCCGCTGCGCGACCCACCAATTCCGCACGTCGGGCCGGAGATACTCCCTCATCCGCCCGCTTAGCCGCGATCATATCGTCGGTGATGATTTCTCCCTTGCGGATGGCGCGCGCCGCGACAAGCCGCTTCCGCACATTGCGCCGATAGGCAGCCGAAGATTCGTCAGTGCCAATCGCACCCTCACCGATCGCCGATTCCGCCAGACGGATACGCTTTACCAGCAAAGCGAACTCGTCGACATTCAACGCGGATTCAAAGTCTTCGCCGCGCTTCCCTCGATCATGGGTCAGATGCTTTTCGATAGCCACGATGCCCATCGGAATCGCCAGCAAAGGCGCGATCAAGGCAAAATCTTCTTCCGCATCGACATGTTCCGCGATGCCGACCGGCAGATCGAAGGCCTGTTTCAAACGGGTCAGCGCGGCGAGGTTCGTGTCCGCAGGACCGGTCGGATAATTCTGATGACCGTACAGAAGTATCTGCTCTTCGGCACCGCAGTCCTTAAGGACGCCAATCACGGTTTCTATTTCACCCAACGTCGCACCGCCGACGCGCAGGTAGACAGGGCGCCCGGCACCGCCGACGCGCCTGATAAAATCGTGTTCTTCGAAACACGCCGCCGACAGGACGTAGGCGTCCGGCGACAAAGTCTCGGCGAACTCAAGACTTGCGCCATCGTTGGGCATCACGATCAGGTCAAGAGATGTCTCTCGCACCGCCGCCACAACATCGCGCCAGGAATCGAACGAAAGAGAGATTTCCACAAGGTAGTCATAGACTGGCTTGACGTCCTTGCCAGCCGAGACGCGCCCGGGACCGGCCCCGTAGTGACGCACCATATAATCGGGCATATGGGTAAAATGCACGCTGATCGCGTCTGCGCCTGCTTCGGCAGCTTTTGCGACAATATCCCTTGCAAGCGCCACAGACCCATCATGGGAATAGGCCATTTCGGCAATTACATAGATGGGTCGGTCAGTCATTTATATTCCTCGGTTCGCGCCAGTCTCTGGTAGGCAATAAATTCCGCATAGGCGAAATCTTCTTCGGTGTTGATATCAATAGCGGACTCTCTGTCGATCAGTATGGGCGTGAGATTGTCGTGGTTCATGATCAGAGCATCCTCGGGAGCAGCCTGAAGGTAGCCAGTGCGGGAAATAACAATCGTGGTGCTTTCAAGATACAACGTCGACTGGTCCTGGCTCCGTTCCGCGCGTTTCATATCGGGCATCAAGCGGGCGGGGCGACCTTCCGTGTCAATGTACCACATGAAGGCCGGGAATTGGTGCACAGGTTCCATGGACAGGACAGTATCGGCAGTGGTCTGTTCCAGCATCGCAATGCCATCATCGATTTGCGTGAAACGCCTGAAAGGTGACGTTGGCTGCAGGTAGGCAACAGCATCCGGAACCCAGCCATCGGTATCGGCGAGATACTTCAGGCAATGCCTTACAACCGATAGCGCGGTCGCATTGGCACTCGCCAATTCCGAAGGACGCAGAAACGGAACCTCAGCACCGTTCCGCCTGCCGAGGTCCGCGTATTCCTCCGAATCTGTGGACAAGATCACGCGGTCAAGCCGACTATCGAGACTCGTCCTGATTGTCCGCACAAATAATGGATCTCCTCCGGCAAATGGCCGAATGTTTTTCCCCGGGACGCGAGTTGAGCCCGAGCGCGCCGGGATCAGACCAAGTACCTGCACCAAAAGTGCCTCTGGCCTAAATCAGCTGACCGGCAGGTAACATTTGCGGCACATTTCCATCTGATAATATTCATCTTCGGCATGCAGACGACGGATCTCTGTATACTGCTCGTTGTGCCAGATATCTCTCAAGCGTTCGAGGCGCCAGTTTCCAACAATCGTCTCATCCTGATCGTCAACACAGCAAATCGTTACATTACCGTTGTATTTCAGGAACATGCGCTGGAACGGCTGGGCGCACCAGAAACCTTCTACCTTCGGATATTCGCCGAACGAATTGCGATCGCGTTCCGTATAGAAGCCGTAGCCAACCGAGTCGACAAGACGCTTCCACATAATCTTGATGCCTTCGAACTGTTCCAGCCACTCCGGCTCGTTGTACATCACCATCGACACCCGCACCTGAACATGCGGGAACGACTCGTTTCGCAGCTTCACGAACTCGTAAACGTTGTCGATTACCTTGCCGAGCGTGGTTCCGACGCGCTGTTGCGCAAAAAGATCGGGCGAAACGGCGTCAAACGATACGAACATATTGTCGAGACCTGCTTCAAGAAGTGCCCGGCCTCGATCTTTAGTCAGAAGCGTTGCGTTGGAGTTCATCATCACATCGACGATCCCCTTCTGTTTCGCGTACTCGACCTGCCATACCACATCTTTATGTGCCAGCGGCTCGCCCAAGTAGTTGAGCTTTATACTTTTCGTGCCGTATTCAGCTGCTTGGTCGATGATGTCAGCATATTGTTCCTTGGTCATGCGCCCGACCTCGCCGAAGGTTTCGTTGTTGATCATCTCCGTCCGCGGGCACATGGGGCATTTGAGATTGCAGATGTTGGTTGTTTCAATATCTAGATGAATTGGGAAATCGGTAGTGATCCGGTCACGAGGAACTTCGTCCCACATTTTCCGATATTCGAAATACTCCTTGGGTCGATGCTCTTTCCAATCCTCGCGATAGATTGCTTCGGAGAAGGAATGGTTAGCGTCGAATTCGTAGACCGTCTGCGGATTGCAGGCCTCCTCACGGGCAGTCTCTGCCTGGGTTTCACTTGTCGTTTTTTCTGCAATCTTATCCATTGGTGGCATCCTTGTTTTACGGGCGAAGACTCTGAGCCTTCAAATCTGGGGTGTTGCGAAGTATCTGTTCCTGATCATCACGATCCGATACGGAACGGTTGAACAAAGCATCGACGACTCGTTCCAATGCATTTTCATCGTCGAATGGATCAAACTGCTGACGCAACCAGTCTTCCGGTACTTTCACCGCTTCGGGTGATTCTATTGCGCGCGACAAGGCGGCTTTGAATGATCGAATATCGTCGTGCATAAAACCGTCCCGCTTCATTCGTTCCGTCAGCGGCGTCGGCGCAAATACCGGATAGTAGGCAATATAGGGCCTTCCGTGAACCATTGCTTCCGTCATCACTGTTCCCGCGTTGCCAATACCGATTGTCATCCGGTCTATGAGCCATCCTACCCCGCAAACCTCTTTATCGGTCTCATCATAGTGAACCGATAGCACATCAGGCCCTTCCAACCATCCGGAGATTCGGTTGTCATTTTGCAGGATTTCGTGAAGATATTCGCCTTTGCGGCCTTTGGGCTTGATCACGACAAAATAATCTTTCCTGCCGTTGAGTCGTTCACGGACGGCAGCGAGCATCTCTGCCATAGGAGGACCGAAACACTCTGTGGATGCATCGCTCGAGCCGAATAGCGCAATCAGCTTTTTACCCTTTTCCAACTGACGGTCGATAATATCGGCATATTCGTCTGCAACATCGGTGCCTGAGCCAAAACGGGAATCCTTGTGCAAAAACCCTACAGGCAACGAACGGCACGAAGGGGACCATGTGCGTCCGTATCTTTCTTGTTGATACGATCCAGGCGAAAAGAAAATATCATACCCCAGATAACTAGTGATCGAACCGGGTGAATCGATTGAAGATGTCGGCCATCGCGCAACGCTTCCCCCAAACTTCCGGAAGACTATGGCTTTTAGAATATGAAGCTCGTTGTACTCGACAATGTCGAGGAAATAACGGAAACGGCAATTATAGCCGATACGCCAGATTGCAATACTTTGATACGCTTGGCGCATAGCAATGGCGGCAAGAATCAGGACACGGGCATCCATTCCATATCGCGCGGCCACCCAAAGCACTGCTGAGAAAAGGCGAATGCCCGGCCAAACGAGGTTCGAAAGCCAAGCTCTCGCTGGAACCCTCAATTCTCCGATATTCAGAGTTGTCGCGATTTCGCCATTCACCAGGTTTGAACCAGGCTGGTCGTTAATAATCGTGAACGGCGGTTCCGACTCGTTCAGTACCCCAGATTTTCTGAGATAGTTGGCAAATATGCCAAAAATGTAGGGCCTCAAGAAATTTTGGCAGGCCAAGGCAGAATGAACTGGTTTCGGTCGTCCAGATGCGAATATTGAAACGGCAAGCGCTTTAGACATGAATACGATGCCCCACACGATGGGACTGGTCGCCAAGAGCAATCGCGACAGTAATGTTGCGCGAGTCACGATCGGACCGGGATGAAGGCCCGCTGCAATAATGGCGTCAGCCGTACGCCTATCGATGGGATGTCCCCCACTTGGCACGGGCACCGGACCGAAAGGTGGATCCACTCGCAACGCGATAATCCTCGCGCGATGCTCCTGCCTCACGTGGTAGCCCTTTTTGAGGCTTAACTCAGCATCCGGATCATCCAGAAATCGACACATCGCGCTCACCAGTTTTTGAGCAGCGCTGGATTCGGTAAAAAACCGTTCCGTAGTATCCAGGCCCAACTGCTGAACATTTCCGTCCAGCCGGGAATAGATATCGGCAGGTGCAATTTTCAGTTCAGGGCTGACATGCAGAACTGCATGCGCAACTCTTCTGGCCACCGACAAAATTCTTCTTTTGATCAATTCGCTCTATCTATCAGCGGAAAAGCCGCCAAAGCAGAAAACTGGAATATTGAAGCGTGGATCAGAGATCGGATCCCGGCGAAAAACCAGCGTCCTAATTCACTCCCGCTCTCACCGGCACATCGATACCATAATATCCCGCACGTGCCGTCTCACGAACAAAGTAAAGCGGGTTGTGCTTGCGGACGATCTGGCCAACCCCCTGCATCGACGTACCTAACTGTTTATATGCAAAAAGGAGCTTATTGGCCTGCATTTCGTCATATCCAAACGTAACAGCGACAGGTTCGTTCCGGCGATAATCCTTTACATGCTTGGTGTAACCATCGGCTTCCCATGCAGTAAGGTCATGATTGAACTTTTCTTCCGCCACGCCCTGAATCTCCGTCGGGTTAAGAGGTAGCCGGCGCTTGTGATAAATGTATCGACGAATCTCACCGATTTCTTCCCGAATACGGATTTGATCTGGCTCGGGTACGCCTTCAAGGGTCATTTTCGTAGCAATTTCGATCCCATAGTCAAGAAAACCCTCGAATGCCCTCGTCATGCAAATTGCGCGAAATTTGAACAGCACATTGTCGCCCATATCGCCGCTCACAAAGAGGTCAATATTGTCTCCGTCCCGGAAAAATTCCATTGCCTCTTCTCGCGTGTCCCATAGTTCGCCACCGGTTGCTTCGATGAAATCGTCGTAAACTTTGCGGACGGATGGAGGCGCCGACGATATTTCAAGCTGTGCGGTTCGAATCCAGTCAAAGGGCGAAATACCGAACAGGCTGAGATAGCGGCGGATTTCAAGCATGGCATCATCTGAATGGAAGCACTGCATCATAAAATGCAGGCCTCGAGCTTCCAGATAGTCTTCATATGAGAATGTGCTGTTGGCTACGCAGATTTCTTCCATTTCCAGCGCTTTGACGCCACCGAATTCACCATAGTAATTAGGAACCGGTCGCCATTTAGACACCATTTGGAATTTTTCGCGCGAGTCCGTTCCCGACATTTCCGTATCGTCAAGCAGGATCAACTGGAACGGACAGACATAGTCCATATCCATATCGACCAGCTCTTTTAGTCCCGAAATATGCGACTCAAGCGTTTCACCAGGCAGAGGTACGATAACTGCGCTGAATGCACGGGTTGTTTTGGAAAGCTCCTGCGTATTCTCGACGGCCTTCTTCAGCCCATCAACCGAAATATTTTGCCGACGGATATTCTTCAGAACTTCATCATCCATCGATTGAACCTGCAGGGAGATGGAAAGCGCTCCGCGGGTAAGCCTTGCGCATTCGGTCACCCGATCTACGCGGTTCTTTCCGGATGACACGACAATATCGAAAGGCCAGCCATATTCATCCTGGAGGCGACGAAGCACTCTGCAGGTCTCAATATCCTGCTCATACATGCCGAAATTTGAGTCGGTAATCGATAGCGACCATTCGGGTGTGACCCGCTCGGCGATATACTCGAGCTCCGCCGTAATCCGTTCAAGCGAGAAGCGCCGCACCTTGGTATGATACGCTTGGCCTTCTACGCAGAATGTGCAGGTAAACGGGCACCCTCGGTTGGTCTGGATCATTGGCTGCAGACCCATTTCCAGGAAAGGGTCCATAAGGCCGGTAAGATAGGGCGAAGGAATCTGATCGAGTTCAACAAGGCGATCAAAGAAATGTCCAGCAACGATATTATCGGTTTTCCTGTCGAGAAAATGAACGCCCGCTATTTCCCGCTGCTGCGCCTTGGCAAGATCTCCATCCGCTTCAATCAGCCGTTCCACCAGGCTCAGGAATCCCTGCTCACCTTCCATATAGACATGGAAATCGACACCCTCGTTCCTCTGAAAAAATTCCCGTTGTTTCGACGTTTCACGCGGGTAATTTGGCCCCCCCATAGCAGTCACAACTCTCGGATTCTTCTCCTTGAAAGCCTTTAACAATGATGAGGAAAGGCTATGTGTCCAAGAGTAATTGCTCAACGCTATCATATCCGGATTTTCGCGATCAGCCGCCTCTATCAAATCATCCGGTCGCTTGAAAAGCTTAACGTCAACGGCGCCGCCCAGCCTCTCCAACAGAAAAGCTGCAACGTAGCCAACCGGCATAGGGCACATCCTGTTGCCAACCCCATCGCCCGAATAGAGCATGTCACCCATAAAAATCTTAAACATTGAGCCTCTCTTACAAACGAATTGAAAGTGCTGGTGTGCCGCGTATCAGCGCAGTCGTGTTTTTTTATACCGTCCGCTCAGACCGAGCACCAGTCTAGAAGGCCTCCGGGCATTCACCAGCCCGTATAACGTTCAGCGAGTTGCAGATCACGCCGCAGAAACAGTACGAGGAAGCCCTCGAAGTCCAGCCGGCGCCATAGGGGCGCGGTCACGCGCATCGAGGCGCGTTTCGGATATTGCAGATAGACTCGCGAAAATACCTTTTGAAAGCCGGCAAAACGGGCCAAAAGCTCCCAATCCAAAGGCGAAAATTCGAAAACATGTGTTTCTTCAGGCGTAATTTCAGGCGGGAGATCGTCGAGCGAGCGCCGCATCAGGGCCCCGCCAAACCGGCTAGTCCGCCGGTACGGGACCGAGAGAACGATATGGCCAGCGGTTCCGGCAGTCGCCAGACTATGGAGAAATCCAATTGGATTCAAAATATGTTCAAGAGTTTCGAAACTGATCAACAGGTCGGGACGAATGCCGTCAAAACTGAAATCTTCGACCCGGGCCAAAACAGCCTCGCCGCCTCTGGCATTGATTTTATCGACGGCGGTCTCATCCAGGTTCACACTTACAAGACGCGCAATTGTTCCCTCGGGGGCCAGGGCCCTGAGATAGGCTGCGTGATTACCCGAAGAATCGCCCAGATCGACAATCGTCAGCCCCTGCCGATCCAGATGCTTAATGGCTTCCAGAGCGCAACTCGTCTGAAAGGCATGAAGACCGCGCATCTTCGTTTCCCAGTAACGGTCAAATTCGACCTTATCCAGATCCTGTGTGTACTGGTCGATGACGTCCGGCACGATTTCACGCAACCGATCACACAAATCGGCAAGGTTTTGTTCCACAAGAGCCGAACGAATCGAGGATGCCGATACCTTCTGATAGAGCGCGCGCGTATCGACACCCACCGACGTCAGCATATTGCGCAATATTGAATATGCACTCATCTGTCGCTGCTCTGTCCGGCTTCAAGAACTGCGAGCCGCTGCTTAAGGTCGAAAATTTCTCGGTCCAGCATATAACGCAGCATCTTTCCCGGCGGATGATCCGGCACAATAACCGTGTCGTCCCCCCGCCGGCGAACTCGGTTAAGCCAAATTCCACTATCGCCGGTTTTGACCAGGACGCCTTTGTCAGGATGTCTCTGAAGGACTTGACCGACCGTATTGGAGAAATGCAGAAGCATCGGTTCCAGGGCCACCTTAACCACCTCAAACAACTCGTCATTGCAGAGATAGAAATTGGTCGGCCCGGGATCGCGGGCGCGAACCTTGTCGAGAATGACCCGTGATGTCTGCGACCAATCGATCAATTCGTCCCATGGTGCCTTGCGTGGAGTGTAATGAAACTGCAGGTCGCGTTGCGATGTCCTGGTTACACAACCGCTCCGAATTCCGTCGAGCGCTTCGAGAAGCAATTCAGCGCTAACGCCGATCACCCGTCCTTGGAAATCGCCCATCGTCTCCTCTGGGCCGAGCGGCACATCCCGCTGGGCGATGATGTCACCGGTATCTATACCGTCGTCGATAAAATGAACCGTTGTGCCAAGCATCTCACCGTTGACGATCCCAGTATACGCGCCGCCGCCGCCGCGCTGCCTCGGCAGCATCCCATTATGAACATTGACGGCACCGTGCGTCGGAACATCAAGCAGCGGTTTACGGAAAATCTGTTTCGCATTTACGCTGATCAGCAGATGCACGTGATAGCTGGCAACAGCTGCGATCGCCGCACCGGCGTTCGCATCACGTTCTTCCAGGATTTCTATTTGATTACTTACGCAAAAAGACCGCATGCTGACATCATTCGCGTCGCGCAGATGCACAAATGCGACGTTGTAATGATCGTCTGCAACAATTCTGCTCAGACATTCCAGAGCCTGCGGTCCACCCCCGAAAAATCCGATGACAAAGCTGCTCTGCAATAGTTTTCCACTCATTAACGGCCCCCGTACCGGGCGCCGCCGGGCATATCCGCGGTCAAGGTAGTGCCCGCCGTGAGTAAGGCCGCCTGACCGACCGAGATGCTTTGGACCACGACTGCTCCTACCCCGATATGACACCCATCCCCTAGGGTCACACCGCCGGACAGCGTCGCGCCAGGCGCGACGTGAACGAACCGGCCGATCCTGCAATCGTGATCAATACTCGCACGCGTATTTATAATTGTGCCTTCTCCGATTTTGCATCCGGGCTGGACGATGGCGCCGGCCATAATCTGGGCGCCTTCACCCAGTTCTGCGTCTCCCGCTATCACCGCCGACGGGTGTATGACAGTCACGAAACGATAGCCGCGACCTCGATATTCCTCGAACAGTTTCATTCTCTCGGGTGACGGCCTGACCGACCCGATACCCAGCGCCAACCTCACACTGCCTGGCTCATATCCGGCGATGACGTCGTCGGTTCCGAGACACTTGATATTCCCCGGCAACGAATCACCACCCGGCGTCCGGTCGGTGAAGCCCAGAACATTATCGCCCGCGACCCGAAGGGCATCTGCCACAACGGACGCATGACCGCCTCCGCCAAGAATGATGATTCCTGTTCGCGAGGTTCCGACCATTCAGAAGCAATGCTCTAGGGTCGCGCTTCCACTGGGCTTCTTCATCACCACATAGGCTTTAAGACCGCCATATTCAGAATACAGCGTGAAATACCCTGCCTGCCCATCCAGATATTCCCGCGCATCGGGAAAAACGTCCTCGAGTCCGACTCCGGCATCAAGGGCGTCCAGTGCGGCACACGTCATTTTCTGTTCGATATAGCCATGGCGCGATGCGCTGTAGAGCCGGAAACACAATTCCGTATCGATGGGCGGTGATCCGAAAACATCATCATAGGAATGCACCACGATATCGGTATCCAGTTCATCTGACACCGCGCAAGGGCCCCAGGTCATCCGTTTCGCGGGAACCTCGCCATGCATAACGCCGAGAGATGGTTCCGAAGGCAACCGGTCTGGAGACGCCATACAACCAATACCGGTATTGATCCGGGTTGGCAGCGCCCCGTCGATCCTATTGAAAACGAACATTGCATGCCCATTCTCGACAGGTATCTGAAGCGGTTCGCCGCTGTTGAAATCATGTTCATTTCGCCCGTCGGTCACGCAGTACTTTCCCGGGTCCTGTTCTGGATAGACCACCACCCATCGTTCCAATCCGCGTAGTTTGGGGACACGCAAAAAACCGGCAAGATCGGATTGACCGACACTATCCGTCTTGTGGCGATTGAAATTAAAATCCGAATGTGTCACCTGAAAATCGCTACGATCAATACGCTCGTTTCCAACCATCATCCGGGTAAAGCTCTCACGCAATTGAAAAGAAAGCGTCGCCTGCCCCGGAGAACCTTCAAGAAATGCAGAAAGATCATGAATATGATCTGCCGGGACCAGCTTGAATGATTCGTAAGGTGCCAGCGCCGCAATGTTAATGTCGACATCTCGTCGACGACCGTCCAATGACCTGACCGTCAGATGTAATTGCTGTGCCGGCTGGATAGATGCTCCATTATGGAACACGCTAAACGACCTGACGGCATCGCCGTCCCGCAAGGTCCAGTTTGACTCTTCGCCACGCGTAACCGTTTTGTTTTCCTCCATTTCGTGACGCGAATATACTCGAGCATAACTGTGCACCATGGAGATACTTGTGGGTGTTTCATACAACGCCATCAAAGCCGGATACGGGAAGACCAAATTTTCAGTCGATATAATCTCGATCTCGACACTGCCCTCATCAACATCATCTAACACCGGCAGGAAATTGATTACCTCTCCCTCAGAGAAGCGCAGCCGGTTCCGGCCAATCAGAGAGCCATCCATGGTCCGCGTCGTCGCGATGACGGCGACGTCGATACCGCGCTTGGCCTTCCAGTAATTCATAAAACTGATTGTGGTCGATATCTCGGCCGATTGCCGAACATAAAAGATGGCGGATGACCGCAGGACATCGCCAAAACCCTCGGTAAACGATTTTTTCTGACTGATTTCAGCCACAAGCTATCTCCATCATCTGGACCGTTGAATCCATATCCCGGAACTTTTTCTTCAGGAGACCCGGAACAAGATCAACGTTGCGCAGAATTTCCGCAATACGCACCCCAGCCTTTCCATCCCCATAAGGATTGACCATACCGGCGATCTTGGCGCGAAATGCCTCATCTGCAGCGCGCTCCAGCGCCCCAAGAATTTCTGCGCGTCCTGGTGGCACGTCGATCACGTTCTCCCCATGGGTCCGTCCACGCTGACGATCACCGATATTAATCACGGGCAAGCCGAAACTCGCCGCCTCGATAATGCCGCTCGACGAATTTCCGACCATTGCAAACGCGATCCGCATCAATCCGAAATAACGCCGAACGCCGAGATTGGGCAACGCCACGGCCCAGGGTCGCGCCTTTACGAAGCGGTCAATTTCACCAATGATGTTTTTGCCCTCTGCGTCTGCATTGGGATACGTGATAACCGTCGGCCGTTGAACGTCATCGAGGGCGGCGAGCATTTCCCCGACCTGGGCAATCGCTGTTTGCGGCTCCAGCGTGACAGGATGAAAAGTCGCCAAAATCGGTTGTGACGCCAACGAAATTCCAACGGTATCTTCAAGTTCTGAAATATCCGGCCAATCAATATCCATGACATTGTCGAGACCGGGCGCGCCTGTCACATGAACCTGCTCCGGCTGTTCCCCAAGCTGAACAACGCGGCGGGCATGTCTCTCGGTAGAAACAAAATGGAGATGGCTCATCTTTGTAATCGCATGACGCAGGGCATCGTCGATTGCGCCTTCGGACAGTTCACCGCCATGTATATGAGCGATCGGAAGCGCGCTTGTCAGGGCAGCGACAGTTGCGGCGAACATTTCGTAGCGGTCGCCGAGGACCAGCACCATGTCGGGTCGATTTCGGGAAAAAGCTTCGGCAAACCCCGTCAAACCAAGGGCCATCGAGTTGACGATTTCCCTTGGGCCATCCGTCCCGACGAACGTCTCGATTTTTTCGGCAACCTTGAATCCGGCTGCTTCGATTTCATCTACAGTATTTCCAAAATCTGCACTGAAATGCGCACCACAGGCGTATATACGTTGCTGCAAACCCGGCGTGGCGTCGATCGCCTTGAGCACCGGCGTATAAATGCCGAAATCAGCGCGGGATCCAGTCACAACGGCGACGGTTCTCATTCGAGCATGTCCTCCGACAACATCGTCCCCCCCGGAATGTCCCACCGAACGCGCATCCCGATAACCCTTTCGAGTTCCTTTGGAGCAAGCCCCGACCCGGGACGCATGACTGCCAGGTCTTCTGGTTGGAGCGACCGACCGGCGGCGATGTCCTGCGTCGTCACAAGGCTACGACGGGCAGCTATCCGATTTTGCAGCTCTTTTTCCGATGGGATTTTCTGCCCTGTCCCCAATGCCTGTTCGACCGTGCGGATACCAGTGACCAGATCCGCAAGCTCCGCCGGCTCAAGAGACGCCAACTGATCCGGCCCCGGCAAAGACCTGTCCAACGTGAAATGCTTTTCGATCACCGTTGCGCCCAGTGCCACCGCTGCCAAAGATACATTAATTCCTTCGGTATGGTCCGAGTACCCAACCGGCACTTCAAATGCTGCCGCCAGCGTCGCCATCGCCCGAAGGTTGGCGTCAGCCGGGTCGGCAGGATAATCGGTAACGCAATGCAACAACGTGATATCGTTTGCCCCCGCACTACGCATGGCAGCGACCGCGTCCTCAACTTCTTCGAGGTCTCCCATACCGGTCGAGACAATCATTGGCTTCCCAAATCCGGAAACGAATTTAAGTAGCGGAAGATTTGTGAGATCGCCGGAAGAGATCTTGAATGCGGCGACTCCAAGACCCGCAAGCATCTCCGCGCTGGCGTCGTCGAACGGCGTCGAGAGAAACCCGATATCGCGCTGGAAACAATGATCGATCAGGCGTTGGTGGTCGGCTGGCGACACAGCCAGTTTGCGAAGCATCTGGAGTTGGGATTCGTCGTTGCCGGTCGTTTTAATCTGGTAGTCTGCCTTACGTGCTTCCGGAGCAGCAAGGGCCTCGGGATCGAAGGTCTGAAACTTGACGAAATCGGCCCCCGCATCTGCGGCGACATCTATCAGTCTGCATGCCTGTTCGATGTCGCCGTTATGATTGACCCCGGCTTCGGCGATAATTGTCACCTGACCGGTCAATCGACATCTCCTTTCGGCATCAGCAAACCCGGGCTGCTCGGCAGGTTTACAAGGCGCGCCTCGGTATCGCGGGCATTGACGAGATCATCGGTGACCGGACAATCGCTGTATATCTGAAGATCCGACATCAGTCGCCAGCATGGCCTTACCTGAATTCCGCGGCCGTTGACGTCATCAAGAAAAGCATCTCTGGCAGCCTTGTCTTCAAACAAAACAGCGTTCAGCCAGTAATTGCTCTTCGCCCATGATTGCTCTCTGAACAACTCCATGCCATCGATACCGGCGAACAGCTTGCTGTACATTTGCCACAATTGCCTCTTTGCGCTTGTAAACGCGGCGAGATTTTCCAACTGACCCAGAGCGAGAGCCGCGTTGAGATTCGGCATTCTGTAGTTGAAGCCGAGCATATCATGGTCGTGCTGCCAACCACGATCCTGTCGCGCCGTTGTAGCCAGGTGGCGAATTTTCGAGGCAAGCGCATCGTCATTCGTGACGACCGCTCCACCGCCGCCACTGGTGATAATTTTGTTCCCGTTGAAACTAAATACCCCGACATCCCCGAGAGCACCCGTTGGCCTGTCCCGATAGCAGCTGCCAAGAGATTCTGTCGCATCCTCTATAACCGGAACACCGAACCTGGCGGCCAGGGCCAGTGTTTCATTGAGTTCGACCGGATGACCGAACAAATGAACCGGCAAGATGGCAGCTATCCGCAATCCGGTCTGCCGGTGAAGCAGTCTGCCGCTCGAGACCTCGCAGTCGCGGTCCAGAAATTCACCAAGCTTCTGCGGGCACAGTCCCAACGTTTCAGGGCTGCTATCGGCAAAGACAGGCGTCGCCCCGCAGTATCGTATGGCGTTTGCCGTCGCAACGAAGGTAAGCGCAGGACAGATAACGGCATCTTCTCGTCCGATGCCGAGCGCGACGAGAGATACATGGAGAGCCGCTGTCCCGTTGACAGTCGCCACCGCATGTCGAGCATCGCATGCCTCTGCCAGAGCGCCCTCGAACTTCGCGACGTAGGCTCCCGCAGTCGAAACCCAGCCCGTCTCGATGCATTCGGAGACATACTGCAACTCGTTGCCCCGAAAACATGGTTCATGCAGAGGAACCGGGCCCGTCGACCCGAGCTCCTCCCGCAGAAACTGCTCCAGCCGGTCCGCTGCTTCAGTTGCTGAAGATATCTGAGTAATCTTCTTGTGCCTTTTCGAGCTGGGCGGGCGTACCTATATCGAGCCAATATTCATGAACCGGGAAGCTGCCGACCCGCAGGTCGTCGGCCAACGCCCTATCGATAAGATCGGTCATGTCACATGGCTCGCCTGGCGTCAGCATGTCGATAACAGATGGCTCAAGCACGTAGGCGCCGGTATTGATAAAGAAGGAATAGGCTGGTTTTTCCTTCATCCCGATGATCCTCGTACCTTCGAGTTCGGCCACGCCATAAGGTATATTGTATTCTTCTTTTTTCAGAGCGACCGTGATCAGGTTCTCGTCGAGCATGTGAAACGAAATCATCTCCGGCAGAGACACGCTGGTCAGCAGATCGCCGTTAATCACGACAAATGCCCCTGGCGGTCTCTCAGGCAACAAACTGAGAGAACCCGCAGTCCCCATCCGTTGTTTTTCATAGATAAACTGCACACGGTTTTTGTATCGGGGCATATCGTTTATCGCCTTGACGACAATATCGCTTTTATAATTCACCGATACGTAGATCGAAGCGAACTCCTCGACGAGCAATTGATCGAGCAGAGTAAACAATATAGGCCGCCCACCGACATGAAGCATCGGCTTCGGCGTATCGTTTGTCATGGGACGGAGGCGTTCGCCCAATCCGCCGGCCATAATTACGGCAGTCGATCGATTTTGCCCCGGTTCCACGAAGCGGGCGAATTCTTCGATATAGTGCAGCGAAATAAAACGCCCGTCTTCGTCTACTATCGGGACAACCTTGTGGCCGGACTTTTGCATACTCGCAAATATTTCTTTTTCGCTGGAGCTCGCAGTGACTGTCATGGGGTTCTTGTTCATGAACATTTTAGCCGGCGTGTCCATGGGCTTGTGTTCCAGGATCGTCACGCGGATATCATAGTCTGTGACGATCCCGCAGAGGTGTCTCTGATCGTCCAAGATCAACACGATTTTTTGCCCGCCGCGCGTCATCACGCGGAGAACTTCCTCCAACGGGGAATCTGGAGAAGCGAAGAGATCTAGGTGCGAATTCTGCGTTTTCATGAGCTTTGTTGCGGTTTCATATTTCGTGATCCCGATCACGATAGGTCGATACATTTTTTGGTTCCCGGAACCAATCGACTGTTTCCGATATTCCCTTGGTAAACCCGGCGAGACCAGCATAGTCCGGAGTCCAACCGATCAATTCTCGGGCTTTGGTATTGTCGGCCCACAGTCGGTCAACCTCGCTCGCTTCGGGGCGCATACGATCAGCACTCGAGGTCACCTCAAGTTTTACGCCGATGCAATCGCCAATGACGCCAACGGCATCTCCAATAGAGATTTCGTAATTACTCCCGAAATTTATCACCTCGCCGATCGCCGCATCGGTCGCGGCAAGCGCCATGAAGGCACGGACAGTATCTTTGACGAAATTGAAATCGCGGGTCGGATGCAGCGCCCCAAGCTGGATTTCTGTCCGACCGCCAAGAACCTGACGAATGATTGTTGGAAGGACCGCCCGAAGAGACTGACGGGGTCCATATGTATTGAAAGGCCGGCAAATGGACACGGGCAGTCCAAACGAGCGATGGAATGAAAGGGCAAGTTGATCGGCGGCTATTTTCGTCGCCGCATAGGGCGACTGTGCCTGCAGCGGATGATCCTCATCAATGGGGACGCGAAGGGCGGACCCATACACCTCGCTGGTGGAGGTATGCACCACGCGTCGGACGTCGAAACCCCGCGCCGCCTGCAACACATTGAGCGTGCCTGTAATATTGGTATCGACATAGGAGGCGGGCGCTTCGTAGGAATAGGGAATTGCAATCAGGGCTGCCAGATGAAGTACGGTGTCGCATCCCGAAATCGCAGCACGCACGCTGGCAGGATCCCGGATATCCCCTGCATGAAAGTCAACTTCGTCGGTCACTGCCGCCGGGACGTGATCAAGCCAACCTCGCGAACCGAAACTATTGTAATAGACGAAGGCACGCACATCGAAGCCATCCTCCACCAGTGCTTCAACGAGGTGCGAACCGATAAATCCATCGGCACCGGTAACAAGAACGCGTTTATCGGACAATGTGGGAACCTACATCAAGCTGGCGTAGTGACGGGGAAGAACGATGCGCGCCAGTTTACGCACAACGGTTCTCAGAAATTCGGAGGGGCTTCGGAAGGTTTCCTGTTTAAGTGAAATCCGGAGAATAGACCGTTGGCCCTCCGAAATGTCGCCGCCGCGATGCATGCCGCGCTCATCGAAGATGATGAGCGTACCTGCGGGACCTTCAAGTGAATAGGGACCGCATGGCGCGGTGTCAGAGTCGAGGGACGCAAAAATCTGCTCAATGAGTGATTGTTCGTCAGCCGAAAGCGGCGGCGCATTTATCGCACAGTATTCCCGTAACGTGGATAAATCCCGGATGGCGAGTGGCGGGATAACACCATCGTGCATGCCGCGGTGGAGCGAATCGAGAATCTTGTGCGAACCCGCAATATATGAAAACGCACCGTTCCTGCTGGTGACGTCATTCAGATAGAAAAAAAGTTTGATCCGTGCGTCCCCGGGTTTGTTTATGCAGCTAAGTGTTCCGTCCACGTGCCACTGGGTCACGGCTTTATGTATCGGCAGAGAATCGATCCCCACAACATCGGTTACATAGCCGGACCGGCCAATGACTCGCTGACGGATTGCCTGAAGGACAGGAGACGACAAAACGCGTGATATTTCTTTGATCTCTCCGAGGCGCCCCCGCACCAATAGCGACGTAGGATAGATTGACGGACCACGCTGTGATGGCGGTCCCGAGACAGCTGGCTTTGCACTACTGGCGGCGTCCAGCTCTTTACGTACACCGGCAAGTGTATCAGGTGAGAGAAACCCGTCGAGTTTTACAACGCCATCCCGTTCCAGAAGGGCAAGGACCTGATCTGGCGCGACTCCGAGGGTGTTTTCGTCCGTCACAGGAACGAGCTTCTCAATTCGCGTCGCACCATAAATGCCTCCGCTGCATATACACCTGATTGTGCACCTCTCAAACGCGCCAATGCTTCAACCGCTTCATAAGACCTTGCATGAGGGAATGAACGCATCTCTGAATCATAGCACCGCAACGCACGCATTTTGAGTTCCAGCTCGTTAGCCACATCAATGAAAAGCTGCGGTCTGAATCCGGTGGTACCGAGTCCCCATTCCGTGCTGGAAACGGTCTCGAAGGCATAGAGCGCGGATACCGTCTGGCCGGGCAGCGGGCGACAGGCAATTTCGACTGCCTCGGCCGTAATGCCATGATCCCGGTTCAGATCCCCGAGAAAATGGGTGTAAACGGTCTGCGGTTTCACCTCGGCAATCACGGCTTCAATCGGCTGAACGATATCCAACAATGCCAGGGTGTCGAGCCGATTGTCCGGCAATCCGAGCAATCGGGGAGGGTGGGCCCCCAGAACATCTGCAGCGGCGGCGGCGGCGGCCCGAAGCGCCTGCGTTTCCATCGCGTCGTCTATGCCGGGCCGCGAAGTGGCGCCCTCAGCAATGATGAGGCTATGAACGGTATCGCCTGCAGCAACATGCCGTGCAATGGTGCCGCCAAGCCCGAGCACTTCGTCATCGGGATGGCTCGCGACAACAAGTATAGTATTACTCATACTGAAACACTCTTCATTGCTGCGGCGACTTCCGCTGCAAGCGTCTTGTTCGCTGTCGCGATGACACCAGATTTTACAAAATCGCCTGAATAGACAAACGGGTTCCCCGACGTCGTCGTCAAAGTGCCCCCCGCCTCTTCAAGTATCAACGCAGCCGGCGCAATATCCCAATCGCGCAAAATGACGTCCTTGAAGAAAATTTCCGCCGTCCCATCGGCAATACGGCATATTTTAAGGCCGAGACTGCCTGATTCGACATAGCCGTCGCATCCTATGCGACCATAAAGCCGGGCGCCGGTCGCACGCGGCTCGGGATAATTGTCAATGAAACGCCTCCTCCCCGAGGGCTCCGCCAGAGACAGTCGTATTCCATTACACACTGAACCGGCCGCCCGCTCTGCGAGGAACAGCTCATCACTGGCCGGGACATAAATCGCGGCCAGAATCGGTTGCCCGTCTTCCATCAGAGCGAGCTGCGTGACATATCCGGCAAACCCACCCCGGTAGCTTGCCGTCCCATCGACCGGGTCGATCAACCAGTAACGAGCCGGACGAGGGTCTGACTGTGACTCCTTGTCTTCCTCACTGATCACAGGAATCCCCAATCCGAACGCTACAAGCTCTCCGCACAGGAACCGATGGGCAAACTGATCTGCGGCATCCCCGAATGAAACCGGCGCCGGCATATCACCTGTATAGCTGGCGCGACGCGCCTCAAGCTGCATCCCGAGATCGGTAACGAGATCTCCCAGACGCTCAAGCACAGACCGGCTCCTCTGCCCGCCGAACGCTTCTGGCGAGTTCGTCCAGACGTGCATCTAGTGTATTTAGGGGCGATCCCAATTCCTTTTCCAGTTCCGTAACATCCATTCGGAACGCGCGCGCTTCACCTTCGGGCATATCGATGCCGAATTTGGCCGCAAGCTGAGACACAGTGCGGGTAACCGACATCGAATCCAGATAACCCGCGTTTAGGACACGAGAATTTGCAGGTGGTCTGCGCACCGCGCGGCACAGCAGATCGGCAGCATCATCGATATGCATCGCCGCCCACATAGGAAATGGCGGGCGCAATGCCGGAAGCCGCCCTTTTGAGAATTCAATCGCCGCGTTGTAAAGAAGCCCGCTTTCACGCGGTGGACCGAACAGGCCAGGCAAGCGCAGAATAGTTGTTTTCAGATGGTCGGCCGCGCACAGTGCGCGCTCAGCCTGCAATTTGTATCCGCCGTAGCCTTTTGCCTCTTGGTCTGCATCATCTTCCCGGACAGGCAAGAGCAATCCGTCACGGTAAACGGTCATCGACGAAGTGAAGACGACATGCGGCACCCCGGCCGCAACTATATTCTCTGTCATGCGAAGACTGGCGGCGCCCGCGGCACCATCTGCATAGTCCTTGGCGGATTTTGGTACGACCGCGGCGCAGTGAATGACAGCGGTGAAGTTTTCGCGAGAGAAATAATCAATCACGGACTGCAAATGAGTAAGATCGCATCCTTCCCGTCGACTGGGGCAAGCCACTGCCGGGATTCCCATATCGCGAAGCCCCGCCAGCACCCTTTGACCAAGATAGCCCGTAGCGCCAGTCACGCACACGCGGGGAAGTCGTCCGTTCATGACTTTTCCGGCGTCATATCATTTCCCAGGTTATCCAGTGATCTGCCTCGATATCGACCCGTGCTTTGCGGCCGACGATCTGCTCACGAAGCTTCGGCGAAATCCCGAGACCCGGTCGCTTGACGGCAATCATGTCAGCGGTGATCGTCTCTCCGCTGGGGATAGCCACCCGCGCATGCAGGCTTCTCCGCCCCTTGTCGAACATTTCCTGTTCTTCGGCACGCGGCCCCTCTTTCCGACCATCCCCAATGGCTGCCTCGATCTCCCGCAGGCGAGACATCATCAAAGAAAGCTCTGCAGGCTCGATCGCGAATGGATGGTCGGGGCCTTCCAGATTACGATCCAGCGTAAAGT
>Ga0181558_10000535_pt1 | contig 35327 bp, 31 predicted proteins | sample 011ome_22_FD_133754 | JGI IMG/M metagenome (GOLD analysis project Ga0181558, IMG submission 133754) | Coastal salt marsh microbial communities from the Groves Creek Marsh, Skidaway Island, Georgia - 011507BT metaG (megahit assembly) | ecosystem: Environmental > Aquatic > Marine > Intertidal... | reverse complement strand
GCCGGTGAAGGCGGCGTCTCCGTGACGGTGGACAAGATTCAGCGTCCCAATGCTGTCATCAGCGGCCGAGTCGATTTCGGCGGAGGAAAAACTTCGGCATGGTGGATTGACCAAATGGGCCGTCTCGGAATGGACTCCGATGATCCCGATTTTCGTCCGAGCGAAGAACAGGCCATGGCCTTTCAGCAGGAGTTGCAGAAAGCCGTTCAGGAAAGCGGCATGTAGAGCGAATCTGCGAGCGCTACTAAAACGAATCGCTGATCAATTGCATGTAGCGCGACCCACTCGGGGTCAGCTTCGCGTTCGAACCGCTTCCCGTGAGGCGTCCGCTAGTGACGTTGGAATGGTCTGTTCCTGAGTTTTTTACGTAGGTAACGGCGGGATGGGACAGCGACTTCTTGCTTGGTTCCACTGCCAGAGGAACTCCGGTCGCGGCAAAAGAGAATTCCCAGCTCTTGGGAAACGTGACCGACTTCACATTTTTCCCTAGAAACGGATATCTTCGAAGAAAGGCTAAATTTCTCGAGCCAGGGACGAGGACCTTGTAGTGGACTTCCTGCGAGGTGAGAAACTGATCCATCGTCAATCCCGGGTTGGCACGGTGCGCTTTCAAGAGCGAAGCGATGTCGAGTCCGATCATGTTGATGCCATTGTAGATCCCGTGGTGATTTTTGGATGTGAAATGGCGATCATACCAGACTTGGAATCGATCACTGAGCAGCATGGTTAATTCGACATGGACGTGTGATCTCTCCCGATTGATTCCAGCTCCTGTGTATCCCATTTTGGCGATGGTCTGACCTGCGCGAACCTGCTGTCCTGCCGCGACGGTCGCCGAGCTGATGTGCGCATAAAGCGAGAAAAAGGGTCCATTTCCAAAGTCGTGATGCATCACCACGTAGCGACCGTAGTTGCTTTTCGAAGAGTCGCTGTTCACATAAACGACGGTCCCATTCATCATAGAATAAATATCATCCAGTGGATTCCCCGATGCATCGCGCCGTACCGGGCGAATGTCGATACCCTCGTGGAATCGCGTGTTGATGATGCCAACTGAGGTACGCTTCCCGTTGCGGGAAAATCCGTAGGTGCCACCCTGCCAGGGCTTTGAGCTCACGCCCTCAAAGTTACGATCCGTATACATGTAAAACTGCGTCGGATCGGAGAAAATCTTGTCGTTATCTGTCGGAAGGACGAGCCCAAGAGGGCCTGCGAGGAGAGGTGACGAAGTAAGAAGGAGGACTGCGGTTAGAGAAATCCGAAACAGGGGCATGGCGAAAAGGAGCGGCGGATGGATGCACATTATTACGCGCGACCAGGTTTTCCACAAGTTAGCTGATTTTCCACTTCACTCTCGACCCGGCAGACTGAAGGTCGGACCGGAAGGTGGTGCGAGATCATCGACGTGAGGAAAACGCTTTCGAAATTCCTGAAGATGCTTTTGCTGCAAACCATTCCAGACAACAACGATTCCGTCGCTGATGGGCCGATCGATCAGGACCGCTTGCAAGGGAGCATCCGAGCAACGCAAACCGAGCAGCTTACCCTGATTTGTCAGGGTGATTGCCTTCAGCTCCGTCGTCGAGTGATCCTTAAATTTGAAAGCAGCGCCATAGCTCACACCATCGTCAGCAGAGAAAGGATAGAACCATCTTATATCGTGATCGGTGAAGCTCGGAATCTTGTCGAAGAAATACTGTCGGTGATCGCTACCGAGTTTGACCGGCGTGACCATCTTGGGATTGTCCGTCTTCTCCGCTTCCAAATGAAACGTGACAAGGTAGAGCTTGTATTTCTTCCCCGCCCCGAGGCAGGCGCATACTAGCCCTGACAAGAGGAGAGTGATGAGGATTCCGCGCTTCATTCTTGGGCATTATAAGCGGGGAACAGGGTGCTTGGCAAGTTGCGTTCCCGTAAGGTGTGGCGGACGAAAACCAGTCGGAACAGGTGATTTCTCTCGTATACGCGCTGGGAGAAACGAAACAAAACCTATTTCTCTTCGAGAAGCAGCATCCCTTCATAAGCATTGGAAACGAAGGCGATTCCATTTGTTACTGCAATAAGACAGGGATTTCCCGAAGATGAGATTTTCTTTTCGCTGAAGGTCGTTGTGGGATCGGCTTTGATGTCATACCGGTGAAGGCCACTGATATGCCTGGAAATGCAGGTGTAGCGATCGTGAACCAGTCCGCGCATCATCTGGTCCCCGTAGAGCAGGCCGTGCCGGGTGTCCTTAAGAACCTGACGAGGTTCTGCTGGGTCCTGCACATCGAGAATGGCGAACTGATTCGCACCGATCTGGATCATGGCATTTTGACCATCCAGAGACATCTCAACCTACCGGATAGCCCGCTTGGGAACTTCGAATCTTCCCAGCGATACCAGTTTGTTCTCTTGGGAAATCTGGTAGATGCCCGGCCCTCCGGCGCTTTCGGCGACGAAGGCGTGTCCATTGGCTATCGTAACGCCCTACATATCATTGCCGATTTCGTAGAGCGAAGGGAATTTCCCCCATGGAAAGAAAGTATAGCTGCGAGAATTGCGATCGCCAGCGCTGGGGAGAAATCAAGTGTCACACGGGTGTGAAGTGGTAATTGCCTCGCCGACATCATACTAATTAGCTGTTGGAAAAAAATCCAGCACCGGAAGGTGGCTGCGATAAATGCCATTCCGCGTGCTTTTTTAGTTGTCGCAAGGGGTAAGATTCGCTAGATCAACCACGGCATTTCATGATAGACTGAAATGTTTCGCCGGAAAAACACACCGGACAGACAGAATTTACCCAGAAAGAAACACCATGTCAGAAGAACCTCCCGCAGAAGGCACCGAGCTGCAGCGTCAGGATGCAATTAAACAGCATCACCTGCCGGCAAATCTGAATAAGCTCTACCTCAAGGCAGAGGCCGCGATGGAACTGCGAAACTGGAGCTACGCAGTTAGCCTGCTGCAGGCCATTCTCATGAAAGAACCTGGATTTCTCGACGGACGCAAACGTCTCCGCCTCGCCTCGGTGAAAGAGAACGAAGGTAAACGCGGGGTGAAGCTCGGCGGAGAAGCCCTCAAGGTCATGAAAATGCAGAGTCAGGTGAAGAAAGATCCTATCGCCGTGATGAATGCGCTGGAGAAAGAGGTGCTCGCCTCTGATCCTTACAATGCCCAGGGCAATGAGTTGCTTTACCAGGCAGCGGAAGCTGCGGGACTCTTTATGACGGCTGGCTTTGCATTGGAGACGGTGATCGAGGGTGACCCGAATAACATCAAGTTCTACCACAAGCTAGGCGATTACTACATGGATCGTGAGGCATTTGAAGAAGCTGCTGTCACCTTTGGTAAGATCGTTGAAAAAGATCGCACCGACCTCACAGCATCGAAAAAGTACAAAGACGCGACCGCGAAAGGTTCCATCGCATCTCAGAAATGGGACAGTGATGGTGACTGGCGTGATCTTTTGAAAGACAAGGACGCTTCTGCCGATCTCGAATCCGAGGGCCGAGCTGCGATGACGGCGGATCAGTTGCAAATTCAGGTCGAGCGCCTCTCCGCAGAGTATGCAGAGGACCAGAACAATATCGATGTGACCAAGCGCCTTGCCGCAACCTATGAGGAGTTGGAGCAATTCCCAGAAGCTCTGCAGTTCTACGAGTGGGCCTACCACCTCAGTGCGAAGGATCCCGCCCTGGAGAAAAAGGTCGCCGATATTCGCGAGATCGTGAATTCCGGCCAGCTCGATGAACTTCGTCGTTTTGTCGAAGAGAACCCCGAGCATCCCGACATTGAGCAATACAAGGCCCAGCTTGCCGAGGCTCAGAAAGGGCAGATGGACCAACTCATTGCCGAATCTCAAGAGCGGGTCGACCGTAACCCGACTGACAACGAACTTCGATTCGAACTCGGAGAGCGTCTTTTCAATGCGGATCAGTACCGCGAAGCAATCAAGCACCTCCAGCAGGCGAAGCGGAGTCCCAGCCTGCGAATTAAGGTGATGAATATGCTCGGTCTCTGTTACGACAGGATGGGCATGACTGACCTTGCTGCGAGTCAGTATGAGGAGGCAATCAGTGAAATCCAGATCATGGATGACACGAAGAAAGAGCTTCTCTACAACCTCGCGCTCCTCTACGAGAAACTCGGAACCGAGGAGAAATACCTCGAATGCCTCAAGGAAATCTACGCAGTCGACTACGACTACAAAGACGTGGCTGAGCGAGTCGAGCAATCTTACGGCGGCTGAGCCGAAGGATTTCGAAGCAAATTTCGGCCTGAACCTTTCAGGTCGAAAAGGCAACCCTGTTGGATCTGACACCTAACCTTGTAAGGTCGATGAGATAACAGGGTTTGTTTTTGTGCAGTTTGCTGGTTTGGATTCTCTTTCGGAATGAATTGGAGTCAAACGGGCGGCTAATCTAGTCTCTCAGATGCTTTCAGCATCTCTCTCTTCTCAATTGTTTGAGCGATTTCCATGTTATATACGCCCTTTCCCGAATGCCGACTTGCGTTGTCCTTCGCTTTCGTTTTTGCTTCTCCTTGATACGAAATTATGGCGGACATTGCATCTCTCAAACAGGCTCTCGCAGTATCGCCAGATAACCTGCCTCTTCTGCTTTTGTTAGGAAAAGCCTACCTGGGGAAGTTTCAATTTCAGGACGCCCGGGAAACGTTTGAGAAAGTAATCGAGCTGGAGCCGGGGAATCCGGAAGCTCGAACTCAAGTTGCGCAGATCCTTGAGGTCGAAGGTCGTTCTTCGGAGGCGATTATCCGCCTGGAGCAGGTCAATGCAGAGCATCCAAGTTACGCTCCCGCCTGGATGCTGCGGGCCAAGTTTGCGCTCTCGGAAAACGATGGTGAGTCGGCTCGTGAATGCTACGACCGCGCCGTTGGGATTGATACGGAAGTCGCCGACGCCGAGTTGTTAAAGCGAATCCGTGAGGCGGGCGGGAACAAGCCTTCCCAAGAGAAGGGGAACCCGACCCCGATGGCTTCCAGCGACTCGCGGGCAGGTGCTTTCTTCGATGCGGATCTGAACGAGGACTACGAGGAGTCATTCGACGACGACGAAATCGAGATCGAATTTGAGGAAAAGCCGGACGCGAATTTTGATCGCGTTGGCGGGATGGAGGGAGTGAAGGAGGAAATTCGAATGAAGATTCTCTACCCGATGGAGAACAAGGAGCTATTCGAAGCCTATGGGAAGAAAGCCGGCGGCGGCGTCTTGCTCTATGGTCCTCCCGGATGCGGAAAGACGCTGATCAGTCGAGCGACAGCCGGCGAGATCAACGCAAAGTTTTTCAACATTGGTCTTCACCAGATCCTTGATATGTGGATCGGAAAGTCAGAGGAAAAACTGCACGAGATTTTCGAAGTCGCGCGTCGCCAAGCACCCTCGGTTCTCTTTTTCGACGAAGTCGACGCACTCGCAGCAGATCGGAAAGACTTGCGAGCTTCCGCAGGCCGGACGCTCATCAATCAGTTCCTCTCCGAACTCGATAGCGAAGCCGCGGAAAACGACGGCGTGCTGGTTCTTGGAGCGACGAATGCTCCCTGGAATCTCGACTCGGCATTTCTCCGACCAGGGCGGTTTGACCGGCTCATCTTTGTTCCTCCTCCAGATGTGGAGGCGCGAGAGGAAATCGTAAAGATTATGGCGGACGGCAAACCTGTGGCGGGGCTTGATCCGGCCAGCCTCGCGAAACGCGCCAAGGATTTCTCAGGTGCCGATATCAAAGCGGTTTTTGATCAGGCCATTGAAGCGTCTCTTGGTCAGGCGATGGAATCCGGAAAAATTGTTCCTGTTACGCAAAAGCAACTCGTTAAAGCAGCTAAGGCCGTTAAGCCGAGCACGCGGAAGTGGTTCGAGAGCGCCCGGAACTACGCTCTCTACGCCAATCAAAGCGGCCTTTACGACGAGATTCTCGAGTATCTGGGAATCAATAAATAGGCTGCGATGAGCGAACTTTCCCACGGAATTCTTCTGCAGGAGCAGGGGAAAATGGAAGAGGCGGAAGCCTGTTTTCGCAGTGTGCTGGCTCAGGAACCGGAGAATGATTTCGCCTATAATAGGCTCGCCCTTTGCTTGCTCGATCAGGAGGGCAAGAAGACTCTCGCACTCGATTCCATTGGGGAAGCAATTCGAATCCAGCCCGAATATTCTTTTCATCATGCCATCAAGTCGCTGATTCTTGCGAGCTTGCGGAGAGGGAAGGAGGGGCTGGAGGCCTCCGAAGTGGCCATCGCCCTCGATCCGGAAGACAGTTTTTCCCTCGCGACCAAGGCAAATGCCTACTGCGCGATGGATCGCTGGGCTGAAGGTGAGAAGTGGAGCCGTCGGGCTCTCGCTGCTGATAGTGATAACTCGATGGCAGCAAATTTGCTGACCCATACCCTGCGAATGCAGGGGAAGTCAGATCTCAATGCTATCGCCGTCGATCAGATGCTTGCGGCGAATCCCGAAAGTGACATCGCCCACATCAATGCTGGATGGACCGCGCTGCAGCGTGGGGACCATCGTAAGGCCGAGGAACATTTTCGCGAGGCGCTTCGACTCGATCCGGATTGCGATCATGCTCGCGAGGGCCTCGTTGAGTCCTTCCGTGCGCGGTCTCCACTATACCGGGCCTACCTTTCGTACTGCTTTTTCATGCAGAGGTTTACGGGTGGAAAACAGTGGATGATCATCATCGGGATCTACCTAGTTTATCGCTTCGCGAGCAAGGCCCTGCAAAAAGTTAGCCCGTTGCTTGCTGGAGGCTTGACGTTTCTATGGCTTGCACTCGTGATGTGGGTGTGGCTTGCTCCGGGAGTTGGCAATCTCCTGATATTGCTCGATCGAAATGCCCGGCTCGCCTTGCGCAGCAGCGAAAGGGCGCAAGGGATCGCGATCGGAGGTGGATTGATTCTCGGGCTGATCGCGATTGGCGTCGGCTTTGGCTTTGATTCGTCACCTGCGATTCTCGGCGGCTTCGGTTTGTTGATTTCGACCGTTCCGGCGTCACTGAGCTTCGACAATGAGTCCGTGCCCGGCCGCATAGTATTTGGTTCTATAACCGCATACATCTACCTCGCTACGATAGTGATTGTTGTCCTGGAAATGATGAATCAAGGGAAAGAACTCCATGCGGCGGTGATGCCTCTCGCAACCATTGGCGTCCTTGCTGCTGTGATCTGCACCTGGCTTGGGAATGTCCCGGCACTCCGCCGAAAGAAGGAGATATAAGAAAAGCCGGACGTTTCCGCCCGGCTTTTCCAAAAAAGTGAGAGGAGAAAGCCCTTAGCTCTCTTTCTTGCCCTGCTCTTTCACGTTTGTGGCAGCTTTGCCGAGACGTCCGCGGAGATAATTGAGCTTCGCACGACGAACTTTTCCGCGCTTCACAACCTCGATCTTAGCGAGTTTGGGAGAGTGAACTTGGAAAACACGCTCAACACCTTCGCCGTTGGAAATCTTACGGACTGTGAACGCATCGTTGAGACCCGATCCGCCGCGTCCGAGGACGATGCCTTTGAAGATCTGGATACGCTCTTTGCCGCCCTCGACAACGCGCGAGTGAACATTCACGGTGTCGCCCTGAGAGAAATCAGGAACATCGTCTTTCATTTGCTCGCGTTCGATTTTATCAATCACGTTCATTGTGTTTACGGCGTAAAGTTTGGAAAAAAGGCCCCACGGAGGAAGTGTCCCGCGAGGGGCGGAAACCCTTACGCGGAAAAGAGGAGAAAGCAACGGATTTCCCGAAGATTTTTTGTTGCGCCGAGAATATTTCACGCCTAGTATCCCGCTCCCCAACCGGGAGCCATGTCGGTTCCCAAACCACTGCGGAGTGGTAGCTCAGTTGGTTAGAGCGCCGGCCTGTCACGCCGGAGGTCGCGGGTTCGAGTCCCGTCCACTCCGCCACTTCTTTTCTCCCGGCAGTTTTTCCGTGGATAGGTCACCAGAGTTCCACTCGTTCACGAATTGAACCCGCGAAGCGGCTAGCGTAATGCATCCCGCAAAGCGGGAAGGAAAAAGCGGAGGCGAAGCCGTAGCCGCCGCGCCTTAACAGGGATTGCGGGGCTTATCATTCTTTCGGGTGCTATGATACTGGAGTTTGCCAAAATCTCTGAGCCACCGTGTCGATCCTGCCTCGATGAAATCCTATTTCTTGAAAACTATGGCTGCGTTTTCCTTTTCCCTGTCGGAGGGGGAATCACAGCCGCAGAAATCTCTCCTGCACCGGACGGCACCTTTTCGATCGTGGTGATCTCGGATACCCAATACTACCTATCCGAAAACGATGTTGTTACCAACCCGACGTTTGATACCTAACCGGACTGGGGTGTCGGAAACCGGGAACGACAGCGCATCGTATTTGTCAGTCATGTCGGAGATATCATGGGTGAAAATAAGAGGGAGCAGTGGTCGGCGGCACTGCATTGTATGGCTAAACTCCACGGGCTCGTCCTCTAAGGAATATCTGTCGGCAACCACGATATGACAGGGGCGGGCGATTCGAGCTTGTTTCAGGAAGCCTTTCGTTTTATTTCTTCGCCAGCTTTTCCAGGTAGTCGAGCAAACTGGCAAATTCGTGAACGGTAAAGTTCATCATCAGGCCCGGAGGCATCATCGAGGTTGGGAGTTCTTCCCGCTTCGCAATTTCGCTCTTCAGGAAGGTGTGTTCCTGTGATGCAATATCGCGGATCGTTACTTGCTCGCCTTGCTCATCGGTAACAAAGCCCATCGCTACCGAATCATCCTTAAAAGTGAAGACGTTTGTTTTGAAACCCTGGGCAATGGTTTTGTTAGGATCGAGAATGGAGACGGCGAGTTCGGGCCGCTTGTAGGTTTCGACAATGTTTCCGAGGTAAGGGCCTTTCTGTGCCTCGTCCTGCGTCACAGTGTGACAGGCAGAGCAAGTGGCTCGCGCAAACACGGCTTCACCAAGAGCGGCGTTTCCTTTGTGAGCAATGACTTGCTGGAGGGCTTTGTCAGGATCAAGTGTTGCGATTTTGGGCGTTTTGTCAGCACCAGCGGCCTGGATTTTGAGAGTCTTAGCTGCATCCTTCGCTGCTTTTGCCACGGACGGATCGAGGTCGGTCATGGCGATGCGAATACGGTCGTCGAGAGTTCGGTTTTTCAATTCGGCTGCCGCTTGAATGAGGAGGATGCGTTGCTTCGCATTTTGCCATCCCGTTTCGAGTGTTTTCCGTGTCATCTCGATCGACTCTGGGCTGCCGGACTTTCGGGATGCCAGCGATAGGAGGGCCGCGTTGGCATAGAAGGTAGAGGGTGCCTCGAGATCGTTGGTGGAAAGCTCTTCGATTAAAAGATGATGGTTCTCCAGTTTTGGAGCTGCGAGAAATGCCTTCCTCGCGGCCTCCAACTGCTTGGTCGCATCGCCAAGGGCTTGTTTCGCATATTTGCCTTCGCTTTTCGCTTTGTTGGGATCAGGGATTTGCGAGGCCGCTTTGACCTTTTCCCGAAAGCCGGACAGACCAGCCTTCAGATCAGAGAGGGCGCTAAGCGAAAGGGTAACCATTTCGGGGCTGTCGGTTTTTGCGAGAGCAATGACACCGTTGGCCCGAGCTTCGTGCGGCAGGGATCGGGTCGTTAGAGCTTTCTTGATAAGCGCGGCCCCATCGGCTGGAATTTCCTGAACCGCGGCGAGTTGCTTCATTGCTTCCGGAACCATTTCCGGATTGGTCTGCGACAACTTCAATACCCGGTTGAGGGCGTCGTTTGACTGAATCCGGTTTCGGCTCATTTCGCGGACAAGAAAAGTGGCTTCGTCGGGTGTCGCGGCTTTGAGGGAAGCTCGGAGAGAAGCCAGAATTTTTTCGGACTCTTCCCAGGTTTCCGGCTGGTAGTAGGGTCCGCGGGTGTCGGGGCGAGTCCCCCAGCTGTCGCCGGTCCATTCGCCGTCGAAATGATAGAGCCGGCAGAGAGCGGCTAGTGCGTTGCGCCTGGCAAAAGGTTTGTCAGCTGACATCGCGATTTCGATGAGCCGGTCGACGACGCCGGTATCGTGCATTCTCATGAGGGCGAAAGAGGCACCCTGCGAAGTGTTCTCCTCCATCAGGGCAGCGAATGCTGCTTCGGACGCTCCGAGTTTGGCGAGCCCCTGAAATGCGGTGTGGGCGATGCGCGGGTCGGGGTTGGCGAGGCAATACTCTGCGATGAACGGTGAGAAGTCAGCGTAGTCCTGTCTGGCTGCGGCGATAATCGCTTCGTTACAAGCCCGGAGGTTTTTTGATTCCAGCCCATTTTTCACGATTGTTCGGCCTAGCACTTCTGAGTCAACGTTTTCAGACTGGTGATCGCCAATCATCCGACAAAGATAGGGAAGTATCTCGGGTTCGCTGGAGGACAGCTGCGAAAGATCGACGAGATCGGATTCTGTCAAGCCTCGCTGTCCCACGGCAAAAACCGCTGCTACGCGCGCTTTCAATGGCTTGTCGCTGTTTCCAATCAGTTTTCGAAGTGCGTCTGAAATCTCCGGATTGGAGCCTCGTCGCAACAGGGTCCGCTGGGCAGCCAAGGTCCGAATGTGACTCGGTGACTCAAGGGCGGCGACGAGCTCCGCGTCGTTCAATTTCTCAAAATTCGGAAGTGGCTCCGGTTGATACCCCTTCGGCGTTACTCTTGCGATGTAGCCAACATCCGGCCCCTCCCATCGAAAGGTCGCGCCTTTCCAGCTCGCCTGGTAGACCGCACTCATCCCATCGACATCGGCGTCAGTGGGGCGGGTCATGCGAATGAAGGGTTGGGGTTCCGTGATCTCTTCGAAGCTGGCACCGACAGATTGGACGGTGTGTTTCCAGAGCGCTCCCGTTCCCCAGTCACAGGTGAAGGGGGCGTTTTTCCACTCGTCTGGAAAGCCTGGCTCGTGAATGTAGACAGAGCCGCATCCTGATCCGCCGCCGTAGTCGGCGAGAGGTTTGATATGTTCGTCAGGAAAATTTTTGTAGAGGCGTGGGTAGCCGTGGGCTTCGAGGCCGCTGAAGTGGTGGAATCTCACGTCCCATCCCCCACCATCGTTGGTGTTATCGCGGGCAAAGATGTCGAGCAGAGGGCTGGTCGGTGTTCCGAGAATGTTGCGGGTCCCGGTGGAGAAAATTTCCAGTTTGGTCCCGTCGGGTCGAAAGCGAAGCACACCGCCGGCACGGTGTTGCAGCTTGCGGCCATCGGCTCCGGTTGCTTCGAGAAAACCGAAGTCTCCTCCCGCTATGTAAATCCATCCATCGATTCCCATCTCTAGAGCGTTGGTGGTGTGGTCGGCAGGGCGGTCGGCGAAGCCAAAGGCGATATCGTCGATGAGCCGTTGCGAGTCTTCGGCGATCCCGTCGCCATCCTTGTCGATGTAGGCAGTGATGTGAGGAGGGTGGAGAAGAATGAGCCGGTCATGATCCCAGATTGCTCCGCGGGGGGAGTCGATATCTTTGACAAACTCGGTTACTTCATCGGCTCGCCCATCTCCGTCCTTGTCGCGAAGTCGCAGGACCCTGCCGCGGTGAGGATCACGCCCCAGAGAGCCGTTACCATCTGAGGAAACATAGAGGTCACCATTGGGTGCGGCAGTGACGTAGACTGGGTAGTTTGCAGCTGCGGAGTTGGAGAAAAGCGTGACATCGAACCCATCGGGAACCTTCACATCTTTCAAGATTTCGGCCTCTTCCTCGGGAGAAAGCTTCACAATTTTCGGCGGGACGTTGCCTTCCTTGGCGTAGGGATCGTTGGCTTTTGCCGCTTCTTCCGCTTTCGCGGCTGCCTGTTTTTCATCGAGCTTTGGCCAGAGACTCTTGATTTCGGGGCCTTTGAGTGCGATCTCGCGAATGCTCACCCAGCCTCCGCCGATTACGTTTCGCGTGGTGACTTTTACGAAGCGAATACCCTTCGCATCGAGCGGCGTGCTCGTGTTTCCGTTTGTCTCGTTTTTTGTCTGGTCGGCTAAGGTTTTCCAGCTCAATCCATCGGTGGATCCTTCGACAAGAAACTGGTAGGCGTTGAAATCCCGTTCCCAGCTGATGTCGATGCCGGTAAGGTCCTTCGCGGAGTCGAGCTTCAGTTGAAGCCATTGGGGCTTTCCTCCACCATTCGCGCACCAACGCGTCGAGGTGTCTCCATCGACGGCGTGCCAGAGTTCGTTGGAGGGTTGGACGCTCTGGGCCGTAACTTGAACCAGCGTAGCATCCTTCGGGGCTTCACCTGTCAGGGCTTTTTTTTTTATAGCTGGCTTCTTTTTGGGAGCTTTCTCTTTTCCTTTCACGAAAGTGACTTCGTTTTCTCCGGTGTAGGAAACTCCATAGTAGTCGTCATTCAGTTTTCCGCTTGCCCAGAGCATTCCGCGGACGACGAGGTCGAGATAGCGATCGTCAGCGACCGTTTCGTTGTAGTGACCCATGGTCGTGCTGAAACTTTTCGCACCCTGCTTTTCGTTGGTCCATGCGACAATGGCAACGTCGGTGACTTCCTTGCCACCCTTTTCGTATTTCTGGGTCCCCATGGCCAGGGGGTGGGCATCAAAGACGTCGACGTTGTTGTAGAGTTCCTCGTTGACGGTGGTCCAGTTTTCCAAGCCTTTCGTGATGGGATGCTCCTTGTCGACATAATCGATGGCGACAGGTGCCTTAGGACCGTGGCGGCTGGATTGAATGCCGAGATGCTTGAACCACTGATCGGTGTCGTTGCGAAAACTGTGCATCGCGCAGTGAAGATGCACGGCAGGGATCGTCTTGTGCGCATCGAGAATGCGCTTCATCACAGTAAGGTCCTTGTTTCCGGCGGCGCACTCGTCGTGAATGATCAGGTCGTAACCCTCGGCCCAATCATCCTTATCATAAATCGTCAGGGGAGGTTCGACCGTTTTGTCATCTGTCCACCAAACATCGACTCTGGCATTGGCACGAGCCTGGATTCCCTCGAAGAGAATCTTGTGCTGCGCGGCATAGTCGTGGCAGCAGCCTCCAGCAACGAGGAGAACTTTCAGTGGCGGCTTTTTCTCCTGTGCGGTGAGCAGAGAAATTCCAACGATGGCGACGCCGATTGCGAGCAGGGAAGGGATGATTCGTTTCATGAAAGGAGAGGCAGTAGTATCACGAAAGGTTACGAAAGCAAATGTCGACGTCTGGAGAAATGCGCTCCACGATATGAACCGTTTCCGGAAGAATAACGAGAAGGATCAATCAGGTTTCAGATATTTTACATCAAGATTGCGGACCAACTCGGTCACGTGAAGTTCAGTCAGTTGATCCAGGATTGCTCCATCGATATGTGACGGATGGGATTCGATCCAACTGTGGCTCCGTGTATCGATACGCCGGTGACGAGGTAGTCTTGAGTTGGCCGAAGAAAAAAGGAATCGAAGGCGGTGCCGCGATTCGCTGCTTTTTCGCAATTCGTGATTATCTCGATTCCCGCAAGGACTATTACAAATCGACCTATGGGGTTCAGCCAGTTTTTAAGGCTGGTGTCCACGTGGGGTGGGTGACGGTTGCCGAGGTGGGAGTGTTGAAGCGCGAGATCTCCTATCATGGGGACACTATCAATACCGCGGCCCGCATCGAAGGGTGCTGTAACGATTTACAACGTGACCTTCTCATCTAGGGGCGCCTCGCAGAGGCCATGCAATCGAAGTCCTCCGTTTGCTTTGAAAAGCTGGGCGATGAAGAGCTTCGGGGAAAACAGAAGTCGGTTACCGTCTTCGGATTAAATCCTGCATGAAGCAGTTCTTCAGGGCGTTACGAGAAACTTTCGCAAGGTTTCTGTCAGGACTTCAATGCCCCAGTGAAACCCGTCAATCGGGATGCGTTCGTCATGACCGTGGAACATCGCCGCAAAGTCGAGGCCGTCCGGTAGCTGCAGCGGATAGAAACCGTAGCAGGTCGCCCCGAGTCGGGCGTAGTTGCGACTGTCCGTAAAGCCGGGAATGATCGACGGTACGATGTAGCTTCCGGGATCGGCATCGAGCAGGCTCTTTTTCATTTGCTCGAAGAGGGGTGTTTCTTTGGAGAATGATACCGCGGGAGATTCCTGCAGAACTTCGAATTGTGCTGTGTCGCCTGTGATTGGTCGGATGACTTTTTTCAGTTCCTCAATCAAATCAACGGCGCTTTGTCCCGGTGCGAGACGACCGTCGATATCGACGCAGGCAGAGCCGGAAAGCACGTTGATCGCTTCGCCTGATTGCAATCGGGTCGGTGTAGCCGTGTTTCGCAGTATCGCTTCGAGCGACGTGCGCCGCGAGGGGTCGGATACAGCGAGAGGGAGGAGGTGCGGACCGATCGTTGGGTGGGCGAGAAGCGGGGCGACCGCTCTTGTGATTGCATTTTCAGGCGCCGCGAATCCAGCGAGAAAGTTGTGGGCTTCATTACCGGCGTGCCAGGGCAATCGGCTCGCAGAAATTGCAGCAGTTGCCCTGGCCAGCTTTTCCACGGAACTGTCGGTCGCTGGAAGCGAGCTGTGGCCGGGCTTTCCCTCTACCGTGAGTCGAAGCCATGCGACACCTTTTTCTGCGACTTGGATGGGATAAAAGCGGTTTCCTTTTTGGTGGATGGTGAAGCCACCAACTTCGTTGATCACGTATTCGGGATCTCCTCCGAGAAGGTCGGGGCGCTCGTCAACGAGCCATTTGGATCCGTGCTCGGTGCCAGCCTCTTCGTCAGCGACGGCTGCAAAAATGACATCGCGATTGATGGGGATGTTTTCTCGTTTGAGTCGAGTCAGGGCCGTCACTGCCATGACCGCAAAACCCTTCATGTCGATCGCGCCTCGCCCCCAGAGGCAGGTGCCATCGTTATGGCCGGAGAAGGGTGGGTGAGTCCACTTTGATTCATCTGCCGGGACTACGTCGAGATGTGAACTGAGAACGAGCGGGCGCTCGGTTTGGTTTTCCGGTAACGCATTCCAGCGGACCGTCAGGTTGGGACGTTCTTCTGAAATTCCGTTGAGTTTCGGTTCGAGTCCTTCGGACCGGAATATATCAGCGATACAATCTGCAGCAGCCCGTTCGTTGCCGGGGGGGTTTGTCGTATCTATCCGTAGCAACTGCTGAAGCAGTTCGGTCGCGGACTCCAGTTCAGCCGCTGGGAATTCGCTGGCGGCCATGCTTGAAATCTACTTCCGGGTTCCCTTGAATGTCTTCCCTCCGATGTTGTCTCGTTCAAACATTGAATCGGGATAGTTTCCGATTTTCACATTGCTGAAGGTCAGATTGATTGTGCGTGAGCTGTCGTGGATTACCATTTTGGAGAGGAAGGGGCCACCGTTGGCCATATTCTTGTATTCCATTGTCGAAGTGCGGAGTAGGTTTCCGGACTTGGCATAAAATTCGGCTTTTTTACCAAGGCTACCGCTCTTGGTGACCCAGTATTTGATCTGGGCGTAGGTATCGCCGAGCGAGTTGGCTTTCATGGTGTAGACGGTCGCGGTTTCGCCGTTCACTTCACCATCTTCTTTCCCCACGACTTTGTAGCCTTCCACAAAACTGGTCGATGCGATGTCACCGATCGCGGCATCTCCGGAGAGTCGCTGTTTTTTGGAAACGGAAACGGGTCGGCTTAATCCGGGCTTCCAGAACCACATCGCTCCCTTGGCCTCGGCGAGATATTTTCGTCCGGCAGCATCTGCAGGCTGAATGACTTCCGCATGAATTTTTCCGCCTTTTGCAGTGGCCAGAAATTGTGCGCTTTTCGCTCCCGAAACATTGACGGTCCACTGGACTCCCGTATAGCCAGTCATGATCCCGCGGGCTTTTTCCGCTGCAAGCAGGGCGGCGTCCTGTGCGTTGATTAGAATGCACGAAAAACTGAGAAGAGAAACGGTGAAGAGGAGCTTTTTCATCCTGGTAGAATGTTACACGTGGCCGAGTGATTGCACAATACTTTGATGGGCTGCCCGACGTGCAGGAGCAATCGCCGCCAGTGCGGTGAATATCACAAGGAGGACGAATGTGAGGAGAAGATATTCCGGCAAAATCTTAATTTCCCAGACAATTTCTCGAGCTGTTACGGGTGGCTCCCAAGTCGGCTTAAGCCCGGTGATGAGCAGCGAAAATCCAACCGTTACGACTAATCCGGTAAACGCCCCAATGATCCCGAGAAACATGCTCTCGACTCCGAAAAGACGAACCACGCCGGGTCGTTTCAAGCCAATCGCGCGCAGGGTGCCAATCTCACGGGTTCGCTCAACTACTGCCATGCCGATCGTATTGAGGACGGACATGATGACGATGGTGGCGATGATCGCGAAGACGAGACCGAAAATGATGTCGAACATGCGCTTGGTTCGCAGGTAGAGACGCGAGACTTCATACCAGGGTATGACCTCCCAGTCCGCTCCGGGAAACGTTTCGCGCAAGGATGCGACGACGGAATCTGTGTCTTCATCTTTGTGCAGGAGAATGCGCACGCAGCTCACTCCGTCCGTGTCGTAAAGCGTTTGAGCCAACTCGAGCGGGAGGTAGATGTAGCGATTGTTCAGTGCCTCCGAGGCCACGTCTGCAATCTGGAAGACCTGAGCGTCGATCGCATTCATTTGGCCCTGAACCGAGGGCGCCATCAGGATCACATCAGTCCCGATTCCGAGGCCGAGGTTTTCGGCCATTCCGGGAGCGACCGAAATGCCGAATGGAGTTTCATCCGTGATCTCATCTCCTTCTTTTCCGCCGCCATTGGCACTTTTCAGAGCAGTGGAGCGGGAAAAAATCCGGTCCTTCTGTGAGGGAGTCATCGCCTGACCGAAGAAGAAGCCGGGATTTCCCTCGTAATCGAGATTGCCTTTTACCTCAAGCATGCCGGCAGAGAGCTCGATCCGATTATCTGCGGCAGCTGCCTTTTTGATCGAGGCAAATTCATCGGCTGTGATGAGATATTTCTCCGGATCTGAGCCGCCGTAGTCACGAGCGCCTTTCTTCCAGATCTGAACGTGTCCGTTAATCTGTTCGTAGATGTGGGCATCCTTGATGCTCGTGAACATGTAGCCGGCAAACCCTGCAAAAATGTTCGTCGCAGCATAGCCGAGAGCGACCGCGGCGATCGTGGTGATCGAGCGACGTGCGTTGCGTAGGAGGTTTCGCAGGGCCAGAGAAATCCAGTTCAAAACAGGGAGAAAGTTTGCCGCCGTATCCTTACCGGGAATGAAGAGAGTCTCAAGGGCATATTTTTCACTCGATCCGATACCAGGCGAGCACGTCGGGTTTCACCCAGGCAGTCAAAAGCGTAAGGGCCAGCGGCATCAGAATGATGCTGGAGATTCCGAGGAAAAGAAGAAAGCGATTGAAAGTCCATGCTCCCGGGCGCTTTGGCATGTGAAGGCCGACAAAGGCGAAAAAGAAAAAGAGAGGGCCGATGAACACAAAAAGAACGCCGAACAAGGTCGCGGAAGTCTTGTCGAGACTGAATTTCTCGGGTGGAACGGTGAGAGCGACAATACCCACGCAAGTCACGATGAAATAGAGAATGCAAAGCAGAATGCAAAAGAGCCGGAAGCGTCGAATTGTCTTGGGAGTTGCGTCGGTAGAGTTCATACCTTGCGAGAAGACCGGTCGTTTCTTTTGATTCCGCGAATACGATTCCAAAGCTTTCGACAACGGGCCAGGAAAACGAGCCGACTGCGTCGCGTCGCAAGGATTTCGAACAGTTTCACCCCGATCCAGGTGAGGAGAAGTAAGGCAATGACAAAAGGAATCGCGTAGGCTTCATAAACGCGAAGCCAATCAAAAACGACATTTCCCAATTTTCGGGAAAGCCACACGAGGATTACAGCAGAGAGGCCTCCTGCCAGAGCCATGAACAGGCAGAACCTCCAGAGTGAGTATCCAAGAACACCGGCCGCTGCGTAGATGGGAAGACGTGAGCCGGGAAGGAGGCGCGATGAGAAAATCAATTTTGCTCCGTGCTCTTGGAAGAGTGTTTCAGCCTGCACGATCTGATACTCCTTAATCATCCAGCGAAAGGGAGCTCTGCGGAGCAGCTCAATGCTTCCTATACGACCGATGACATAGAGTCCGACATCGCCGAGAAAAATTCCCAGAAATGAGCCGATCAAAGCCCAGACAAATGGGACAACTGATTCCGCGGCAAGCAAGCCGGCTGCAATGCAGGCCATGTCTTCGCTGATGAGCGTTGCGAGGCCAATTGCAGTAACGCGCTGCCAGAGAGGGAGCGACTCCACCGCCTCGAGCTGCTCGAGCAATCCCTCTTCCGATGTGCAGCCCGTCATCGTGAGCGCAATTGCCACAGGAAAGAGGGCAAGCGCAAGCGGTCGGCACGAAGAAAACATCGAGAGTGGCGGGCGGGGTGGAAAGCGACGGCAACGCAAAGATTGCATGGGCAGGGTAGCCGAATCCGGACACTGTCGCGAGTGAAATTACCTGACAGCAACAGGAGTGCTACTTCTCTCGATCAAGGATTTGCAAGCACATCGCAATTTCGTTTTTTTCATCCGCTGGCCAGCTTTCCCGATGAACCAGACTCCAGTGGTCCGAATCCTGAAACGGTGGAAACCGAGATCCCTCCGCGATCTCGGTTTCGACTAAAGTGAGGATCAGTCGTTCTGCATATTGGAGCGCCGCGGTATAAACCGAGGCGCCGCCTGTGACGACCAGTTCCTCAGCGCCGTTTTTCTCGGCGATTCGGATGCCTTCAGTAACGGATGAGGCAACACGATGCGCCGGGGATTCCGTCGAGTAGGAGCTGTCGCTTGTTAGCACGATCGGGGTGCGATTTCCAAACCATCCCTCCATTTCCTGGTAGGTCGATCTGCCCACCAGCAGCCACTTCTCTGCGGTGTAGTCGCGAAAATGCTGCTTATCGCGGGGTAAGCTCCAAGGGATGCCTCCTCCGGATTTTCCAATGATTCGATTCGGAGTCATTGCTGCGATCATCGATACGAGCATATCAAAGACTCAACAGGGTTGGGTGAGGGAGTCAACCTACTTCGGTGCTTGAGAAAACAGGGTTAAGCTCGGCGCGGAAAGGTGATCTCAAATTTCGAGGGGGCAGGGGAAAAAACGGCAGTGAAAGGTGGAGTCGGGCAGCCAACGCGTATTATCCCATTATCCGCTTGCCTTGGGTGCGTGTAATGTGCGATTAAGCGCATCATGGAAGAGGCACCTACGAATGATCCGGGCGAGTCAAGTTCGTCGGTAAAAGAGATTCTTTCGCGCGCTCGTGCGGAGGTGGGAAAGGTGATCATTGGACAGGAGGACGTGATCGATTTTTCCCTGATCGCGATTTTCACGGGAAATCATATTCTGGTGGAGGGCGTTCCCGGCGTTGCCAAAACTTTGCTCGTTCGCACCCTAGCCCGTGTCCTCGGCGCAGAATTCTCCCGAATTCAATTTACCCCTGACCTGATGCCTTCCGACATCACGGGGACGAACATTTTCAATATTCAGGAAGGTGATTTCCATCTCGTGAAGGGACCAATCTTTACTTCCTTCCTGCTCGCCGACGAAATCAACCGCGCCCCGGCAAAAACTCAGTCGGCGCTTCTCCAGGCGATGCAGGAGCGACAGGTCACGATTGATGGAGTGACCCATGAGTTGCCTGACAGCTTTACGGTTTTTGCGACTCAGAACCCCATCGAGTATGAGGGCACCTATCCCTTGCCCGAGGCACAGAAGGACCGATTCCTGCTTCGCGTGGTAATGGATTACCCCGGGGAAGACGAAGAGAAATTGCTCGCTACCCGGAGCCTTGGAAGCGAGACCCCGGAAAACGTTCTCGATAGCAATGAGATCCAGCCAGTCCTCACGGCGTCTGATATCGTGACGATGCAGAATGCTCTGCAGTCGATTACGATCAAGGAAGAGCTTGTTTCCTATGTCGTGGATCTGATCCGCACATCCCGCGAAACGGACAGCATCCAAGTGGGTGCGGGACCGCGCGCAACGCAGGCTCTGCTGCTGTCGAGCCGGGCCTATGCGGCGACTCAGGGGCGTGATTTCGTAACTCCGGATGATATACAGGAGATGACAAGGCCGGTCCTTTCTCATCGAATCGTACTCCGTCCAGAATACGAGATTGAAGGGGTGACGACGGATGAGGCGATTCGCAAGCTGCTGGAGTCTGTCGCAGTTCCTCGCTAAAATTGCCCAAGTGCCGACACAGTTTCAATGCGACCAGTTCCAAATAAGCTGCTTCTCTGGATCGCGTTTTTCTTCGTGATCCCAGCCTGCACGATTCTGTTCTACGATGATGGCGCTGCGCGCTTTGTTGCGATTGTTTGTTTGTTAGGGATTGTCCTCGTTTGTCTGGGTGACTTCTTCCTTTCTCGATCTCTTCTCAAGGCAGTGGATCTCGAAGTCCCGGAGTTAATTCGTGGGACGAAAGGGCGAACGACGACTTTTTACCTGGATTTTTCCCTGACGGGTTCAGATTTGGAATGGGTTCGGTATGGGTTGAATGCGGCTCCTTTCTTCCGGTTTGAAAGTGATCCCATTGGCAGGATTTCTCCGCTGAAAGCGGGGCGGAAAACGCGAGCCGCAGTGGAAATTATCCCGCTGCAACGCGGAGGATTCTCACTCGATGTCTTGTTCCTGGAAACTCGATCGCAGCTGGGACTGTGGCTGATGAGGCGGCGTTTCGACCTCGCGGTAGAGCTGCGCGTTTATCCCGACCTGACCCTTGAAAGAAAGCGGCTCGCCAGCCTTTTCCTGATGCGCGGGCAGGATGGGACGCACATCGTGCGGCAAGTGGGGAAGGGGAGAGACTTCGAGCAACTGCGCGAATACCAACCTGGTGATGACTACGTCGACATTGATTGGAAAGCGACGGCGCGGCGCGGGATTCCCGTCACGAGAACCTACCAGATCGAGAAGACGCAGGAGGTCTACGTTGTTGTTGACCACTCACGGCTCAGTGCCCGGGAGATTCGGGTGCCGATTAAGGAAAATCAGGGAGGTGATTGGCTCTACGAGGAACAGTCGTCGGGCGGGGACTATCTGGTGACAACGCAGTTGGAAAAATTCCTCCATTGCTCGCTCATTCTCGCTTCAGTAGCGGAGCGGCAAGGCGACCATTTTGGTTTTGTGAGTTTTGCGGACAATGTTTCCCGATTCATTCGCGGGCGAAATGGCAAAGAGCATTACAACCTCGTTCGAGATGCTCTCTACACCCTGGAGCCCGAGCCGGTGGCTCCTGATTTTGAGCAATTGATGATCGCGCTGCGTCAGCGCCTTACTCGTCGAGCCCTTCTCATCATGCTGGTTGATCTGAGTGATCCGCTCACCGCCGAGCAATTTTTTGAAGCCTTGCCATTGATCAATCGGCAGCATCTCGTTCTCGTAAACATGGTGAAGCCTGAGCATGCCTACCCGCTGTTTTCCGGCAGGGTTGATCCCGAAACCATATCCGAAGTATACGAGGAATTAGGCGGGCACTTTCAGTGGCAGGAGATTCGCGAGACACGAAACAAACTGCATCATCTCGGTGTCGAACTGAGCACACCGGATCACGCCGAGCTTTGCACCGAGGCGGTGACGCAGTATCTCAACGTGAAGAGCCGGCAGCTGATCTAGCGGCTGGTTACAAAAGCAAAACTCCTCACCCATCGCGAAGATGGGAAGGAGTTTCCTCATTGTGAGCGAGAAATATCAGTGGTGTCTGATTTGGAAAATCGCAACATCCTTCGCGGTCGTGTCGAGAGTAGAGGTGGAAGTGAGGGGAGCGCTGTTGCTTTTTCTCAGCCAGATAACCTTTCTGCGTCCGCCACTTCGAACCACTTTCTTTGCTTTCTTCGAAGTGTGCGTGAGTTTCTGAACTGCTCTACTCGTGTTGCTGGTATCGTTGCCTCGAGCACCTTCGATCGACGTTCCTTCGCTGATGAGATTGTCAGGCTGGGCGGTTGCGAGCGTTTCGACAAATACCTCGTGATTCATGTTGGTATCATTTGGCACGAGATTGGTAGCTAATTGGTAGTAAATTGCTTTTTCTAGGCTAAAATTCAAGCCGCTTGCGGTCCTCAGGTCGGATGGGGTGCAGCCGGGCTGGTGCAATGGAATGTTGTCTTCTCGCCGACCGCCATTGCCGCGATGGCCACCGCTTATCTGGCCAAGGGATGGCTCAAGAAGATGAGCAATGACCAACCCACCAAGGTCTTCGCCGTGTTCATGATCCTTGTCGGGGTCAGCATGCTGTTTAAGAAGCCGTGATCAAAACCGGTTACCGGGACGCGGAAACTTTCGCATCGCGGAGTTAGACATGTTGTCCATGACATCAGCCACCGACGGCGGTGCCGGGTGCGGCGGCGGAAGCGGGTATCCAAACTCCGAACAAGCCGAACGGCTGTTGGCTTCGTTGTGCGTGCTGGAACAGGCCCAGACTTTCTTCCCGTTCGACAGATCGTAGAGCAGGTAGTCGGCGTTCATGGAGCGATGAGCCCGCGACGTCGTGGTGTATTCCGTCCAATGCCGGCAACCCACCACGTTACCTTCCTTGTCATAGATTGGCTCCTCGTGATGGGTGCACGACTCATCCACATCGCACCAGGTTTCCCCGGAGTTGACAACGATCACCAGCGCAAACTGGGCCCGAATTTTTTTCGCCCTCGATACCTGGCCCGGCGTGAGAACATATGAAATAGATTCAGACGAACCACCGCCGACGGAACGGGTTCGTCCTACCAAACCCTCAAAGGTGACGTGACTCATCACCTCCTTCTTGCGCCGTTTCTGGCTCAGCTTCTTCTCGAGCCGGTGCAGGATTTTTTCCTGCTCGCTCTGCGGCAGAACGCCGCTGGAATCACGCGCCACAATGCCGGCCACCACGACTGTTCCCGGATTGGCAATTGCCGAAGCGACCTTCGCGTCGATATATTCCACTCGCGAAGTCGCGCAACTGGTCAGCAATGACGTCACGGCAACAGCCAGGATCAGGGTAGGTCGAGTCACATTCATAAGAAAGATGCGGGCAGTTATCCGCTGCTGTTCGACGGGTGAGCACTACCCCCTATGCTGAAAATATGTTCAGACGAGGGATTCACCGAGTCGATCAGCAAAAAGAGACTGCTCCAGTTGCGCATGGCTTCGATGGCGAAACCCTGCTAGGGAAACACTTGGTAGCTGCGGGTCACTGGCGTTATTGTGGCCGATTTCGGGCAGACTAATTGATAGTAAATTGCTTTTTCAAGCCGCTTGCGGCCCTCGGGTTGGATGGAGTGCAAATCTCACCGTCCGAAATTGAGTGCCCTTCTGCGGCCGATCAATAAGAACCATCTCCGCCAGTCGTTTGCTGGCACGCCATAGGCAACAGCATTGTCGGGAATATCTGAATCCACGAAATTGTGAGCACCCACCGCGGCATTTTCTCCAATTGTAACACCTGGCATGACCGTGCTGTGACTCCCCACCCGAGCATTTCGCCACAGGATGACAGGCCCTGTTTTGTCGTCAATCGTTGATACCGTTTAGATTGAGCAGTGAGATCCAATCTGCGCATCTTCTCCAATCGCTACTCCATGGAGTGCATTGATGTAGGTGAAAGCACCAATATCACAACGATATCCTAGCTCCAACTTGTCGGGATTCTGAACAAGCCAATTGTAATTGGTCGGCACGTTGTGGACCACATCCGGCGTGATCCAATCCTCGAAGCGATCGTTCATCTTCTTTTCTTGACCAGACATTACTCGCAACTTCTCTCAATATTAAACTCGGAATCAAAAAAACATCATTGCGGATCGAGCCATCATTTTTTACCTGTGAACTTTGGCATTGTAACATGCCCCCCCGGCGTTGACTCTATCTCGCATCAAAATTGTCCAGACAGTATTCCAGAGTATCCGAATATCGAGCCAGGAGGATTAGTGATCAACGTATTAAACGTCAAGTTCGAATCTCTCATCCCACGAACGGGCGTTTCGCCTATTAACCTGCCCCCATTAATACCGTTGCATGGCGTTTTATGAAATACTGAGGTAAAGTGTAAGTGATGCCTGACGACAATTTGAAAACCAACATAGACCAACCCAGAATCGAGAGGGCCGTGCGCGAGATTTTGATCGCAATCGGTGAAGACCCGGATCGCGATGGACTGAAGCAGACGCCCGAGCGCGTGGGCCGATTTTACGCGGAAATCTGCAGCGGTCTCGCTGAGGAACCGATTGAGCATCTCAACAGGACCTTCGATGTCGACCACGACGAGGTCATCGTCGTGCGGGATATTCCGTTTTTCTCCGTTTGCGAGCACCACCTCGTGCCGTTTTTCGGAAAAGCCCACGTGGCTTACCTACCGGCTGAAGGCGGGAAAATTGCGGGGCTTTCCAAACTGGCTCGACTTGTTGATGGATTTGCCCGCAGACCTCAGGTTCAGGAGCGCCTTACGGCTCAGGTCGCTGATGCGCTGGATCAGAAACTCAACCCGCGCGGCGCTGCTGTCGTGGTCGAAGCGGAGCACCTCTGCATGTCGATGCGGGGAATTAAGAAACCTGGCACGAGCACGGTGACATCATCGATGCGCGGCATTTTCCGCGAGAATCCATCCTCTCGTGAAGAGGTGCTGCAACTGATCCTCGCGACTTCGCGCTGATCGGTTTTCCTACCCAAAACTCATATCCCGACGTGCGGTCGAGATGGAGATGGTGAAGCTGCAAATCATATCGAGCAGTCAGATCAAGATCAGGATCACGCAGGTGCAATTCGCTGCGGGTGGGTAGACGATAAATTTGATCAGGAAAATCAGGAAGACGAGCAAAGGAAGCGCGTGCTCAATGCTAGCGCCGAAGCTGTTCCGGGTCGCTTTGAAGATCACAAGAATGATCGAGAGCAGAGGGAGCTGAAGAAACAATTTCGTAGATGGGTGGGGGAAATCAGGTGGAAAGGAAATCGGCGATGTAGCCTCGAATGATATCGGCAATGGGTTGGGGTTCAGGGACTCCGATTTTTACGGCGCGGGTTCCGTCTGTCGCCGTTGGCCAGGTGTCGACGATGGATTGAATTACGGGATCGGGCTCGTCGAGAACCATACCGAGATCGATCCCGGCCTCGGCTGCCACTTGTTCTAGAATGGTGAGAGCCTCTGCGACGGAAATGCGATGGCTCGGAAGTCCGAAGGCTCGATCGTCTCCGAGGAGCTCGGGATCGGCTTCGTGGAGCGCGATAAAGGAATCGATAACATCGCGATATCCCAGTACCGGGTGAAGCTGATCGCGGTGGACGGGCAGGCAACAGGTCTCGCCGTTGAGCGGTTCGCGAAACATTCCGCTGGCCCAGCTGGAGGCTGCCGCATTCGGTTTGCCAGGGCGAATGATGATGGTGGGAAGTCGAGCGGAGCGACCGTCGAGGAAACCTTTCCGCGAGTAGTCGTTGATCATCAGTTCGCCGATGACCTTGGTCATGCCGTAGGTCGTTTGCGGCGTCCGCTTCGTGGAATCGGAAACCTGACCCGGCATCACCTCTCCGCCGAACGCAGCGACGCTGCTGGCAAAAACGATACGGGGTGTTCCTTTCCTTTCCCGGAGGGCTTCCAGCAGGTAGCGACCACCGTCCAGGTTGGCGTGAAGGGCGTCGTCAAAGCGCTGCTCGCATTCTCCGCTGACCATGGATGCAAGGTGAAATACGGCGACGTCATCGCGATCAATCACGGAGAAAACGGCGTCGCGGTCGCCCATGTCTCCCGTGATTTGGTGAAGACTCAATCCTGTTGAGTCATCGACCGCACCCTCTTGGGTGTCCGACTTAACCCTTTCAGGTCCGAAGGAGGTAGGCTCGGGAAACCCGATATCGAAAAGGACGATTTCGTCGATTTTTTCCTGCTCGTCAGATGGGCCAACGAGAGTTCTTTTGTTCTGTAATTTCTGGCAGAGCTGGGATCCGAGAAACCCGCCTCCTCCGGTGATGACAACTTTCATTCGCGATTCTTTGAGAAGTCTGTGAGAGTGCGAACATGAGCGAAACCCTATCTGGATACAAGATTGGATTTATCGGTTTGGGCAACATGGGTTGGCCGATGGCCGGTCACCTGCAGGACTTTGGTGCGGACATCGTCGTGTGGAACCGCAGTGACGAGCCAAAGCAACGAGCCGCGGAAAGGGGCATGCTCGTGGCGACCGACGCTGAAGCGCTCGCTGGCGTTGTCGGAGATGGGGTCATTTGCCTGAATCTTACCCATTCCGATGTGGTGACCACGATGGTGGAGGTCATCGAGCCCGCTCTCGCTTCGGGAGTGACGGTGATCGATTTTGGAACGACAGGGTATGAAGAGACGCTCGGTTTTGCGGCGAAGCTGCGGGAGAAAGAGGGGAGCTGGATTGATGCTCCGGTTTCAGGTGGTCAGGTCGGAGCTGAAGCGGGAAATCTCACGATCATGTGTGGGGGTGAAGAGGAGGCTTTCAACCGAGTGAGACCAGTTCTCGATGTGGTCGGAGAAAAGGTCACCCTGATGGGGAAGTCCGGCGCGGGGCAGGTGACGAAGATGGCAAATCAGCTCATCGTTGCGCAGACCATTGACGCCGTAGCCCAGGCGCTTCGTCTGGCGGAACTTGCTGGAATAGATTCGGGAAAGGTTCGCGATGCTCTTCGAGGTGGTTTCGCAGAGAGTCGTATTCTCGAACTGCATGGCGAGCGAATGGTGAATCGCGATTTTGCTCCGGGCGGTCGCAGCGAACTCCAGCTGAAGGATGTGCGCTTGATGAGTGAGCTGGCGGAGCGAGTCGGGCTGGAATCCTCGACTTTACAGAACTCGCTGGCTCTATGGGAAAACTTCGTCCACGAACGAGGGCATGGTGATCTCGATCACTCAGGGCTTTTCAAAATATACGAGGCTTGACTCAAGTTCTCTTCCTGCGAGCTTTTCTTTCATGAGTCAAATGCACCAGATGCAGCTGTCCTACGTTCCGACAGAGGACCGAGTGATGTTTCGCCTGAATACGAAGGCGCGGCAGGAATTTCGCTTCTGGATGACTCGGCGTTACATGGGAATTCTGTGGAATACGCTCTCCAAGATGATCGTAGATCGCGAGGATCCCAAGCCTGTTGACATCAAAAAGTTCGAACGTCAGCTTCCGGTGAAAGATGCGTTGGCAGAGGCTGCGAAAAAGGAGATCGAGCACAAAGAGGCAGTTTCGCAGTCAGACTTTCAAACGCAGTATAAGGAAAGCACCTATCTTCCGCTCGGAGAAGAGCCGGCTTTGCTTTTTTCTGTCGGCATCAAACCGAATCAATCCGGTCAGCCACTGCTTTGCATGCATCCAGAAAAGGGGCAGGGAATCGAGATGGTATTGAACGACCAGATCCTGCACTCGCTTTGCAAGCTGATCGTCGACACTTCGGAAAAGGCGAAGTGGAATCAGGATCTGAGTTTTGCCCCTCCTCCGGACAGCAAAGAGGAGCCACCTGCGGGGCTAAACTGATTTTCGAGCTCCGTTTGCTTTAAAGTAGTTTCAGCGGAAGGAGCTTCAGTTCCTTTCTCGTGACTTCAGCATCTGAGTTGGTATCAAGCTTTTTGAAAAGCTTATCCATCTCGTCGTGAAACTCCTTTTCGGTGACCTCCTTGTCGTCGTCTTTGTCGAAGGTGAGCAAGGCACTGACGATAATAGGAGAGATTAACTTCGCGGTGACTTCGCCAACCTCGTTCCCGACAATTCCGGTGATCTCCTTGGTCTCTTCCTTACTGACCTTCCCGTCTCCATTCTGATCGAGCTTGGAATACCCGTGTTCTGATCCGGTCTGCCATTCCTCGGCGTCGAGGATGTCGTTCGTGTTGTTGTCGTATTGATTCAGAATGACACCAGCGAGAGCAGACGCGCCGGGAATCTCGATCGCCTGACTCGATGTCATTCCGAATACGGAAAACACGAACCCTACCCAGAACCGTTTCATACCCAGAGGATAAGAAATTTTCCGCCAAAAGGCAATTGGGGAATCATTCCCGCATTTTCCATTTCACTTCGTCAGGCAAACCGGAAATGATCCAATCTTTTGCTTCGACTTGCTCGGAGTTGATCACGCGAAGGCCGCTCTGAGACTCGGTCAGGATGTTTCCGTGGAGATTGATTCGGGCGGAATCCCGGACCACGATCGCTCCCTCTTTTGCCTGCAAGGCACGGAAGGTGCAATTTGAAACGATGCTGTCGGCACAACGATCAAAGGTGAGGCGTCCGGGGCGCTCAAACTGCCGGGGATTGAAGGTGTTTCCGTTGAGGATTAGTCGCTTGCTGTCACGGGCATGAATGAAGTCGGGGTTGGGAGCAAAGAAGGTATTCCCTGACAAAGTGACATCAGTCGCCCAGGAAATATCAACATGGACTTCGGTGTCACTGATGACGTTGCCGCTGATGGTTACGGAATCGACCGGCCAGATTTCTTTTCCGAGAATGCGAATGTTGGCTCCGCCCGGGGCGATGGCATCATAGGTTTTGCCGCTGTAATTCGAGCTGTGCTGGATCGTGCATCCGGTGATGGCGACCTCGGCAACTGACTTGGACCTGTCCCTGGGTGAACCGGAAACATCGATCATGATGTTCGCCGCGTTGGTGTGGGTGTCATCGGCTGGCATGTTGCCTTCGATGTCGCATCCGGTGATGTGAAGATTCCGAACATTGCCGTCACGAACGACAATTCCTCCGAGACGATTGTAGCTGATGTGGGAGTTGCTGACGTTGATCTGGTGGAGATTCACGTCGTCGAGGTAGAGCCCAATGCCCGAATTTTCGTAGAGATGAACGTCGGAGATGATGACATTTCGGTTTCTCTCCGCGAGAATGATTCCGTGGCGGCACCAGCGAACGCTGACTTTATTGACGATAGCTCCAACGGTTTGAAAAAGTTCAACGCCGGAAGCCTGGGGGTGATTGCCGACGATTTCGATGCCTTCGACGATGGGCATTCGCTCGTTCCAGGTTGCAGGTTCGAACGTGGTCGGCCCGGCCGTCCCTTCGTGTGAGCCGACGACGCGAATCGCGGGACCGGGTCCGTCCATGATGATTGAGGCAGGTCCGTCGGCAGTGCGGATATGGGTGCTGCTCTTTTGGCCGAGTTTGATCTCAAGCGGCTTCGTGATGCGATGAACGCCTGCCGGTAGAATGAGGTTTCCGGTTTCCGCGATTTGGGATTGGAGATCGGCCGTGCTATCCGGCATTTCGGCTAGGCGAGGGATCTGCTTTGCCGCTGTGGGGGATTCCTGCGCAGTGGCTAGGGCAGTGAAAAGGACGAACGATAGTAGAGAAGCGCGCATGGGATATTTGAAATTTCCTGAGATGGTTTCAAATCTCGCGTTTTCAATCAAGAGCGCACCTGAGGTTTCTTCGTTCTAGGCTTCGCAGATTCGGGAACACGGAATCCACCGAAGACACGGAAGGAAATAATAGTGGAGTCGTTCCGTGTCCTCCGTGGTCGATTCCTCCTGCAAAATCATGGGAAGCTTTACTCCGCCGTCAAAGCCTCGCGCTCGTCTCCGCCGCCGCGCTTCTCGATGAAATACTCCCAGTCGCCGTGAAATCGTGTTGCGGCACCGTTGTTTACGTGAATGACATCCTTGGCGAGTTGCTTGATGAAGTGCACATCGTGCGAGATGAAAACGAGCGTTCCAGCATAGCTATCCAGCGCGAGGATGAGAGACTCCACCGTGAGAATGTCGAGGTGAGTCGTGGGCTCATCCATGAGGAGGATATTGGGCGGGTCGACGAGGAATTTCACGAGATTGAGTCGTGATTTTTCCCCTCCGCTGAGAACCTTGGTCATCTTGTAGACCTCTTCCTTGCGGAACATGAAAGAGCCGAGAATGCCGCGTGCTTCGTCTTCGCGCAGGGTCGGGGCTGCCTCGAGAACCTCGCTGAGAACAGAATTATTCGGATTCAGCGTTGCTGCGCGGTGCTGAGAGAAATAGCCGATCTTGGCATTGTGACCGGCTACGACTTTTCCTTCCTGCGCCTGCAATTCGTCGGCGAGTAGTTTCAGCAGGGTCGACTTACCGGATCCGTTCGGTCCGACGAGGACGGTTCGCTCACCTCGCTCGATGATGAGGTCGAGCCCCTCATAGACCTTGTGTTTGCCGTAGGCAAAATGGACTCCTTCGAGCGTGACTGCCTTCTGGCCGCCGCGGGGCGGATCGGGAATTTGAAACCGAAACGGTTTTTTCGGAGCCATTGGTTTCTCAATTTTCTCCATCCTCTCGATCTCCTTGAGCTTGGACTGAGCCTGGCTCGCTTTTGAAGAGACGGAGCGGAACTTGTTCGCGAATGCCTGCAGTTCCTTGATCTGCTTCTGCTGATTCTTGTAGGCGTTGTTCTTGTTCTCGTAGTTTTTTTTACGCTGCTCGACGAAATCGGAGTAGTTGCCGGTGTAGTGAATCAACTTTCCGTTTTCAATGTCGTGGACGGATTCGACTAGCTCGTCCATGAATTCTCGGTCGTGAGAGATCATGAGGATCGCTCCGGAGTAATTTTTCAGGTAATCCTGAAACCAGAGCAGCGACATCAGGTCGAGGTGGTTCGTCGGCTCGTCGAGCATCAGCAGGTCGGGCTCGATCACGAGGAGGCGAGCGAGGTGTGCTCGCATAATCCAACCGCCCGACATTTCCTTGGCTGGACGATTAAAATCGTCTTCCTTGTAGCCGAGGCCGCGGAGCATTTCTTTGGCCTTCGCCTCAACCTTGGGATCGTTGAGAGCATTGAACTTGCCATCTGCCTCCAAGTATTGAGGGCAGGAGACGTCACCTGCTTCTTCGAGTTTCTTGAGTGTCGCTTCGAGTTCCTGGAGCATTCCGGCACGACCTGTCGCGATTTCGATCACAGTGTGGTTTCCGACGTCCTCGCTCTCCTGTGGGAGGAAGCCGGTCAGGGTCCACTCGTCGCGTTCGACGGTTCCTTTATCCGATTCCTCTTCGCCGAGAATGATCCGAAAAATGGTAGACTTGCCGGCACCGTTTGGACCGACGAGAGCGACTCGTTCGCCGTAGTTTACCTGCAGGTCGGCGTCTTCGAAAAGCGCGTTGCCGCCGTAGGATTTTTTAAGTTTTCGGATCGTAAGCATGGTTCGATGCGGGATGTCGGGTTCTACATAGCTGAATGTCTCGCATCCGCAAATTGAAAGGCACCCGGGTTCGTTTGGGAACTGCGATCTTTCTACGCTTTCCCATTGCCAGACCGTCGGAGGGAACGCTAGGTTTTCGTCATGTCAAAAGCGGTTGTCGATCCAGATGAACTAAAGCGTTTTGCGGAGGAGTTGAAGCGATTCAACGGTGACCTCCAAAATTCCATGTCCTCTCTGCAGGCTCGCTTTGCTGCGCTGAGCGATACGTGGCAGGATCACGAGCATGCGAAATTTGCCGGCGAGTTTCAGGAAACGATGAAAGTGCTTCGTCGTTTCATGGAAAGCAGCGGCCACCAGGCTCCTTTTCTGATGCGAAAAGCGCAGCGCATTGAAGAATACCTGAACCAGCGATAAAACTGTGGCGGACAAAGCAAACGTTGCCAGCGTCGAGTCTTTGGATCGGTATCGGTCCAATCTCGTGGTGTTTCTGGAAAGAGTCAGCTCCATTCTAGATGAAGTGGGGGAGGAGGTAAAGCGAACTCGTATCTGGCTCCAGACCGAACAGAAATTGCGTGTTACGCAGCGCATCAAAATGGAGTCACGAAAGCTCGAAATGCTGGAGCAGGAAATGTTCACGGCGCGGCTGTCCAGCCTGAGGACGGCGAAGACCGGAGCGCAGATGCAGATCAATAGGAAGCGCTGTGAAATTCGCGATCTCAAAGACAAGCTCAAAGCCATTGCGGCCTGGTCGAGAAATTATGACTCCACCGTTGAGGTCGAGGCCCGCAAGGTGGAGAAGCTCCGCTTCATGCTTGATGGTGAAATGAAGCAGGCGATGTCTTTCCTTTCCGAGTCAGTTCGCCTGCTGGAAGAATATACTTCCGCCGGATTGCCTCCGATGAGCAGTCCGCCGCCGACTGATAAATCCGACGACTGAAATCACTATGTCTTTGCAAAACAGCCGCGGCCGACTACTGGGCCTTTCCCGCGAATTGAACCGCAACTGGCAGGATACCCAGGAAATCTGGCGCGACCAGAAAGCGCGGGAATTTGATCAAACTTACATGCAGCCACTTTTCGATTCCTGTGACAACGCGATTGCCGCGATGGAAGACCTCGACAAACTGCTAACCAAACTCCGTAACGGCTGTGAAATCGAAGAATAAAGCATCGACCAAAGATACGCTCGATTGGTTTGAGCAAGTGGTAACGGGGACGCAGTCCTTCGCCGACCGCGAGAAGGGTATTGATCGTGCGCGCCAGTTGAAGACGTCCAACTATCGCTCCGATCTCGCCGAGCAGCAGAGCCTGATAGAAAAAGAAACTGCCGAGACGGTGAATCTCCTGCAGAGGGAATCCGAGGAGGAAAAAGGGGTCATAGATCAGGTTTTCGCGACGAGAAAGTTGCGCATCGATGCCGCACAGATTGGGGTCCGGAACCAAGTTATTCAGGGGATTCAACAAAGTGAAGGGGCTCGCCGCGCTGGACTGCAACACGAGTTCATGGTAGCTGGAAGAGAGCGTGATACTCGCCTCGCCCAGATTGCTGCGGATAATGAGCAGAAGTCTGCTGAGTCAAAATCGTTCCAGTCTCGATTCGTGAAACTCGAGAAGGCGACTGCAAAGTCTTTGAAAGGATTTGGTTCCTTGCATCGAAGTTTTGTCACTGGTCTGAAGGAAATTGGAGAAGGTGACGAGGAGGACATTTCTTCCGAAAAGTTGACGGAAGTGCACAGCGATCTTGCCAGTCGGTTCAAATCCTATCGGAAGAATCCACTCGTCGCGCTCTTCAATGGGTTTCCTGTCGCAATTCAGATTTTTCTCTGGTTGGCGCTAGGCGGATTGGCTCCCTTCGTTTCTCCGGCGATCGGCGGTCCGGAATTGCCCTTGCCTTTGTGCCTTGGAGTCGGAGGTGCTCTCGCCGTTCTTTCGCTGGTCTTTTTCTTTGTCGCCCGGGGCAGTGCCGCTTCATTCCTGGAGGAAACAAAATCGGGATACATCGAGGGAAAAAAATATCGACTAGGCTTCAAGAAGTCGGTCGAAGACTGGTTTACTCAATCAACTGAAGAGGCTCATACAGCGTTCGAAAGACGAAAGAGCAATTTTGAGAAGGGGCTCGGGAAATCGGAAACCGTCCTCATCGGCGAAGGAAAATACACAGGGCCAGAAGATGTGGAGGAGCGCGCTTCAAAGCTTCGGGACCGGCTTGATGCGGCAAAGGCTGCGCGGTTTGCCTCCGTCGAAAAAGCGATGGCTGAAAAGATCGCGAAAGAGGAGGCTGCCCGAGATCAGCGTATCGCAGAACTGCATGGCGATACCTCGGTTTCCCAAGCGGATATCGACGCAGAACTCGAACGCCAGCTCGGTTCTCTTGCCGAACAATGGCAAGAGTCTGTCCTTCCGAGGCACCTGAGCCTGATGGAGGAAAGTGCCATTGCCCACAACCCGCGTTGGTACGCGCAGGACCCGGATCAGTGGGAGCCACCGAAAGAGTTTCTTGAAACCTTGCGCTTCGGTTCCCTTCGATATCAGGGTGGGGACTCCGAATCTTCAGCACCAAAATCAGAGCATCTCCAGCTTCCTGACGCGATTGACTATGAGTTGCCCCTGCGTCTTCGCGTTCCGGATCTCGCATCGCTTCTGATCGAGACGAAACAAACCGGACGCGACGACTCGATTGCTTTTCTCAATTATCTGACCCTTGGCTGGCTCGCGAATTCGCCGCCGGGACGCCTGTCTTTTTCCTTCATCGATCCGGTAGGATTGGGAGAAAGCTTCGCCGGACTGATGCACCTCTCCGACTACGAAGAATTGCTCATCAATTCCCGAATTCGCACCCAGCCAGATCAGATCGATCAGCGCGTCGGTGAACTCTGCGATCACATGGAAAAAGTGATCCAGATGTATCTGCGAAGCGACTACGAAACCATTTCACAATACAATGAAGCTGCCGGGACGATTTCCGAGCGCTATCACTTTCTCGTCGTCGCTGATTTTCCGAATGGCTTTACCGAACAGGCGGCGCGACGTCTTATGAGCATTGCTGCCTCGGGAGCACGATGCGGAGTGTTTTTGTTAGTGCACTGCGACCAGCGCGCTGATATTCCGGCTGGGTTTCAAATGGACGATCTCCGGAAAGCCTGTCTTTGCGTAAGGAGCAACATGGACGGTTTCTTCTTGAAGGATAATCCCGTATCCGGAACCAAACTTACCCTCGACGCCCCACCTGAGCCCGAGCTCCTCTCCCGTTGGATTCATCGCATCGGAGAAGCCAATCAGGATTCAAATCGTGTTGAAGTTCCGTTTTCCTTCATCGCTCCGCCCGAAGGGCAGATGTGGAGCGGCGATACATCGAAAGAACTCACCGTCCCGATCGGTCGCAGCGGAGCGACGAAGCTTCAACAGCTTGCTCTCGGAAAAGGAACCTGCCAGCATGCGCTGATCGCCGGTAAAACCGGTTCCGGAAAATCGACGCTCTTCCACGTCATCGTTTCTAACCTCGCCTTGTGGTGCGATCCGCACGAGGTGGAGTTTTACCTCATCGATTTTAAAAAGGGTGTTGAGTTTAAATGCTATGCCGACGCCGAGCTTCCTCATGCCCGTGTCATCGCGATTGAGAGTGATCGTGAATTTGGACTCAGTGTTCTACAGCGTCTAGATGAAGAGTTGAAAGAACGGGGGGAAGTTTTCCGCGCTGCAGGTGTGCAGGATGTACCGGGGTATCGTGCCACGCCTGAGGCCAAGCCCATGCCACGAACTCTGCTGCTTATTGATGAGTTCCAGGAATTCTTCACGATGGACGATCAGATTTCGCAGCAGGCCGCTGTCCTCCTCGATCGAATTGTCCGTCAAGGTCGGGCCTTTGGTATTCATGCTGTGCTCGGATCACAGACTCTCGGCGGAGCCTTCACTCTCGCCCGTGCTACGCTGGGGCAAATGACGGTGCGAATCGCTCTCGCCTGTAACGAGGCCGATGCCTATCTTATCATGGATGACTCCAATCCCGCGCCGCGATTGTTGACACGACCGGGCGAAGGCATCTACAACGATCGAGCCGGAGCTGTCGAGGCTAACTTGCCCTTCCAGGTTGTCTGGCTCGATGAAAAAGAGCGCGACAGTTACCTTACCGAAGTTCGCAATCGCGCCGTTGAGGCAGGGAAAGCCGATCGCCAACTCGTCGTGTTCGAGGGCAACACTCCTGGTGATGTCACTCGCGATTCCGAGGTGAACCGATTTATTGACGAGCTTGAATTCATCGGGTCTCCACGAATTTTTCTTGGTGCTCCTAACGCGATCAAAGGTCCCACCGAGATTCGATTCGAGCGGCAAAGCGGATCGAACCTGCTCATCGTTGGGCAGCGTGAAGATGCCGTCGACTGTTTCACCACAATTGCT
>Ga0181558_10000533_pt1 | contig 35399 bp, 33 predicted proteins | sample 011ome_22_FD_133754 | JGI IMG/M metagenome (GOLD analysis project Ga0181558, IMG submission 133754) | Coastal salt marsh microbial communities from the Groves Creek Marsh, Skidaway Island, Georgia - 011507BT metaG (megahit assembly) | ecosystem: Environmental > Aquatic > Marine > Intertidal... | reverse complement strand
TCTGAGGTACGAGCTTGGTGGCGATCTCTTCGGCATCGGCTTTGGATGCTGCGTCACGCAGGGCAGCTGTGCGTCGCATCGCCTCGGCCTGGTGCTCCACGCCAGCTGTGGCCTTCAGAGCCAACCCTTTCGGCGCAAGGAAGTTCCGGAAGTAGCCGTCAGCCACATCCGTGATCTCACCCTTGCGGCCAAGACCGTCGACATCGGAGCGAAGAACGACCTTCATCACTCACTCCCCTCGTCAGCGGCGTTCATGGTGACACCTTCGATATCGGCGACGGCTTCCTCATTGGAAACAACCTCTTCACCAGCGTCGTCATCGGCTCCCGGGGGCGGACCCTGCGGACGGGGCGGCGCGCCGTCGGCGCGTCCACCACGATCACCACGATCACCACGATCACCACGATCACCACGACCGCCTCGCTGACTGGTGACACGGCTCGCGTAGGGAATCAGTGCCATCTCTCGCGCAACCTTGATCGCATCGGCGACCATCTTTTGCTGCTGGGCGTTGTTCCCCGACACGCGCCGAGCACGAATCTTGGACCGCTCGGAAACGAACCGTCGAAGCAGGTTCACGTCCTTCCAGTCGACGTACTCGATCTTCTCCGTCGCAAGGACAGATGTCTTCTTCTTGTTGCGGCGACTGTCGTTCTTGTTGATCTTGCCGCGCTTTTTGACCTTGGCCATTGCTTCACACTTTCTTCGTCAGGTTGCGAGCCAGTACCGACGCAAATCGGAACGGCTCCGGGGCGTTCTCGTAGATGGTTCAGCCCTTAGAAGGGCTCTTCGTCCATGTCGTAGGCGGGCGGTGCAGGGCTCGGCTCCGGGCGACGCTGCTGGCCTCCCCCGCCGCCACTGAAACCACCATCACCGCGCATCTCGTTCTTGCGAATGTCGGCCGACGCCCACTTGAGACTCGGCGCAACGTCATCAGCGATGATCTCGACCTTGGAACGACGCTCACCGTCGGGTGTATCCCAGCTGCGCTGCTGCAACATGCCGTAGATGACGACCCGGGAGCCCTTGGTGAGCGACTCGGCGACGTTCTCGGCGAGCTGCCGAAAGCAACTGACATCGAAGAAGCTGACCTCTTCCTCACCGTCCTGCTTGCGCTTGTTCCACGCCACACCGAAGTTGGCGACCGCCATGCCGCCCTGCGTGAACCGAAGTTCCGGATCGCGGGTGACGTTGCCCACCACCGTGATGGTGTTGTCGAATGCCATTTCTACCTACCTCCTGGTCAGCCGGCGTCAGCCGGCGTCGCCTCGCCCAACAGACCACGCTTCGTAGCTTCCTTCTCGGGAAGACGGAACAACTTGTGGCGAACGATGTCGTCCGCGAGTCGCAGCTGGCGCTCTGTGTTGGGCAGACCCGCCGATTCGGTGACGATCTCCCACACCACGTAGGTGCCTTCGGTCTTGTGATTGATCTCGTACGCGAACTTGCGGCGACCCCAGTTGTTGGTCGACGCCAGACGGCCACCTTCATCGGTGACGAGGCCTTCCACACGCTGCATCACTTTCATGACGTCGGTGTCGGCGACGTCACTGTCGATGATGATCATCAATTCGTACGCCCGTGTGATCACAGGCACTCACCTCCTCTGGACCCGGCGGTCGCCGGGGCCCCTCTTCGGGGCAGGGGTCGGATGGATTGGCAATCCCTCGCCCGAACGGACGAGAGGTCCCTCGAGCGGGACGCCCTGATGCTACCGCCGGTCCTGCTGCACAACGACATGCTCTGATGATGCCGTTGGGGTGTGACAGCGTCCGAGCCCGGGACCGGCGCATCCCCTACGGTCGGGCTGTGGCGACCCTCTCCCCCACCGATGTCCCTGCAATCGATGACTGGAACCGCCTGCTCGACGGGCGCGACACGGTCGTCACGGGCGGAGGCGCAGGGATCGGACGAGCGATCGTCGAGTTGTTCGTCGCGCATGGCGCCCGGGTCCATGTTGCTGAAATCGATCCGCAACTCGTCGCCGAACTGCACACACTCGACAACGTGACGGCTCACCGAGTCGATGTGCGCGATCCGGCGCACGTCGATCGGTTCGCCGATGCGACACCAACGCCGGCCGTGATCGTGAACAACGTTGGCGACTACCGGCCGACACGGCGTTTTCCCGACAGCGACGCGGCGTCGTGGCAGGCGATGTACGAGATCAATCTGCTCCACCTTTTTGCGGTGACGCGTGCGTTTCTGCCCGCAATGATCGACACCGGCACGGGGAGTATCGTCAATCTCCACTCGGTCGAGGCGATGCGGGGCTACCCCGGCGAACCGGTTTACGCCGCGATGAAAGCGGCTGCAGCTCACTTCACCGTCTCGCTCGCAGCGGGAGTCGGACGCCATGGGCTACGGGTCAACGGCGTCGGTCCCGACCTCACCCAGACACCCCAGGTCGACTATCTCCACCGACCCGCTGACCGCGATCCCGCGGCCTGGAGGGACTGGGCACCGCTCGGACGAGTCGGCTGGCCCGAGGAGACAGCGCGAGTGGTGCTGTTCCTGGCCTCGGATCTGAGTTCGTTCGTCACCGGCCACAATGTTCCCGTCGACGGTGGCACCTTGGCGGGCAGCGGCTGGAACTGGAGCGAGCGGGCCGGCCGATTCGTCAACCGCCCCACCGTCGAATAGCTCCCCCACTCGAGCGTCGATCACTCCCGCCCCCGGCTCGAACTGGCCGAGCGGGCACAGCGCGCAGCTGCAGTCGATCAGAGCCTGACGCGGAGCGCACCGACCGGCCGACCAGCCGCGTTCGTGAGTGGTTCGAGTTCGACACCGGGGTCGAATCCGAGATCGCGCATCACCCAGAGCAGCGCAGCCTCCGCAGCGCGACCGGCGCCATCACGAGCCTTCACCGCCCACGCCAGGCCCGACTCCACATGCACACCACAGAACACGCCTTCCGCCCCACCCTTCACCGCACAGGTTGCACCCTCGGCTTGCATGACCCGGGTGCTCAAACGGCCACTGCCGGCCACGAAGAACGGTTCGGCAGCCATCGCTGCGTAGAGCCGCCGTCCCTCGTCGGTGGTGGCGATACGGGCCCATCCACCTGCCAGCGCATCCAACGTCAACTCCCACACCGGGATTCCGCAACCGTCGACAACCGGTGTCTCGTCATCGAGCGACACCTCACATGCTGCCTCGATCGCCTTGGTGACATGGTCTCGCTGCACAAGGTGGTCGGGCTGGATGTAGCCCGCGGGATCGAGCCCCAGATGGACGCAGGTGGTGAGAAATCCGCTGTGCTTCCCGGAACAGTTGTTGTGCTGCGCACCGGGGTTCATTCCTGCTGCGACCAGCGCCTGCGATGCCGATGCGTCGAGTGGAGGGTGTGCTCCACACTCGAGCGCGGATGGATCGAGTCCAATGTCGCCCAACCACGCGACGACTTCGTCGACATGGCCGATTTCACCGTTGTGACTCGCACACGACAGTGCCAACCGACGCTGAGACAGGTCGAAGGCATCGGCCGCACCCGTTGCCACGAGCGGGAACGCTTGGATCGGTTTGATCGCCGATCGGGCCAACACCTTGCGTCCCGGATTGCCGAATCCTGAGCGATGGCCATCGGCACCAACGACAGCCACATCGACCTCGTGACGGCTCTCGACGACATGGCCCCGGAGCACTTCGACGACGACAGGAGGAGACATGACCGCCTCAGTCTGCCCCACCTCGGGTCATCGCACGATTCACACGCGATGCTCGAGTGGTTGCGATGCTGCGGTGCGACCTGGAATCTGCCCCGAACAACGACCGGGCGACAGGCGCGTGCCGGTCAGGCGGCCGCAGCAACGTCGGCGGCCACACTGCGGGCCAAGGCCGACAATCGACGACGAAAGTGTTCGACCGACGGGCGATCGACGCGCAACCCCTGCGGTGACCACCGCAGGAGGTCGAGCCAGCCCACTCGTTGTGCCTGGCAATCACTGTGAATCCCGGGGGACACCTCGGCCAACCAGTCGGCCACTGCGGCCCAGAATCGGTCGAGTACCGCGTGGATGGCCGTTGCCACGACAGGACGCTTCGCTGCAGCGAGTTCGTCGTAATGAGGCGACTCGGCGGTCATCTCCCACAGGTCACCCTCGAACCGCTGGAGCAGACCATCGAGCGCTCCCTCGACCGTGGTCCCGGCCCTGAGCGCACCGAGGGCAGCATTGGTGTGCTGTTCGAACACCAGGGTGAACGCCGACGCGAAAACGTCATCTTTGTCCGTGAAGTACTGGTAGATCGCAGGCCGAGACATACCCGCAGCCTCGGCGATGTTGGCCATCGACGTTCCCGCATAGCCCCGAGTGAGGAACTGATCGACCGCAGCTGCACGGATCGAGGCGCGGCGGCTGTCGCCCCGCCTCACTCGTACGTCGGTTGGGTCGGCGACACCGCTCACCCGGAAAGCTTGACACAATCAGGTCGATGTGTCAGCTTCGCATCGGCTGACACTTCGGCACTCATCTGTCAGGTCAGCCTCATCAACCACCCCAGGAGCACCGCATGACCCGTCTTGGCTACCAAATACCGAACTTCACCTACCCGAACACCTCCAACGACGCCATCTTCGGGAGTGTTGTCGACCAGGCGAAGACAGCGGAGGCAGCCGGTTTCGACCGAGTCTTCGTGATGGATCACTTCTACCAGCTTCCCGGGATCGGCGCCCCAGACGAGCCGATGTTCGAGTGCTACACACTGCTCTCCGCCATCGCCCAGCACACCGAAAAGGTCCGCCTTTCCGCACTCGTCACCGGAAACACGTACCGGCACCCCACCTTGCTCGCCAAGGCGATCACCGCCCTCGATCACGTCTCGGGCGGTCGCGCAACACTCGGCATCGGAGCCGGCTGGTTCGAACTCGAACATCAATCGCTCGGCTATGCATTCGGCACCTTCACCGACCGGTTCGAGAAACTCGAAGAATCCCTGCAGATCATCAAACCGATGCTCAGCGGTGAACGGGTCACGCTCGACGGCAAGCACTACCAGGTGAGTGATGCGGTCAACTCGCCCGCGCCGATCTCACAGATCCCCATCATGATCGGCGGCTCGGGTGAGCAGAAGACCCTTCGTATGGTGGCGCAGTACGCCGACGAGTCGAACCTCTCCAGTGGCGGTGCCGACGAGATCCCGCGCAAACTCGATGCGCTCGACGCGCACTGCGAGCGACTGGGGCGTGATCGCTCCGAGATCACCGTCACCAAGCTCACCATGTGTCTCGTCGCCCCGACCATGGAGGCGGCCGAGGCCGACCTGCGCGAGATCGCCGAGGTGAAGGGCTGGGACGAGGCGACGATGGAGTTCGCCAAGATGATTCTGATCTACGGCGATCCCGACACCGTCGGCGAGAAGCTCCAATCACTCGTCGACACCGGAATCGATGGCCTGACCATCAACCTGCCCGGCAACGGCCACAAACTCGACCGCATCCATCTGCTCGGCGAAATCGCCGACCGTGCCCTCGGATGACCGGCCTGTCGCGCCAGACGATCGGCCATCGACGACCACCATGAACGCCACGACCGCACTCTGCGACGCATTCGGAACCGCAATCGATGTCGAACCACTCGCCGACATGTCACGAATGGGCCGACGCATCCATGGCCTCGACCTGTCACAGCCGCTGAGCACGGCGCAGGCCACCGCACTCGTTGCTGCACTCGACGAGTGGCACATCGTTTCGTTTCCCGGACAACACCACCACGGCATGACAGTGCTCCACCTCGAGCGCCTGGCCAACCATTTCGGTGCGCCAGTCCCACACCCGAGCAACCTCGACGACTACGTCGGCACGGGAACGATCACGATCAAAGCGCCGCACGATCGGGCGTCCACCACCGTCGACGCAGCGTTCCCGAACGTCGTGTCGTGCCTTCGGGGTGCCGACAGTCCAGCCGTCTACCTCGTCACCAACCTGCACGGCAGCGGTCCCACCGCCCAGCCGGCAGTCAGCGGTGGCCAGCACTGGCACACCGACATCGAGTTCGAACCCGTGCCCCTCTCGACGTCGATGTTCCTGGTGCATCACGCACCCGTTCGCCGAACCACTGCGGGAACCTGGGTGCACAACCCACCGAGACCACCCGGCTTCTACCATCCTGATTCGCCCCAGTTGCTCGCCGAACGTCGCGAAGCCCTTCCCCTCAACGGCGAAACCGCCTACGCCGACACCGCCGCCGCCTACGATGCGTTGCCAGCCGGCGAGCAGGCCAAGCTCGACCAGGTGCAGGTTCGACGGCGACTCCGCACGGACGACGAGGGATTCCTCATGCCCCTTGTCCACGTGAATCCGCGCAGCGGTCGGCGCTCGCTCCACAGCCCGATCTGGGCCTCGCGCGGCAAGCGGGTCGCGCCGGCATCCATCGACGGGCTCACCTCCGACGAGTCACGCCGATTCTTCGACCGATTGGAAGAGCACTGCCTCGCGCCCGAATTCCGGTACGACCACCCGCATGAGCCTGGCGACGTCACGATCTGGTCGAACTTCTCGACCCTTCACGTTGCGCCGCCGACCAAACGTCCCGTGAACGACCCAGCCGATGCTCGACTGATGTATCGAATCAGCTGCAAAGGGCCGATCAGCGCAGCGCTCCCTCGAGGCGACACCGACCACTGGATCGACACCAACATCACACCCCCCTACCGGTCGATGTTGTCGGAGACGGTGCTACAGGACCGATCGCAGCACGCATAGCTGATCTGCGACGGTCCCACCCAACTCGGACCCGGTGACGCCGCGGTGGTGGCGCGGGTGCTGCCGACTGGGCGAGTCGCTAGCTCAGCGTCTTGAGTCCACTTCGGTCGGTGAAGAAGGCCGCGAGCGCCACAACAAGACAGGCCAGGCCACCGACGAACGTGGTCGGACCGGTGCCGACGCGTTCAGCGACGAACCCGTAGATCAGCGCACAGACCGGCATGACACCGCCCATCGTCAACGCGAAGAGCGCCATCATCCGCCCCATCAACTCCTGCGGCGTATGGGTCTGGAACAGTCCTTGGCTCATGTTCATGTAGACGCCACCACCCAGACCCATGAAAAATCCGAGAATCACCAACTGCCAGAGCGCCGTGGTGAGGCCCATCAGGGCAACGACAGTGCCGCCCAGCATCATGGCGCACATGAACCAGCCACCCTTGTTGGGGAGGCTTCCTTTCCGCATGATGTAGAACGACATGACCGCCACACCGAACCCCATCGTGGCGAGGGCATAGGCCGCATCACCGGAGTCGCGACCGAATGCCTCTTTCACATGCGCCTGCATGAGCACCATGCTCAACGGCATGATCGTCATCCCGGCGAAGGTCAACAAACCGACAAGCGTTCGAAAGGGTGGATTGTCCCTCACCCAACGCATGATCTCGGCCAGATCGGTTCGTACGGGACGGGCTTCGCCAACAGACTCGTGTTCGGGTACCTGCAGCGGCACCAGCACGGTAAGACCGATGACGACGAGCAGCACCAGAAAGCCGAACGCTCCCTCGAAGCCGGCGATCGACCCTGCACCGCGCGCCAGTACCGGTCCGAGCATCATCGACACCGTTGCGCCGATCGCTGTGAGCCCCACCGCGGAAAAAATCAGTTCTCGGGGGATGATCGCGGGCACGAGGGACTGCCTCACCGGCCCCCCGACTGCCATGGCCGACCCGGCGAGAACGGACATGACGAGCACCCACACAAAGTTCGCCTCGTCGAGCGCGGCAAGGACGAACAGGCCGGCCATGGAGCCGAGCATCGCAACCTGCGAACCGAACAGCAGCCGCTTGCGCTGCCAGCGGTCGGCCCATACGCCGGCATGCATCGTGAGGAAGATGGTGGGAACGCCGAGCGCGAACACCACCAAGCCCTGATCGGCCTCGCTTCCATCGAGACCATCGAGCACGAACCACGCAATCACGAACCGTTGCGCGTTCATCAGCACCATGAACGCCGTCGAATTGATCCACAGCAACCGAAAATTGGGCAACTGGATTGCATGGGTGGGCTCTGCCCGGCCCCCAGCCGATGTCGCCGGCGCGATCGGATCAACAGAGGACGTCACGTCGCCGACCGTATCGTCACCAGCGGACCAACGACGAAATACCGGCTAGACCAGTACACCATGCGTTGGATTGAAGATGCCCCGTATCGCCCCCACGTTCCGTTCTGGACCCGAGCCAACGTCGGAGAAGTCCTGCCGCTACCGCCATCACCGGTCGGATGGGACTTCGTTTGGGCGCATCGAGGGGTGATCGCTGGTTGGCGGGACTGCGCAATCGACCGCCTCGGATTCCAAGAGCACGAATTCGACCCTGATCCCGACCTCACCGAGGTGGTGGCCAACTTCGGCGGGTACGCCTATCTGTGCGCCAGTTTCAACCGGATCTGGGCCGAGCGGGCACCGGGAATGACCTACGCCGACATGGATCTGGCCTACTTCGGCGACCACCCCGACGTGCCCCCGTACGAGCCTGAGGAGTGGCACCACAATCCCCACACCACCGAGGTCACCGGCGGCTGGCTCGGCTGGGTGATGGGCACGATGGACCAGAGTGAACTCGAGGAACAGCGACTCGAAACTCGCACGATCCGTTCCGAGCGACCCGACTACGCGGCGATGAGCGACGCCGAACTACTCGACTACGCCCACTCGCTGCGCCCGGTCATCCGTCGGCTTTTCAACATGCACATCAATCAGAGCGCGGCAGCGTCGATCGCTCCCGGCGTCCTTGCGGCGGTGACGGCCGCCGTCGGGCGGCCGGAGGCGGCGATGCGGATCATGGCCGGTGTCGGCGGTGTCGACTCGGCCGCACCGTCGTACGCCATGTGGGACCTCTCTCGTACGGTCGCCGCAGACGCCCACCTCACTGCGATCTTCGATGCTGGTCCCGCCGGATTGCATGCTCGACTCACGGCTGATCCCGGCGCGGTTGCATTCACCGAGGCGCTCGATGCGTTCCTCGCCGAGTTCGGATCGCGAGGTCAAAACGAGTGGGACATCGCATCCGAGGTGTGGGAGACCGATCCCGACCTGGTGCTCACCATCATCGACAAGATGCGGTTGCAGGCAGACGACGAGGACCCGCGTCACGAAAACGCCAAACGGGCGGCCGAACGCCAAGCCCTGGCTGACGAAATCGCCGCGATGGTGGAAGCTGATCCGGAAGCGCATGGGCAGTTCATCGCCGCGGTGGCGTCTGCCGGAACCTTCCTTCCCGGCCGTGAGCGATCGAAGACCAACATCATCCGTGTCATCGGTGAAGTTCGGCTTGCGGTTCGTGAACTGGGTCGACGGGCGGTCGAACGAGGACATCTCGATCAGGTGACCGACATCAATTTCTTGTTCGGCGACGAGGTGGAAGCGCTCACCACGGGTGCGCTGGCGGAAAGCAAGCTACTCGTGTCCGAGCGTCGAGCTCACTACGACTGGCTGCTCAGTATCGAGCCACCGTTCATCATCAACGGTGAACCTGTCCCCAACACCGAATGGCCCAGTCGGGCCGATGCAACACCGGTCCGAGCTGCTGCAGCTGGCGACGTGATCCACGGTCTTCCCGGCTGCCCCGGTACCTACCGGGGAACCGCTCGGGTCGTGCTCGACGCTGCTGACCCCAGTGGGCTGAGTCCCGGCGACATTCTGGTGGCCCCGCACACGGACCCGGCATGGACCCCACTCTTCGTTCCGGCCGGCGGCGTCGTCGTCGATGTCGGTGCCGCCCTCAGCCACGCCATCATCGTGAGCCGCGAACTCGGTATCCCCTGTGTCGTGTCTGCGACCGACGCCACCAAGAAGATCGTCGACGGCGCCACGATCGAGGTCAACGGCGACACCGGTGAGGTCACGATCCTCGAGCTTCCGTGAGCGAGGACTCGTCCGGTGGTGTCGATCACGCGCCGCCGATAGCGCGGCTTTCGGTGAGATGGTTCCAACGGCAGTCGGTGCACACCTCGACCACATAGCCCTGGCTCACCGACTTCCGGGCGGCAAGGCGATCCATCTCCCGGTCGGAGGTGACACAGCGGCCACTCTTGGGCAGTCGCGGACCGAAGACGTAGGTGACCTCGACGAGTGTCTGCGCCTCGCAGACGGGGCAGGAACGACCCACCGGTGTGCCGCAAAACTCCGCATTTCGTTGCAGTTCACGCTGGCTGTCACAGATCTGCTCGCGCGACAGCGAACCCTCGCGCCAGGCCGCCAGGATGGCCTCACGGGCCAGGCGGTAGTCGACACCACCGCTGCTACCAGCTTCCTGCAGGCCGATCTTCGTTCGAGCAACCATCCCAAGGACAGTACCCCTCCCTCATCTGATCCGTCAGTGCGGCCAGACTGACCGGACATGTCCGGCTACGACCCACGAACCCCGAGCAACCGACCGCTCGACTATGTCGAGTTCGGTCCCGGTCTCGATGACGACGTCGACCGACGGTTGATCGGCGATGCTCGCGGTAGACGGATTCTCGACCTTGGTTGTGGCGGCGGCCACACCGCCGTCGGTCTTGCCGCACGCGGTGCACGGGTCATTGCGACCGACGCCGATCCCGGACAACTCTTCGCCGCCCGAGCCCTTGCCCAGCAGTCGTCGGTCGCCGTCGAGTTCCACGAAGCTGGCCCCGCCGAACTCGCGTTCATCCGCGCTGATCAGATCGACATCGCCGTGTCGGTATGGGCCCTCTCCCTGATCGATGACCTCGATCGAGTGTTTCGCCAGGTCCACCGGGTACTGCGGCCGAACGCCCACCTCATCGTCGCACTCCCCCACCCGGCCGCGCTGTGCGCCGATCCGATCGATCCGACTCGCACCGTGCGCTCATGGCGAACCGACGAAAGAATCGGCGAACGTCACGTCCACACTGCCGAAGGACTCGTCACTGCAATGAGTCGCAGCAACTTCGCCGTCGACGTGCTGCTGGAACGCCACGCCGGCGGTCCGACCCCGGCGACACTTCTGGCCCGAGGACGTCGCCTCGGCAGCTGAGCACATGTCGAGGCTCCGTCGAGATCGTCGTTGCCTTCACCTCTCGTCGGAACGAAGCAGTTCGGCGGCGACCTCGGCAGCAAACGGTCCATGATCGAAGCGATACTCGCGCAGCCGTGCGATCGCCCGCCCTACCAACGGGCCGGGCTCCACCCCCAGGATCGCTGCGACCGCCCGGCCGTCGATCGGCAGTCCTGGCGAATCGAGATCGGGCTCCAGCACCCGGAGCGCAGCGAGTTCTGAGCGGGCACGGTCGATATCGGTCGACGTCTGACCGGCCGAACGCACAGCAGTGACAAAGGTGAGGAACTCCTCGAGTGGATCATCGGTGGGTGTGGCCGCTGCTGCGCGGCGAAGCGACGGTCGATCCGACGGGTAGGCGACGTCCAACCACTGATCGGCTGATCCAAGCCATGTGACCGCCGACAGCAGAGCACCACTGGGCTTGAGACGGGCGAACTCGGTGAGACGACCGTCTGGTGACAGATCCAACAGGAGTGCAGCCCAGCGAGCGTTGGCGCGAGGTTCGGTTCGTGCCGCACGCGCCGCAGCGACAACCACATCGATGTCGGCGGCAGCCATGCCGGGAAGGACGTGTCGAAGCAGCCCGGTTTCACGAAGAAAGACGAAACCCGGCGTCGGGTCTGGCAGCAACAGCAACTTGGTCAACTCGTCACGCACTCGCTCCACCGACACGATCACCATCCGCTCACCCATGTCGTGGACGGCATCCACCAGTTCGGGCACCGCTCGAACGCCGAACGTCGCCACGAACCGTGCCGCCCGCAACATCCGGAGCGGGTCGTCGGAGAACGACACAGCAGGAGCCAAGGGTGTCCGAAGCAACCCTGCCGCAAGGTCGTCAGCACCACCGAATGGATCGATGAGCTCGCCGTCGGCACAATCGACCGCCATCGCATTCATCGTGAAGTCGCGGCGCGCCAAATCGTCGGCGATGTTGTCGCCAAAGGCGACCACCGGTTTCCGTGACGACGGGTCGTACGCATCGGCCCGATGGGTGGTGATCTCGAAGTCGCGGCCGCCGATCTTTGCCCCGATCGTTCCGTACGTCTCTCCCTGGGCCCAGACAGCCTCGGCGAAGGGAGCGATGAGCGCCTTGATGACGTCGGGGTGGGCGTCGGTGGTCACGTCGTAGTCGACGTCGGCTCGATCACGACCGGCCAAGTCGTCTCGCACGATGCCACCGACGAGGAAGAGCCGGTGTCCTGCCGCTGCGAATGCCTCATGGATCGGGCGCGCCGCCTCGAGCGCCAGCGCAAGTTGCGAATCCGACGGAAGGGTCACGATCCAGCGGCCAGCAGCAGCGCCGCATCGACGACCTCGCCGCCGGGCCCGCCGCTGGTCGCCGCTTCCGGACGCAACTGTTCGCCTACCAACTGGGCTGCGACTGCAGCCGAACAGTCGGTGATCGCTTGAAGGTCGTAGCCACCCTCGAGCACCGTCACGCTGCGACCGCGGGCCACCAACGGAACCAGCGTGCGCACGAAGTCGGCCATGTCGGCCGACGAGTAGCCGAGTTCGGTGATCGGATCGGCACGGTGCCCGTCAAAGCCGGCCGACAGGAACAACCACGTCGTGCCGTGAGCTTCGATGGCCGGCACGATGATCTCGTCGAGGGCCCGACGAACCACATCACCGGTGGTGTTCGGTGGGATCGGAATGTTGATCGTCTTGCCAACCGCTGCACCACGCCCCCGATCGGTCAACATGCCTGTCCCCGGGTACAGCGGCGACTGATGAATCGACGCAAAAAGCACCCGAGGGTCGTCGTAGAAGATGTCCTGGGTGCCGTTGCCGTGGTGAGCATCGAAGTCGACGATCGCAACCTTCTCCCCGGCGTCGGCCAGCGCGGCGGCGGCAATCGCCACGCTGTTAAACAAGCAGAAGCCCATCGACTGTGTTGCGGTTGCGTGATGCCCCGGGGGTCGGACCACGCAGAAGGCGGCGTCGAGCTCGGTCTCCGGTTGGGCCAGCCGTTCCACCGCGGTCACCACAGCGCCGGCAGCAAGTCGAGCGGCAGCCAGACTCGATTGGTTCATGACTGTGTCGGGATCGAGTCGCCCCCCACCGGCTGCGTCGACCGACGCAATGTGTTCGAGCAATGCCTGATCGTGGACTCGTAGGATCTCGGCATCGGTGATCGTGCGAGGTGCGCTCCGTTCGAGCGCATCGACGACACCGGACCGAGCAATACCCTCCATCGCCGCCCGGAGACGATCCGGCCGCTCGGGGTGGCTCCGGCCCGCCACATGTTCGAGACATCGTTCGTCACTCAGCAACAGCAGCACATGCCGGAGCGTACCCCTCAGGTTCCAGCGCGTATCGTGAGACGCCGAATGGGGATGTATGCACTCAGGGTCGATGGCGCCCGCGTTCGCGTCGGGGGCTGGCGCGGCAGCTCCGATCTCGCCTATCTCATCCCCCTCAGCGGTGCCACCACGCTCACCCCATCGGCGCTCGCCGGGATCCGTCGTCAACTGCACGAGAACGGCTTCCGCTCGGTCGTGACGTCGGCCGTCGGACCCTCGGAGCGCGACGTCCTGCAAGCGGACGGGTTCACCGAGCACGAGCGCCTCCACCTCCTGCGTCACGACCTTCGCGCCATCCCGGATCGGCCCCAGAACGACACCCGCCTGCGTCGAGCCCGACGCCGTGACCGTCCGGCGATTCTCGCTGTCGATGCCAAGACGTTCGACCCATTCTGGCAACTCGACCTCGCCGGCCTGCTCGACTCGATCCACGCCACCTCGACCGCTCAGGTCCGCGTGGTCCGCGGTCCCGCAGTGTTCGGGTATGCGGTGACGGGCCGCTCCGGAACCCAGGGGTACCTGCAGCGCCTTGCCGTCGACCCCTCCCGCCAAGGTGAGGGCTTCGGCGTGGCACTGGTGGCCGATGCACTCCATTGGCTCCGCCGGCGACACGCCACGCTGTGCTGGGTCAACACCCAGGAGGCCAACCTGGCTGCGCTGGGCCTCTACGAGCGGGTCGGCTTCGTTCCGGCAGGCCACCAGCTGACCGTCTTGCGACGAGATCTGTGACCATGGTGCACGTGCCCCGCATCGCCAACTGTCGCTACCTCCTTCTCGGCGCAGCACGACCGGGCGCCGTCATCATGACGAGCCTCACGGTGGCGCTCGCAAGTGTCGTACTTCTCGCACCTGCCGCAGACGGGCAGTTCGTCAACCGACTCGACCTTGTCGGACAAACGATCTATGTCGATGACAAACCGGTCACCATCGACCTCCAGTTGCCGAGCATCACCGAAGATCGACAGCTCGAAATCCGGATTCACGGTCCGTACAACGACCCCGACGAGCTCACCGAGGCATTCGTGAATCCGCCGGTCGAGGACGCACTCAGTTTGTTCACGGTGCAGCAACTCGACGACCTGGCACGTGGATCCGACGGCATCGTCTCCGTCACCGTGCCGGATGAGGAAGTCGGCCTCTTGATCCGTCGAGACCCCGGCGTTCTCCTGATCGTCATCGACCTCGTCGACGGGGACGGCGTGATCGACACCCTCGTGACCGGCGTCATCGTCGAGGACGACACTCGTGGTGCGTCGATCGACTTCGCGTTCGTTGCCGATGCGCGCTCACCACTTGCCCATCGAGCTGACGGATCGATCGACATCGACCCTGCGATGGTCGTCGCTCGCGTCGAAGCGGCTGTCGACGAGGCGCCTGGCCCGGTGCTTGTCCAGCTCAACCCGGAGACCCTGTCCGCTCTCGCCGATCCGAGGGTTGCAGGCGGTCGCAGCGCAATCGACCGGATCCGTCGGGTCCTCGAGGGCCATTCGCTCGACACGCGTTCGTGGGTCGACATCGACGAGGAAGGGTGGCGACGAGCGGGCGAGACCGATCGTGTCTTCAGCCAGTACGCCGAGGGGCGAACCACGATCGACACGTTCCTCGGCCGAACCGCCGACGAACTCCAACGACTCGACCCCACAGCGGGACCAGCGACCCTAGAACTGCTCAGAAGTGCCGGGATCACGGCCGGCATCGTCGAACCAGAGCAGCTCAGCCGCATCGACCTCGAGCGAACTCATCGACGACCGGTCCAGACCAGCGATGCCAACGGCGTTGCCTTCACCGTCATACCGATCGATCGGGAATTGGAACGGACGCTCACCGGCAACGACCCGGAACTTGTCGCCATGCAGCACTTCATGACGATGCTTCTGGAGGCCCGTAGCATCGGTACCGACCGAGGGATCGTCGTCGATCTGGACACCATCGCAGCTGGCTTCCTCGACTCACTGATGCAGTTGGTGGCCACCACCGATCGACTCGGCACAGCGACCGTCGAAGAACTGCTCGACCGACCCCCCGCCCGTGACGCATTCGGCGGTCTTCTGCGAGTCGACCTGCTCACCGAAGAGCCGAGCGATGTGAGCGCCGGCGCAAGCGACATCCGACTCACCGAATCGACGCTGGGCTCGTATGTGGAAATGGTCGCCCCTGCAGACGGCCCGATCGTGCCGCTCCAAATCGGGCTTGCGGCGTCGATGGCGGCCGAGCTCGACGACATTTCGCGGCGCACCTACACCGATGCGGTGTTCTCGACCGTCGTGGACGGCACCGCCAACTTTGCGGTGTTGGAGTCCGAGCGGGTCACGCTTGCGACCCGACGAGCCGACCTACCGCTCGTGATCCGCAACGAGCAGCCGGTCCCGATCAATGTGATCGTCAGACTCACGAGCGAAAAGCTCAGGCTGGTCGGCGGTGCCGAGCTGACGCTCACCCTGCGTCCCGGACAGACGGAGATCCTCATCCCGGTGGAGTCGGTCAGTTCCGGTGACGCTCGGATCCTGGTGTCGGTGGCGTCACCCGACGGGGTGCTCGACCTTGCCACCGGGTCGGTCGACGTTCGGTCGACGGCGATCTCCGGTCTCGGTCTCATCGTGTCGATCGTCTCCCTCAGCATCCTGCTCACCTGGTGGGCGCGGACCATCCTCCGCGTCCGCCGAAATCGCCGCGCTGCTAGCGTCGACCACCGTGCGGGCTCGGTGTCGGTTCCGACCACCTCACCCCGACCCGAACCCGAAGCCGCCCCATCCACCAACAACAACCCCGAGAGCACCTCATGACCGTTCGTATCGTGACCGATTCAGCCTGTGACCTTCGTGGAGAGGAAGTCGAGCAACTCTCGATCGAGATCGTGCCGTTGAGCATTCGCTTCGGCGATGACGAATACGTCGACCGCGAGCAACTCACGGTCGAGCAGTTCTACAGCTTGCTTGCCGACTCCGAGACCCTCCCGGAGACGGCTGCGCCCTCTCCGGGGGCCTTCGCAGCTGCGTTCCAGCGGCATCTCGACGCCGGCGCCAGCGCCGTCGTGTGCATCAATCTGAGTGCAGCTGTTTCCGCCACGATGCAATCCGCCATCACCGCTGCCGAAACCGTCGACGGTGACATCCGAGTGGTCGATTCCAAATCGGTCACGGCCGGTCAGGGTGGCATCGTCCTCGCTGCAGCCCGAGCAGCAGCCCAGGGAGCCTCAGCGGACGAGGTCGTTGCGATCGCGGAGTCAGCAGCAGAACGCACCCACGTCTTCGGCGCGCTGGACACGCTCGAGAACCTGCAAAAGGGTGGCCGGATCGGGAACGCACAAGCGCTGCTCGGGTCCATGTTGTCGATCAAACCGATCATCGACATCTCGTCCGGTGAAGTGGAGGAGGCCGGCAAGCAGCGGACCCGCAAGAAGTCGCTCGCATGGCTCCGGGACAAGTTGCACGAGTTCGGCGAGATCGAAGAGCTTGCGATCATGCACGGCCAAGCACCCGACATCGAAGACTTCGTCGCCATGCTCAGCGAGATCACCGACGTCGACACCGCCCGAGTCGAAGTGATCGGCCCCGTCGTCGGTACCCATGGCGGCCCACGAGTCATCGGCTTTTCGTTCATGGTGAAGGCCTAGGGTCGGCCACCGGCCCCTGCGGACTAACGTTTCGGCATCGCTCCAGATCCAGAGGATGCCCGCCTGATCAACGCCGCCCAACGAGGTGACCAGCGCGCCCTCGATCGGCTCCTCCGCAAGCATCAGGAACGGATCTACCGGGTATGCCGCCGCCTCGCCGGCAACGACGCCGACGCGCTCGACGCAACACAAGAGGCCCTCATCGCAATCGTCAAGGGGCTCGCCTCGTTCGACGGACGTGCGGCGTTCACGACATGGTCCTATCGCGTCGCCACCAACGCCTGTCTGGATGAGTTGCGTCGACGCGGACGACGAGCCGAACCTGGCCTACCCGAGTTCGAACACGCCGACGACACTTACATCGGCAGCCGTCGCCCCCGCGATCCCGGCGAGACGGTCAGCGCTCGAATCGATGTCGACCTTGCCCTCGCCGGCCTTCCCGAGGAGTTCCGGGCGCCAATCGTCCTCCGAGACATCGCCGGACTCGACTACGCCGAGATCGCCGAGGTTCTCCAACTCGCACCTGGAACGGTGCGCTCCCGGATCGCCCGCGGGCGGGGCCGACTCGCCGACATCATGGCAATCAGTCCTGAAACCGGGAACCAACCCGACCTCGACCAACGTCAGATCCCATGACAATGACCGACGATCCTGATTTCCTCGACGAGTTGCTCACCCGTTATCTCGATGGCGAAGCCACCGACAGCGAGGTCGCGCGCGTCGAATCGGACGCTGAACTGATCGCTCGGGTGGAGCAACACCGCGCTGTCATCGACCTCGTCCAGTCGCCGATCACGATCCCCAATCCCGATCTCGACCGACTCCGCACCGCAGCGATTGCCGAGTCCACCACGACCCCTCGGGTAGCTGATCTCGACATCCTCCGAGTGGAGCGGCTGCAACGGCGAAATCGCATCCTTGCCGTTGCTGCCGCCCTCGTCTTTCTCGCCGTCGGTGTCGCTGCGATACAGGGCACACTCGACAACGACACCGAGGCCACAACAGCGAATGCCAGCTTCGACACCATGAGTCAGGGTGATGCCGACAGCGGGGCCGCTGAAGCCGACAGCGCAACCGCTGAAGCCCTCTCGGCCCCGCTCGGTGACTCCGCCGACGCAGGCGCCAGTCTCGCCGACAGCAACGACGAGGAGGCCGGGGACGACATGGCAACGGCTGCCGAAATGGGCAGCGCCGACGGGTCGGATGATGCCGCCGACGAGGCCGATCCGCTCCAGAACGTCGCCGCCCTTCCCGACGATCTGGGGGCGGTCGCAGATCTCGAAGAGCTCGGCGACCAGTTGGCTGAACTGCTCGCAGCGGCCGGAGACCGTTTCACTCCCCCACCGGCCGACCCGTTCGGTGACCTGTGCAGCCCGGCGGTCGACGTTCTCCTCGGGCAGTTGCCCGACGGGGTGCTCGCAGTCGAAACGGCTCCCGTCGTGATCGCTGGCGTTCCTCGGCAGGTTGCGGTAGCCACCGGTGTCGGTTTCGGTTCGCTGGTTGTCGTTCTTGTCGTCGACGAGGCGTGCGATGTTGTCGAGATGCTCGACGTGCCCGGGATCGACCGCCCCTGACACCGGTAGGCTCGGCGTCATGTCGACAGACGATGGCACCACCGATGGTGCATCCAACGGTGCGGCGGCGGCCACTGGTGCACCAGATTCGCCATGGCTCGATCCTGCTGCGCTGACGGACCGAGTCGTCGACACCGTCGATCGCATCAAGGCGCTGACAACCGACAACGCCGTGCTCGCCTTGCGAATCGTCGTCTTCGGATTGGTGATCTCCGCCCTGGCGATCGCTGTACTGCTGATGGCCATCATCGTGCTCGTGCGTATCTTCGACGCCTACCTCCCGATCGGGGCCGGTGTCGGCGACGCGACCTGGGCCGCACACGGGTTCACCGGCATCATCTTCTGTGTCCTCGGTATCGGGGCTTGGCTCTCTCGTCGGGCCACGTCCCGACCTCTGGTCTTCGCTGCGATCATCGACCTCGTCTTCGTCGTGGTCATCATCTGCTACGGCGTGTTCGGTTGAGCGAGTGCACCACCTGTTCCCGACGCGACCCGAGCCCCGGGTAGCGTCATCCCGCACCTTCCGACGCGAGGAATCTCCATGACCGATCTGCGCGACATCATCATCATCGGTTCCGGTCCGGCTGGTCTGACGGCCGCGATCTACACAGCCCGTGCCAACCTCTCACCCCTCGTGCTCGAGGGCGAGCCATCCAGCACGAGTGATCAACCTGGCGGCCAACTGATGCTCACCACCGACGTCGAAAACTTCCCGGGATTCCCCGACGGGATCATGGGGCCCGAATTGATGATGAACTTTCGCATGCAAGCGGAGCGGTTCGGGGCTGAGATCCAGACCGTCAAGGTCTCGAGGGTCGACCTCTCCAACAGGCCGTTCGGGGTCTGGATCGGCGAACCCACCGCCGACGAGCCGACCTACCACGCCAACGCGCTCATCATTGCGACCGGTGCACAGTCGATCATGCTCGATCTCCCCAACGAGACCGAGTTGGTGGGTCATGGCCTGTCCACCTGTGCGACATGTGACGGGTTCTTCTTCCGTGATCAGGAGATTGCCGTGGTCGGTGGTGGCGACTCGGCGCTCGAGGAAGCAACCTTTCTGAGCCGATTTGCCAGCAAGGTCACGATCATTCATCGGCGCGACGAGCTCCGTGCATCGAAGATCATGCAGGACCGGGCCTTCAACAATCCCAAGATCGAGTTCATGTGGAACACCGTGGTCACGGAGTATCTCGGCGACGGCAAGCTCGCCGGCGTCATGGTCGAGAACGTGGAAACCGGCGAGGCTCATGAACTTCCGGTGACCGGTCTGTTCATCGCGATCGGGCACCGACCGGGTACCGATCTCTACCGAGGACAGTTGGCCATGAAGGACAACGGGTATCTCGAGACGCGTCCTGGTCGCACGGCAACCGATGTCGACGGCGTCTTTGCCGTTGGTGATGTCACTGACGACTACTACCGCCAAGCGATCACTGCAGCTGGATCCGGTTGTCAAGGCGCACTCGAGGCCGAGCGATTTCTGGAGGCCCTGCACGACTAGTGCAGCAAGAACACTGCACGACGAGTGCAGCAAGAACACTGCACGACAAGTGCAGCACCGCCACGAGGCCGTCGGGAATTTCTGATCCAGTTGCGGGTTACCCTCAGTACATCGTTCTCGGACTACGGTCCGGCGCACGTCTGCGAAAGGACTTTCCTCATGGCTGGAGCCGTCACCACCCTCTCCGACGCCACCTTCGACGAAACGATCGGTGCATCGGATGCACCTGTTCTTGTCGACTTCTGGGCCGAATGGTGCGGACCCTGCAAGATGATCGCACCGATCCTCGAAGAGATTGCCGAAGAGCAGGGAGACGCGATCACGATCGCCAAGCTCAATGTCGACGAAGCGGGTGACATCGCACGACGCTTCGAGGTCATGTCGATCCCGACGTTGATTCTGTTCCAGAACGGCGAACCGGTGAAGCGGATCGTTGGCGCCAAACCGAAGCAGGCCTTGCTCGACGACATCGCCGAATACATCTGACAGCCTCGATCGTCGACGCAGCGCTCCTCGACTCCAGAGGGGCGAGCGGCCCCCGTGCGACGGCCGTCGGCTCCTGTCGACAGTGCCACTCTTGGCTCGGCAACAATTCCTCCATGGCGTGGGCCGATAGCCTCGGATCGCCATGAACGACCTCGGATTGCCGCTTCGGGAGGGGGACACCGGACCCGCGATTCGCGACCTCCATCGCCGACTCGCCGCTGCGGGCTTTTCTCCTGGCACTGACAGCGATCGATTCGACCTCGACACGGTGAACGCTGTTCGAGCCTTCCAAGCCAGTCGCCGAATCGTCGAAGACGGTTCGGTCGGTCGCCACACGTGGAACGCGCTGATCGAGGCCGACAACCGCCTTGGTGACCGCATGCTGTACCTCCGCTCACCGATGACGAGAGGTGACGATGTCACCGATCTCCAGCAACGTTTGGGCAGCCTGGGTTTCGACGCCGGGTATGTCGACGGCATCTTTGGCCCCGACACCGAGCATGCGGTCCGAAGTTTCCAAGCCAACCAAGGGGTGACGCCGGACGGTGTCGTTGGACCGGACACCATCGCAGCGCTGGCTCGCCTGGCAGGAAAGCGCAGCGGAGACAAGACGATCGCCGAGGTCAAGGAAGCAGAGATGCTTCGTCACAACGTGGCTGGCGTCGGAGATCGTCGAATCGTCCTCGGGGAAACAGGTGGACTCCCTACCCTCGTCGACGCCCTTGCCCGTCGGCTTCGTCTCGACGGGGCCGAGATTCTCACCTTGCATCACCCTGATCTGTCGAAGCATGCCCGAACCGCGAACGACTGGGCAGGCACTGTCTACCTGGGGCTCACGCTGGCCGACGACGAGTATTCGATCGCCTACTTTCAGACCGAGGGCTTCGTTTCGGCAGGCGGTCAAGGCCTTGCCAGGCACGCCAGTCGACGGGTCGCAGAGGTGTTGCAGACCGACCACCCACCAGTCGGGATGCGATTGCCGATCCTGCGCGAGACACGAATGCCCGCCATCTGGTGTCGAGTCGGTCATCCCACCAACGTCGTCGAGAAGGGGCCGTCACTTGCGGCGGCGTTGCACCGCGCGCTGCTCACCTGGTGCAGCGAACCTCTCGACCTCACGGACTGACCCAGGTTCCCGCCCTCACACTCAGTCCTGTTCCCTCACCCTGACTCAGTGCTCTTGACCACTAGCGCTCTTGACCACCAGTGCTCTTGACCACCATCCTCCGTCAAAGTGTGACATATGTCACACTTTGCTACACTACGGTCCCTGGAGGAGTGATCACCCGATAGATCCGTTCGAGATCATCCAGGTCGGCGAACTGCACCACGAGCTTCCCTGGACCCTTGCCGAGTTGCACCTTGACTCGGGTCTCCAGCCGGGCCGCCAGGAGCTCCTCCAATTCGAGAATGCCGGCATCGGGGACCGCTGAGCTGGAACGGGCAGGCGACGTCTCGTCCGCCTGCGCACTGCCTTCCTCAACAGCCTCATCGACGTCTTCATCCCGGACCAGCGCTTCGAGCTCACGGACGGTAAGTCCCTCAGCAACAACTCGCTGTGCAAGCCGTTCCTGCTCACTTCGATCAGGCGTTGCCAGCAGTGCCCTCGCATGGCCTGCAGAGAGTTGACCCTCGATCACGAGTCGTTGCACTGATCCCGGCAACTGCAGCAGGCGAATCGTGTTCGCAACTGCAGATCGGCTCCGCCCCACCCGGCTGGCAACCTGCACCTGCGTCATGCCGAAGTCTTCCATCAATTGCTGGTAAGCCGCAGCCTCCTCGAGGGCATTGAGATCTTGTCGATGAAGATTCTCGACCACTGCCGATTCGAGCGCTGACACGTCGTCTGCAGTGCGGACAATGGCAGGAATCGCTGGCAAGCCCGCTCGCTTCGCCGCCCGCCACCGCCGCTCCCCCGCAATCAGTTCATAGCCATCATCAGCCTCTCGCACGATGATTGGCTGAATGACACCAACCTCACTGATCGACGCCGCAAGTGATGTCAGTGTTTCCTCGTCGAAATGATCCCGAGGTTGGTATCGATTGGGTCGAACCAGAGTGATGTCAACCTCGCGAAACGCTCCGGTCTCCCCTTCCACATCGGCCGGGATGAGTGAACTCAGTCCCTTCCCGAGCCCACTACGCCTCGTCGCTGACACCGAGAATCTCCTTTGCCAGGTCCCGATACGCGATGGCGCCTCGGGACAACGGGTCGAATACTGTAATTGGTTGTCCGAAACTTGGGGCCTCGCTCAACCGAACAGTTCGAGGGATCACATGACGCATCACCTTGTCGCCAAAATGCTCGCGCACCTCGTCTGCCACCTGGCCTGACAGTTTTGTGCGCGCATCGAACATGACGAGCACGATCGTACTGAGCACCAGTTCCGGATTCAGGTTCCGTGTCACGAGATCAACATTGCGAATCAACTGACCGAGGCCCTCGAGTGCGTAGTACTCCGTCTGAATCGGTACGAGCACTTCAGTCGCCGCCGTCAAACCATTGATGGTGAGAAGACCCAGCGACGGCGGGCAGTCAATCAAAACGATGTCGTAGTCATCAGCTACCGAGGCGATAGCCTCCTTCAGCTTTTGCTCGCGTGAGAAGGCGGGGACAAGTTCGATCTCTGCTCCTGCGAGGTCGAGGCTCGCCGGCGCCACGTAGAGATTCTTGACCGCTACCGGTTCGATCACATCCTCCATCGGGACACCTTGCAGCAGAACGTCATACAGGGAATGATCGAGTTGACGAGGATTCAAGCCGAGTCCGGTACTGGCGTTCGCTTGTGGATCGAGATCGACGATCAGAACTCGATTTCCCAACTCCGCAAAGCAGGCCCCAAGATTGACGGTTGTCGTCGTCTTTCCGACACCTCCCTTCTGGTTGGCGACCGCAAAAATGCGCGGCTCGTCCATGGTGGCATCGCCCACGGCGTCTCCTTTGCAGTAGAGGAGTGTATGTTCGCCGCTTTCCCGGATGAGGTCAAGGACCCCCTCCATGTTTCACGTGGAACGTGCGGCGTCGTTTAGGTCAGCGGCTTCCGCACACGCACTGCGCTGCGACGGGGGTATGACCGTGGGAGTTCATCCGTTACTGCGACTGTCACATAGGTTCCTCGAGAACCAGAGGTGCTTGTGGCAGCCTCCACGCCGGCGATGTTCTCCGTAAGCCGGCGCCACTCGGCGGTCTGATTCTGACGGCATGAAACGATCGCCACGCCACCGCGCGCAACACAGGGAAGCACCAGTTCTGCTGTCTCGGCGGGCTCCGCCAACAGACGCGCCACTACCACCTCATACGATGAGCGGTGGGCGCTCTCATGGGCGAGGTCATCCAACCGACCATGAACGACGCGAACCCGGTCAGTGAGTTCCAAGGCCCGAACTGCAGCCCGAACATGGTCGAGACGGCGGTCCGAGCTGTCGACCAGCACCAGTTCAGCCATCGGAAGCTGACACGCAAGGAGGACGCCTGGAATACCGGAACCGGTCCCCGCATCGAGAATACGACCGTTCCACGTGGAACAGTCTGCTCCAAACGCGGAACACACCGCCAGGGTGAACCCGGCGGTGTGTTCCCACAATTCTTCGATGCTGGCCGTTCCCAGCGCTCCCACTCGACGGGCGGGAACCCACGCCTCCTCGAGGGACGCCGCTAAGGCATCACTCAGCATCACCGGTTGGAACAATGATGACTCGCCGATTCGGCTCTTCGCCCTCCGATGTCGTTTCCACGCCCTGCTCTTCCGCAATCGTGTCATGCACGATTTTTCGATCTGCGCCGCCCATCGGGTCCAGAGCACGGGGTGTTCCATCACTACGAACTGCCGCAGCCTGCTCACGACAGAACGCCGCCAAGGCCTCTGCTCGACGAGCCTTCAGGCCACCGATGTCGATCCTGACGCGACCATCGCGGCTGGTACCATGACGCTGCAACACAGTCCGGACGAGATCATCGACTGCCATGGCCGTTCCACCTCGAGGACCGATCATTCGGCCGAGATTCTGGCCACGTACGGTAATCCGGATTTCGTCGTCGCTCACATCTTCACGAGCAAACGACACTGTTGCACCCATCACCTCCGCCAGGCCGCTCACGAACTGCTCGGCGAGATCAGCCTGCTGGGGGAGTGGCATCGACGGTTCATCGCTCATCTTCACGCTCTTTTCTTGCTTCTTTTCGGTCTTCTGCTTGCCGTTTCGGTGATCCGACTGCTTCGACTTACGGTCGGTGTCCCTGTTCGGCTCGGTTGGACGAGAGGTCCCTTCTTGCGCATCAGTACGAACCGTGTTGGCGTCTCCCTGAGACTCTCCCCTGTTTCGCTGACGATGTCCAGCCTTCCCGGTGCGCCTTTCTTCGTTTCCTGAACGACCCCGTTTACGGCGCCGATCATCCTTCGCTCTCGGGGTCGTGGGGCGGACCCGGGCACGAACCCGAGCATCTTCCTTCACGCGGCCGAAAAGGCCGGTTCGTGCCTCGGTGACAACCTCGAATTCTGCTTCGTCCCCGTGGACGCCGAGGGCGTCCAACGCTGCTTCCTTTGCCTCTTCCACCGACTTGGCGGTCTTCTCCACCCATTCCATGGGATTCATTCTCTTTTCTCGCTGAGCGTCGCGTTGATGAGGCGGGTTCAGCGTTTGCGTTTGTCGTTCTGGGTCCCGGGCTTGGTTACCCGGCCTCCACCGGTGCCATGGCGGGTTGGTGCGCGTCCTGTTCGACCTGCACCGGTTCCTTTGGCTCGAGCCGCCGGCTTCCCGCCCTTCTTTCCCTGTGCAGTGTTTCGTTTCGGTGTTGGCTGACCCTTTTTCTCTGTCGTTCGCCCACCGGATCCCTTCGTCGTCCGACTGGATTCGGAGTTCGAGGCTTCTTCGCGCGAGCGTCGAGCTTGCGCACCCAGACTGTCTTCACCCTTGTAGAGCGATTGTGTGATGTAGCCCTGCTGCCCAATCCGATACAGATTGCTCACCACGAAATAGATGACGAGCGCAGCGGGCATGGTCAAGGAAAAGACCGGAAGCATCCACGGCAGAATCTTCATGATCATTTCTTGCTGCGGATTGATCTGCGCACCCGAGTTCCGGCCGCGGATTTGCCGCTGTTGATACAGGCTGGAGATCAGCACGATCACGATCAGCACGAAGTAGGGGAGTGCCCCTACGATGCTCTCACCTGCTGCTTCGAGGGGCGTCCGGGACAGATCGATCGAAATGAAATTCATCTCGGTCGTTCCGGACGTCAGATTTCGATACATCTCACTGTCGGCCGGAAGGTTCTCCGGATCGAACGGAAGATCAGGATTACCGAGCGGCGAGAGCTCGCCGGCGCTCGTGCCGCTTCCTGCAGTCCATCCCGCCTGGAGACCGAAATCAGTCACGCGTCGAGTGATGCCTTGCACCACGCGGAAAAGAACCAAGAAGACGGGGAGTTGGACGAGCAACGGGAGACATCCACCCAACGGATTGATGTTGTTCTCTTGGTAGAACGCCATCAACTCTTCGTTCATCTTCTGACGGTCATCCTTGTATCGGTTTTGGATGGCCTTCAGTTCTGGCTGCAACCGTTGCATCTGCAACATCGACCGAGTGCTCTTCAACGTCAACGGTGTCACGACAACCATCACCGCCAGGGTCAGGCACATGACTGCGAACCCGTACGACGGATAGACGTCATAGAAGAACGCAAGTGTCGACGCGATCAGATCAAAAAACAGATCGAACATCAGTGCTCCTCAGGCAGAGGTACGGGGTCATAGCCACAATTACCCCAAGGATGACAACGGCAGATTCGGCGTGTGGCGTACCAGCCTCCGCGGACCGCCCCGTGGCATTCGAGCGCTTCCACGGCATAGACCGAACACGACGGAATGAATCGGCATGGCGACGGACGCCCGGTTGCAAGGCGCTGATAGCACTGTGCTCCTGCCCTGAGCAGTCGGGCCGCGCGGCTCACGAAGGACCTCCCTCGAGATCCTCGATCGCCGTACCGGCGGAACGTTGCATCAAATCAGCCATCGTGGTGCGAAGTTTGGCATGCGACCAGTCGGTCAGCGGTGCGCTCACTCGAACGAGGTGCTTCCCTCCAGGAAGACCAACCTCGTTGTCGAGTTCGGCCAGCACCGCTCGCAGCCGGCGCCGGAGTCGGTTTCTCACGACGGCCGATCCCACCGAGCGCGGAATCGCGTACCCGATCCGGACACGTTGCGAGAGATCGACACAGCTCACCAGTCGCATTGGCCCTCGTCCCGTCCGAGTTCCCCGAGCGTGCAGTTCGGCGAAGCTCGGACGGCCCGAAAGCCGTTCGATCATGCCGACAGACGAGCGCGGCCCTTCTGGCGACGCGATCGGATGACAGCTCGGCCACCGCGTGTGCTCATGCGACTCCGAAACCCGTGCTTCTTGGCTCGTTTCCGAACATTGGGTTGATACGGGCGTTTCATAACTCCTCCAGACCGCATGGGCCGAAACCACACGGAGACAACAAACTCTTAGGGGTCGGATACCCCGATACAGATCGAGGGGGCACACCGAGCCCATCAGGGCATCACGCTACGGTTGCGAACCCAGTCCACCAACACGCGTGGCCGCCGCTCCACGGCTGTTTGTGTCACCGTTCGAGCACGATTCTCGGACTCACATCAAACAACATTCGTGATATTTCATGTTTCACCAGTGTCATTTGCAACCAAGAAAAGTCCCCTGAACAGGAGGTTTGCGTCGTTTCTGGGACGTGATTTGCGGACTGATTTCCTCTTGCTATGTTCGCCGACCAGCGGAGGGGTCACGGGTCTTCCTGCACATGTTTTTCCATGTGCTGCTCCTGCTTCCTCTCGAATCGAGTCGAGGTCGTTCTCCACACCTGTGGATGACGCTGTGAATAGGGGAGTGGAACAAGGTGGACGAACTTGGGGATGCAGACGGCCTGTGGACGACTTGTGCTGCCAGTATCCGAGCCCAGGTGAGCGATGCAGTCTGGCGAACCACCTTCAGTGGAGCGAAAGCCGTTGCCTTCGACGATCGTGAACTGGTGCTCGTCGTTCCGAACGGACTCCAGAAGGAGCGCATCGAAGGCAGATATCTGGGACTGGTGCAGGACGCAATCGACGAGACAACCGACGATGTCTCGGTACGCGTCGAGATCGACACCGACTGGTCACAGATCGACATCGAACCGCCCGACGCAACGCTGGGTTTGACCGCGCCGGACACCCGGTCCACTGCCGCTCCGAGTGCGAGTCCCCCGACCCCTGGCGGACACGAAGAAAAGTTCACGTTCGAGCATTTCGTCATCGGTCCCAGCAACCGATTCGCTCACGCTGCTGCGCTGTCCGTTGCCGAGACTCCTGCCGCAAGTTACAACCCCCTCTTCATCCACGGTGACTCTGGGCTCGGCAAGACGCACCTGCTTCGAGGGATTGCGCATTACGTAGCGCATCACTATCCCAACTACCGGGTTCGCTATGTCTCCACCGAAACGTTCCTCAACGAGTTCGTCGAAGCAATCCGAACGAACACCTTGCCAGCCTTCAAACGGCGGTATCGCGACGTCGATGTGCTCCTGATCGACGACATCCAGTTCATGGAAGGCAAGGACGGCCTTCAAGAGGAGTTTTTCCACACCTTCAACGAACTTCACCAGAACGACAAGCAGATCGTCCTGTCATCGGATCGGACCCCCGATGCGATGCCGACCCTGGAGGATCGACTTCGCAGCCGTTTCAAATGGGGACTGATCACCGACATCCAACGGCCGGACCTCGAGACGCGCCTTGCCATCCTGTCGAAGAAGGCCGAATCAAAAACGATCGACATCCCCGACGAGGTGCTGTCGTTCATCGCTGAGAACATCACGGACTCCATTCGTGAACTCGAAGGCGCCCTCATCAAAGTCACCGCCTACGCAAACCTGACGCAACAGCCGCTCACCACCGACTTGGCTGCGCTCGTCCTCCGCGATCTCATCACGCTCACCACCAAACAACCGGTCACTGCAGAACGCATCATCACGCTCACCGCAGAGATGTTCGGCTTCGACATCGACCAGATCGTCGGCGGCAGCCGGCGCCGGCCGCTGGTCGATGCTCGCCAAGTCGCAATGTACGTCACCCGCAACATGACCGATTTGTCCTTCCCCGACATCGGCAAGGAATTCGGCAACCGAGATCACACCACGGTCATGCATGCGTGTCGAAAGATCGAGGCGCGTATGGGTGAACGTCAACAAATTTTCGACAAAGTCACCGAACTGCAGCAACGACTCAACGAGTGATCCCTGTGCAACACCCTGGGGACACGAGGGGGAGCTCGTCGGGAAATGCCGGGGACAACATCACCAGTTTCCCCTCCCACCTCCGACTCCACCTCGAGGGTGTGCACGAACAGGGAGACGCTGGGGACAGCACTTCCCTGGAATTCCAAACAAAAAACACCACCATCCACAATCCACAAGCCCTATGAACTTCTATTATCTGAGTTCCATCCAACCAGGAGAAGTAATCGCACCATGAGCCTGAGGTTCCGTTGTGAACGAGACACGCTCGTAGAGGCGCTCGGAGCCGCCGGCCGAGCCGTGACGACTCGTGGCGGCGCGCTTCCCGTACTGGCAGGTGTGCGACTGGAGCTGATCGGAGATCACCTGACGGTCACCGGGAGCGATCTCGATCTCACGATCACGGTCGATGTCGAGGTTGCCGGCGCTGAAGATGGTGTCGCAGTGCTTCCGTCGAAACTGATCTCGGATGTGGTCAGGTCGTTGCGCCCGGGTGCGGTCGATCTCTCGATCGAAGACGACGATGCTCGAGTCGTACAGGCGCCCGCCGAGTTTTCGATACGAGTCATTCCCGCAGACGAGTTTCCCGAACTCTCCGCAGCGGACGGTGACGCAGTCACCCTCGATGCAAGGGCGTTTTGTGCCGCAATCGACCAAGTCGAGAAAGCTGCCTCGAGCGATGACGCCCGGCCGATTCTCACCGGTGTGTTGATGGCTGCTGAGGAGCAGGGACTTCGCCTTGTCTCGACAGATTCATACCGGCTGTCGGTGCGAGATCTCGATGGCACAGCGATTCTCGGAGAGGGACAGAAGGTGCTCGTTCCGAGCCGGGCACTCAAGGAGCTGTCCAGGGTGGTGGGTGAAGCCGAAACGATCACGCTGCGGCTGGGCGAGCGAGATGCATCGTTCGATGTCGGCTCGGTGAGCATCACCACCCGATTGATCGAGGGTGACTTCCCGAACTATCGAGGGCTGATTCCGAGCAATCATCCGAACACGCTCACGGTCAGCCGCGATGCCCTGCTCGATGCTGTGCGCCGAGTTCGGCTCCTGGCCCAGGAGTCCACGCCCGTTCGACTCGCAATGTCAGCGACTGGTCTGGAGCTGGTCGCCGTGACGCAAGACGTGGGGCAAGCGCACGAATCGGTCGAGGCGACGTACCACGGTGAAGACCTGACCGTTGCGTTCAACCCGGAATATCTGATCGACGGTATCGAAGTGGCACCGGGTGACGAAATAACACTCGAAACGGTCGATGAGTTGAAACCAGCCTTGCTCAAGTCAGCTGATGACCCGGCCTTTCTGTATCTGCTGATGCCAGTTCGGGTCAGCTGAGCCTCGGTGAAGATCCGAACGCTGTCGCTCGTCGACTGGCGGTCGTACGAACAGGCGAACGTCTCGTTTTGCGATGGACTCACCGCGATCATTGGCGAAAACGGACACGGAAAGACCAACTTGATCGAGGCCATCGGATGGTTGGCAGGACTCGGGAGCTTTCGCGGTGCGGTCGACGACGCATTGATCCGCGTTGGAGCTGACACTGCGATTGCGCGTGCAACGGTCGAAGCCGACGACGGGCGAGAGCAACTGATCGAAGCAGCAGTCCAGCGAGCAGGACGAAACAGGGTGCAGGTCAATCGACAACGAGTGCAGCGGATGAGCGATCTTGCGAGCGTGTTGCACACAACGGTGTTCTCACCGGATGACCTTGAACTGGTGAAGGGTGGTCCGACGATGCGCAGAGGATGGCTGGACGCCGCTGTTGCTGCCCGTCAGCCCAGAAACAGTTCGCTCAGGGGTGATGTCGAACGGGTTCTGAAACAGCGCAATGCATTGCTGCGAGGCGTACATGGGCGCCTCGATGCGGATGCTGCCTTCACCCTCGATGTGTGGGACACCAAACTTGCGGAGTTGGGCGACCGTCTGCTGGCAGCACGAACCGAGCTGCTGGCCGAGATGGCGACGACGCTCGGAAGCGCCTATGACGCTGTGTCGCGTGAATCAGCAGACGTCAGTGCGGTCTATCAGTCGTCGTGGGACGGATCGCTCGCTGACGCACTCGTACGAGCTCGCGACAGTGATGTGCGGCGCGGAATCACGACGGTCGGCCCTCACCGAGATGACGTGCTGCTGTGCATTGGTGGACTCCCGGCCAGGACACATGCATCGCAGGGCGAGCAGCGTTCGCTTGCGCTCGCTCTGCGGCTCGCGGCTGACGGCATCGTCCGAGCTGCGGGCATCGCTGAACCGGTGCTGCTGCTCGATGACGTGTTTTCCGAGCTGGATCCGAATCGTGCTGCCGCACTCCTCGAAGCGCTCCCAGCCGGGCAACACATCCTCACGACGGCGGCCGAACTTCCGCCGGGGGCTCAGCCCGACCAGGTGATCCGCGTTCACCGTGGTGACGTGACATCGGTCGTTCCATGACTCGACGAGACAGCGACCCACGTCCGATTGCAACGAGTCTCGATCATCTACTCGGGAATCTCGACGCGCCGTCGGTGGATGTGCTCGACGGGATCTTCCGGGGCTGGAGTTCCATTGTTGGTCCCGATCTGGCCCGACACACGCGGCCCGCCGTGATCGAGGGGGCTCGGCTGGTGGTGACGGCCGACGAGTCGGTGTGGGCCAACGAGTTCCGGTGGCTCGAGAAACAGGTCCTCGAACGCCTGGCCGAGACAACTGGATCGGAGCGGATCACCAGCGTTCACGTCCGGGTTTCAGGGTCACCGAGACGACCCTGAAACCCGGGTCTGCAGGCCGGAATCACGGCCTCGTCTGACACGAATCACACCCGTGTAACTGGTAGAATGTCAGGACCGTGAACGGCCCTCTCGACCAGCGCTCGACACGGGCGCCGAGAACCCCTGAAACCCTCGATTTTGCCTGCTCACAGAGGGATTTTGGAGATGAACCGTGAGCGACGACGATGACCGAGATCCCGCTGATCGATCATCGGAGATGGGACATGCAGCGGTTGGGCAGGAGTCCGCGTTGACCACCACTGAACCATCGTCGTACGGAGCACAGGACATCACCGTTCTCGAGGGTCTCGAAGCGGTCAGAAAACGACCTGGGATGTACATCGGATCGACTGGTCCGACGGGGTTGCATCATCTCGTCTGGGAGGTCGTCGACAACTCGGTGGATGAGGCCATGGCTGGTCACTGCACCCGTATCGACGTATCGATTCTGGCCGATGGCTCGTGTGAGGTCAGCGACGACGGCCGTGGTATCCCGGTCGACAGGCACCCAAAATACGAAGACCTGTCCGCTGCCGAGGTGGTGCTCACCGTTCTTCACGCCGGCGGCAAGTTCGGTGGTGACGGCTACAAGGTCTCCGGTGGCCTGCACGGGGTCGGAATCTCTGTCGTCAATGCCCTGTCTCGCCGGGTCCAGGTCGAGATCGATCGCGACGGTGATCGACACGCGATGGTGTTCGGCAATGGTGGCGAACTGCAGGAGCGCCTGGCAGTCATCGGTGCATCACCACGCAGCGACGCAGGAGAGCCTCGCACCGGTACCACCGTTCGTTTCTGGCCAGATCCACTGATTTTCGACGAGATCGACTTTCGGTTCCAGACGCTTGTCGAACGGTTCCAGATGATGGCGTTCCTCAACCGCGGACTCGAGATACGGGTGCGCGATCTCCGGGAGAGTTCCACCGTCGTCACCGACGATCCTGACGGATGGGTGACCTTCAAATATGACGGGGGCATCATCGACTTCGTTCGTCATGTGAACTCGTCCAAAGAAGCGCTGTTCACCGCGGTGGGCTATTTCTCGGGCACCGAGCAGATCGACAACAACCCACACGAGGTCGAGATTGCGTTCCAGTGGAACACCGGGTTCAACACCGACGGACTGCACAGTTTCGCCAACGGCATCGCCACGCTCGAAGGTGGTATGCACGAGCAGGGATTTCGTACTGCGGTCACCCGCACGGTGAACGCCTACGCCCGAGACAAAGGGCTGCTCAAAGAAAAAGACGACAACCTCACCGGTGAAGACATTCGGGAAGGACTCACTGCGATCATTTCCGCCCGCATCGGCGAACCCCAGTTCGAAGGTCAGACCAAATCCAAACTTGGAAACGTGTCGATGCGATCGCTCGTCGAGAAGGTCACCAACGAGCGAATGGCGGATTGGCTCGAGGAGCATCCGGGGGAGGGCAAGGCGATCGTCACAAAAGCAACGAACGCAGCCCGTGCCCGAGTCGCTGCCGCCGATGCTCGAAAGGCGATCCGATCGAAGTCCCTGCTCGATGGTGCCGGGATGCCCGACAAACTCAAGGATTGTTCGGCCAAGGAACCCGAGCGGCGGGAACTCTTCATCGTGGAGGGGGACTCGGCCGGTGGCTCCGCCGTGCGGGCTCGAGATCCTGAAACCCAGGCGATCCTGCCGATTCGCGGCAAGATCCTGAACGTCGAACGAGCCCGTATCGACAAGATGCTGAAAAACAACGAAGTGCAGACCCTCATCACGGCCATCGGAGCCGGGTTTGCCGACGAGTTCGACATCACACAGGCTCGCTACCACAAGGTCATCCTGCTCGCTGACGCCGACGTCGACGGCAGCCACATTCGTACCCTGCTGCTGACCTTCTTCTTCCGTCAGATGCGTCCTCTGGTCGAGGCGGGCTACGTCTACATCGCCCAGCCACCCCTGTACAGCACGAAGGTCTCCAACAAAGAGACGGTGTACCTCAAAGACGACGTGGCCAAGGAAGCCTTCCTGGCTGAACGGCCCAATTACACGAAGGACTTCGCCCGCTTGAAGGGTTTGGGTGAAATGGACTGGGACGAGTTGCGCGACACCACGATGGACGTTGCGACTCGGTCGCTCTTGCAGGTGTCGGTCGAACAGGCCGCGATCGCCGATGAGATCATGTCGATTCTCATGGGTGACGACGTCGAGCAGCGCAAGAACTTCATCGTCACCAATGCTCGCGAAGTTCGGAACTTGGACTTCTAGTCGAGGTCTCACCAACCGGCGACACCGGCGCAGAGAGGTACACGCACAGAGATGTCAGACACACCCGTCGAAGACACACAACCTGAAGATGTCACGATCATCGAGATCCAAGAGGAGATGGAAAGCTCCTTTCTCGATTACGCAATGTCGGTCATCATCAGCCGAGCGCTTCCCGATGCTCGTGACGGCCTGAAACCGGTCCACCGCCGCATCCTGTGGTCGATGTACGACCAAGGCTTTCGCCCTGATCGAGCCCATGTGAAATGTGCCCGTGTCACCGGCGACGTGATGGCACGCTTCCATCCCCACGGCGACAGTGCGATCTACGACGCACTGGCTCGGATGGCTCAACCCTTCTCCTTGCGCCATCCGCTGATCGACTTTCACGGAAACTACGGATCTCCCGAAGATCCTCCGGCTGCTGCGCGTTACACCGAATCCCGACTCGACCGGCTAGCGATGCAGATGCTGGCCGACATCGATGAAGACACGGTCGATTTCATCGACAACTATTCGGGCGACTTCACCGAACCCGCGGTGTTGCCTGCCCGCTTTCCGAACCTGTTGGTCAACGGCAGTCAGGGCATTGCGGTGGGTATGGCCACCAACATCCCACCCCACAATCTCAACGAGGTGTGTGCGGCCGTCACCCACTTGCTCGCCAATCCCGACGCAACAACAGAGGAACTCATGGAGTTCGTCAAGGGACCCGACTTTCCGACCGGTGGTCAGATTCTCGGCCGCGTCGGCATCGAATCGGCCTATCGAACCGGACGCGGATCGGTGAAAATGCGAGCGTCGGTCGATGTGGTCGAGCGAGGTCAACGGCAAGCATTGGTGGTCACCGCCTTCCCGTACCAGGTGTCGGCAGGGGCTGTGGCCCGCAAGATCTCCGAACTGGTCAACAGCCGCGAACTCGACGGGATCGCCGATGTCAATGACGAGTCGTCCGGCGATGACACGCGATTCGTGATCACCCTCAAACGCGATGCCAATCCGGAAGTGGTGCTGAACAACCTCTGGAAAGCAACGCCACTCCAAACGAGCTTTGGGGTGAACATGGTCGCTCTGGTTGGTGGCGTACCTCGCACACTCACGTTGCGCGACGCGCTGGTGGCCTACGTCGATCATCAGATCGAAGTTGTCACCCGCCGGTCGGAATATCGCCTGGATCAGGCCCAGAAGCGACTTCACATCGTCGAGGGGCTGTTGAATGCACTCGACCTGATCGACGAGATCATCGCGACGATTCGGTCGAGCGAAGATCGGGGAGCCGCCAGAGAGGCGCTCATGGCCGGCATCGTTCCAGCGGGTGGGGGCGAAGCCGTTGCCTTCTCCGAAGTGCAGGCCAACCACATCCTCGACATGCAACTCGGCCGCTTGACCCGGCTTGGTCGCACGGACCTCGAGGAGGAGGCCGGGCAACTTCGTGAGACCATCGGTGAACTCGAAGCGATCCTCGGCGACGACGCCAGACTCCGCTCCGTCATCACCGAGGAACTCCAAGCGATCGCTGATGACTTCGGGGAGGATCGGCGTTCGAGTCTCGAGATCGATCCAGGCGAGTTCAATATCGAGGACCTCATCGACGACGACCCGTTGGTGTTCACGATGACGGCGACTGGCTGTAAAGACCACACCGGCAGACGAGTTCCGGTCGCAGGGCCGCGGGGGTCGCGGTATCGCAGGAACC
>Ga0181558_10000530_pt1 | contig 35594 bp, 23 predicted proteins | sample 011ome_22_FD_133754 | JGI IMG/M metagenome (GOLD analysis project Ga0181558, IMG submission 133754) | Coastal salt marsh microbial communities from the Groves Creek Marsh, Skidaway Island, Georgia - 011507BT metaG (megahit assembly) | ecosystem: Environmental > Aquatic > Marine > Intertidal... | reverse complement strand
GTCGTCCCAGCGTGGCGGGCGAAAGTTTCGGTGATGTCTCACTCGGCTCGGCGCGCACACCCCCGTCCAAATCTGTCACCTGCGCGGGCGGATTGTTGAGGAGCGCCTCGCCGCAGATGCGCGTTCCATGCGCCGCGAGCGGGCAAGGCCTCGTCGCGGTGAACTCGCCGACGTCGAAAGCCGTGGAGGCTTTCAAAAAGCGAAAACGGCCTCCCGCGCTGAGCATCTCGAACGATATGCTGACGCACGGCGCGGGCGTCTCCATGCGCCTCGCGACGGAAAACGACTTGCGCGACGCCGGCGCGGCGGAGGAGACGGTCGTGGTTGAAGGCGACACGTTCGCACTGAGCAGCAAGCGGGGCAAACGGAGACAATCGTGCGAGGACGCGTATACCGCGGCGCCCGGGCTTGACGGCGACCCGACGCAGGGCATCTTCTCCGTGTTCGACGGGCACGGAGGCAGGGAGGCGGCGGATTTCGGCGCGGCGCGCCTGCACGAAGAGATTTTGCGGGAAGTGCGTCTGGCGGAGAGCGCCGAGACGGCGACGGAGACCGGGTTCGTGGAGCACATCAAGGCTGCGATGATTCGCGGGTTCCTGGCGACCGACCGCGCGTTTCTGGCGGAAGGGCACCTGCGCGGCGGCGCGACGGCGACGACGGCGTATCTTCGAGGGGGCCGGATATGGGTGGCCAACGTGGGGGACTGCCGCGCGGTGATGCGCGAGGGGGGCGAGGCGAAGGCGCTGACGCACGACCACAGGCCGGATAAGGCGGAGGAGCGGGACGCGGTGGAACGCCGAGGCGGAGAGATCGTCCAAGTCAAGGGCACGTCGCGCGTGCAAGGCGTGCTCGGCGTGAGCCGAGCGCTCGGTGATCGTGATTTGAAGGAGTACATCACTGCAGAGCCCGAGGTGTTCTCGGGTCTGGTCTCTGAGACGTCGGAGTTCCTCATCTTAGGCACCGACGGGCTGTGGGACGTCGTTGGCAACATGGAGGCGACGGACGTCGTGGCGCGGGCGATGGCCGCCGCCTCGGGGGGAAGCGATGGTCGGAAAGGTACCGATTCGGCCAGCCGAGAGCTCGTCGATCTGGCGCGCGTGCGGGGTAGCAGGGACGACATCAGCGTTCTGATAGTTGAGCTTCGGGAGTATCGCGCGGGCGCGACGCCCGCGTCGTCTCCGGAGGGAAAGGGAAACTAGCGTAGTAGACAACGTGTAAAAGGAGACGCGTTTGAGTTTATCTAACTTTTATGACTACAACAAGGCGCGGCGATGAGTGTAAGCTGAGCTATTGCGCTTAGATCGTGGTCCCGTTAGGGATGATCGCGTCCTTGCACACGACGATGATGCCGTCCTTGATGATGTAGCCCTCATCTTCGTGGTTAGCGTCCTTCACGTTGTCCTTGTTGATGATCTTGCAGTCCATGCCGATGCGCGCGTTCTTGTCGATGATCGCGCCGCGGATGGTCGTGCCGGCACCAATGCCGATGGGCGTGCAGCCGGGGAGGGACTCGCACTCGTGCGTCTCCTCGTAGTAGTCGGCACCCATGATCATGGTGTCCTCGATCACGCACCCCTCCTGGATGGTCGAGCGGAGGCCGATCATGGAGTTGGTGAGGACGGACTTGTGGATGAAGCACCCGTCGCCGATGGTGGAGCGGGTCACGTTGGCGTCGAGAAGCTTGCTGGGGGGCAGGAAGCGGGACTGCGTGTAGATGGGGGTGCCGCGGTCGTAGAACGAGAACTTCGCCTTCTCCGGGTCGTTGCAGTTCAGGTTCGCGTCGTAGAACGCCTTGATGGTACCGATATCCTCCCAGTAGCCGTCGTACAGGAAAGCCTGGACGTGCATGCCCATGTCCTTGGCGGAGGGGATGATCTCGCCGCCGAAGTCGTGGGACTCGGGGAAGTGCTCGTCGAGCAGGGACTCCATCGCCTTCGCGGAGAAGACGTAGATGCCCATGGACGCGATGAAGGGCATCTCCTTGGCGCGCTCGGCGTCGAGGCCGAGGATGGTGGTGTCCACCGCCATCGCCTTGAGGGCGTCGCCTTCGGGCTTCTCCGCGAAGTCAATGATGCGACCGGACTCGTCGATCTTCATGAGACCGAACGCCGCAGCGCGCTCCTCGTCCATAGGGACGGCGGAGACGGTGATGTCGGCGCCAACCTCGCGGTGCTTCTTGATGAAGGGGCCGTAGTCCATACGGTAGAGGTGGTCACCGGAGAGGATGATGTACTCGTCGCACTTGGACTCAGAGAAGAGCCAGAGGTACTGGCGCACGGCATCAGCGGTGCCCTGGAACCAGTCCTTGTTCACGGGGCTCTGCTGCGCGGCGAGAACCTCGACGAAACCCTGGCGGTTGTAGGTGCCGACGTTGCTGTTGTACGCCTGGGAGAGGTGACGGTTGAGCGACGCCGAGTTGAACTGCGTAAGGCAGTAGATCTTGTTGATGTCGGAGTTGATGCAGTTGGACACGGGGATGTCGATGAGGCGGTAGTTGGCGCCGAGAGGAACCGCGGGCTTCGCGCGGGTCTTCGTGAGGGGGTAGAGGCGGGTGCCCGCGCCACCGCCGAGGATGATCGCCAGCACGTTGTCCGTGGAGTCGGAAATCTCGGTCTTATCCGAGGTGGAGGAGGCAACCTCCGCCTTGACCGCGACCGCGCGGGTGGTGCGGGTCACCTGCTCGGGGATATACGGGGAAATCGTCGGGAAAGCGTTCGGTCAGATGAGATCACACGGCGATCGGGTCGTGAAGGGGCCCTCGCGGGCCCCTTCCGCTTTCGTCCCGTGAAATATCAACGGGCATCGAGCAGAAGACGCACCTTCGCCTTGGCGCCGGTGCGGGCGGCAGCGAAAGCCTTGCCGCGGAAGGCCTGGCGGGAGCCTGCGAGATGAGGAGTGGAGGGTTCGACTGTCAATGTCGGCGTGGGAGTTGTTCGACGGTCACCGCGGTTCATCGGTCGCGAGGCGACCCGGAGCGTCGACTCCGGATCGTCCGTCGCGGCATCGGCCTCCAAACGTCGCGAGTAACAAGATACATCTCGCAGTTCCCGATGGCGCTGTTAGGACCGGGAAACGCACCGAGCTTGGCCGTGGAGGCGCCGGACACGAGCGAGGGCGCCGAAGCGCGCATGGAGACAGCCTGCATCTCGACGTACGGGTGCGCTGATGCGATATGTCAAGTCGAGTGCGTCGCGGCCGTGGCTTACTCGACGCCGGTTCGCAAAGGACTTTCAGGATAAAACGACCGGGGGGAAGCCACTCGTTGGCCACTTGGCGTGCTGAGCTGTTTCCATGCGGACTCACACGCCTTGAGAGAATATGCTTCTCAGTCTGTAGCCTGTCACAGACGCGTTTCGCAGATATGGGCCCAAATTTCAAAAATTCGCCAGGTGGTCAAAAACAACAACGAACGTCTTTTTACGACACGTGCGTGCGATCGCACGACCCATTCGAAGAAGCGCGGCGCACCTCGACCCAATCATGTCCCCGCGGAAGCTGGTCGACGCGCTACCTGACCGCGTCCTCGTGTATGCGCGAGTCAAACCGGCTTCGGACTCTGAGGAATCTGAGCTCGCGACGTCGTGCGACGTCGTAGATGTCGGTATTTCCGCAACCGCGCCCCCAGTCTCGAAGACGTTGACCGTGACGAACCGCATGGCGGCGTGCGTGTCCAAGAGCTTCGCCATGGACCGAGTGCTCGGCCCGACGTGCACGCAAAAAGATGTGTACGAAGCCGTGGGCGCGCCGGTGCTCGATTCCGTGCTGCAGGGATGCCACGGGTGCGTCATGGCGTACGGCCAAACCGGCAGCGGCAAAACGCACTCGATGCTGAATTTGCCTGACAGGGGACAGACCGAAGACGCGGGCCTCATGCCGAGACTCGCGGTTGATTTATTCACGCGCATCGCCGCGGATTGGGGAAACATCTACGAGGTTCAGATCGCGATGGTCCAAATTTACAACGAGTCCGCGATGGACTTGCTCTCTAAGTCCAGCGACAGGATGAACCATCGGGGGTCGCCGCCGGGCCCGCTCTCGAATCCCACGCTCAAAGCCACGCAGCGCAAACCCGCGGACGGAGGCGGCTGGGAGCTCTCCGAGTGCGCGTGGATCCGGTGCACCTCTCCGGAATATCTCCTTGAGTGTTTCCGCAGAGGGCAAAAAGGACTCGTGTACGCGGAGACGATGATGAACAAGCACTCTTCGCGTTCGCATTGCGTGCTTCAGCTCCAGGTGAACCGTGTCCCGCGACTCGACACCGCCGCCGTCGCCGAGGGGACGGGGAAGGTCGAGCTCGTTCAGCAGCGCGGTCTGCTGACGGTCGTCGATATGGCCGGCAGCGAGCGCGTGAAGAAGACGCAATCGCGAGGTATTCGATTCAACGAAGCCACGAACATCAACACCAGCCTTTTGACGTTCGGTAACGTCGTCCACGCTCTGGCGAAGAAGAGCGCGCACGTCCCGTATCGCGACTCCATGCTCACAAAACTCTTGGAGTCGTCGTTGTCGGGTCTCAGCCGCACGGCGTTGCTCGTGTGCGTCGCTCCCGAGCAAAAACATGCTCAGGAAACCTCGACGTCACTGGAGTTTGCTTCGAGGTGCATGCGCGTCGAGGCCAAACCTCGCGTGCGGTCTGCCGCGGTGGAGGTGGATCCGGCTACGCTCGCTCGCGAGTTGGCGGATGGCTCCTCGTTCTCCGCGATGGAAGTCCTCAATCGGCAGATGGTCTCGTCGAAGCAGCAACTGGACCGCGAGAAAGAGGAGCGCGCGGAAAAGGAGGAGCAGCTGAGCGACACCATCACGCGAGAGAGAAAAGAACGCGCGCAAACGGAGACCGTGATGCGAGTTCGTATCAAAAAGCTCGAAGCCGAGATTTCTTTGCTCCAAGAGCAGCTCGACGATGCCAGACGCGAAGCTCGCGAGTCCAAAGACGAGTTGACTCGAGCTTTCGAGTCTGTCGCGGCTGGTAAGCAAAAGTGCGATGCGCAGCTCGCGAGGTGCGAGGCGCTGGAACAGGAGCTCGAAGCGGAACGTAGCGTAACGCGAGATGCGCTGAAACGCGCGGAATCATCCGCCGAAGACGAGCTTCGAGCGCTGCTTCGTCGCACCAAAGAGGAGCAGGCCACGATCCAGGCGCGTCTCAACGCCGAGATCGAGCGCGAGCGGGCGAGCCGGAACGAAATCGAGGCTACCCTTCGCGCGGAGCTGAAGCGGGAACGCCAAGAGCGCGCGGAGAAAGAAAGTTCGCTTCGTGAGACCATGAGCCGCGAGAAGGCTGAGCGCGAAGAGACGGAGCAACAACTTCGTGATGCTCTCGACCGCGAGCGATCCGAACGCGCGACATCGGAAGACGCACTTCGCGCGTCGCTCGAACGCGAAACCAAAGAGCGCGTCGACGCGGAGGAGAAACTTCAGCTCCGAGTGACCGAGCTCGAAACCGAGCTCGCGTCTGTGAAACTCCAGCTTTCCGACACGAAGCGCGAGTCGATGGATATGGACAGAAAGCTGTCGTGCGCGCGCGGAGATGTCGCCGAGGTGGAAGAGAGATTCGTCGCGCAGGGAGAGAGGATCGCCGCGTTGACTTCCGAGCTGGAGGGAACCCGCGAGGCGGCGCGCCGCACAGCTGAAGATGCGAAAGCGTCTGCGTCTGCGAAAGAGAAACTGGTGCAGGAGCTCGAAACCAAGTTACTCGAAAGTGTGGCCGCGGAGCAGGCTGCGGCGACGTACGTGGATGAGCAGAAAGTGCAGGTCACTGCTTTGACTTCTGAGCTCGAGGAGGCTCGCGAGGCTGTGCGCCGCGCGTTGCAAGACGCCGACGCATCCGCGGACGCGGAAGATCGTATCTTGCGGCGGGTGCACGAACTGGAGATCAAGTGCCAGGAGAGCGTTGCACGTGCTGACGCGAGTGACGCCTCACGAGAGGCATTCGAAGACGAGCTCTCGCAGCTGCGTGCGGAATGGCACGATGACTTAGTGGAGCTGGAACGCGCGTCCGTCACGACGTCGAAGGAAGCCGAGGCGACGGCGCGTCAGAGGTTGGCCTCGGGGATTTCTGTCATTAAGCGTGGACGAAATGGAAAGATGTACAGACGGATGGTGCGATGCAATCTGGACACGGACATCCTCGAGTGGGCGCCTGTCGGAGACTTCCGAAAGATGTCTATCAAGGGTGCTTACATCCAGTGGGCTAACGACGGCTCCAGCTTCATGATCCGCGGGCCGAAACGAGACTTGGAGGTTGAGGTGACCGACCGCGTCGTCGCTTCGTGGGGAAGAGCGCTGCATCGCCGTCTTCCCGCCGTGACTGGCAAGAAACAACTCACCCCGTTACGGCTGGTTATTGGTAAACCAACACAGCCCGGCGGGTTCCAGTCGGGATGGGACGAAAGCTTCCCGACGAGTCCTGCGAGCACGGCCGCGGCTACGGCGGACGTCGCTGCGAAAAAAAAACTCGAGCTCGTGTACAGCGCCAGAGCCGGTCTGCGTCGATAGCCTATTACATAGCACTACAAGTATTGTTGATATTCATCAAGCGATTTGATGCCCTCACTTGCGATCCATCACCCCCCCAGACCATTCATCTGGTCGCCAATCCGCGAGGTCTACGGTCGGATTCAGGAGCGTTCCCGCGCCTCCGCCGACTAAGCACCTCATCGCCTCAGACGCCGTCATTGTGTTGTGACACGCTGCCGCAAAGAAATCAGACATTTTCTGCCCTATCCGATCTCTGAGCTTCGCAGGTGGCGGGTCTGGTTCCGCGGCGTCGAGAAATCTTTTAGTTGCATCCTGCCACGTGAGTCTTCGGAGATCCTCCGCCGGCATAGGCTTGGGCTCAGTGTGTAGCACCTCACGAACGCAAGCGGCAAACTCCTCCCTGGTGGAGTACGTGCGGCAGTTTGCGAACGTCGAGAAGAACTCGTTGGAAGGATGACGAGCGCAAACCACGAATTTGCCCATCGCGAGAGCCTCCGCTGTGGTGGTGGCGACGACGTCAGACAACGAGGGGTTGATGAAGAATTTGTATCCTTGCGTGTTCTCCCCCGCGTGATCTGCGCGTCCGTGGAAAGTGAGCGGCAGTTTCTGTCGCGCGGCGGTTTTTATGACGTCCTTAAAGTCGTCGCCGTCGCCGAAGACGTCGAGAGCCAACTGATTTTCCGACGCAGCGGTCTCGTTGTATTCTGCGACACGTTCGAGGAGTTCCAGGTAGCCCTTTGCCCAAACCACTTTCCCGATGAAGTATCCCCCCTTCGAGAAACTGCTCGTCTCGGTGTCCGTCGCTTCCGCAATCTTTCGACCCACGCCGATGAAGTGCGGCGAGACACCGTGCACGTTGACGGTGATGGATCTCGCGAAATCCTGAACCGCGCCGGAGAGCTTTATGATCTTGTGGCAGTGCACTCGCGCGACGGTGGCGTTGACCCCTCGAAGGAGCTTCTCCTTTTTCTCGCCGTCCTTCTCTCGTCGCGCGTATTCCAGATAGTTTGTGTGGATGATTCCCACGACGTGACTGAACTTGTCCGTCCAGCGCGTGCCATGGTGAAACCACGTTAAATGCTCCGGCTCCTCCAACACCGCCACATCCGCCTCTTCCTCGGGGACGCACTCGGTGACGTCTCCCACGGGGACGATGCTTCCCTTGTCGATGGCGTACCTGCCGGGATAAAAGTGAATATCGAAAGCCGGTTGGAAATCGACCCTCCCGGCGAGCCAGCTTCGGATGTACGCCTTCTGCTCTTCGGGGGTTTCGAACATCGCGTTCGGGTGCACCAGCTTCTGATCGCACGGAGCAAGCCAAGGGACGAGCAACGTGACACCGACCTCACCTCGCCGACTGAACTCTAAATAGGCTGCGCGGAGCAGAGGGTTCACCGAAGTACCAGTCATCCAAGGCAAAGACGCGGTGGTCACAATGGTGAAGTGCCTTCCCGGGTCCCGCAGCGAAGAAGCCTCAGGGGAAGACCTCCCGCGACGCCATCCTTTGAAAGGCATCCCGCCACACGGTCAGTCCACGGGAGATTGGCGCGACGCGTTCAACCCTTGGTAGGTTGGCCGCGCGCGTGAAGCTGACGGCAAGCGAAACCCTGTGCCTTTTACCCGCTTTTCGAACACGAGCCACGAGCGTGACTCAGAATCCGTCACCACACGCGCATACGATACGTGTTATCACGCTTGTTTCTCTGGGAGACAGAATCACAGAGCGTGCACGCGCGTCATCAGTCCACGGTGGGGTGGAGTCGAAGGGGCTTTTCCTGAAAGCTCACGAGTGTCACCGCATTGCACGTGCGCCAGTAGTGTCGTAGCCGGACGCGTTTGCGTGCAGCAGCGTCACCAGGTTTAAAGGGGATCGGGGATTCCTAATCCGGAGGCGCGTGAATCGCGGATTAAACACACGATGGGGAAAGCCGCGCCCGTGGAGCGCAACGTCGTGAACGATGACAAGAACTGGCGGCTGCGCATCAAAGAGGAAACGATGTCGCAACGACACTTTGAGTCGGAGTGGGGGTTCCTTTTGCCCGATCCTGAGGAGAGGAACGCGCGTGAATCGCCCCCCACTGAGGTGAAGCGGACGAAATATTTCGACATGAAAAAAGGCACCACGGTAATCGAGAAGCGAGTGCCCGCGACGGCGCGCGACCCCGCGGCGAAGGATGAAGTCCTCGATCCGAGGTCTGCAGCGGGAGTGGCGAAAGCTACGCATGATCAGCTCATGCGCGCGATTCCCAAGAATCCCGCCTTCATCACTTCGTCGCAAAAGTCATACGGTCAACGGCCGTCGCTCGAACAGTTTGGAGTGTCCGAGTTCGGGATGAAGTCGGTGATAAAGAGCGCAGGCATCGCTGTCCCAGACGGCTTGCAGGGATGGCAGACGAGAATCGGATACGAGGACCAGTGGGACGACGACGACGAATAGACTATGTAAACTATGACCATGAAAATCAATCCCTAAGAGTATTCCACTCGCTCGTGATCCATTTCGTCACCTCCGCTGCTATAGCCTGATCTGCCGGGGACGCGCTTCGCGTTCTGTCCGGGTGAAACTTCAGCATGGCGCGGCGATACGCCCCCTGTAACGCTTTTTTGGTCTTGCCGTGTCCATCGACTTTAATGCCGCAACGCTGCAAAAAGAGCCGGAGGTCCGCGCCGTGCGCCCACTTTTTCACCTTTAAAATCGCCGTCGCTTTTGCCGGAGATTGTGCGGTCTCTTCAGCCTTCTTCCTCGACTCGTTCTGTCGTAACTCCGCGAGCTTTTGTCTTTGACGCGAGGCGATTTCCTCCTCAGCCGCGCGTTTCCGCTTCCGCACAGCCCACGCTTCTTTACCGCTATCCCGCTTGGCGACGACGACGTTGACGAATTCTTCCTTTTCCAACAGCCCGGTGACGTCGATCCCCATCGCTTTCGCGATCCTCCTCAGCTCACCGGCTGATAAGGCGCTCAAGTCGACAGTTTTCTCCACGAGTTCCCACGCTTTCACCTCCGCCTGAAAGTCATTCGCGCTGGCTTGTCCTCTCTGGGTGGTTTTCGCGCCGGCTTCTCCTCTCTGGGTGGACGTATTGCGGCGATCACGTTCCATCAACGTGATATCGGAGTTTAGCGTGTTCAAGGCACGTTCATAACGAGACATCTGCGTCGAAATCGATGTGCGAGCTTCGTTGACTTTCTGTATCAGCGTCTGTATCGAACTCGTCGCCGCGTTGATGCTCAAGTTTAGCATAGGCTGTGGATGAAGTCCGTATTGTGCCATCAGTACGTGGTACTGCTGTTGCGCCTGATTCAGCTGTTCGACCAGATACCGGTAGTATTTTTGCACATCATGCAAACGGATCCACGCGTTTCCCAACTCAAGCCTACTAGCGGCGACTTTCTGGGAATCACCCGGTTGCGGCGGCGGGGGCTTCGGCGGAGTTATCGTCGAAGGATCCGGCTGGAGCCAAGGTGCGGAATAGCCAGCGCCATAATAAGAAGGGTGAGGGCCAGCGCCAAAATTAGCAGGGTGAGGGCCAGCGCCAAAATAAGAAGGGCGAGCACCTTGACCTGCTCCTGGCTGAGCTTGCGGTCTTGGTCGGAGTGGAGGCTCTCTACTTCTAGAAGGCTTGACCGGTTTGCGACGCGCCGCCTTAGGCGGCGACGACGCCCTCGGCGCTGGTTTCGCTGCAGATTTCCGTGCTTTCTTTCCGGGCGTTTCGCGTTCCACGACCACTTCCTCCTCGTCATCAGATGAGAGCAGCTCGCATGGGTTCTCAGCGGTCCCTTTCGCACCAGGGGTTGGCGCATCCTCCTCCTTGGAGCCGCTAGACGTACTCGCTTGAGGTGTGCTTGGTGCTGCCTGCCTTGGGCGAGGCCTTCCCTCGATCTCATCCTCGCTGTCAGACGTATCACTGTCTGAGGCCAAGTCGATGCACTCCCCGCCTTTACCACCTGTCGCCGAGGGTGTCGTTTCAGCTTGGTGCGGCGACCCTTCGGTGAGAACGTACCCACATATCGGCACACTCTCAGATCTCGTCAGGTATAACACAGATCCTCGCTGAAGATAGCCGACGTATCCCGCCTTGAGCATCTTCAGTACGCCGAAGCGGTCCTTGACGTACACTTCGGCTATGGCTTTGAGCTCGAGCGCGAGTTCCGGAGCGAACACCAACCTGCACTCCACGTGGTGAGCGGCGACGCGCTCATCGAGAATGCCGAATCGTGCGTTCCGGCCGACGACTTTCGTTTCGCCGTCCCGAATAGGGATGGGTTTCAGCCCCTTCCCGTCCACGGGCCTGAGGTGGAACTCCTTCGTCTTGGTGCCCCGCTGTCCGAGATCCTCCTCTGCCTCAGGGTCGTCACCCGTAGGAACCTCATCCGCTCTAGCCATTCCGTCAGCAGGCTAACACCTACTTACCTAGACCACGTCATCCTACACCACGCGTGCAGCACCCGTGAAATGAGGTGGCCGCGCGCGAGGGCTTGCGGCTGCCCGGCGCGTAGCGAAATGTGTGCATCCCCACCAACGTGGCTTCAAAATCGTGGCTTTGAGTGTTTCGTGATTCAAGCTTTCAACTTTCAAGAAAAGCTTTTTCTTTTGCATACCTTTGACTACCGGAGCTCCGCACCACACACTCTCCCAGCCTCTAGTGCGTCTCTCAGTGCAAACTGCGACACGTTCGCGCGTGCCCTCGTGTACGCGAGTACCGCGCTAGAGTATTTAATTCGAATGGTTCTCGACAAACGACCATCCTCGTGTTTGTGGACCTCAAGCGTCGACACCTGGACATCGACGCCTTTCCCCGCAGTCTCACGAACGACGTCCAGAAGCGTTGCCTCGCTGAACATCTCAGCGCCGGTAATCCACATGCTAACGTCGCGTGTATACATAAGCGCATGAGATAGACTCGTCTTTTCTTCGAGTTCTCCTTCACGTCGAAACATGTGGACCACACCATCTCTGACAGTGAAGCTTCGTTCCTGCGACTCCGGTCTCGAGCGCCAGTGGCCGCGGCTGACATAGCCCCGGTCGTTCCACGCCGATGCATCGAAAGGTGCTGTGTTGACCAGCACGAGTCCACCTTCGGCAGCTTGCGTCGCAACTTGCCAAGTGTTTCCGTAATCGCGCCGCGCATCACCGTCCGCAGCCGTGCCTCCCTGTCCAGCGACGAGCGCGACTTCAACCACGCCGCCCGGCGAGAGTACCGGCTCTGCCGCTCGGAAAAAGCCTGCGAGAAGCTCCCGGTTAAGGCTGATTCGGCCTTTGCCGGCTATATGAGGAAACATGAAACATATTCGATCCCAGCTTCGGCCTTTAAACGTCGTGTCGAGCATTGTGGCGTCGACGCCGTGCAGAAGCTCCACGCTGGGAGTGCCATTCAGCTCACGAATATTGTCGGACCCGCCCCACTGATTTTCGATGTCCTCGGCTGGCTCGAACGACGTCGCCGTGACGGTAACCCTGTCATCCAGCTCTTTACCTGCACCTACGGTCAATGCACGCGCGAAGCTAAAGTCTCCCTCGCCGCAAAGCAGAATCGATAGGGGCTGAGCAGTAGAAGAGGAAAAGTCAGACGGCGAGGACAACACGAACCCATCACCGCCTTCACGAATAACAGGAGTTCTCCAGTGCGAACTTGAGGGACTCAAACCTCGTAGCTTGCGACCGAGAGAGCGCAGGTGTGGACCGAATATCACGTCTCGCGGGACTGTTGATTGGATGCACGAGCGAAGCAATGCGCTCATTTCATTCGCCTTGATGAGTGCAGCGGCGCTACTGACACTGACTCGCTGGCATAGACGTACCGACCGTCTCTCTGAGACTGCAGGCGCAAAAGTCACTGTCTCTGTCAGTTCCGACTCCCGACTGGCGCCGCAAGGGTTTTTATTTTTCCGGATCTGAGGGGCGCAGCGGTCACTCTCGAGGTCACGGTGCCGTGTCTCGTTTGACTTCCAACGAACGCCCTCCGGAAGGGCTAAGTGGAACGTTTCGAGGAAAGGATGGCCGAAGCCGAGATGGCGGACGCCGCAACGAAGCAGGAGCTGGCTTCCAACCTGACGCTGGACATCCTGCAGATCGTCAAAGTCAGCCAGAGTCAGCACGGCCTGCGTCACGGCGACCACACGCGGTACAGGCAGTACTGCACGCGTCGTCTGGCGCGTATGTACAAGGCTCTGAACTTCAGTCACGGACGTGGAAAGTACCAGAAGAGGGCGCTGTCGCCGGAGGTTGTGGCAGATGCGAACCACCTGATGATCCCTCTGATCAGCGCGGAGCGCGCTTGGAGTTACGCGATGGAACTCAAAACTGGCGCTGGAAACGACCCGAGAAAGCGATCGCACATGATTCGACGCCTCAGGAAAGCCACCGTGCACGCCTCTGAACTCGTTGCTCTGTGTAAACAGCTGGGGAACGCGAAGACTGCTCTGGAGGCGGAGGCTTACTCGTGCTTCATGTTTGGCAACTTCCTGGCGGAGCAGGAGCGCGATTGGAGCCGGGCGTTGGCGAAGTTCATGCGCGCGAGAAAGGCGTTCGAGCAGCTTGCGCGAGTCGGGGGATCTGAACAAGCTGAGGTGTGCCGGGAGCGCATCGAGGAACTCGAGCCGAACCTGCGTTACTGCACGTACAAGCGTGGCAACAGCAAAGGTGGTGATGAATCCGGTCTTGACGCCGACGACTTGGCCGCGCTCGAGGGTGAAAGCTGCGCCGACGACGAGCGGCTCAAAGGGTTGTTGTCTGAAGACAGCGGGAAACCTTCGGCATCGGAAGCTTCCACGTCGTTGATGTGGCGTGGTCATGAAATCCCGCTTCGAAACAAGGATGCGCGAGGATGTGTCGCCACTGCCGCGAACCAGCTGGCGAAACTGGAGTCACCATTGACAATGTCCGCCGACCGCGGTCTCGCCATCTACGACAAAGCTTTCATGGCGTACAACGACGCGAAGCAGCACCTCCGCGATGAGATGGCCGCTGCGAGCTCAGTTCAGGGTGGTTCAGAGTCTACGACCCGCATAATGGAGATTAAGCTCTCTGACCGCGCTCTCAGCGTTCTGTTGCTGGAAAAAACAATCGAGCGGAACAAGTTCCTGGTGGCCTCCGCGACTGCGAAGCTTGCGGGTGAAATCAAGCTTGAGAAGGGGGAGAAAGTGGCGCGGCCTGAGGATCTGGTTCACCTTTACAATACCTTGCTCCGAAACTTCGAAGAGCTCGCAGAAAGTGGACCGGAAGTTTTGCGTGGACTGGAAGGTGCAAATAAAGTCGAAGAGAGCGTGCGAATGGATTGCATGCTAGAGCAAGCCCTTTTGCAGGGTCAACGCGCCGCCGCCTTGGCTGCTGTCCATCTCGGCGCTGGAAGCCACGCTGAAGCCGCCGTCCTATACGCGCGAGCCGCGGAACACGCCGCGAAGGTTCAGGACCGCGCGCCAAAATCGTCCGAGATCGCTGCTGTCGCACATAAGGTCCAGAACGATGCCAGGAAGGCACGATGCATCGCATTGGCTGATGGGACCATCGCGCACGTGGCGGGGCAAAAGGGGCTGCGCTCTGGGTTAGACAGCGTGTCGATCCAGGAATCAGCTTCGGCTGGTGGGATCGAGGCACAGTACCTTCTCGATCATCTTGATGAGTACAAGTCTGCGGTATTGGGCAAAGGGGCAAGCAAGGTACACATCATGCCGATTCCTCCCAAGATGACCCCCATCGCGGTTAACCCGATCGTTCTGGATGTGGCTGGTGATGAGATCGTCTACCCAGACTTAGAAGAGCGTGCGGCGGTGAAGAAGACCTCGACGCTGCGGAATCTTTTTTCTTTTGGAAAGCGGTGAGGACCTTTGTATACTGTAGGGTTTTGTATTTCAAATTACAGTTTCTATTCATGTTTTGCTGGTGTCCGTATTCGTCTAGGGTCACATGTTGATCGTGAACGCAACGTAAGGATGCGTGTCTTCGCCGAGTACCTTATCTTCTTCAGGATCGGCGTTCCAGTGCGAGGAAGCGCCCCTTCCAAAAGTGTTCGTCAACACTGCGCGAAGTTTCTTTTCACACTTGGCGTGCGGTTTCATCACGCCTGCCAGGAAACTAGGAGGAAGACCGTACCTCAAGATACTCTCCACGAAAAGTCTGATGGCGCAAATGTGAACCCATGCACTGAACACTTCACCATAGCACGTCTGGCACCATTCGTACATCGCGGCTCTCCTCTCCTCAACTTCTGTCTTCAGATCGTCGCGTTCAGAAGTTTTCGCTTGAATCGCCTCGGCGTCGTACGTGAAGTCTCTCACTTGAAACGACTTTTCCCTCGCGGCCGACTTAAACGCATCCACCACACGACGAAATAGCGTCACGGTGTACAGTGCGTAATCCCCATCCTCCTTCAACTTCTTGGATGACCGTGGAACGACAAACTGCGCGAGCGTCTCGTAGCTTTCCAACCAGTCCTTTTGGCTGAACTTCGGCACGGCCACGCACAGGGTAGTGAGGTTTTCGGTGTCAACGAGGTCTGAGTCTCGGACGAGTCCGCCAAGATCACGCGTCGCTAAGCTTCCGTTGTCTTTCCTAGAGAACGCGTTGAGCTGACCTTTGACGGTGACGTATTCGCTCGTCCTAATCTTGAACTCGTCATCCACTTTAGCGACACTCTCTTGCAACTTTTCGACGGTTTCGCGAAGAGGACGGCGCGCCGGATGTTTCGCTTCATCCCACGTAAAGGCCGTCAGAAACCGCTCCGCCGAGATACCATCAACGGTGAGCTCCTCAGTTGCACCCTCGATAGCTGCGAGGTCGATGACTTGCCTCTGAATCTTCGTCGCCGTCGCTTCCACGAGAGCGTTTACTTTCACCAGATCATCGCTCAGCGCAAGAAGCGAATCTAGGGTTCCAACGCGAAGCTCTGGCACGTTGAACTGCGATACGAGAAGAGAGGGATGATATGTACTCAGGAACCAACATTCAGAGAGTCGTGCGCTGCACTCGCGATATACGAAGGCGAAGTAACGGGATGGGACATACCCTGTAGTTGACACTCAGATCGTTGTCGTGGCAGGTCTTGTCCTGCAAGATGCTCCACGTCCGGTCCGCGTTGCCACCCTCAAGGGGCAGCGAAACGAGCCAGTACTGGGAACTCATCTTTATTCGCCACGCCAATCAGGGTTCACCCGATGCTTCCACCCAGCCTCCCCTTGCCCTGACCGGCGCGTGGTCGTCACGGCAAGCAGCGCGGAGTGCTGGCTGGCGTCCCATAAAAAAACTCGTCTTTTATGCAGAAGGAAGAAGAGACGAACGAAAGTTGCTTCCTCGAGCGAGGCCTCAAAAAGAAAAAATCAATCGAACCAGAAAAATAGTTTACAGGAATCTATGACTGCATGCTTTCTGCAAAGACAACAAAAAATGCCTCCGACTTACGAAAAACCCGAGGAACACGGATGCAAAATAATATCGTAAAAAGGCCGCTGAAGTCTGAAACAACACCAAAATTAATTCAGACACGGACATCGCGATGTTGAGACGAGCTGACTGAAGCAAAAACAGTTCAAGGCGTTGAATCAAAAAATACAACGAGAAACAAAAAGGTGTATAAAAATACTTCAAGACCCTCCGCAGCATGGACTTTACGACACATCGTTGGAACAATCTAGATGCAAGCATACGAGATGATATTAAGTCGAGCAAAGCAAATCATGCAAAGCATGTAAAACTATTCTGAAGAAATGGGAAGCTACACGTGCGGATGAAATAGTTCGATCGACAAAGGAAGCGCTTCAATGCGTAATACAACAGTTATGATGAGAGAACGGAGCACAAGCTTCCGTGATCGTTCAATTACGCGCGTATGTACCTTCTTTCACTAATTTTGTCCTCCAAAGATGTGGCGCGTGTTTTTTGTTGTCGTCACGCGAGACAGTCCTTCTCGTACATTGCAAGTGTTCAATGGAGGACCGGTTTCTGCACTTGGTTGACGAGCTTAACCTGCTTGGCTTTCGAATTTGCGCATTAATATTCGTAGAACGTCGAATGCACATGCATGCCCAACTCACGGAAGCGTTCGCACGAATATACATCAGAGAAACATCGGTTGAGTAAAGGGTCTCGAATTCAAAATAAAGTGACGCATATGAAATGATTCAAGTTGGACGAGTAGAATATCGCATATATTTGGCCACAATACATGTTCCATGGCGCTTTGAATCTATTTTCTTTGTTTCACTTTCATAACATATCATGCTCTTCAAAATCTTACAACTTCGATGTCACAGGATGAAGCAGTTAGAGCGATGCACATCGTTTCTCTGTTTCTTTTGTCATCGAAGACCCGCTGTCGAGGCATTGACGTCGAGTCACTTCTTGCCGTGTTACTTCCCCCGTGTCTTCCGCACACAACGCCGCCGTTTCTCAGACGCTTTCGTTTAGTTAACGTTTCGTCGCTTCTAGCCGCTCGCAATGAAAATCGTTTCGTGCTTCTCTTCTTCTTCGTGTCGAGGGTTTCATTATTATCATCGCTTACGAGCTCGAGCACACGTTTACACGAACTCACACTCGCTCTATCGTCGCGCATCGCGTATTCCAACCATAATACATGTCCTTTGTCGATCGGTTCACCTGTGGGCCAACTTCGCTGACTGTCGTTATCGCCTCAACTACCTTTCATACCTTTGGCTGAAAAGCCTTCGCTTTTACAGTTGTCTTGGGTGTCTTCCTTACTTTCCTACTCATACTTCTATGCCCTCCCCGTCATCCCATCCCTTTGAAGTCACGCAACTTGCTTACACCTTGGTTTGTCGCGAACGGCGGCGTGCTTGCTTGATGTCCACCAAACGCGACGCGATTCCAAACGAGTGCTATTTATTTGTCTTCCTAATGCATTAGCTTGCTAGAGCTAGCTAACTGGCAAGGCGATTACAGTCTAACCAAGAGGAGCTCCTTCACCTATGTATTTTCATGGATGAGCGAAGGTTCTTTGATCGTGTTGTTATCATACGCTCGCAGTACGCCGACTCATCCATCTCAAGTACAACTGTCGATCGATCAATCGTAAAAACGCCTTTGATATTTTCAGTTCATCAGTATTTGTCCCACAAAGTCTATTTCTCTCCACTCGCCTGTCTGTGTGAGCGTGATTTCTGGACTGCTGGACAACGCGCCCCTTGAACGGAGGGTGAATACTCAGGGAAATTTGTCAGATCCGGGTGATGGATCGTCCTGAGATCAAGCGGCGCGCCGCCGGCGGTCACGAGGGTCGAGGCAGGAGTCCGATCCTCCGCCATAGTCGCGCGCGTCGACGTACTTCCACGCCGAGCGCATCGGTCGTGGCGCTTCTATCTCGCTGGCTGACGCATGTTAAAGAGCGTGAAAAGCAAGCTGACCGGGGTTGGCGGGCGAAAGAAGGAAGGTGAGAACGGGCGTCCCGCGGGTTCGCAGATGACGAACAAGAAACCCAGCACGGGTGGTCCCCGGTCATCTATCCCTCCGATGGAGGTGTTGTACGATACGAACAAGCCGCTCTTCTTGTTCCGCGATGTGGTGGCGTCGGAACGACAAAACCTGTTCATCAAGAAACTGCATCTGTGCTCCTACACCTTCGACTTCACCGATGCCACTGCACACGTGCGTGAGAAGGAGATCAAGCGACAGACGCTCTTGGAGTTGGTCGACTACGTCAACCAAGGGCAGGGGAAGTTTACCGAGGCGGTGTTCGAAGATATCTCGTACATGCTCGCGCAGAACCTCTTCAGAGGTTTGCCTCCTTCAAACTACGAGATCACAGGGAACGCTGCTGGAGACAACCTCGAGCCTGAGGAGGAGGAACCGACGCTGGAGCCGTCGTGGCCGCATCTGCAAATCATTTACGAATTCCTGCTGCGTTATGTCGTTTCCAACGAGGTGGATGCTAAGGTCGGGAAGAAGTACATCGACAACACGTTCGTGCTCAAGCTCCTCGAGCTGTTCGACTCAGAGGATCCTCGAGAGCGGGACTACCTGAAGACGATCTTGCACCGCATTTATGGAAAGTTCATGGTGCACCGCCCGTTCATAAGAAAGGCGATCAACAACATATTCTTCAGGTTCATCTATGAGACCGAACGTCATAACGGCATCGCGGAACTCCTCGAAATTCTCGGGAGCATCATCAACGGCTTCGCGCTGCCGCTCAAGGAGGAGCACAAAGTTTTCCTCCAGCGAGCACTCTTGCCGCTGCACAAGCCCAAGTGTGTCGCCATGTACCATCAGCAGCTCTCGTATTGCATCACCCAGTTCGTGGAGAAAGATCCCAGACTGGCGGATGCTGTGTTGAACGGCCTTTTGAAATACTGGCCTGTGACGAACAGCCAAAAGGAAGTGCTGTTCCTCGGAGAACTCGAGGAGGTTCTTGAGCTCACGCAGGCGGCGGAGTTTGTCAAGACGATGCTTCCTTTGTTCCGGAGAATATCCACTTGCATTAACTCGTCGCACTTCCAAGTGGCCGAGCGAGCATTGTTCCTGTGGAACAATGATTACATCGTTAACCTCGTCGCGCAGAACAGGCACGTGTTGCTGCCGGTCTGCTTTGGCGCGTTCGAGAGGAACGCGCGGAACCACTGGAACGCGGCGGTGGGGGGATTAACCATCAACGTGCGAAAGATGCTTATGGAAATGGACCAGCAGCTGTTTGAGGAATGCCAAAAGAAATGGGAAGAGGAGGAGAGTAAAGCTGAGGAGGTGGAGGCGAATCGTGAGCAGTACTGGAGGAAAGTCGAAGAGCTCGCTGAGGGAGCACGTTAGACACGAGCCTTCGGGCGCCTTAGTTCAGCGAAAGCTTTTGAGTTCACTAAAAAGTGTCAAGCAACTCGGGCCTAATTCTATGGACGTGGTGAGCTCATTTGACTCATCGTCGTACCGTCGCCTTTCCTGCAGGTTTCCTTCCTTTCGGTATCCCTTCTGTTGGCGGCTGATAAGGTTTTAACTTCATCGCCGACGGAGGATTCACTCCCCAGTCCTTCGCGGCGAGGAGCGCCTGGGTAGGATCCACCGTTACCACCTGCTGCGCGTGTGCGCGCGCTTTTGATGCCGCTATCGCTGATCCCGCACGGCCCGATGCCGTCGAATTCGCAGCGACGAGATCCATGTAATCTCGCTTTGACATATCTTGAGATGATAACAGCGGCGGCCCAACCTTGGTCGAAGTTCCGTGGCGAAGGGTCACCCCTCGTGACATCTTCATTGCCTCCAACGTGCTCGTTTGCTGTTGACTGTGTTCGGGGTGAACATAGTCCACCCCTCCAAGTCTGTTTACCTTGAGGTTTTGCACTTTTCTGGAGCTCGCCTCCTCCGCAGTTTCCCTCTGATCGATCACTTTCACCTTCATGGTCTGAGCGAAGCTTGGCATCTTGTCTGGATCGAGCTTATTAACCAGGACGAGCTCGCCGTTGTGGTCGTATCCGTAGTCTCGCCCTCGCAGCGACTTTTGGAGCGACTCAAGTTTCCTCAACTCGTACTGGTCTTTCTGCACCTGCAGTTTCTGCAACTCCTGCGCAGCTCGACGCGACTCGATCTCTTCGCGTAGCCGACGTTCTCGTTCCATCTCCTCCGGGGTCATCTTCTGTTTGCGCCTGAGTGGCTTCACTGGCACGGCCTCTCTCGCCGCCGGGAAGGATTTTCTCGGCATCGTGGAAGACAGCCTCGCACCTGTCTTACGCAACGTAGACGCTCCGCCCATCCTAACCCCCGCCCTGGGCGCACCCATCGTTGCCGATAGCTTAGAACTAGCACCGACTGTCGCACGAGGGATGTCTTGCTCGGCAACCTTCGGCCGCCGTCTCGCGCGCACTGTACCTCTCGCCCAAGCATCGATGGGAGCTGGGATGTGGGCTTCGTCTGGGAACCAGCTTCCCACGGTTTCCTCCGGGTCGGTCGCTGGACTTCGGGTAGAGAAGCTCTCGCGCTCGACGAACGTCATATCTACCACAGCCAGGGCGTCCCGAACAGCCTGACTCGCGGCGTAAGACACCACCTTACGCTGGAGCTCCGCGGCGTCGAGGTGCGAATTGACACGTTCCAAGATTAGCTCGAGCATGTCTTGTACACACTCTTCGCGCTCCTCCTCCTCGCGGTCTTCCGCGAGAAGGTCGTCATCCTCGAAGTCGCCATCGGGATCTCCATCACTCATCCTGTCGAGGAGAGACGGTTCGCCCGTCGCCGCGCGCGTGCCACTAAAGCCGCGCACCCCTCGCGTTCGGTTGAGTTCGGAAGCGTGCCAAAACCAGCACAAAAATGCCGAGCCGGTCAACGGACCGAGTCGACCGACCCCCTCGTTCTGGGTTTGATTTTCCGGTCTTCCCGCGGAGTCGAAATTCACCATCTCACTGCCCGATAAAAGCCGATCGATGTCGGCGCCTGAAAACCGCCGCTTCGCCGCAGCACTCACTCTTTCACACCGCCGCTCGACCGTCAGCCGAGGTCGACGCGAGGGCGACAGGCGCAACTAACCGATCCTAGTCGATCGTCATGCCGCCTTACGCCGGGACTTTCGCGAAACCGGAGAACGCGCTGAAGCGTGCGGTACGTTTTCCGGCGATGGCCGCCGCCCGGCAAATCCCAGCTAAACCCTTGGGACGCGCTTCGTTTCAGCAGGGGGTGCTTTTTGATCGACTTTCCGCTCACCCTCACCCACCATCCCATCGTTATCGTTTCACAGGAGGAGCTGATCCACGTCGGTCAGCCGAACGCGGCGCTTCAGGCTCTCCACGATGTGATCACCTCGAAGCGCCACCGCACATGGCAGAAGGTGCTTGAGCAGATCATGTTCAAGTACGTCGAGCTGTGCATCCAGCTGAAGAAAGGGCGCCTCGCGAAGGATGGTCTGATCCAGTACAGGATCGTGTGCCAGCAGGTGAACGTTCAGTCGCTCGAGGAGGTGATCAAGCACTTCCTTAAGCTCGCGACGGAGAAGGCCGAGTCTGCGCAGGCTGCTGCGGCCGCGTCGGCCAACGACGCCACCCTCGCGGTGAGCGATCTCGAGGCTGAGAACACGCCCGAGAACCTGATGCTCAAGTCTGTCTCGGTGGAGAGCGAAAAGGATCGCTCGGACCGCGAGACTGTGACGCCCTGGTTCAAGTTCCTTTGGGAAACGTACCGCACGATCCTCGAAATTCTGCGTAACAACAACAAGCTCGAGCCTCTGTACGCCATGACGGCTAACCGCGCGTTTGCCTTCTGCGTCACCCACAAGCGCACCACCGAGTTCCGCCGTCTGTGCGAGATTCTGCGCAACCACTTGTCGAACCTGATGAAGTACCGCGACCAACGCGACAGGCCCGATTTGACGCTCCCCGAGACCCAGCAGTACTACCTCGAGACCAGATTCGAGCAGCTGAAGGCCGCGGCGCAGCTTGAGCTGTGGCAAGAGGCGTTCCGCACCATCGAGGACATCCACGGCCTGACCATCATCTTGAAGCGGACGCCCAATCCCAAGATGATGGCGACGTACTTTGCCAAGCTCACCAAGGTGTTCTGGGTGTCTGAGAACTACCTGTACCACGCCTACGCTTGGTACAAGTTGTTCAACTTGAGCAAGACGTACAACCGTAACTTGACTCCTGAGGATCTCAAGGCGATGGCCTCGACGGTGCTCCTCTCTGCCGTGGCGATCCCGCCCTACGAGTCGCGCACCGCGGCTGCGCCCTCCAACCAGGAGCTCGACAATGCAAAGGAGCGTGACGTGCGCATGGCCACCCTTCTCGGGTACACCCTGGATCCCAAACGTGATCCCCGCGAGGTGCTCTCCCGCAAGGCTCTGCTCAACGAGCTCATCTCCAAGGGTATTCTTTCCCTCGTGTCCACGGAGGCGCGTCAGGTTTGGGCGCTGTTCGAGAAGGAGTTCCATCCGCTTGACATGTGCAAGCACGCGCAGACGGTGTTCGCCACCCTCAGTCCTGAGGCCGTGCAGCTTTCGGCCGCGAGCCCCATTCCCACGATCGAGTTCTCGCAGTTCCTTCCCCGCATGCGCAGCCTGGCCGTCGTGCGCATGCTGCAGCAGTCGTCCCAGGTGTACCAGACGATGAAACTTGAGACCCTCCAGCAGGTTGTCCCCTTCCTGGAATTTTCCCAGGTGGAACGCATCCTCGTCGACGCCACCAAGGGCGGCGCTGTCGCCGTTCGCCTCGACCACCAGAACAAGTGCGTGCGATTCGAGGGCGATCAGCTGGAGAGTGACAACATCAAGAACCACCTCGTGGCGATGGCGCAGAAGCTCAAGAAGGGCATGCAGATGATGTACCCCGAAGCTCCCGCCGCGTCTCTGGCGACGAGGACGAACACCGCTGAGCTCCTCTCCAAGGTCGAGAACGAGCACAAGATGGCCCTCGCGCGCAAGGTCATCATCGAGCGCCGCAAGGAGGAACAAGAGCGCATCTTGCAAGAGCAGGAGCGCATCCTCGAAGAAGCCCGCGTCGCCGCGCAGCGCCTGCACGAGGAGACCGAAGCGAAGCGCCTCGAAGAGGAGCGCCGCACGCGCGAGGCTATGCGCATCCGCCAGGAGATGGAAGAGAAGGAAAAGGAGGAGGCTCTCGCTCTTCTCGCAGAGGCGGAGAAACGCAACAAGGGCAAGAAGGGCTTTAAGATTAAGCTCGAAGAAGGCCAGAAGCTCGACAAGCGCACCCTCATGGAAGACGCTATCAAGGAGCAGATCAAGGAGAGGCAGGAGATGGAGCGCAAGCTCATGCGCCTCGCGAAAAGCATGGATCACCTCGAGCGCGCCAAGCGCGAAGAGGAGGTTCCGCTCATCGAGGCGGCGTACAAGGTCAAGATGATCGAAGACGAAGAGCTTCACAAAGAACTGCTGCTGCAGAACGCCGAGAAGCACCGCAAGGCCTGGGAAACCAACGTCGAGGAGAAGAAGCGCCTCGCCAAGATGGCCGGCGAAAAGGACTCTTTCGCGGAAGCCATCGTCGAGCGCCGCTCCGAAGAATTCGAGGCTCTGAGAATCGCTCGCGAAGAAAAGATCAACGAACTCCGCACTCTTCGCAAGAACGAGCGCGAAGTCGCGAGAAGGCGTGCGTACATGCGCAGGCTTCAGCAGATCGAGGAAGATGACAAGGCTGCTAAGGAAGAGGAAGAAAAGGAGCGCCGCATGGCCGAAGAACGCAACCGCGAGGCGGCGCGCCGCGAAGAGGAAGAGCAGAGGCGCGCTTCCGAACGCGATGCGCCGCGTCGCGATGAAGGGCGTTTCGGCGGCGACCGCGGCGGCGATCGTTACGAGCCTCGCAGAGGCGACGATCGTGGAGGCAGTGGACGATACGAGCCGCGCAGAGGGGACGACCGATACGGCGGCGGATCTCGATACGACGGCGGCCGCGGTGACGACCGAAGCGGCTCGCGCGGCGGTGACTCTCGTGATTCCGGGAGATACGAGCCGCGCCGTGGAGGAGACTCTCGTTACGATTCCAGAGACTCGCGCGGTGGTGACTCTAGGTACGAACCTCGGCGTGATGACCGCGATCGCCCGAGCGGAGACCGCTACGAGCCTCGCAGAGGCGGCGGTGGCGGCGGCGGTAGCGGCGGCGGCGGGTCGCGCTGGTAACAGCGCGATGAGTTCCTCGTCTCTTACACCAGTTGCAATACACCTCATATTACAACCCTAGGTCTTTCGCGTTCTCTTGGTATTGTCGCCATCGATCGAGGAACAGTGCTTCCCATTTCGTATGGTCGTCGCTTCCTCGCGGTTCTAGGACCAAGACAAGGGCGAAGAACACTGTCGCCTCGAGCCATGAAACCGGCAAGAACAACTTAGTTTCTGCTTCGACGCTCGCGACATCCACGTTCATCTCATTGCAGTAAACCTTCAAAAATTGTTTAAAGTGCTCTTCAGAGTACTGCTGAGGAGACGTGCGAAAGAGTTTCATGAGATCGAATCCCCGATAGTTCGGCCCGGACAGCTCCAAGTCTATGAGCTTTACTTCCGTTGCGTCACTTTGAGTAAATATCACGTTGGACGGCTTCAGGTCTCCGTGCGCGAGTACGACGCAGGCATTTTCCTCCTCTCTGATGATAGTGGACACTCTTTTCACTTCAGCACGCAATTCTGAAACATCAACGGGGAGCACGTCTTTGTTTTCGGAAGATTCGATCTCGTTCAACATCCGCTCCAGCCATTTCCATAGCAAAGGCCCATCCCCGGCAAACTCGGGGGGAGTTTCGAGAGAGTGTAACTTAGCGACGAGTTTCGCGCACGCTTTGCCGACGTCGCGCCGGGTGTGCATGTCCTGTTCTTCCAATATTCTTCCCGGGACAAAATTGTGTGCGATGCCCTCGTCCGTATTCCTCCGCACAGCTGGTCCGAGACCCGACTCACTGACCATGACGTCGATCACTCCCCTTTGATGTTTCTCTGTGCGCAGCAGGGACAAGTCGCTGTACACCTTCACCACGAGTTTGTCTCCAGCATCCGTCTCCACCAAGTGCACACTGTTGCAGAAACCGCTCGAAAGTTCCACTATGCTGAGCTTGACTTCTGCCTTCACGTCGATGATTCCACGGATTCGACGCTCGACATCTTCGAAGGAACTCGCGTTGACCTCGTGCTTCGCCGCAGCGCGAAACTGCACGGATTGTCTCTTCGTGTTGGTGTTGGACCGACCTAATCTTCCATCAGGCACACCTGGCACTTTCAGCCGCCAGGGTAACGCCGCCATGCTAAAAGCCGCGTTTGACATTACTGTCCATCAAAGCACTCGCCCTCGTGCGCCGAGAAAACTCGCGTTCGAGACTCCCCCTGCACGCGCGCCGGTAGGCAGGGTCGGTTCGCAGAGTGAGATGCTGTGAAAAGAAAAGAATAATAACAACGTTTTGCGCAGTCAAAAAGTCATTCCGAGGGGCGACGTTTCGTACTTTCGTTCACACGGCTCGCCACATCGGTCCAGAAATAGCGGCACGGTCCACGCGTCTTACGAGACGGGTCCAATGGCGGTCGCGATGAATGCGCACGGCATCTCGACGGTGGCCAGGCCAGCTGCCACGCGCCGAAGCACGACGTCTCGTGCGCACAGCTGTCAGTCAAGCGCCTTCGTTGGGAAGGCACTGCCCAAAAAAGTGCATTTGGCGGGGAGCCCGCGAGGAAAATATCTCGGACTCTCCGTGCGAGCCGTGCAGACGTACGTCGTCCTCCCTGCTACCTGTTTCATTCAGAGCTGGACCTGACAAATCTCTCCCCGAACATCGCAGTCTTCCTTCTCCTGGTATTTCGCCGCACGAGGCTTTCAAGAACTTCACGCGACCACACACCATCCTCGGGACTATCGTGCGTTCCCTCCTTCTCTTTTCGTCACGTTCCAGAAAACCAAACGTCATTTTGTCACCCGAACTTGACTGACGGTCGATTTCACTTCATCGCAGGTGAGCACGAGCTCTGTGACATTGATGGCATGGCAATTCGGCCACGTGCTCGAGATGTTCTCGATGATGATCGCCGCCAAGCAAGCGGCACAGGCTGTCGTGGCTGCCGTGCTGATGAACGTCGCAATTGTTGGAATCAACCAGGTTTACGATAAAAAACTCGACCGAGTCAACAAACCGTACCTTCCCATGGCCAGCGGCGCATTCAGCTCAGACATGGCTCTTTCGGTCATCGCAGTCAGCACCACGGCGAGCTTCATGATTGGTGTCTGGAGCGGATCCAGCGCGTTGATGTGGGCGCTCGTGATCAGTCTCTTGCTCGGCATCGTGTACTCGGTCGACGCTCCCGGCTTGCGGTGGAAAAAGTCTCCGTTTCTCGCGGCGACGTGTGTTTTATTTGTGCGAGCGGTTATCGTTCAGCTGGGGTTCTTCGCGCACGCCCTCGGCCGTGAATTGACGGACTTCAACTTCCCGATAAATCTTTGGTGCGCTATCGGGTTCATGACTGTGTACGGCATCGTCATCGCCTTGTTCAAAGACCTTCCGGACATGGAAGGCGACATGAAGCAAAACGTGCGCACGCTCAGTGTTCGACTCGGGCCTTCGTTCGTGTTCAATCTGTGTTTAGCTCTTCTTTCCGTAGCGTACGGGACAGCGGTGTTCATGAGTGTCGCACACGCCCCTACCATGATGTCGCGCGTGGTAGGGGCGGTTCATTCGGTGGTCATTGTCACGCTCCTCGCGGCGTCGCGACGCGTCGATGTCGCTTCATCAGACTCCTTGTACGACTACTACATCCGTTTCATCTGGAAGGCGTTTTATCTCGAGTACTTTCTGCTGCCCTTCATCATGTAGGTGAGACGAGGCTGTACACGATGTGATGCGATCTTCTCTTCTCTTCTAGAGCTAGCTAGCTAGTAGTAGGTAGCTATTAAAATGGAGAAGCTACGTCTATTGTGATTCAAGCCCATTTCGCGCCTTTGTACGCGTCGATCACGAAGCCGACGCCACAAAACAACAACTCCTCGGCGATCTCTTCCACACCCGGTGGCGCCGGCGCCGAGAAGTCCCCGAGGGGGTCAAAGTCGGCCAACGAAGAGGGAAGCTCAGCGCCGTGGTGTTGCATGGAAGGTTTCAGGGCCACGCCGACGAGATCGCCTCCATGCTCGTCAGCGAACAGAAGCGCCGTGCCTCCGAGTCGCCTCTCAGCTTCCCTGATGAAGCACCGAAGAGGATCAAAGCCGATGAGCATCGCCGCGCGCGCTTTGTCCGGGCCGCGGCTGAGCACCTTCTCGGGCATCTTCGCGAGCTGAAGCCCGCGTTTGTTCCCGTGCTCCGCCTCCAAGAGGCCGTCGGCGTCGACCCCGAGCTCCTTGACGAGTCGTCGTTTGATCTGCTTCGGGGTGAACAAAGCATGTTCCGGGAAAGGTAACGACGCTCTGCGCAGCTTGAGCACGATGTCGTAGTGCGTCAGCGCCGGCGTGAAAAGCGTCTCCCAGGCGGCGTCGTCGCCGAGCTGCACAGCGTGCGCGTCGTTTTTCGCATTGCTCACGTCCATGCCGTTGCGGCCCTGCAAGATTGCTTTGAGACGCTCGGCGCCTCTCGACGCGAGAACCTGCGCGCGTTTTAAAACCACAGCGCCGGGTCCGATTTGAGTCCAGACGTCTCCCGAAGAATCGTACGGCGTCCAGATGCACATCGAAGGCGCGTCCGGTTCGTCCATATTTTTCTCGAGCTCTTGCATCGCGTCCGCAGTGATCCCCACGTCCCCGTCTTCCTCCACAGCCGGGTCGACGAACAGCGGCAAGACGTTCCAGGGATGCGACGCGAGTAAATCGAGAAACCGCACGAACGCCACCTCGCGTGACGTGGGGGGCTCGAAAGCACCAGGGTGCAAGAAGAGATACGCCATCAAAAGCTCGATGACCTCTCCGTTGAAGTGCAGCGATAACATGTGCGCCGCGATCCAACGCTTCGCCACTTGCGTCGCTGGGCCGTACGCGGGAAACCGCAAATTCACGGTTGCGATGACCCCAGCGTGCGCCGCGCCGCATATGAGATGCCTTTCAGCAGCCTCGTTATTCGCCCCTCCCGCGGTAGAGTTTATGTGCATCCGAATGGCGAAACCCTCGTGCAGCACGTCAATCGCTTCTTCTGCCACGACCGTCTGCATAGCGAAACTCAAACGAAGCTGCTCGGCGATCTTGAGCGCCATCGCAGCCTTGGTCTTGTTGATCGCCATACTATTATCGGGCCATCTACCGCTTCCTTCGAGCTGGACCAAAACATCGAGCGCCTTTGGACACACGGACATGTGCTCATCGCTCCGGCCCATGCCTATCCCAGCCCCGAACGCGAGCTGATGCGGTTTTGGAGGGAACGGGTCCGTTCCGCGAAACGCGGCGCTCAGCGGTTGGACGTTCACCACCTTCAAAGGCAGGTCCTTCAGCTCTTTCATGCGCTTCGAAAGCCTGTCAAGGCTTTGCACAAGCGCTTTCGGCGATGATTCCTCCTGGATCTTGCCTTCCTTGCCTTTCAGCGCAGCATCCAGGAGGTTGCAGCTCCAGCTCACCTCCTCCGCAGCGTCGAGGTTACGCTTCACTGTGTACTCGAGCGCGAGCGCCGGAATGTGGTGGCGCTCGTGTATCGGGATGGCGTCCCACACGATGGATTCGCAAATGCGACCGTCTTTGAACCGACGCAGCTCGGCTCGGTCGCCCCAGAACGCGCGAAAATCTTTCGCGAGCGCGTCATCGTCCGAGCTCGGCCCGAGGTCCACCAATCTCGAAGCGTTATCGGGATCTAGGATGATCCCGACCCAAATTTTGAAGTGTTCCTCGTCAACCGATCCGTCCGCCACGTCTGCCTCAGAGGCTTTCCGTTTCTTCGTCGCCGGTTGCGCCGCATAATCGAGCGCAGGTCGAATATCCGAAGCGTTGACGAACGTCTGTTGCTGCACGCGAATCAAATTCGCGCGCGATCCCAGCGCTTTTGTCGCAATCTCGTTGACACGAGTCTCAAACCCGCGCCAACTGACGGCGTCGGCGTCACACGAACCAGACGCGCTCGTCATGTTTCGATCCAACGTGACATGCAGATGCACATCATATCGCACTGCGGGATACATGGAACTCAAGAACACTTGCTCGAAAGCGGTCCTCTCACCACGCTCGAGAACCGCGGCGGAGAGCGCAGCCTCGTGCGCGAACTCGGCGATCGCGCTTTTCGACACGCGCGCCCCGATGTTCACGTTTCCGCAGGGTCCGATGAGGACAAACGGAAAGGCACGCTTCCACCGACCCAAGGGCTGCTGCGCTGCTGCGCTGAATCCACCAGATAGAACTTTGGGATCAGATAGAAAGGTCAAAGCAGCCTTCACCAGTTGCTGAGTATCCATAAGAGGACTGAGCTTTCCTCCGGTTGTCACCAGGTGGGTCATCAGCACTGACAGCACGAACCCCGAGAACCCGTCGGGGGCGCCGAGCATGCCGCGCCTTGCCGCCCACACCTTGAGTAGCAAGCACGCGTCCTCTAAGTATTCCACCTCACCAGTAGCATCACGGAGAAACTTTCCGTGCTCCTCGACGAACATGTCTTCGAGAATCGACTGGTTGTAATTCGGGCTCGGCGCACGTTCGCCGTCGACCTCGTCCAAGTTTCGCAAGTTCGCCTTGTCCGGCAATAAGCGCGACGCCGGGAACGTGTCCGCGGGAGCCGTTAAGAGCACCCGAAGACACATGTCCTTCGTTTTCGCGGCAGATACCAGCAAACACGGCTTTCGTATGTCTCCGTGGTGCGCGGATATCGACGCGCTCGCGACCCATTTCGCGCGGCTAAGATGTTGCTGCAGCAACTGAAGGTACGCGAACCGTTTCGCGTGGTACCGATGGTCCAGGTAATCCTTCTCCGCGTAATATCCCTTCGGCACCTCTACGGCGACGTCCGCCACGGCAGAAGACGTACCGGGATATATTCGCAGACATCCACCGTTTGCCACGCTCCCGGTGAGATACACGCGCTCGGGTGTGACGAATTTCACGGACGCCACGCGCTCCGCGCCGGCGCCAAAGTGCGCCGGCGGCGTAAACTTTGCGGTTTTCTCCGGAATACCTGCAAGCCGAAGGGAAGGTTGGTCAGAGATGATTCGAGTGGCCAAACACGGAGCGACGCGTACGTGCTTCGCGCGTCGAGCTGGTCTCAGGCATATGCTTGTCATTTTAAATATTCGTCATGAGGATAGTCTGTTCTCAAAGATTAATAAGTTTGCATCACTGACCAGCGTCGACGCGCGGAAAATCGGGAAAAACGAACGATGCGATCCGCGGCGTCCCCGCTCGCTCCAAACCGCCGGGAATCCTCAGGCATATGCTTGTCATTTTAAATATTCGTCATGAGGATAGTCTGTTCTCAAAGATTAATGTATTTGCATCACTGGATTCGGGCTGTGCGGGTGTAGGGGCGACGCGCGGAGCGGAAGACGGCTCGCCTCGAGTCGACTGTCGAAAATTTGACGAGTCGACTGTCGAAAATGTGACGAGACAGAGACCACGTCGTGCCGTACCTGAGAGCGTCTCCTGCAGCTTATCCACGAGAGTGCTCGCGACGCCACGTACTGCTCGGGGAAGCGATGATTCATCCTGCAGAGCTTTTAGAAGCTCGGCATCGAGCGTGCCGGTGGACATCTTGAGAGCTCACGATTGGCTCGCCCCCAAAACGAGTTGGCCGGCGGCCGTGTCGCGATCCAAACGCCGCAGCGGCGGTCGCGACACGCGAGGGCAGATACTGCTGAGCGAGAGCAACGACCGACGCCCGCTCGCACCCGTTCCACCCGGAAATGCGACGAACGCACCGACGCTGCTGGCGCGCGCGCTTGTGCGTCCCGATGCTCTCGGGCGGTTCGAGAAACAGGAACCGCCGCCGCCGCCGCGGAGGAAATTATTCAAGAACGACCGGTCGAGTCAGCGGCTCCCGGCTCGTGAAAGTCTGATTGTCTGCTCCAGTGCTGATGATTACAGTAGTGCCGTTCGCGCCTTAATCTGCCTGTGGTCACTACGACCGGCGCGGGGGCGCGGCGCACTGGGCGGGTCGGTCGGTCGAGATGAACCCCCTGACGCAGATCAAAAACACCCAGAAGGCGACCCTGAGCGAGGTGCGTCAGGGGCTGAGTGACAGCGCGTCATGGCACGCCAAGTTTGCCAACTCCGCGTATGTCTTCGCCGGCGGGCTTTCCTTCGACCTCACCGAGGGCGACGTCCTCGCGGTCTTCTCTCAGTACGGCGAGATCGTGGACGTGAACTTGGTGAGGCACGAGGAGACGGGTAAGTCCAGGGGCTTCGCGTTCGTGTGCTACGAGGACCAGCGGAGCACGGTCCTGGCGGTGGACAACCTGAACGGCGCGACGGTGCTCGGGCGAACGATCAGGGTGGAGCACGTGGATGACTACAGGCTGAAAGACGAGGAGGCTGCCAAGCGAAAGGACTGGCGGTGCGGGTGCGGGGTGGAGAACTTCAAGTCGAGAGACAACTGCCACAAGTGCGGAGGACCGCGACCGGCACTGGAGGAGCCGGCCCCTGGGTCGGGCGCGGGTGCAGCCGCGGCGATGGACGTGCCGCCGCCTCCGGGAGGCGGCGCTCGGCAGCCCGAGGCGTGGGAAGGGCCCTCGTTCGCCGCGGGGGCTGTCGACGAGGACGACGCCATGATGCGGGAGCTGAAGGCGCGAAAGGAAGCGGCGATCGCTCGAGCGAGAGCGGCGGCTGAGGGTCTGCCTCTTCCCGGCGCGGATCCGCTGAAAGAGGCGAAGAAGGAGGCGAAGCAGGCGAAGAAGGAGAAGAAGCGCGTGAAGAAGGAAGCGAAGAAAGCGAAAAAGGAGCACAAGAAGCGAAAGCGCGACGGAGACACGGACGAGGAAGGACTCGGAGATAGTAGCAGCGACGAGGAGGGCATGATTAAATAGCACATCTAATAGAGATGGAACCTGTTCGCCGGTCACGAGAGATGTGCGGAATAATTAAGGCACGCGAGACACACGGGGCCTTCGCCCGCGAATTCCACCACCGTGATCCCTCCCCGCGTCAGGCGCAGTTTCGACGCGAGCCCAGCCTCTGTGCCTAGCGCACGCGCGACGAAATTCGCGATCGTACCCGCGGACGCGAACACCGCGGATGTCCCTTCCCCGAGCGCGTTTTCCAACTCGTCAGACGAAATCGCCGACGGCGCGTCCCCTCCCGACTTCGTTGACACCTCGGTCGCCAGAGCGGCGGACGCCGCGTCGCCGTCGTGCAACGCGCGCGTTATCGTCACGTCCCGGAGCACATCCGCGACGGACGTCGCGTCGTCGTCGGAGGTTTGTCCTTCCGTGGAGGCGCATACGAACACCACGCGTTTCGCGGTTTCGTCTTTTCCGCGGACCGGCGGCGCGGGAGTCTGGTTGAGTTTCAGGAGCTCCACGGCGCCCCCCGGCGCAAACGCAAACGCGGTGAGCCCGCAGTTTGACTGTTCGAGGCGTCGGAAATACTCCGGGGGCAGACCAAGCGCGTTCGCCGTCATGGCCTGAATCACGGCGTTGTGTGCGACCACGAGTATGTCGTTTCCTTCCGCGCGCAAAACCTCTTCCCAACACTCCGCGCCGCGTTCCCACAGCTCGCGGACGGGAAAGTGTCCGTCGATCTCGAAGTTCGCGGGGTCGGCTTTCCAAGCCGCGTAGTTGGCCCCGAACTTGGACTTGCCCTTCTGCTTGAGCAAACCCTGGAACGAATACAGGTCGATCTCGCGGAGCACCCACGAGTCCACGAGCGGTGGCTCACGCGCGCCCCATATGACCTCTGCGGTCCGGCTCGCGCGTTTCAGAGGACTTCGAAACCCAACGTCGAAACTCTCTCCCTCGAGCATCTGTCTCGTCGTCTCCGCCTGGGCTTCCCCCTTGCTCGTCAGCACGGAGAAGTCAGAGCTTCCCTGAATGCGCCCCTCTTCGTTCCAGGTGGACTGCCCGTGGCGCACTAAGGTCACCCTCTTGGGCGTGGACACGCTCGGTAACGCACAGACCGCACCGCGACACCCACGGGCTCGCGGCGCGGACTGTCGTGACGAGGACTCATCAAAGCGTTTTCGTCGCGAGGCGACGTACGAGACCCGCGCAGGCGCGACGGTATGCCGTGTGACGGACATCGCACCCTGTATCGCACGATCTCGATGGACGACCACGGACGAGGTCCCGAAGAGTTCAAGGCGTACCCCTGCGTCGCGAGGAGTGTGGAGAGGAATATTTATACAACGACGTTTTGTTGCACTCGAACTCCTCCAAGAATTGCCACGGCGTGTCGCCACAACGCGAGACGCGTCGTCGGAACGCGCCGTAGAAAGCGCACGACCACCGGGCGTGCGTGAAATCAACGCTTCACTCGAACGTGTTGCACACGATGACCCGCGCGTAGTGACGCCTGGTGCAGCCGAGTTCAGCCAGACTGGCCGGAGGTCGCGATGTCGCATTCCCGCGAAGCCGCGGCCCCGGCTTCGAAATACTTGACGCGCGTGCACGATGGGGAAAGCCTGGAGGATCTCAAGCCGTGGCGAACCCGCGGAGTCGAGTTGTTCGTTGGCGAACACGCGTTGGACATCTCGGCGAGAGCGACGCGTGGATGGCAGCACGTGCCGCTGCCCGAATGCGCGCCCTCCACGTCTGCACGGCGGGACGACGACGATTCGGCACCGGAAGAAGACGACGCCGACCTGTCCCAGCGTCTCTACGCCGCCGTGCTTCGCGCGGTCATCGCATCTCGAGGGGTTTCGCTCTCGGAGGACATCGTTCCAATCGCAGAGGCGCTTCGCGAGACTCTAGGTCCGTCGGCGGAGACCCACGACGCAGCGCTCGCAGCCGCGGCGTCGCCACGGGCGTCTCCGCCCTCGGCACCCACCACTCCCGAACGCGAGTCGGACAGCCCGGGAGCGCCCGAGCCGGTCGCGAAGGATGCGACGGACACGGTCGAGGACGCGAGCGATGCGTCAGACGCGATGTTGGTCGCAACGAAGCCGACGACGGACATCGAGCGTGTCGAGGAGGACGTGGGCGTAGAAACCGAGCCGGACGCGCCGTCGCCGGGCGGCATCTTCGCGTGTTGCTTCGGGGGCGCCGCGAAGCCGTCGCGGAAAACACCCTCGGCTCCGAAGGCAGCGGAGAAACCGCCCGTGCTTCCCGAGGTCGAGCCTCGCGCACACCCTGTGGACGCCGAACGCGACCTCGCCCCTGAAGCCGCGTCGCGCACAGTAGAAGTCGCGTCGCCCGCGGCGGTCACCGCGCCCGCGGCGGCGGTAAAACTCGAGGACGAGCAGGACGAAAAACTTCGCGAGGAGGAAGCCGCGAAAGGATGCGCGACGCTGGCGCGAGCGTTGTGGGTCGCTTGGCGTAGATCCGGCGCCCCTGTGACGGGCGGGCCGCTCGAAACCCGAGGACCAGCTGGCGCGGCGAAGGATGCGTCCCTCCTCGTGCGGCTTCCACCTGGGTGGCACGGCGTGCTCGCGGCGTTTGCCGAGCACCACGGCGCCTCCGAGACGACGGTGTCGTTGGCTGAGTCCATGGCGATCGCGCGATCCGCGGACGCTCTTTCCACTTCGGAACTCGAGGGGATTCACGTGCGTTTAGCGATGGCGACGTCTGCGGTCGCATCTGGTCGCGCCACCAAAGCGGATGCCGCATTACGGGATGACGTCGCCGCCGCGGTATTTCCCGTCGCGATGCGATCGTTACGCGTGTGTCTCGCGCCCAACCCGGGTACAGACGTCGACGATACCGTGGCGAGGGTTCGCGCCTTAGCGCCTACCGTGGCGCTATGCATGCCGCTCGACACGCCCGCGTCCCGGTTCGCTGGTGTTCTGAATCGCGCGGCGGCTCGCGCGGCGGCGGACCGCGTCGAAGCGTGTCTGAGCACGCCATTGCCCGGTGAGGCGGCTGCCGCGATGAACGTCGCCGAGGTCGTCGTGGCGGTTCGAGAGGAGTCGGACGCTGAGGATGTCTCCGGAGTGGGAGATACGAGTAAAATGGCTCGTAGTCGGACAGAATTCGTCGACGACGGTCCCGGTCCCGGCCTTCTGGAACCGAGCGGCACGATTCGCGACGCGTCGACGCCGACGTTCGCGCGGGTCGCGGAGGCGGCGAGAGTCGCCGCCGCGTGTTTTCCACTCGACGTCGCGGCGTTCGGCGCGTTACCCGCCGGCGTTTCCGCAGCCTCCGTCGCGTCTCACGCCACGGCGTCGGCGCTCGCGCGTGCGGCGACGGCGGCGACGGACGCGGTGGGCGAGCTCTGCGCACCGCCTTACGGTGTGACTTTCGAAACGCTCGACTCGGCCATCGCCGACTTGCGAACTAAGATGCGCGCCGAGAACCTCGGGTCGTCCGCCGGCGCGCTCGCCGCCGGAAAACGATTCGATCAGAACGCGCGTCTTGCGCTGGAAGAGACCCTCGTGGTGCTGCGACCGCTTCTCGTGGACACGCTTCGCGACGCCGCGGCGCGTGAGCGCGGAGGCGCCATAACAGCGATCGCCCCCGAAAGAGGTGTCATGCACTCCTCCTCCCTCGGCGATGTTTTCGCCGCGCTGCGCGACGCGTACGTCGCGGCGATGCCCGGGACGGTGGAGCGGCGGCGCGACGCGTTCGCGCGCGAACACGCGCTCGCGGTGGAAACGCTCGTGGCCGGTGCGTTTCGGTGGTACGCGGAGACAAACGAGCGTGCGTGCTTGGCAGAAGTGCGCGAGGCGCGTTCGCGGCTGCGCGACCGG
>Ga0181558_10000528_pt1 | contig 35606 bp, 32 predicted proteins | sample 011ome_22_FD_133754 | JGI IMG/M metagenome (GOLD analysis project Ga0181558, IMG submission 133754) | Coastal salt marsh microbial communities from the Groves Creek Marsh, Skidaway Island, Georgia - 011507BT metaG (megahit assembly) | ecosystem: Environmental > Aquatic > Marine > Intertidal... | reverse complement strand
TGAGTATCTCTACCTCTACCTCTTCCGTAGTTTTGAGCCCAACTTGATTGAATAATTTATACTTCCAAATGTAATGCAGATAGTCTTCGGTCATGGTTAAATTTAAGAATTTACCCATCAAACAATACAAATAACCACATATTTATATATCCATTTAGGATAAAAGTTTGTGGATGTTCCAGTACAATATGTCCTATATCCTCAATTGGCACACTCGCCTCTCTGTTCTCGGTAGCAATTAATAATTGATTGTTTTCTGTTTTTAAAATAGCTTTATTAGCAAAAAGTAAAGTTCGTTTTAGCATGAATTCAGTGTTTATTTATAAACACTAACTCATTTTCTATCAGAATGTTTCAAAAATGACCTGATCAGCTCTTCTTTACATACTGAGTCAAAATGACAATTCGTTGTCCGTTTACCTTTCCCTCGAGGTGATTTGGGTTGTCATTTACTAGGTTTATATTACGCACTGAAGTTCCTCGCTTTGCGGTAAAACCTGCTCCTTTTACGTCCAAATCTTTAATCAACACCACTGTATCTCCTTGATTTAGAACAGCGCCATTGCTATCTCTGTGTTTCTCATTCATTCCCTCTACTCCTTCTCCACTAGCTTTTGCCCATTTCAATACCTCTTCTTCCAGGTACATCATGTCTAGTAAATTTTGCGTCCAGCTATTGTTTAGCCTCGTTAACATTCGCCAAGAAACTACTTTTACAGCATCTATTTCGCTCCACATACTATCGTTGAGTAATCTCCAGTGGTTTTCTTCTGTTAAATCGGGCGATTCAATTTGACTGTGACATATTTCACAAGTGTAAATCGCCTTGTTGGCCGATCGTATCTCAATCGGTGGAATATCATAAACTTGAAGTCCTGCTGTGCTACCGCACAATTCACATTTCCCTTCGCTTCTTCTTTGTAGTTCTTGTTCTAGACTCATAGGAGGCTTTCTTATTGTGTGGCTAAAGGTAAGAAAAAGATGACACTTGTAAAGTGTAGGTTGAAGATTACCGGTTATTCCAGTATTAACTCAACGTAAAGAAAGTTTACAACATGAAATAAACTAATCAATTGATGTAATAATTCCATGAATTATACAAATCACAAATGAATAAAAAACGAACCTACTAATTATTTCTATACTTCCAAACCACCAGCATCGCTCCCAGTATCAGGAATCCAAACATAAAGAGCTGGTTGTAGTCGTAGAGATTTTCTTCAGGTGATGCTGTATCAGTTTTAGCAAGATTCTCCTCTACGGAGTCTACCACAACCACTGTGTGGGACAGAGAGTCTACGGGAGCACTCGCCTCGGCTAGCTGCAATTGAATTAGACACAAAAAAATCAATATTCCTACTATTTTTCTCATGTTAGTTGGTTTTAATACGATCTACTAGTTCCTTGGCAGAATGTGCTACAATGAGCTCTTCCAAGGCACTTTGGTCCATGTAATCGTACTCAACAAAGGTAGTCATCAATTCTACCAACTTATCGTAAAATCCATGAATATTATAAACGGCACAGGGTTTTTGGATGTGATTTACTTTGTTGAGGGTAAATACTTCTACAATTTCATCCAACGTACCTACACCTCCCGGAAGTGCGATAAATGAATCAGATAATTCCACCATTTTCTGCTTACGAATGAACATGTCTTCCGTTTCTATCATGCGAGTTACTCCTTGATGCGTAATTTCTTCGGACAATAAAATAACTGGGCGCACTCCAATTACTTCTCTGCCATGAGCCAAGAACTCATCAGCAATGAGTCCCATCAATCCGCTGCTTCCGCCTCCATACACCAAATCGTACTCTTGGGCTGCCAATTCGGCTACTAATTCTTTAGTTTTCGCTATTACTTCGGGTGAGTTTCCTGTTCTCGCTCCACAAAATATGCATACTTTTTTACTCATTATTCTAATTTATGATACTCAGCTCTTTGTTTATTGACAAGAAAGCCTTCGACTTTATTTTTCAGATATTTCAACCAACAACGGACAGTGGTCGCTATGAACAGCTTCTGATAAGATAACAGCACGCTTGAGTCTTTTTTCCAATGTGTTACTTACCATGTGGTAATCAATTCTCCATCCCAAATTTTTTCCTCGAGCTCCAAAACGATACGTCCACCAAGTGTATTGATGAGGTTCGTCATTGAAATATCGAAACGAATCAATAAATCCTGAATCGATAAAGTTTGTGACCCATTCTCTTTCTTCTGGTAAAAAACCTGATGAATTTTTATTACTCACAGGATTATGAATATCAATTGGTTTGTGGCAGATATTGTAATCGCCAGAGATAATTAAATTGGGGATTTCTTTTTTCAATTCATTGATATACTCCTGAAAATCGGCCAAAAAATCCATTTTGTACCCTTGTCTTTCCGGATTGCTTCCCGAGGGAAAATAAGCGCTTATTACCGAGAATGTATCAAAATCTGCGCGAATCACTCGGCCCTCAGTATCGTATTTTGGGTTTCCCATACCGTATTCTACATGGTTGGGTTCTGTTTTTGTCAAAATTGCCACTCCACTATATCCTTTTTTCTCGGCAGAAAAAGAGTAGATTTTGTACCCGATATTGCTAAATAAATCTGAATCTATTTGCTCTGGTTGAGCTTTTGTTTCTTGCAAACAAACGATATCTGGATCAACAGATTGAATCCAGGTGTCCCAGTCTTTTTTTAAGGCTGCTCGTATTCCGTTTACGTTGTAAGAGAGTATTGTTGCCATGCTTTTGCTTTTGTTTTTCCTATTCGGGCTTTTTTTCTTTAATTTCTCACATAAGGGTGAAGACCTCTTAGTCCCATGTCTTCGACAGTCTCACCTGCAGTTGGTTCAAATTTTCCATCTACATTCACCTCTTTCCACTCAAAGGAATTATTGATAGAAAACGCCAAGACTAAGTTGATAGAGTTGGTTTCGTTTCCAGTAATCACCAAAGGAGAAGCTAACTTTCCGGTAACCACACAAGACCCTGCCGGTACTGGACTTGTTGTGCTTATTGGGTTTACAACTGTAACCTGAGAACTGTCGCCTTGGGTAACCGTTCCATAAGAAGTTCCACCCACCGAAATACTCGATTCTAACGCCCAATATCCTTGTAGTTTATTACCATTTACTTGGATGGTAGAATCTTTGATCGTAAGGGAAGAAATATAATTATTATACCCTACAAAAGAGGCAATTGTTCCGGTAAAGGGTGCATTTACAAACAACGGAGGATTGTTGTACACCATATCTATTTCATAGTTTTGGTAAGATAACGAAACTCTTAACCACTTGTAAGTTCCTGGAGCGAGCTTGCTCAAATTCATGGTAACAAATCTCGAATTGTTGGACTTTACAATTGCTTTATCAAACTCAATGGCTCTCGCTCCTCCAACAGAAGTTTCTTCACCGGTGTACACAATTGAACCTGTGGTAAGTGGAGTTAAAGAATCTTGGGCAAATTCGATGTAATGCAGACTTGCCGCATTCATCCGAGGATTTTGTGCCGCATTTCCTGGAGCCACAGAAACAGGTTCTCCAAAATTTCCTAGTCTTGGAAGTAACGAGTCAAATTCAAGATCAATCTGTAACTGTGCGGGAGCCATTACCGGCTCTTCGTTTTCTTCTTTTTCTTTGTTGCATTGAATACATGCAAAAAACGCCAAAAGGATACTGGCATATTTCATAGTCTATTGTGTTTATTGATGATTAAAACCATTCATTTCCAAAACCTCTAAAAGGCCAAGGAATGGAGGCGATAATTAGTATTAACGCAATTACATAATACCAAAAGGTAAGTTTGTGTCTTTTCGCAGCCTCGGCTATTTTTTTTCCTTTGATTCTTGCGAGGGTAATTAGTGCAATAGCAATCAACATTCCAACCATATGCTCTACAGAGAAAAACCGCAAGGCAGGCACTTTCATTGTGCTTGGGGTAAACTGATACCATCCTTTGGCAAAATACAGAATGAAGCCAAGTAAAAGTTGGATATGCGTCAAGATAAAAGTGATTAAATTCAATTTGTCATCTTGTGCCGAATAGCTTTGTTTCCCTCTCCATTTGGAAAAAGAAGTAAAAATAACAATCAGAATCAAGGCCAATAGAATGTATCTATTTGCCGAATGTAAATGTCCAAAACCGGTTAGCATAGGTATAAGTATTAATGAGTAAATATGGTACAAATTAACAAATCTTTGGGTTAAATAAACGAGATTACAAGATTAAATTAAGATATTTGCACTAAATAAAATTGACCACATGCAACCAAGAACAGCGCAAAACTCGTTAGCAGTTTCTACTCACATTGTATTACCCAACGACACCAACTTTCACAATAATCTATTTGGAGGTATGCTTATGTCTTGGGTCGATATTATTGCGTCTGTTGCCGCGCGAAGACATTGCAACAAGCAAGTGGTAACCGCCTCGATCAATAGTATTTCATTTGACGAACCTATTCGATTGGGAGACACTATTACCTTAGAGGCAAAAGTATCCCGAGCTTTTACCTCATCAATGGAAATATACATTGATGTGTGGGTACAAAATTTGCGAACGGGTGTGAAACACAAAAGCAACGAGGCTATCTCTACTTTTGTTGCTTTGGATGATGAAGGAAAACCGTGTAAAGTACCTGAGTTAATTCCCGAAACAGACGAAGAAAAAATTCGGTTTGATGGAGCGCTCAGAAGAAAACAACTCAGTTTGATTTTGGCAAAAAGAATGAAACCCAAAGATGCAAATGAATTAAAAGCCTTATTTTTAGACCAAGATTAAACCAGAACATTATGAATGCTACCCTTTGTTTCTCTCTATTTGATGAAGTAATATCTACCTATCACAAAACGGATGATGTTGATTTTCCGATGAAAAATCCGCACACAGGTATACAAGGACTTTTGTATCACAAATCATGGATAGACACTGTTCAGTGGCACCTCGAAGACATCATTAGAGACCCAAATATTCATCCTGAAGAAGCACTTATTATCAAGAGAAGAATCGATGCTTCCAATCAGGATAGAACTGACATGGTAGAAAAAATTGACGATTGGTTTTGGGAGTATTTTGGAGCTAAAAACGACCTTACTTGCGGAAAAATAAATACGGAATCTCCTGCTTGGGTAGTGGATAGATTATCGATTCTTGCACTCAAAATTTACCACATGCAGGAACAAGTAAACCGAACAGACTCGGATAACACTCACCAAGAGAAAGTAACACAAAAACTTGCTGTACTTCTCGAACAAAAAGAAGATTTATCTTTGGCATTCAATCAATTAATTGAGGATGTGCTAGAAGGTAGAAAATACATGAAAGTGTACAGACAAATGAAAATGTACAACGATGAAAGTCTAAATCCAGTATTGTACAAAAAATAATAGATTCTTCCTGAATGAAGGAATCAATCTATTTGTTCATAGTTACTCCATTCAAAGGAATAAAAAGAGAGAAATAGAATTGTCATAACTGATTTGCTCTCTCAAGGAAGGAATAGAACACTATATGAGTAAACCAAAGCATATTTTAGTAATTCGTTTCTCTGCAATGGGAGATGTGGCGCTTACTATTCCAGCTCTTCTCTCTGTGGCTCAGTCCCACCCTTCTCTTACGTTCACTATCATAACTAGGCCTTTTTTCGCTCGGTTTTTTCCAGAACATCCTCAAATAAAGGCTCTAGGTATTGAACTAGACGAGTACGCAGGGTTCTTTGGACTTAAAAATTTGGTCAACGAACTTCAAGCAACGCATTCGTTTGACGGTGTAGTGGATTTGCACAATGTTCTGAGGTCAAAAATTATCACTTCCTTTTTCAAAAAAAAAGGCATCGAGCGAGTAACTTTGGATAAATTGAGAGGCGAGAAAAAATTAATTTTGTCGGGAAAATCTGAAAATAAACTGCCTCATGTAATACACCAATACTTAAACACCTTCAAAAATGCAGGATACAATTCCGATTTGATAGAAGGCCCCTGGCTTAATCCACAACCTACTTCAGAACTAGGCGATTTTTTGAACTCCCATAACCTAAAAGAGAAGAAAGAAAAATGGGTAGGAATTGCACCATTTGCTGCTCACAAAACAAAAATTTGGGGAATTACGAATACTCAAAAACTAATCGAAATTCTGACTTCCAAAGGATACAAAGTGTTTTTGTTTGGTGGTGGACAGGCCGAAGTTGAAATTCTTACTCAACTTCATTCTACTTCGAAAGGAGTGTATAATGTAGCTGGAGCTATTTCATTTATACAAGAACTCGCCTTAATGAAACAACTGGATAGCCTTGTTTGTATGGATTCTTCGAACATGCACTTTGGATGTTTGCTCGGGATAAAAGTGATTTCTATCTGGGGAGCTACCACCCCACTTTTGGGATTTTATCCAATTGGTAATGAAAACTATATCGTGGAAGTTCCTCAAAAAGACAAAAAACTACTTACTCTCTCGAAGTATGGTAACAAACGCGCCAAAAACGGATACAACTGGCAAGATCATATCTCTATGGAAAAGATAGTAAATCACATTGGTTAATCCTACTAAGCGGTTTTTACCCAGAGTAATATAAACTTTCTTTGATTAATCCTCCCGTAAACTTACTTATATTCAAAGCACAAGAATGAAATATATTATCCTACTTGTGACTTTACTATCGTACCAGTCAATTCATTTGTAAAAAATGTGAATATTGACCTTCTGGAGATATCTTCTTACGCTCTGGATGTTAAGAATCACAGCGATTTAGAGTTCTTTGATCAATTGGTGAGAAAAGAATATTTAACTCTCTACATCAAGCTTGGATTCATGTTCTAGAGGATCTTCATCCTTGGGTAAGGACTGAATCATTTTTACAGCTTCGTCTACATAATAGTACAGATCATTTCCGGGAAGCGCCCCCATTTTGGTGTGCCTTCTATCTCTTGTTCTTCCTACTCGCACCACAACCATGTTGTGACCAGGAACCACCGCAATGTATTGCCCAAGATGTCCTATCAAGGAATAAAAAGGAGTAGAATGCAGGTAATCCAACCAAAGTGAGTAACCATAAATGGGTTGTTCATTGGGAGAAAAAGCTGTTGTATTGGGAGATTTCATCAAGGCAACAAAACCTGAATCGATTAGTTGGTCTCCTTTCCATTTTCCGTCCTGCAAAATCAACTGACCTAGTTTGGCAAAATCGCGCGCATTGGAGTGGACACAGCAGTAAGCTTTTTCCATTCCATCGGGATTATCCAACGCCCAATAAGCGGGAGTTCGCATTCCTAGCGGTTTCCAAAATTTCTCTGAAAGATAGAACGACAGTGGTTTCTTTGTGGCACGTGTAATCACAATCCCAAGTAATTGAGTGACTCCAGAAAGGTAATTAAACTCTTCCCCAGAGTTGTGGATAAACTTCCTGCTTAACATTTGCTCTGTTATGTCTCTTCCATAATAAGCCTTTGCCGTAGGATTAAGAGGTAAATAATAGTTCTCACTCCAATCGTATCCGGCTGTCATGGCAGATAAATCTCCCACGGTACAAAGACGAGCTAACGAATCGTCTTCGTATTCAGGTAAAAAATCGACAATCGATTGGTCTAGTCCTGAAATATATCCTTCTTCAATTGCTTTGCCCAACAACAGAGTGACCATAGTTTTAGAAACAGAAAATGAATTGGTCAAACTCGTGTCTGAGTATCCATTAAAGTAGTTTTCATTGAGGATTTCACCGTCTTTAATAATTAAAAACCCAGCAGATTGGTAGGCCTCCAACTCGGTAAGCAAGGTATCGGTAAGTGGAATGGAATTGTACCATTTACTTTCCTTCCACTCCTGAACGATGCCATTATCGATGATTCGAGTATCAAAATCCTGACGGTCGTCTATGTTGGCTGTTTTATGTCCTTTGAGGTAGGTAAGCTGAACTCCCCTAAAAATATATTGATTGTCGGTAGCGTAAATGATCACAACCAAAATCGCTCCTAACACGACAATAAAAAGAAAGAGATTCTTTACCAGTTTGAATAAAAATTTCATTGAGATAGTTTGAGTATTATTCAAATATAACCAAAAAAAGCCATGGCTAATAAATTTAGAAGTAGACGAATAAAAATGTAACTGAATTCAGTGATGACCTTTGGAACATTTCGCACATCACGGTGCAAATGACTCGTTTCAACAAGCCATTTCTAAGGATAAGACTAATCGCTTAATCCGAGTAATCGGATATCGAACACGAGAGAGGCAAGTGGCGGGATTTTTTCGTGATCTCCCATCAATCCATGAGCAAGGTAATAGGGAATTATCATTTTGGCACGATCCCCTACTCTGAGATAAGTAATTCCTTCGTGCAGTCCTTGCTCCACGTTGTCTTTATCTATTTGGAAAGGTCTTGGCCCTGAAGATTGTGTGGTGTACAATTCCGTTCCATCGAGTAAAGAAATGGAATAGTCCACCATGGCTTTCATCCCTGGTTTGGCCTGCGCTCCTGTTCCATTTTTGTATACCAAATAATTCAGTCCCGATTCAGTTTCGATCATGTCCCACCCTTTTCGTGCAATAAACTGATGGATAAGTTCTTGTTCCTCCTGATTCCAGGCTTTGTTCATGTCAGCCGTTTCGTTGGCGCTTGGTACCAGCATAGTTTCTGGTTTTTGTTGTTCCTCTTTGCACGAAAACAAAACCGCAAAAAACAAGACAAAAGCAATACTTCTTTTCATAATTACTGGGTTAACTGAGACAAAAACGCTGGAAGCTCCTTCTTTATTTTATTCACTGTTTCTTCTACCGAAAGTTGACTTGCTCCACCCGCAGCGTTGATGTGCCCTCCCCCATTAAAATACATTTTTGAGAACTCATTCACGGGTATCTCTCCTTTGGAGCGGAAAGAAATCTTCACCATCTTATCGTCTTCCTTTACAAACACAGCTACTTCGATACCCAACATCGAAAGTGCCATATTCACAAATCCCTCGGTGTATCCTTTTTGCGTATTATGTTTCAGTAATTCTTGCTTGGTCAGGCTAATGATGGCTGTTTTTATTTCGGGCAGAACTTCTAGTTTATTGTTGAGAGTGTACCCAAGTAATTTCAGTCTTTCCGGAGTATTTACGTCATAAATGGCCTCATGTATGGCTGAGTGATTGACACCAGCAGCAATTAATTGTGCAGCAATTTGGTGAGTTTTTTCAGTCACGGAAGAAAACCTAAAGGAACCTGTATCGGTCAAAATACCGGAGTAGAGGCAACTTCCCATTTCTGGACTGATAAGCCTTAGGTCATCGTTGGCTTCTATGAATTCGTACACCAATTGGCAGGTAGAACAAGAACTAGTGTCAGAAAATGTAAAATCAGCAAAATCATCGGGCTGTTGGTGGTGATCGATCATCACTTTGGTAGCTTCCGATTTTTTTAATAATTCACCCAGTTCCATACCTACACGAGACTGCTCGTTGAAATCCAAGTTAAAAATAACCTCTGCTTGCAGAATGAGCTCTTTTACCTCAGAGGAATTCTTGTCGAAACACAAAATTGAGTCAGTTCCTTTCATCCACTTCAAAAAATTAGGAAAACCATCAGGATGAATAACTCTTGATGTTATCCCTTTGGCAGCCAAATAGTGATGAAGAGCCAAAGTAGAACCTATAGAATCTCCATCCGGACTTTTGTGACCGAAAATTAAAATAGTGCTGGAAGTTGACAGTTTTTCGAATAAGGCTGTCAATTTTTCTTTTTCGAAAATTGTGTTTTTCATACTCAAAAGTAAGGTTTTATTGAGGAGAATCCATACACCTCTTTAAAAAATCAACTTTTGCTCTCAGAAAAAAGTCGTAGTCATAGAAAAAAACAAAGGAGGAATTAACTTATGGCATCCAGTGCTTGGCCAATTTCTTCTATCAAATCCTGCGTATTCTCTACACCTACAGACAATCGAATGAGATTGGCGGTAATACCAAATTTCTCTTTGTCTTCTGGAGCTAACCCAATGTGAGTCATACTCGCAGGATGCTGGGCCAAACTTTCTGTGCTCCCTAGACTTACGGCTAGTTTAATAACTTTCAAATTATTTAAAAAAGTAAAAGCTTCCTTTTCGCCTCCCTGTACTTCAAATGAGATCATAGCTCCGGGTGAATTGTATTGTTTTTTATAAATCTCGTAAGTTTTGGAGTTTTTCTCTAGATTACCCAAATAAAACAAGGTTTTTACTTTGGGATGTTTGCTCAAATAGTTGGCTACTTCTATGGCATTATTCTGCTGTTTCTCCATTCGTATCATCAGTGTTTCAAGACTTCTAGAAAGCAACCAGCAAGTGTGAGGATTTGCCATGTTCCCCAAGAAAGTTCGTAGAGTCTTTACTCGTATCATCAGTTCTTGGTTGGCAAGAACAGCTCCCGCGATTAAGTCGCTATGTCCCCCAATATATTTGGTAGCCGAATAAACAACCAGATCCGCACCCAGCTCCATTGGATTTGACCAAATTGGTCCCATGTAAGTATTGTCTACCGTAAAAATTACTTCCTCTTCATTTTCTTTCGAAAACTCATTCGCTATTTCTTTGCACATAGCGATATCAATGAGTGCATTGGTAGGATTGGCAGGAGTTTCCACAAAAATGTGAGTCAGTTTCTGTGACATTCCTGTTTTTCTTATTTTTTCAATCACCTCTTCTTTGGAATCTTTTGCATCAAAACAAACGGACCTCACACCTATTTTATCCAAAAAATGATGAATAAAATGATCAGTCCCTCCATAGTTGGGGGAACTATACAACAACAAATCTCCTGGTTTAAGGAACTCGAGTAGCACGGTAGTAATTGCCGACATTCCACTTTCGAAAATAGCGCTATCGTCACATTTCCCCCACAGGGAAAGTCGATTTTCAACAATTTCTAGGTTGGGATTATTTATTCTACTGTATATCAATCCTAGATTTTCGTCTGCCTCTTTTTCTCTCAATCCGTAGGCCACTTCAAAGAAAGCTTTGCCTTCCTCGGCAGATTGAAACACAAATGTAGATGTCAAAAAAACAGGAGGTTTTATTGCTCCCTCAGATAACTCGGGTTTGTACCCATGAGACATCATTAAACTTTCTGGTTTGTAGTCTTTTGTTTCTTTCATTGTGTAATTAAAATTGGTTCAAACAAAATTAACACATAAAGATTATTTTACCGACCAAAACAGAAATATTAGAATATTCTCCTGTATAAATCATTTTTTTTGGGTAAAAATGCGGATAAACTCAGTTGTTTTTAATTACTTTAGGAAATTTTCCTGATATGCAATTAGATAAAATCGACAAACAACTCTTAGAGCTTCTCCAGAACGATTCAAAAATGAACATCAAAGAGATAGCAGACAAATTGAACTTAACAAAAACCCCAGTGTATGAGCGAATAAAAAAACTAGAAAAAGCAGGCGTTATAGAGAAGTATGTAGCTGTTGTAAATCGAAAAAAACTGTCCTCGAATATGGTGGTGTTTTGTACGGTTACCTTGGATAGTCAAAAACTCGAGCAAATCAATATATTCAATGAGGCAATTTCCAAAATCCCCGAAGTAGTGGAATGTTACTTAATGGGAGGATCCAACGATTTTTTGCTCAAAGTGGTGGTCAAAGACTTGAATGAATACCATTTGTTTTCCTCTGGAAAGTTGGCAGCCTTGCCCAATTTGAGTCAAATACGAAGTACTTTTGTTTTGAATGAAATCAAAAAATCGACCGTTTTTCCAGTTTCTTAGAATATTTTTTTTTCTTCGCCTCTAACTAATCGCTGGATATTTTTAGTGTGTGTAAGGATAATGAGTAAACTCATCACAATAGAAAACACGACTAAAGAGTGATACGATTCTGGATAGACAAAACCCACAAATAAAGGAAATGAAACAGCAGCGACCATAGACGATAATGAGACAATTCGGGTAATGAATAATATCACTAAGAAAATTCCAAAACAAGAAAAAGAAGCCTCTACGTGCAACGCAATGATTATTCCTAAGGCTGTGGCTACGCCTTTTCCTCCTCTAAATCCTGCAAAAAGTGGATAAATATGCCCAACGATTGCTGCCACACCAAAAGTAATTTGGGTGTTTACCGCAGGATTCGACAAAAAACTAGGGTAAAAATAACGAGCCAAAACATAGGCGCAAAACCATCCTTTTATCACATCAAAAAGAAGAACGGGGATTCCTGCTTTGGCTCCGAGTACACGAAACGTATTGGTGGCGCCAGCATTTCCGCTTCCAAAATCTCTTACATCTTTTTGGTAGAATATATTGCCCACCCAAACTGCCGTGGGAATGGATCCCAAGAGATAAGAAATAAGAATACACGCGATAAATTCTGCTGTCATGTTTGGTAAATTTTAGTCATCAAATCCGTCTTCTTTCACAAAATTATCTAAGAAAACATACGGTTTGGATTTAGAAGAAATGCCAAAATAAAAGTCTTCTTGACCTTTATCTCCTTTTATTTTTTTGTCTTTCGCAGGAATTGCTTCCAAGAGTTCCAGGTATTTTTTATCGGTAGAAAACGTGACCAACTCTCCATTGAAGTAATCGAAATAATAAAATGAATTTTCCTTGTATTGAATAAGTAAGGCAAACTTATCACCTGATCTTCTTTTTTGAATTTGAACAAATACTTTGCATCGTTTGAAGATTTGATTTTCTCCTACTGTGGCCACATTGGCACTACCAGTAGATACGAATGACTGCAAATCATCGCTCCAATAAAAATTCAAATCAAATAAGGTAATGACACTTTTTAATTCTTCTGGGAATTTCATTATTCTTCCGTTGGTAAAAAGTTCATTATTTACTTGCTGCGATTTGGGACTTGGAATACTGTTATTCAAGAATAACTCGTAATTCGTTTTACTTAATTGGATAAGTTCTTGTACGGGTGCATTGGAAATTTCTTGTTCCATTTGTGAAGTTACAAGTTCGTTGAAGGGGAAATTCACCTTCATCGTTCCATTCATTTTAAGCACAGTGTCTCGCAAAGTATTGTAGGTCATTTCTCCTACTACTGAAACGCTAAACTGGTCGTTATTTCCAAACAACTCGAGAGAACCGATAGAATTGAAACTACATGTCTCGTTGTCAAATCCTATGTAATTCCCAGCAGCTTTATTGTCCAATAGTTTTTGTTTCGCCCCAATTTCAAATAACCCTTTTTCTTTGTTGTAGGATAAGAATCCTTCGGACGGAGTAATGGCTTGGTCCGTTTCAAACTTCTTATCTGCCAAAAATGCTGTGTAAAAGGATATTTCCCCATCGTTGTAAAGGATAGGTCCAGAGACTTTATTTGCGAAAGTTTCGCCCAACGGAATAATAATTTTGTTGGTATCCACAATCGCTTGAAACTCGATCCAATCCAATTCCAATTCTTTGCAGTTTGTCATTACTTTAGTCTGACCATTGTAGGTAGCGCCAATATCAGACCCCTTAATCATAATATCTCCGTAATACTTGAACTGAGGACTAAGATAGAAGTTAGAATCCATAAAAATTTTTCCATTTGCTACAGTAATTCCCTCTTGATTGGGCTCAATGTTATCAAAAAACACTTTACTGTTAATTGTAGGATCGTTGGATACGATATAGTTTCCATTAGCCAAATATTCTTGACTTGAAAAAACACTAACTTCCACTTTGGTAAAACGGTGATATTGATTGGTGAAGTTTGCCAGTATCTGAGCATTGAACAAGACGGGCAACTCCGCCTTTTCTTTGATTTTTACTTTTCCTTCGAAAGGAATAATACGTGAATCTGCCACCACAATGTAGGGCACTTTTTGACAAAGCAAAATATTGCTATCAATAAAATAACGTGCATATCCAGAGAAAAAACCTAGGCCTTTTTGTTCTTTCAGAGAGGAGATAAAATTGGGTTTCAGATTTTTGTTCTCATCATAATTCTGAAAATTTGCTGTGTCAATTACTTTCTTAAAATCCATCTGATTGTTATCCATAAACCAATCAAACTCATCGGTGGTAGCTGTGTATTTATTGGCAGGGAAATCGATAGTTGCAATTCCATTGTTTGCCACGAATTTTCCAAGTCGTTTGGTAAAGTCTAGTTCCATTTTCATGTTTCCAGCTTCCAGAGCCGGAGGATCATTCACTTCCTTCCCTTTCAAGGTAAACTTAGATTTGTTCGCTTCCAAGCCATTTTGAGCAAAGCCAAATTGAGCTGAATTTACTTCTATTCTGTCGGACAAAAATTTACCAGAACCTGTCATTCCCTCTTTATTGAGCAAGATGTTCCCTTCGAATTTTGATTTGCCATCTCCAAAAATATTCATGGCAGAATCAAGGTTCTTGGCTTTCCATATTCCTTTGTGTGGCTGAAACGAAATCAAACAATTATCGGCTACTATTCCTGGAACACTCGGCAATGTTTGTGATTTATTGGTGTATTGGCCCGTCTTGGCAACCATTGAATCTGGAAAAAAGGTGATTTTATTTGAATAAGCCGAAGAGGTAATGAATCCAAATCTCCCTTTTCCGACCAACCCTTCTCTGTTGAGCTTTAGATTATCGCTATAGTTTGCCTTTCCTTGGTATATTTTTTCCTCTACTTTGTCTAGATCAAATCCCAAAATGTAATCGTCCATCAAACGAACAGCTACAGGCAATTGAGGAAATATTTCGGAGGAATGTAATGTTCCTTCAAATCCTAAACTTGAATTTGAGAAAGTGAGCAAACTATCCATTTCAAAAGGAGAAACTTCAAAATAAAAGCTGGATGAATCGTAAATACCTGCTAATATCTCGGGAGAATTGTAATACACTCTCGGTGAATTATCTACTGCCAACCGTGGATATTCCTCATACCCTGGTTTCATTCCAGAGCGGTTATAAGGTGAATTTATCACTATGCTTCCGTCCACGTTGTTCAGTTTGGATAATATCCTTACTTGGCTAGATTTGATGGAGTCATGCATGGCATACACTCGAAATCTCATCGAATCCAATTGAGTAAAACTCAGTGTGTGTTCCCCGTAATTAAAAGATAAATTAGAACCAAAGCATTCTGTTCTTCCGGCATTTATCACTCCATCAAACACCATATTTCTATTTTCATTGATGGTAATTTTACCTAGCTTGGGATACACTCGGACAAACTGCTTTTTGCTCAAATCAAAATTACGAATACCTTCTATCGATAGGCTGAGAGAATTCAAATCAATTTCTCCTTGTTTGTCTCTTTCGTTTGACTGAATCCAAATATCATCATAATCTCCTTCTTTGGTAGAAGAAATAAGGTAAGGCTCGGCCCTTGGAGTGACAACAATTTCGTTTTTTTCCTTTTGGAATCGAATCAATCCTTTGTTGGCCATTCTTGACAAATACGGCAACAAATCATCTACAAGTACTTTGTTGTAGCTCGCAAAATCTGACAACGACAAGGGAGTTTCATTATCGCCTCCTCCTTTAAATTCGAGCAGAGAGCTCAAAATATTTGTTCCTCCCAACCGAAAAGAATTAAACTCCGTTCTGCTAAAATAGTCAACCGACTCAAAAGTTGCCCCGTTCTCACCCTGAGAACCAAAGGCTCCTAACACTAGTTTATTGGTTCCTTCCTTCCAGGTGATGCTATTTAAGTGAAATGCCAATTGATGGTATGAACTAACGAATGGATAATCGGAGATTGACTGACCATTTTTAACTACGGTAAGTTCCTTGCCTTCTATGTCGTACGTAAAATCCCTCTCGTTTTGAGAGATTGTGTGTGAATTCCCTAGTAAAAAAGTGATTTCAGCCTCTTGACCTTTTATTTTGGTACGCAACAAAGAAATATTTTTTGAGGCTATTTTTACAAATGCCTTATTTGCTCGATACACCGTAATACTCGCCCTATTATCTCCACTAGCTCCGCCTTTAAAACTCGCTCCCTCCAAAGTAAATTCTCCCGTATAATCCACGTTGGGGACAATTTGTTTCAGTAAGATTTTTTGATTGTATGAACTAAACACAGGATATTTCACCGCGTCTATGTCTCTAAAAGTTACTACTTTCTCTCTCAATTTACCCATTTCAGGATTTTTAAAATAGGGAGAATGAAGCAAAACAGAATCAGCATCATACCCAGCGCTTTTCATGTTAATTCGATAAGAAGAAAGTTGCGCAAATGTTTTATTTTTAGGAAACTCTACTCGCTCCCAAGTCACCGTTCCCGATTTCCCAAAGAAAGATTGAGTCGTTACATTAAATACACCACTCCCTTGGTAAATTACTGTACTGTCATTTTTAGCAAACCCCACGATTTTGGCATTCTTCACTTGAACAAAACCACCGTTTTTTTCAAAAAAAGAAAATTCTCCTTTCATTTTCCAATGAACCGAAGTACTTTTTGACAAAGTATTGTCCTGAAAGAAACTTCCCGAAAATTCTATAAAATCATCAAACCGTCTTGAGTTTCTAGCTTCTAATAAAGATTCCACCACTCCTGACCAATTGTTAAAAGTCTCACTCGAAAAACTAGATGAACCACCTAGTCCTGAAATAGAGGAAAAATAGCTCAAAAAATAAGGCCTCAACTTCACTCTTTTGTCAATCATTTTATTGGCAATTTCAATTACCTTTTGTTTCTGAGCCTCAGAATAAACTGACCATACTTTCTCAATTTCTCTACCATATTCTTTTCCGAGAGATTTATCGTATTCTTTCACAAAGTCGGCTACGTTTTCGGGAAAATCTTCTGAAGTGGAACGAAACGTAGTTGTTTGACTAAGTCCATTTAGTATCAGAGTAAAAAATAGAAAGGTAAGAAAGTGTTTCATGGTATCTGTTGTTTGTACAAGAACTTAACGTTTCTTAAACTGAACCATTGCCCATCCTTCGCGTTCTTGTTGATTGATAAATTCTAGGCCATTTGCCTTTGCAGTTTCTGCCAGAATTTCTACATCAGAGGTGTAAAATCCACTCATGTAAATATCTGCATTCGGTTTCATGCTCTCCACATACTTGGCCATGTCGTTAGTCAAAATATTTCGGTTGATATTTGCCAACACGATATCAAACCTTTCTGGAACAGTGAGCAGCTCTGCTCCGCCCTCTTCAACATCAATTTTTTTGCACTTATTTAATTCAATGTTTTCCAGGGTATTGGAAAATGCCCATTCGTCAATATCAATTGCTACGGCATTTTTGCAGTTTAATTTTTCTGCTAAGATTGCTAGGATCCCTGTTCCAGAGCCCATATCCAATATCGTTTTATTTTCAAAATCTATGCCAAACATTTCGCTCATAATGAGGTAGGTTGTTTGGTGGTGGCCCGTACCAAAAGACATCTGAGGATTGATAATAATTTCTTGTAAAAACCCTTCCTCTCGCTCGTGAAAAGGAGCTCTAATTATACATTTCTTGTCGATGTAGATGGGCGAAAAACTACTTTCCCACTGCGCATTCCAATTTTCGTCTTGGATTGTTTTGTGGGTAACCTCTACGGATGTATCAATAGTTTGAAGCACCTCATTTAGTTTGGATTCGTCAAAATGTGTCTCTTGTATGTAAGCCTCCACATGATTGTCGGCTTGTTCGAAACTCTCAAAGTCTATTTCGGCAAGGTAAGTAATCAGTATCTCACTCCAAGGAGTAGGTTCAGCTAATGTAAAGTGACAATGAACGTAATTCATATTAAAAAGAATTGATTATTTGAATGAAAGAATCGACTTTTAAAGAAGCGCCTCCAATTAGTCCTCCGTCAATATCTGGTTGATCAAAAAGTTCGGAGGCATTCTCTGGCTTGCAACTTCCTCCGTACAAAATGGAAATGGAATTTGCCGTAGCATCGCCATATTTTTTGGCAACCAATGAACGAATAAAGGCGTGCATTTCTTGCGCTTGATTGCTTGTTGCTGTTTTTCCTGTTCCGATTGCCCACACTGGCTCGTAGGCAATAACGACTTGATTTAGCTCTTCTTCATTCAAATGAAAAAGACCTTCTTCTATTTGAGCCTGCAGCCAATCAAAGTGAGACTCACTCTCTCTGTGTTGGAGTTCTTCTCCACAACAATAGATGGGTTTCAATCCATTTTCGATTAGTCGATTTACTTTCTCTGCCAGCACGTCATTTTGTTCGTTGAAATACTCTCTACGCTCCGAGTGCCCAACTAAGCAATAATGTAAATTTTCGCTGTCATAATCAAAATCCCTCAACATAGCAGCAGAAATTTCACCTGTGTAGGCTCCATTATTGAATTGCGAGCAGTTTTGTGCACCAATCTTAATGTCCCAATCTGGCATGCTGATCATGGTATCTAAATAGATGGAAGCGGGCAAAATTATTATTTCTGAATCGCTTTCTATCTCATTTTTTCGTGAGTTGAAATCAACAATAAAATTGATTACTTCCTCATCCAATAGATTCATTTTCCAGTTTCCTGCTACAATTTTTTTTCTCATTCGTATTCATCTTGGAGTGCACTAATCGGGGTTTCCCAATTCTTGGCACTCGTTTACAATCTGTTCATTTTCTTAAATCCCTGAATTTGATCCTTCATGATTTGCAAAGTTAAGGGCTCATTGATGGTCCCTGTTTCATCCATAAGCAAGTTTACTTGCGATAAAATCACTTTATTGGCAAGCACCTCCACTTTTACGTGATGTAGCACATGGGTAAAGGCATCGAGTCCTCTTAAATTTCCCGCTCTTCCGGTGGCCAACCCAACCAAACATGCCGTTTTTTCTTTAAAAAATTTGGGATCCATTGCATCCATAAATAATTTGAGCGCTCCTGGATAAGTACCATTATACTCTGGAATCGCGAAAATAAAATGCTGGACAGGCAAGATATACTGCTCTATCAATTCTTTCGTTTCGTTCGTTCTCAAGCCATACATATCTTCGGCCATAAAAGTCTTTGGAAGAGTTGCCAAATCTAATATTTGGCTTTCTAATTCATTCTCCAAAAGTAGTTTCTGATAGCTTTTCGCCACATTTAGTGAATTGCTATTCACTCTATTCGTTCCTGATATAATCGTGATCATTTCTTTTTATTTGTACGTCAACACCTCAACATTCTTTCCCTTTTTTGTTCTCATGTTTGAATTGCTCCTACATTGTATCTTTCATTGATGGGTGCATGATTAGCCGCCTCTATTCCCATAGAAATCACTTTTCTTGTTTCGAGAGGATCAATGATGGCATCTATCCATAAACGAGAAGCAGCATAATAGGGGTTAATTTGGCTGTCGTATTTGTTTTTTATCTTATCGTAAATTTCTTTTTCTTTAGCAGGTGTTATCTCTTCTCCTTTTTTCTTGAGCGAGGCCACCTCAATCTGAACCAGTACTTTGGCAGCTTGGGCTCCTCCCATTACCGCAATTTCGGCAGTTGGCCAACCCACAATTAGTCTCGGGTCGTAGGCTTTTCCGCACATTGCATAATCTCCGGCTCCATAACTATTTCCCATTACAATTGTGAATTTGGGTACTACAGAATTAGCCATAGCACTCACTAGTTTTGCTCCGTCTTTTATAATTCCTCCATGCTCAGACTTACTACCAACCATAAACCCTGTGACATCTTTCAAAAAGACCAACGGTATTTTCTTTTGGTTACAATTCATAATGAATCGAGCGGCTTTATCTGCAGAATCTGAATAGATTACTCCTCCAAATTGAACTCCAGACTTTTTCGATTTTACAATCTTTCGTTGATTCGCGACTATTCCAACTGCCCATCCATCAATTCGGGCATATCCCGTAACTATGGTTTGGCCGTAGTCTTCTTTGAATTCATCAAACTCCGAGTTATCTACCAATCGGTGGATAATGTCTCTTACCTCGTAAGGTTTACTTCTTTCTTCAGGAAACAGTCCATAGATTTCTTCTTCTTTTAATTTGGGGCTTGCTGGCTCTTTTCTGTCAAATCCAGCTTTATCGAAATCACCAATTTTATCCATTAAGTTACGGATGGTTTGAATACAATCCTCATCGTCTTTACTTTTGTAATCACAGACACCCGAAATACTGGTGTGTGTGGTTGCGCCTCCTAATGTTTCGTTGTCAATGGATTCTCCAATGGCAGCCTTTACCAAGTAACTACCCGCCAAAAATATAGAACCAGTTTTGTCCACAATCAGTGACTCGTCACTCATAATGGGTAAATAAGCTCCTCCAGCTACACAACTTCCCATCACTGCAGCAATCTGCACTATTCCCAAGGAACTCATTCGTGCATTGTTTCTAAAAATTCTACCGAAGTGTTCTTTGTCTGGGAAAATTTCATCTTGCATAGGAAGGAAAACTCCTGCACTATCTACCAAGTAAATAATGGGCAACCTGTTTTCCATCGCAATTTCTTGAGCTCTCAAGTTCTTTTTGGCAGCAATTGGAAACCAAGCACCGGCTTTCACAGTAGCATCATTTGCTACAACAATACATTGCTTTCCTGTTACGTACCCAATCTTTATCACTACTCCGCCACTTGGACACCCTCCATACTCTTCGTACATTCCGTCCGCTACAAAAGCTCCAATTTCTTGTCTAGGCGAATCTTTATCCAACAACAATTCTATTCGTTCACGTGCCGTTAGCTTTCCTTTTGCATGGTGCTTTTCAATGCTTTTTTTCCCTCCTCCCAACTTAACCTCAGCTAATTTTCTTTCTATTTTAGAAATCAAAAGCTTCATTGAGTCCTCGTTTTTATTAAATGTAATGTCTTGTTTTTCCATTCAACGTTGGTTTTCTGTCTAGTGAAAATAACTTCTTATTTTTCAAGAGATAAAAATACCCTAATTATGATGAATTTACAATGATTGAAAAGGATTTATTGGTTAGTGGTTTTATATAGAAAATCTCATCTTTTGTAATATCCTTGAAAAAAAAATGGAAGTTACACATTTACACTACTTCAATATCCTTCCAAAAGTCCTAAAAATTAACTTAATATCACCCAAAAAACTTTGAGTATCAATATACTGAATATTTAGTGCTAATTTTTTCGGCATAATCACCTCAACATACTCTTTTTCAGGGTTTTTGGCCTTGCCTAATAATTCATTTTCATTAATGAACTCAATAGAAGCCAAATCGGTTAACCCTGGGCGAACTGTAAGTACTTTCAATTGTTCTTCAGAATATAAATTCACATATTTTGGGACTTCTGGCCTAGGACCAACTATGCTCATTTCTCCTTTTATTACATTGATTAGTTGAGGAATTTCATCTAATTTAAATTTTCTTAAAAAAATTCCAACCCTAGTAATTCTTGAGTCATTAGAACCTACCGTAATTTGTCCAGCTTTATCAGAACCAGGCTTCATTGTTCTGAATTTTAATAAATTGAAATGATTTTTTTCTTTGCCTACTCGAATTTGAGAATAAAAAATATCTCCTTTACTTGTAACCAAAATCAACACACATATCATAATAAAAAAGGGAGAAAACAATCCCAATCCAATGATCGAAGAAATGATATCAAAGAGTCTTTTTGCCAACATGAATATTTATAAAATTAAAGGTAACATTTATTCTGAATTTATGAATGCTCTAGCCAATTCTCGAGCATTTGAATTCCATTATTAGTTAAGACAGATTCGGGATGAAATTGAATTCCCACACAATTGTATTGTTTGTGAGAGAAAGCCATATTCACAAAATCTTCTGACGTGTAACCAATTTCTCTGAGGGTATTGGGCCAGTCTTGGATAGCCCAAGAATGGTAGCGACCTACTTGCTGGTTGTGTTCCATGCCACTGAATAAATAATGACTGGTATCTACTTCTATCTTGGAAGATACTCCGTGATGTACCTCAGCCAGATTGATAAGTTCGGCTCCAAAAAACTCTGCCAAGGCTTGGTGACCTAGGCATACGCCAAGAATGGGTTTGGTGGCAAAATAGGTTTCGATTACTTGAGGCATTAGTCCTGCATCTTTGGGCAAACCAGGACCGGGTGACAACACTATTTTGTCGTAGTACTGGAGTTCTGATAGCTCAAATTGGTCGTTTCTTTTTACGGTAACTTCGGCTCCCAACGATTCGATATAATGCACCAAATTGTAGGTAAACGAATCGTAATTATCGACCATAAAAACGGATATGTTGTTCTGAAAAGACATCAAGGGACAAAAGTACATATTTACTTCAATCCCTTAATGATTTTGACTCATTGATTTTATTTAGCCTGCCTTAAAACTTACTTCTGATCCTAAAGGAATTGAATGAGTGGCTCCTTGTGGTTTATAGGTAATAAGTGTAAAAATAATTCTGTACCCTCTTATCAAGTTTCTTATGGCCAATTTCATTTTATTTGTTAGTGCTCGACTTTGTTATTCATCCACTTCCACTTCCTTCACGGAAGGTTAGGATAGGAACTTCTGGGCCACCAGCGCATATACCAAAGGCAGTTTATCTCCGAGGTGTTTAAAACGGTATTTTCCTTTTTCTGCTTCTTGCAAATTCTGAAAACAATTGTATGGCGAATAATCGTATTCACGGAACTCTATGGTTTTTAATCCTTTGTTTTTCAGCGAATTGAAAATCTCACTTAAGCCATGATTCCAAGTAACACAAGTTTCTTTGATGTTGGCAGTTTTATCAGTATAGGTTCCCTCCTCTTCCTCGATAATTGGATCAGAATTGAAATAGCGGTAAGCCACTTTTTCTACCTCATCGTCAAACATCCACATGGCGGGGTGAAACTCTGCGAAAACGAACGTTCCTTTTGGTTTGAGAAAATGAGAAATCACCCCTGCCCATTTATCCGAATCGGGCAACCAGCCTACGGTGCCATAGCTCGAAAAAACTAGGTCGTATTGTTCGTTATGTACATCGGGTAAACCATACACATCCGAACAAATAAAACGGGTATCAGTTCCCATCTCTTTGGCCAAATTTTTGGCTTTTTCAATGGCTAACTCCGAAAAATCTACTCCGGTTACTTCCGCTCCCAGTTTGCTCAGCGAAATACTGTCTTGCCCAAAGTGGCATTGCAAATGAAGGATTTTTTTTCCTTTTATTTCTTTCAGAAACTCTAATTCAATTTCATTCAATGAATTTCCTGTGCTCTTGAAATTTTCGTTGTCATAAAACTCCGAATCGTAATGTACTTCGGTACGTTTGTTCCAAGATTGTTTGTTAATTTTTAGGTAGTCCATGATTTTAGTGAGGAGTTATAGTTATTAGTTTTTTCTCGTGTTAATTAGTTTCTTCCCCGAATTCTCGGGGCAAAAGTTACAGATTTTACAATTCTTCTAAAAACCAAACCTTAAGTTTGACCAAAGAAAGAGAATCGTCGGTTGGTTGAGTTAAGAGTGATTGTATTCGTCAAAAACCACACTCCATTATCCTCTTCCCGAATGATTGGAAGGGAAATTCTTTTTGGTTTCACTTTTGAATCAATTTCTTGCTCTGTTATGTTTAGATTCTCGTATCATAGATTCCTGCATTAGCAGGAATGTCAACAAATTGAATTTTTGAAGTATTTCAACTTATTTTTAAAATATATCTCTAAAATCTCTCATAACTCCTAACTCACTAATTCACTCTCCAAAAATAGGGCGAAAAAAGCACTGCTACGGTAAACAATTCTAATCGACCAAAAAGCATCAAGAACGAAAGCACCCATTTACCAGCATCGGGCAAGTGAGCAAAACTTTGCGAGGGATCTACAGTCGAAATTCCTGGACCTACATTTCCTATAGAAGTAGCTACAGAACTAATTGCTGTAAGTAAATCTACTCCTGGCATAGCAGCCATAATAATACTTCCGATGACAAACATAAAGAGGTACAAAAACAAAAAAGCAAGGAGGTTGTAAATTACTTTGTTGTTGATCGATTTACCATTCAAATGTACAGGCACAATTGCATTCGGATGGATTCTTCGTTTGAATTCGAGAAACCCATTTTTTATCAAAATCACAATTCGAACTATCTTCATTCCTCCACTTGTACTTCCGGCAGAAGCACCAGAAAACAACAGAAGAAAGAAAATAAATGTGGCAAAAACACCCCATTCGGTGAAAATTCCACTGGCAAATCCCGTGGTAGTTATGATACTTACCACCTGAAAAGCAACGTACCGAAAAGATTCCCACAGGGTAAATCCATTGTTCATGTTCTCTACATCCAACAATACGGCTGGTGTAAGCAATGCGATAAAACCAATGACAGCCATAAGGTACCACTTGAATTCATCATTTTGCCAAATACGTTTTACTTTTCCCTTAAATCCAAAGTAAATAAGCGTAAAATTGGTTCCTGCCAAAAACATAAACAAGACGATAACTGTCTCGATAAGAGGAGAATTGAAATGGGCAATACTTGTCTGCTTGGTAGAAAACCCACCTGTGGAAGTCGTAGTGAGGGAGTGATTGATTGCATCAAAAAATCCCATTCCACAAAACATTAAAACAACTGTTTCTGCCAGAGTCAAAAAGAGATAGATTACCCATAATCTTTTGGCAGTTTCTTTGATTCTTGGGTGAATTTTGTCTTTTGTGGGTCCCGGAGCCTCATTTACAAAAAGTTCCATTCCCCCAATTCCTAAAAGAGGTAAAATAGCAATGGTCAGTACAATAATTCCCATTCCCCCAATCCATTGGGTCATACTTCTCCAAAACAGGATACTTTCGGGCATTTCTTCTATGTTATCCAAAATGGAGGCACCCGTTGTGGAAAACCCTGACATAGTTTCGAAAAATGCATTGGAATAATTGGGAATCGACTCTGACAATACGTAGGGCAATGTGCCAAAAAGAGTCATGGCAACCCAACTAAACGAGACAATTATAAACCCCTCTCTTCTTTTTATCTCAGCTTCTTTAAAAGACCTTAGAAAATACCGAGAGGAAAAACCAATGGCAAAAGTTAATCCACTTGCCATCAGAAAAGAAAGTTGGGCACCGTCCTCGTAAAAATAGGAAAATCCCAAGGGAAGAGCCATCAGAAACCCATTGATGAGCAATAAGGAACCAATGACGTATCCTATTACTCCAAAATTTATCAGTTTTTTTGTTCCCCGCATGTGTTATTGGAAATATCGTTCAATTTGGTGAATCGATTGAGTCAGGCAAAACACAACCGCCTTGTCACCTTCTTTGAGCTGAAAATCTCCAAACGGAATCAAACTTTCATCTCCTCGTATCACTCCAGAAATATTGGCTGTTTTCGGAAACTTCAGGTTTTTAATTCTCTTTTGCGTGACTTTGGAGTTTGGTTTTACTGTAAATTCAATGATCTCCGCATCTACCCCATGAAGATTTGCAATGGCATCTACATGACCTTTTCTTATGTGTTTAAAAATATTGCTTGCCGCAATTACTTTTTTGTTGATTAGCGTATCTACTCCAATATTTTGAGACAAATGGATATAATCGATATTCTCTACTCGAGCAATTGTTTTTCTTACCCCATGATTCTTGGCCACAAGCGAAGAAATAATGTTAGTTTCGGAATTTTGTGTGACCGAAATTAACGCATCCATGTCTCCAAGGCCTTCTACTTTCATGGTTTCTACATCTCTCCCATCAATATTCAACACCAATGTATTGTTTAGATTATTTGCCAGCATGTCGCATTTCTTTTCATCTCCTTCTATCACAATTACTTTGTAATTGTCTTGAAAAATACGAGCCGCTAGTTCTCCTAATCTATTTCCACCCAAAATCATGATGTTTCTGATTTCAAAACACTTTTGGTCGCAAAATTCGGTAATTCTATCTATGGATTCGGGAGTTGAAATAAAGTAAACAATATCATGCTCGAGGATTATAGTATCCTTATTCACAATAATTGTACTTTCATTTCGATGAATTGCAATAGGTTTGAATGACAAATTGGGGTTCAAGTATGAACTCTCACCCACTGTTTGATCTTTTAATTTTGACTTATCCCCGATGGCAATTCCAAACACAGTGAGCTTTCCTCCTTCAAATTCGATATTGTCGGTAAAAGCCGATTTCTTCACCAATCGTTCAATTTCTTCGGCTGCCAAAATATCTGGAGAGATTAAAGTATCGATACCCAAATCTCTGAACATTTCTTGACGGTCTTCAAGCAGATTTTCCAGAGTACTTACCCGCGCAATGGTCTTCTTGGCTCCGTATTTTTTTGCCATTATCGAAACGAGTAGATTTGTTTCCTCGGAAGACGTTACGGCTATCAACAAATCGCATTGATTTACTTTGGCTTCACTCAACACATCAAATGATTTGGCGTCTCCCAAAATGGGAAAAATATCTATGTGAGATTGCACATAATCCAACCTAGATTCGTCCTCGTCTATCACGTAAATATCTTGCAATTCGCTCGAAAGCATCTTTGCCAGATGGTATCCTACATCCCCCGCTCCAGTAATAATTATCTTCATAAAATGGTTAAAATTCTGAAATGAACAAGCAAAGTTAGCTTTTTTAATGCGAAAATTAAATTATCTTACTAGCTAAACTAAAATATGGAATAAACCGTGTATCTTTGAAACTCGATTCATTTACTCAAAAAACCTACTAAACAAAAATGCCCACTCCCTCTTTCGAAAGTAGAAAAATTGTCATTCTTACGATTGTTCTCTCTATCGGAATTATATTTTCTTTGCGGCTACTTTTTGTTCAGGTGCTTAGTCCAAAATGGAACGAAGAATCAAAAAAAATATCGGAAACAAAACGAATTGTAGAACCCGAAAGAGGGTTGATATTTGATCGAAACGGCAAATTATTAGCAGCAAACAAAACGATTTTTGAGTTGCACATTACTCCATCCAAAATCCAAGAATTCGACACAACTGAACTCTGCAATTTGGTTTTTCTTACCAAAGATTCACTAAAAAAAAAGCTGAAGGAATTAAGAAAATACAGAAGGCTCCAGCAAGTATTAGTCAAAACAATTCCGGAGCAAAATGTGGCTAAATTCACCTCGTTGATGTACAAGTATCCTGGGTTTGCCATGGTCGAAAAATCTATCCGAACCTATCCTGGTCATGCGGCTGCTCACCTATTGGGATATGTGCGTGAGGTAGATGGTGAGATTGTAAAAAAGAAACCCTATTACCGCGGAGGTGACAGAATTGGAATTTCTGGATTAGAAAAATATTTTGAAGACGAGCTAAGAGGAAGACGAGGCAAAAATCAATTCTTGAGAGATGCCTATGGAAATTTAAAGCAATTGACCGACTCGGATACAGCAAAATCTGGAAACAACCTCGTGAGTTCGATTGACCTTGCCTTGCAACACTACGGAGAACGATTGATGCAGAACAAGATTGGATGTATTGTAGCGATTGAACCTTCTACGGGTGAAATTCTAAGTATGATTTCGGCACCTTCTTTTGACCCCAATTTGCTAAGCGGTGACACAATGAGTCGTAATTGGAATCGATTGTACAGGAATGATTCATTAAAACCTCTCTTCAACAGGGCGCTTCTTTCGAGATACTCACCTGGTTCTATTTTCAAAATGGTACAAGGATTGTCTTCATGGGAACTCGGAATTATTGACAAAAACACAAAAATATATTGTGACAAAAATATAGTCGGGTGCCATAATCACAGCCCAGTTAGCGGTCTTACGGATGCTATAAAAGTCTCGTGCAACCCATATTTTTACGAAACTTTCAAAAGGATGAGCACCATGAATGAGGGGAAAGACATTCACGAAAAATCTCGTAAAGGACTTGCTACCTGGAATGAGTATGTAACGTCTTTTGGTTTGGGGATGAATCTCCACATCGATTTTCCTGGTTATTCAATTGGGAATATTCCATTGCCCGCTACCTATGACAAAATCTATAACAATAAAATGAGGTGGAATTTCAGGACCTGTAATTCGCTTGCAATCGGACAAGGAGAAATGCTCGTCACTCCCTATCAGATAGCCAATTTAGCATGTATAATTGCAAACAGAGGCTATTTTTACTATCCTCATTTTATCAAAAGCATCAAAGGTAACTCAATTGATTCGATTTATAGTTTTAAGCAATACACCAAGGTAAGTTCAGACAAATTTGAACTGATCGTAGATGCGATGCAGCAAGTGGTTGAGGGTGCTGGTGGAACGGCAGGCAGAGCCCGAATTGAAGGAATTGAATTGTGCGGAAAAACGGGTACAGTGGAAAACTCGAGAGGAAAAGATCATTCAGTATTTATTGCTTTTGCACCTAAATACAACCCAAAAATTGCCATTGCTGTGTATATCGAAAATGCGGGGTTTGGAGGTACTTGGGCCGCACCAGTTGCGAGCCTAATGGTAGAAAAATACTTGACAGACACGATTAGCAATTACGCCAAAGAAAAAAGAATTCTTGATGCAAATTTAATTCCCTAGAATGACTCAGATTTTTAAAAATATCGACAAACAACTTCTTGGGCTGTATTTTCTCCTCGTTGTGTTGGGAGTATTTACCATTTACTCCACCACTTATGACGAGAATTTTCCCTCTATTTTTTCCTTGAGTAAATCTTACGGAAAACAAATTATGTGGATTGGAATTAGTTGTTGTGTTGGAGTTCTCCTTTTATTACTCGACCGAGAATTTATTCAAAAATCAGTTCCAATTTTCTATGGATTCACCACCCTGTTGTTGGTGTTAGTCTTGCTTATTGGAACAGAAAGAAATGGAGCAAAAGCTTGGTTTGGGGTAGGAAGTTTTGGAATTCAACCAGCCGAGTTTGCCAAAATTTCGGTGAGTTTGATGGTTGCTTTATTTATCGCAAAAACCAATACCGTACTGCTCAAATTGCAAACAAAAATTTGGCTCTCTATCATCATCTTCATTCCTATTCTTCTTATTTTAAAACAACCAGACTTGGGAACTGTCCTTGTATTTTTAGGGTTTATTCTCGTGCTTTACAGAGAAGGAATTATTGGAAACATACTCCTGTATGGACTCTTACTCGTGGTTGTCTCGGTTGTCTCGCTGCTCTTAAAAGACACCATTAATATATTCTTTGGGTTCCCAATTCATGCTCATTACACACTAATATTTACGCTTATTCTCATCGCAATTTTAGTGACATTGGGCGTAAATGTAACCACCTACAAGCGTTACCGAAAAAGCAAGTACATTCGTGTCATTTTAGTAACATTAGCTGCTATTGTATTGGTACCCATTATGAAATATGGGTTCGAAAAAATCCCTAAAAATCATTACCAACGAGTAAGAGTAGAAATAATTCTTGGGCTGAAGGAAGATCCTCGAGGAGTAGGTTACAACTCTCATCAGGCATTGTCGGCTATTGGTTCGGGAAAATTCTTAGGGAAAGGATACAAAAACGCTACTTTGGCCAATGATACCTACAGCCAAGTTCCAGAACAAAGCACCGACTTTATATTTTGCACCGTAGCAGAAGAATGGGGATTTCTTGGTGGATTTATCTTGTTTTCGATATATATGGTCTTGATTCTTAAGATTTTTTCAATTGCCGAAAGACAAAGATCTACTTTCAATAGAGTCTTTGCCTATTCTATTGCCAGTATTTTTTTCATTCACTTTGCCATTAATATTGGGATGGTTTTGGGGCTTGTTCCAATCATAGGAATACCTCTTCCATTTTTTAGCTATGGCGGTTCCTCTCTGCTGTCGTTCAGCATTATGATTTTCCTCTTATTGAAATTTGATTCCGACAGATTAGAATCTTTTAGATAAGTTCAGTTTTTTTGGTAAATTAGTGGGAAGTTTCACCCAACCCCAAAAGAATGGTTTACGTTCTAAATAAAACAGTTATTATGAAAAAAATTACACTACTCATTACCCTAGTTATTTCTTCGGCTCTTGCCTTTTCACAATCGTTTGAAATTCCCAAAAATTATGAATTCAAAACAGAAGCAGATTACGACAAGTACGAATCAGATATTCTTGCTTGTGTTGATTGGTTAATGACTTCCCCAATTCACAAAGAAGTGAGAAAAAGAGACAAGGCTGTTACTTTTTTAGCCGCCTACTCGCGCGACAACGACAGAGTTAATCCTTATTTAAACAAAGAAGAATTTCCTTTTTTACTCAATGGCGAGCTGGGAGTAATTTACATTGCCTCCTGGACCAAGAGTTGTTTGACTCAAAACTATGTAAACAACAAAGAAGAATTTACATTAAGAGCTACCAACCAAGTAATTGAATACTACTTAGCCAATCAATTAAAAATAAAAAAGGGAAAAGGAATCCAACTCTTTGTGGATCAAAAAAACCAAGGAAATTTAGCCTCTTTTGTGAACAGTAAGTTATAGGAAAATTTCGAATAAACAATATCAAAAGAGTGGCACAATTTTGTGCCACTTTTTTTGTTAATTAAAATGGGGATAAAAAAGAGTGAGAGTTGCTCATATTCTTCCATTGTATTTTATTTTTGAAGTCTATTATGAAGTTACTATTTTATTTATCTGTTGCGGCAATTTCTAGTTTTTTGCTGAGTACTAATTTGGAATCTGTAGCTACTGAGACCAAAAAAAACGAAATAAAACCTCCCTTTCTGGAGAAAAATCATGCTTGGGCAGACTCCGTGTTCGATACACTGACGGAAGACCAGAGAATCGCACAACTATTTATGGTTGCGGCATACTCCAACAAAGGGAATGACCATGAAGCGTATATTTCAAACCTTGTAGCCAATTACCACATTGGTGGCTTAATTTTTATGCAAGGAACTCCCGAAAAAGAAATAGAACTAACAAATCTCTATCAATCAAAAGCAAAGACACCATTGATGATTGCCATTGATGGAGAATGGGGACTTCCGATGAGATTAAAAAACACGTTTAAATTCCCAAAACAAATGACCTTGGGGGCAATTCAGCACGATTCTCTGATCTATAACATGGGAAAAGAAATGGCAAATCACTGTAAACGAGTGGGGATTCATGTGAACTTTGCTCCAGTAATTGATGTAAACAACAACAGAAAAAATCCGGTAATAAACTATCGTTCCTTTGGCGAACAAAGAGAAAACGTAACAAAAAAAGGAATTGCCTACATGAAGGGAATGCAAGAAAATGGAGTTCTTGCTTGTGCAAAACATTTCCCGGGCCATGGCGATACCGACAAAGATTCTCACAAGGCCTTACCTGTAATTACTCACAACTACAAAAGGCTGGATTCGATAGAATTTTATCCTTTCAAACGATTGATTAAGGAAGGAATCGGAAGCATGATGGTTGCCCACCTTTTTATTCCTGCGCTAGATAGCACTCCAAATACCGCCACTACTCTATCCAAGGCTGTTGTAACAGATTTGCTCCAAACCAAAATGGGTTTTGAGGGGCTTATTTTTACTGACGCCTTGAATATGAAAGGAGTAAGTTCGTTTTATAAACCAGGAGAAGTAGATGTAAAAGCGCTCATCGCAGGAAACGATGTATTACTTTTTTCTGAAGATGTTCCCACAGCCATTAAAGAGGTTAAAAAAGCCATTGCAACTGGTGAAATATCCAAAGAAAGAGTGTGGAAAAGTGTAAAAAAAATATTGTACGCAAAACAATGGATGAATATCCAACAAGACACTATTTTACTGGATAAATTATCCAATGACTTGAACCCGATTTCTTCGAAACTTACCAATAACTTGTTATTCGAAAACGCTCTTACTCTGGTCAAAAATGAGGGAAATTTAATACCTCTAAAGCGGCTGGACACATCAAAAATTGCCTCGGTGGTAATTGGAGACAAACTCAATAATGATTTTCAAGTAGGATTAAACCGATACACCAAAGTAAGTCATTTTAGTATTTCAAAAAAAGCCTCACAGGAACAGCTAAATTCTCTACTTGCCAAGCTCAAAAAGTTTGACAAAGTACTTGTAAGTGTCCATGGCACTAAAATGAATGGAAGCTACGGAATTTATCAAAATGATTTGAAAATAATAAATGCCCTAGCTGAAAAACATCAAATAGTATTGAATTATCCAACCAATGCTTATGCACTTGCCAGGCTTGGCAGTGCAGAAAATATAGAAGCTATCATTGTATCTTACGAAGACAATGAATTCACGCAAGACTTGGTTGGGCAACTAATATTTGGTGGAATTGGTGCCAAAGGAAAATTACCAGTTACAGGTTCGGCTACATTTCCTGTTTCTACTGGAATTGAAACCCAACCAATTAGATTCAAGTATACATTACCCGAAGAACTTGGAATTCCCAGCAAAAAACTGGCTGGAATTGGTTGGATTGCCAGAGAGGCAATAAAAGACAGTGCTTTTCCAGGCTGTCAGATACTTGTGGCCAAAGAACAAAAAATTATTTACAAAGAAAACTTTGGGAATTTCACTTACAACAGTTCATCGGAGAAAGTAACGGATAATACTTTGTACGACCTTGCTTCTATTACAAAAGTAGCTGCCACGACAGCCCTCCTCATGAAAATGGTGGAAAGCAAACAAATTGACTTAGACAAAACATTGGGTGATTACCTGCCAGACTACGTGAAAGGGACCGATTACGAAAACATCGTCCTGAAAGAAATGTTAACACATCAGGCGAGATTCCAACCATGGATACCATTTTACACAGCCACTCTGGATGAAAAAGGCGAACTCAACAAACGATTCTACTCAACTAAGCGAACCGAATTTTATTCTTCTGAGGTGGCGAAAGATATTTTTATCTTCAAAAATTACAACAAAGCAATTTTGACCAGAATTGTTGGAACCGAATTACTTCCTAAAAAAAAATATAAATACAGTGATTTGGGATATTACTTTTTAAAGGAAATTATAGAACAAAAATTGAACAAAAGTTTAGATGTATTGGCAGATAGTCTCTACTACAAACCCTTGGGACTACAATACACCACATACAACCCTTTGAGAAAATTCAACAAAGTACAGATTGCACCAACCGAATCAGATTCAATCTTCCGTAAACAAGTAATTCAAGGATATGTGCATGATCAAGCCGCTGCAATGTTGGGTGGAGTTGGTGGTCATGCTGGATTATTCTCTAATGCCACAGAACTTGCTACAATCATGCAATTGTTTCTCAACGAGGGAAAATTTGGTGGGAACACCTATTTTGGAGATACAACTATAAAAGAATTCACCTCTGCTCCTTACCTGAATACGGCAACAAAAAATAGAAGAGGTATTGGATTTGACAAACCAACTTCAGACTTAAAAAACGGTCCTACTTGCAATGCCGTATCAATGAAAAGTTACGGTCATTCAGGATTTACAGGAACCCGGGCCTGGGTTGATCCAGAACACGACTTGGTGTACATCTTTTTATCCAATAGAGTTTACCCGGATGCTGACAATTGGAAATTAGTAAAAAATGACATCAGAACACGCATCGAAAAAGTAATTTATAATTCATTTTTACAAAAATAACTTTCAATGAAAATACAACAGATTATTCAGCAGTCGATTGATATAAAAAGTCAACTCAATGAAAATTCGGAATTGATTCAAGCTATAGATGAGATTACTAAATCCATTGTATCGTGCTACCAACAAGACGGAAAAGTTTTGTTTTGTGGCAACGGAGGAAGCGCAGCCGATGCCCAACACTTGGCTGCTGAATTATCTGGAAAATTTTACTTTGACAGAGAGCCTTTAAACTCCGAAGCACTTCATGTAAACACCTCCTACATAACGGCTGTAGGTAATGACTATACGTTTCAGGAAATCTATGCACGAATTGTAAAGGCAAAAGGAAGAAAAGGAGACGTGTTGATAGCTATTTCTACCTCAGGAAACTCTGAAAACGTCCTTAAAGCAATGGTACAAGCAAAAGAACAAGGAATGATAATCGTAGGGTTTTCAGGGAAAACAGGTGGGAAAATGAAAGCATTGTGCGATCACCTTATTTGTATTCCCTCTGAGGACACTCCACGAATTCAAGAATGTCATATTCTTGTTGGACACATTGTATGTCAGTTAGTTGAAGAACAATTATTTCCAAAAAATGATTGAGGAAGCAATTATATTGGCAGGAGGAAAAGGAACAAGGTTACACTCACTTGTTTCGGAAGAGCCAAAATCTATGGCTCCCATAAATGGAATTCCCTTTTTGTCTTATCAATTGGATTTTTTGGCCAAACACAAATTCAAGACAATTTACTTGGCGGTAGGACATCTCTCAGACAAAATTATTAATTTTTATGGCAATTCTTACCAAGGAATGCAACTAGTGTATAGTGCCGAACATGAACCATTGGGAACGGGAGGGGCAATTTCAAAAGCACTAAAACTTACCACAAAAAACAATATATTGGTTCTTAATGGAGATACTCTTTTTTACACCAATTTGAAGAGGCTTTTTCAATGTCATACTTTAACTGAATCAGTAGTTACAATGGCTCTAAGGACTATGTCAAACTGTAATAGATATGGACTAGTTCAAACGAATAAGGAACATCAAGTATATGCCTTTGAAGAAAAAAAACAACAAAATCAGGGGCAAATAAATGGAGGAGTTTATTTGATAAACAAAGAGAAGTTTTCTCAGCTAAATTTAGGTAACAACTATTCTTTTGAAAAGGATTTTTTAGAAACATTTTTTTCATCTCTAAAAATTAGCGGTATTTCGAGCAATGGCTACTTTCTGGATATTGGTATCCCATCCGATTATCATCAAGCACAAGTAGATTTCAAACGTTTTGACTCGTGGTCCATTGATAACACTTGGACTCTCTTTTTGGACCGAGACGGTGTAATCAACAAGCAAATAAAAAATGGATATGTCACTTCCGTGGAAGATTTTAAGTTTTTGGACGGTGTTTTGGAGTGTTTTTCACATTTAAGTAATTCATTTGGACGCATCATTGTAGTGACAAATCAACAATGTATTGGAAAGGGCATAATCACCTCAAAGGAACTGAATGCTATTCATACTTATATGAGACATAAAATTGAACTACACGGAGGAAGAATTGATCAAATTTACTTCGCTCCCGATCTCGATAGCAATGACAATTTGTTGAGAAAACCAAATACTGAAATGGCGGAATTAGCGTCCAAGGAATTTCCAGAGATTATATTTGAGAAATCAATTATGGTGGGTGATTCGTACACAGATATTGAATTTGGAAAAAAAATGAACATGAAAACTGTTCTGATTTCGACAGAAATTTCACCCTATTCTGACAAGTGTTTTGAGAGTTTAGAAAATTTTTCAAAAAGTCTTTCCTAAAACTTTGGTAAATTAATCTGGACTACTATCTTTGCACTTCTCAAAGAAACAAACGAAGTTTTGGAGAGAAAAAGTTCTTACAATGATTGGGTTACTTGATCAATGAAAGAACTTATACCAACCGATTTTTAATTAGTTTTATTCTAATTAACCTCGGGCGCGTAGCTCAGCTGGATAGAGCACCTCCCTTCTAAGGAGGCGGTCAAAGGTTCGAATCCTTTCGCGCTCACTTCTTACAAACCTCGCAAATAGCGGGGTTTTGTTGTTTAAAGGCAGTCTCTAACTGGGTTTTAGCTATTTTGCTTGAATAACTTGAGAGTAAATCAAATTTATAACATTTATCTATTCCATCCAAAATATACCATATTTTGACAGTGAACAAAAGAAGTTTAAGCACAAAGAAAATAAATATACGAAAGGTCAAATACTTGAATAATATCATAGAACAAGACCACCGAAGAATAAAAAAGGCGAATAAGAATAATGACAGGATTCAAGGAGTTTGAATCAGCACAGCGAACCCTCTCAGGAATAGAAGTAGTCAGCATAATTAAAAAGGATCAAATC
>Ga0181558_10000527_pt1 | contig 35620 bp, 25 predicted proteins | sample 011ome_22_FD_133754 | JGI IMG/M metagenome (GOLD analysis project Ga0181558, IMG submission 133754) | Coastal salt marsh microbial communities from the Groves Creek Marsh, Skidaway Island, Georgia - 011507BT metaG (megahit assembly) | ecosystem: Environmental > Aquatic > Marine > Intertidal... | reverse complement strand
TCTTCGGAAGTCGACTTCGAGCCTCGGAAGGGTCATACCACAAGCAACGCGCCGAGGAGGACATCAGACGCCTCGCTGAGCGAGCGCGTTTCGAGGTTGTTGACGTCTTAGAGGGTGAAGAAGCACAGAGCCAAGCGCGTTCGAGCGAAGAACAAACGTCGACTTCGGCGGCGCACTACGTGCGCACAGGGAGCGCGCATCGAGGTGGCGTAGACAAACTCGCGGCGGTGTACGCCGAAGAACTGCGACTGTTCGGCGCAAAAACCGACACGCCACGCGTGCTGCGAAGAGAAGTTAGTGATTTCAGCAGCAAGAAAGACGCGCGCGATGGTGCATTGGCTACATCATCATCGTCGATGTCAGCGGTGTCATCGTCTATATTTGCAGCGCAGACGATGCGATTGAATCGTCGGGACTGGCTGCGTGACATTGGCGCAGATTTGCAAAAGCACGCCGAAGCTCGACGCAGCTTGACGGGCGTCGAGCTGCACGCACTCGAGACATCGCAACGAGCGCAAAAGCACGCGCTCGTGGCTGGCTTGCGTGCACTAGGGTACGGTTCCGCACTCGCCGTCGTAGGTGTCGTATGCGGAAGTGCTGCGGCGAGTGCGTATCTTTCAATCGACTCGACAGAGGCGTTCGCGCGGCACTTCAGAGCACAGTTTTCTCCGTATGTCGATCGCGCGCGCGAAACGGGAGAGTCTTATAAGGCCTGGGTCCATACGACTGGTTCACATCCAACATCTGACGGAGTTTCCGCGCGCGTTGCAGGCATTGAGAACTCTGATTTCGTTCAACGGCTGCGCGCAAAGCTTAACAAGACCGAAATGCAGTCACGCAAGTGAGTGTGAGTTGAGTTGCACAGTTGAAGTAGAAGTGCGCGATAGGAATGTATGTAAACAAAGCTATTGATTGTATTGTACATAAAATAACTCGCACTACTAAGCGGTGGTGGTCGATTCTAGCAACTTTTCATGCCATAGAGAAAAGCAGTACACGTACTCGCCGCATAACGTCTTCGCCATTATTTGCGCGGGTTGGTGATTCAAATGACGCGCTAGCTCGACTGACCGGAAGCCCAAGTTGAGTCTGTAAGAATGTGGCACAAACACGTGCTGAAAACAATCAAATGTATACACATCGCCGGTATTGAAACTGAAATTACGCGCAATCTTCACATTTGAAAGCATCTTTTTTCGCTTCTTAACCGACACCCCGCGACTCTTTGCGAACGCGCCTCCAAGCCGTGCGCAGTTTTCCACGATTCCTTCGATACTGGTGACATCAGGCTCCGAACCTTGCGCATCCACAGATATCGCTTGCGCGGTGCCACCCAAAGAAGCGTAGACACACGGACGCGGGCCAAAAATTCGCACGTCAATTGTTCTTGACATTGCTCGAAAAGCGCGAAGAATCGGCTTTAAGATGAACGAACCAGGAATGTTCACGAGCGGGGCGAAAAACTCGTGTCCGGTAATCACAGCATCCACCCGGACTTCGCGTTTAAACTGACCTTGAATAACCACTTGAAACGTTCGCTTTCTCTTATGAAAGTAAGCCTTCAGTCGCTCGCCACATTCAGCGCTTCGCGCGTCTGCTGGAGGTTCCAAATCCCGAAACCTGCACAAACATACACCCGAAAATAATGGCGTCTCAAATTCGAAAGGCTCCTCAGAGTTGAATCGTGCTTGCCCGCGCACCGTGCACTTTGCGTAATCTTCGGGCACGAGAAGCAGTGGCTTTTGTAGCCAACATTCGGATGGCGGCGGCCGTGCAAACGATTTCTTTGCAGCGTCGACCGATTCAGACCGCAGTATCCGAGCCGGCGCACTCGCTCGAATCGATGGGGATGTATCGTAAGACTTCGTCGATCCATCACATACTCCATTCGCATCAGTTTCTTGCACCGACAACGGCGTTTGCCCAGCGCCGGCTGGCCGACTCTGCCGCGCGACGCTCGCGCGCTTCGTGTGACGAGTCGCTATCAGCCACGTGACGCAAATCACCGTGGCTAAGAAAACAGTGCAAATTGATAGGATAAAAGCGTCGACAGTAACCTCAAAGGTGTGCATTCGACCCACGAACGCGAAACCAAATCCAGTTCTAAATTTGTTTTGCGCAAACTCGAACTCGAACGACGCTTCACACGGTTACGAATACACGACGACGAATGCACGCACGGAAAGAAAAGCTAACACAATTCAGTGCGACGTCGTGTGCTGAATTCCCAGCGCGCGCGGACCGCGCGCGCGCGCGTGGAACTGACGAGTTGTGCTCGTGTTTTGACTCCTGTCCACGATGGACACACGGGCAACGACCGTCACAAACTGGCGCGCAAGCCGGCGGGCGTGCGAGCGTCGAACGCCATGTCTCGCGCGCACGAATTCGCATTAGCGCGCATGCTTGCGGCGTATGAAACACCTCGAGCGGCGACGGCGACGAGAGTGACGCACGACGCACGCAAGGTGACGCAGCACGTTCACGCGATGCGCGCGATGTTGGATAGTTTAGGGGCGTCGTGCGATGATGCTGCGCGCGCGTTGTATGCTGAGCGCATCGCGCGCGTTGAGAAAGTGGCCATGGCGTCGGCTGACACGACGGCAGTGACGACGAGCACGACGAGTGGAGGCGGTGGTGGCAACGAGAGCGACGACGCTGACGGAAGCGCATTGCTTCGCCAGAGGCGAGCGTTCGCGACGAATGCGGCGAGTGCCGCGAATAGAACTAGCACGGGTGTATCGACAGCGACGACGATGATAACACATAGGCCGGCGTCGAGCGGGCGCGTGGTGCAACGCTCGGCACGCGATGAAGAGGAGCTCGAAAAGCAGCGCCTGATTCAAGAAGGATTGACAGATGAAATGGCGTCGCTCGCGAGCGGGCTCAAGGCGAATGCACTAGCCATGGAGAAAGGATTGGAGCGATCGACAAAAGTGCTGGAAGATGTCGAGACGAAGTTAGAACGCAACGTACAAGGGGTGAAGTCAACCGTAAAACGTCAAACGGCGGCGTACGGCGTCAACCGGCGCGGTTCGTGCTGGACGTGGATTATTTTATTTGTCGTCGGCATACTATTCGCCTGGACGTACGTCGTGATCAAGATGTCGAGCGACAAAATAAAAAAGTCACGCATGTAGCCCGAGCCGCTCAAACGCGACGTCGTGAGCGCCTATGCTCGGCCAACGAGAACTACGGCGTCGATATCGATATTAATTCTACGTTTACTTTCTATAGCACGCAACATCTATTTCACGAGTTCTTTACGCGCGGTGAATAGCGTCGATACTAACCACGGGTGGGGCGAAACCTCTGACTTCCGTCCACGTATCGTCCAGCGACTCCCTGCTCCAAAGCGTTCGTTCGCACGTGTTCAAGTCGAGCACGTCCACCTCCGTCGGCGTCAACGACCCGACGCAAAAGTTTGTCGCCACGCCGCCTTGCGACGCTTCAAAATCGACGCCCTGTCGAACGAAAGCCTCATCGCGCGTCGACGTTGCAAGCATGTCGCTCGGATAGTAAAACTGCGCACGATCGCCCATGGATAATTCGCGCCAAATCTTCAAGCGCGTCGCCGACGTCTCATCCACATCGAATTTTAACGCCCCACGAAAGCGAAACTGCGTGCGCGTGCGCTCAAACCAATGCACGATTTCCACCTGGTCGCTCGCGCGACATTTACACTTGTTACTCTCGCTCGAGCACTTGATGGCGATCCCAACATCGCCGTCGTCGGTGTTCACAAAGCCTTCAAACACCACAGTCCTCGCGCGCGGCACCACGGCGCCGCGATGATGCTCGATCGTGGCGAGCGTGATGTACGCCGAATACGGATCGCGACGGAGGTTATCTTTAAACAGCGCCAAGAATGGAGGTCCCGTCGCGCTGGATGTCGCCATCGCCACCGCCACCGCCACCGCGATGCGTTGTGTGACGCCCGGCGTCGTCGGTCAGTCGGTGCCAGTGCCGATTGATGACGCGTGAAAAAGCAACGACGCTCGAGCACGAGGGCGTGACGATGTCATTCACCGCCGACGCACGACGCACGACGATGAGGATGGCGATGTCGACGACGACGACGACGACGACGACGACGATGTCGGGTGTGGGATGCGCCTCATCGCGCGCCACGCGCACGCGCACGCGACGGCACGCACGCGCGCACGCGTCATCGACAGTCAACGACCACGGTGATGGTGATGCTAATTTAAGCGTCACACCGGCGACTGAGACGTTGACTGTGGATGATTTGCGTCGACAATCGCGTGCGGTGGTGGGCGATATCAGCGCACAAAGCGCCAAGGCGCCGCGCGCGGTGGTGCGACGGACGGCGGTGATTGGTGTCGACGCAGCGCCACCCGCGGTGTTGACGAGGCGGGACATTGATTACGGCGGGCGACTGGGCGCGGCGGTCGCGGGACTCGGTTTGGCGTACGCTGGATTAAAGGTGAAGGAAATTTTAGACACACCATCGCGGACGTATATCCCTGGTGAAAACACCGTCGGTGCAGAGTACGACGCGTGGACGGAGGAGGAGATTTTAGAGTACTATTGGGGCGAGCACATTCACCTGGGCTATTACTCGGATGCGGATTTAGCCAAGGGCGCGGGCACGTTGCTTGGCCATAAAGTTAAGGATTTCATCGAAGCCAAGGAGGATTTTGTGGATGAAATGTACAAGTGGAGTGGTGTTGAGGCGAACAACGGCGGGGCAAAGCCACTGAACATTTTAGACGTCGGTTGCGGCATCGGCGGGGCGACCCGGCGGTTGGCGTCCAAGTGCGTCGGCGGCGACTCTCGCGTGACGGGCATTACGTTGTCGCAAAAGCAAGCCGATCGCGCCACCGCGCTCGCTAAAGCCCAAGGCATACCGAACGCAGAGTTTAGAGTCATGGACGCGCTCAATATGACGTTTCCAGACAACTCTTTTGACATGGTGTGGGCGTGCGAAAGCGGCGAGCACATGCCAGACAAGAAAAAGTACGTCGAAGAAATGGTGCGAGTTTTAAAACCTGGTGGCACGCTCGTGATTGCGACGTGGTGTCAACGCCATGCGCCTCCAGAGCTGACCGCTGAGGAGAAGGGTAAGCTGCAATTTTTGTACGATGAGTGGGCGCATCCATATTTCATTTCCATCAAAGACTACTGCGCTCTCGCCGAAGGCACTGGCGCGATGACTAAGATTGACATGGATGATTGGACTAAGCAAACAATCGTGAGCTGGAGGCACTCGATTTGGGCTGGTGTGTACGATCCGTTACCAGTGTTCACTCGCCCAAAAATCTATTACAAAACTTTGCGCGACATCATCTGCTTGGAGCGCATGCAGCGCGCGTTTGCCGTCGGTTTGATGCAATACGGCATGATCAAGGGTGTAAAAAAGGCGGAATAGTGGCGCGTTGTGGAGTGTTTATGCTTCGTTCAATCGTTCAAAGTGTTTATGCTTCGTTCAATGAATATCAAATATCGTAACATTTACATGGAGCTAGTACTAATCGTCGTCACTGCGATCCTTTTTCGATTTCTTCGCCTTTGACTCTTTCTTTTCGCCGCGGTCGCGCTTTTTCGACTTTTTCTCCGCGACGTCGTCGGCGGCGTCGCCGCCACCCATGACAAATGAACTCGCCTTCGTCTTCGCACGCTTGTCTTCTTCTTTCTTCGCCTTGCTTTTAGCTTTGAGCGACGCTGTGACGTCGTCTAATGCTTCATCCTTAGCTTTTGTGCTTGACTTTTTTGATTCCTTCGTCTCCTCTTTGGGCGCGATGAACGCCTCTTCTCGTCTCTTTTGATTCGCCGACGACGTGTTCTTTTGCTTTTGCAGCTTGTCATACGCCGCCTTGCGTTCTTTGGCGTCTTTGGATAAGAAATATTCCCCAGATTCGATTTGTAAGTCCACCTTGGACATCGTAGGCGCTGGAGGAAACACGGCGCGGTCCTTCTTGCCAATTTTCTTTGGCTTCTTCGTCTGCACGTTTTTCTTTTTGAACTTTGGCAAAAATCTGTCCCAGCTTTGTGACGCTAACTCTGGATCCTTTTCCAGCTCACGCTTAATCATGAGTTCTTTAATGTGATAGATTGGATGCGTGTTTTTCATGGCGTCTTCGATAATCTTTCGTGCCGTTTTCAATCCTTTGTATCCACCCATGACTGAGACGGTGTTCCCTTGAACGAGAATGTAGCAACCGGTGAGCATCTCAATCGCCTTTAAAGTCGAGCCATTCGGACCGATTAATCGCTGACGACGTTTGACGAATCGCTCTTTGTTTCTAACCATGCCACCAATCTTAATCACGTCGCAATTCGTGTCATCCTCTAACACTTTCAGTGCTTGGGGCGCGGGAACGCTGCGGCTGAGCAGCTTAATCAAGTCTCGAGCCTTGATGATGATGTATGGATCGTACGTCTTCCTCGTCGTGAGCACGGTCATCGAACCCTCGACTAGATTCAACTCACACGCCACCCCGTGTTCTTTCAAAGCCTTCGTGATCGACGGCCACGTCTCTCTCAAGTACTTTTCTTTGTACTTCGGGAAGAGCACCGCGAACGAGCTCTCCTCGACCACACCACCGGGGTTGTCCTCCTTGGTGAACGGTTCGATGCGCCAACGATCGGTGCCATCGACGTCCCATGGTTTATCTCGTCTATATCGTCCCTGCTTTCCCGCCGATTGCGTCGTCGTCGTCGTCGTCGTCGTCGCAGGCGCGTCATCCCCAGCACCGCTCAGCCCCGGCGGCGGCGGCGGCACGGTCACGCGCGCATTCGACGCCGCCGCCACGACGTGCGCCATGGATATCGCCCTTCACGCGCTCGTTCCGTCGTTCTTCCCGCGCCTTTGCGTGACGTTTGCGTTATCAATCACCTTCGCGTGCGTCTCGCGCGTGGTTCTTTGACGTCACGCGACCCCGATTGGAGAGTTCGTGCGCATGAAAAACGTGCATGTCGGCACAGGGCGGCGCACGCGTGTACGAGGTTGATTGATGATGTGACGCCGTACGATTTGCGACGTGTCGCGACACAGTCGCTTGTTTGTTTATATTTACAACTTTATTTTACGATTTGCCCTGGCGCTAGGTGATGCGCTCGGCGCAAAGGACGACGCGCTATCGAAAACTTGTTGACCAGAAATCTGTGGATCCGTCGCGGGCGTTCATGAGCGTCGCGGCGTTTGGATCATCTAGGAATGAAGGTCCTTTAATTTTCGGCAGCACACGTTCGCCATCATCGTCATACTGGACTTCGTCATCTTCTCCAGCGTCTGAGAGCTCTTCGATCCAGACTTTAGGGTCGGCTTTCATCGCCGCTCGTTTCGCAGCCTTGGACGACTTCTTCGTCTGCGTCGTCGCGTGCGCCGCTGCATTGGACCAAGGTCGCGACTTTCGCTTAGCTTCGGCTCGGGCGCGTCGCTTTTCTTCGAATTTAGCGCGACGAGCGTCAGCACGACGTCTTTTCGCCATATCTTCGTCCTCCTCCGCGGGCTGTTCGTTGGTTTGTTTTGCCGCAGTCGCCGCCGCTTTGTATTCAGCGAGCACCCTCTCCTTGGCTTCGCGTTTACGTCGCTTGGCGGCGACGCGTTTCGCTTCCTCGTCGTCATCCAACGCATGTTTATCATCGTCATCATCCGACCGCGAATCTTTCAAAACATCAAGCCTCTCGTCGTCATCGTCATCGTCATCGTCGTCATCGTCGTCTGACGAAGAAGACGAGGACGAAGATGAAGACGAAGCCTGACGCGCTTCGCGCGCGTCTTCGTCCTGGTCTTTCACGAAAATTTCATGCGATCGTAACTGTTGTACACGAACATCGTCACCCACAAGTTCTGCAGCTGCTATTGCGGTATTTACACTCACCGCATCAGCGTTCAAATCGTTCCTCGCGCTCAACTCATCAAACAGCTCGAGCGCGCGCGCGCCGTCGCCCGACCGCGCGCACGCGCCCATGGCTACGTTGTACGATATCACGCTGAGTTCATGCCCTATTTTCCGCATCTCGTCGAATAACTTTAACGCACCCTCGGGCGTTCCTCGCTTCACGTGCGCCATCATCGCCGCATTATACGTCACCGTCGTGCGTTCAACGCCACACGCCTTTTGCGCGTCAAACACCTCCAATGCTCGAGTGTACTGCTTGGCCCGACACAACCGCGATATAAACGTCGTAAACGCCCTAGGATCCGCACGCAACGGTCGCACGTCATCACTCAGCGCTTGTGTGATGATCGTCATCACGTCAACCAGCGGTTTCGTTGACGTCGTCGTCGTCGTCCCATCGTCCTCATCGTCCTCACCACACAGCCGCCTCGTCACGTCGTACACGACGCTTCCGTGGCCTTGACCACCACGACCAGCGCGTTGTCCCGCACCGCGTCGCGCGCTTCCTCGTCCACCACGCCCGCGTCCGCGTCCGGGTGCGCGCTGTTGACGTTGCGCCACACCCATCGTCGTTCGCGCACGTGGTTGTGTCGTCGACGCGAGCCCCCGTCGCGGGGCGGCGATTCCTTTTTTTTCGCGTTTGATGACACCACGTTTGATGACATCATCAATCGGAAGAGCGCGTCGTGAATGATTCCTTCGCATGCGAAACCCAACGTAAAGTAGCGGATGAGTATGTATTATTAAACACATGATACATGATAATAAGCGCGCGTCGTCGATGCGAGATGCGATGTTTCTGTTGGTGCAAACTCGACGCGTCGGGAAGGTTTCTTTGGGACAAAAAAGCGCGTCGCGGCGACGCTTTACAACTTCAACGCCACCATCGGCGTACCAAAAATCGTAATGCCGTCGGTGATATCTAACAGTTCCAACGCAAATGTCAACGTTTGACCCGCGAGTGGATGATTCATATCCAGCGTCACGCTCTCGTTATCCATCGCCAAACACATCGCGGCTTGGCCTTGGGGCAGTTGCACCAACTGTCCGGGTTGCACTTGTTTGGCCATCTCCGCCGCCTCTTCGGGCTTTAACGGAAACCGCGAAATCTTACTCTCGTCGTGCTCACCAAACGCTTCACTCGGCGTGAGCTCCACCACGCGTTGATCCCCTTTCGTCATCTCCCCCAGCGCGCTCGCAATCTTCGGGAACAACGCGCCATCCCCGTGCGTCACCGTCACCGCGCCTCGATTGGCGTTGCGCGTGTCATCCACCACCGTACCGTCCGACAACGTCATGGTGTAATGCAACGACACGCGTTGACCTTCTTTAGGCGTGCGTGACGCCCGCACCACCACGGACGATCGTCGCGATGGACGACGGTCTACGCAACGCCCGCGCACGAGTAACGTCAATGTCGATCGGTTGGTGTCGACACGAATCGAGGGCGATGCCGATGCCCGCATCGATGCCATGGGCGTGGTGCGTCGACCTCGCGTGTGCGTCGCGCGCAGCATGCCCTCACCCATCACAGTCGTCGTATGCATACGCACGTGTGTCGTCGTCGTCGGCGGCGTCATGATCAACCAACAGTCGTCGCGTCACGCACTGTCGACACGCCATCATTCATTCAATCAATCAATCAATTCAATCAATTCGACACACACACACAAAAAAAAAAGCGCACCCCAAAAAAACACCAGCCAGCGATGATGGATGATCCTCTCACGCGTGGGCACACCGCGACGGGACGACGCGAGAGGGACGACCGAGCCGAGGGACGGACGGACGGACGATAGATGACGCCGATGATGACGACGCGTGCGGCGTGGAGACCCGCGGCGAGCGAGGCGCGAGCGACGACGACTCGTGCGTGCGGTGGATGCGTGACGACGTCGTCGACGATGGCGCCGGTGCCGCGTGCGTGGTGCATGCGCAGTACAAACACGCGTCGGGGGACGTCGGGCGCGAACGGGGTGACGATGGGTGCGAAGAGAGCGCGCCGTGGATGGATGCGCGGGGGCGGGGGCGCGCGGGTGGGTGCGGCGACGGCGGCGGCGGGGGACGACGGGGTCGGGACCGCGGCGGCTGGCGCGGAAGCGGCGGCGAAGCGCGAGCGCGTGGTTGCCGCGAAATGGACCGGGTCGGCGCCGGAATTACCGACGCGACCTAGTGGTGCGGTTGGTGGTCGGACCGGGTCGGCGACGGCGGAGGCTGGCGCGGCGCGGGCGAGCGAAGGGGCGGCGAATGCGAACGCATCTAATGAAATCGCCACGATGGGTGAAACCTGTCCACTCGGTTCTGGTATTTGGGACAAACTGCGCGAAGAGGCAAAGGCGGATTTAGAACGCGAGCCGGCGTTGGCGTCGTACTTGTACTCGACGATTTTGGCGCACAAGAAAGTTGAAGACGTGTTGGCGTTTGTCTTGGCGAATAAGCTCGCCTCCACTGTGTTACTCGATAGCCAGTTGCTGGAGTTGTTTTCAGCGCAATATCGAAAGCATAAGCACTTGACGCGCATGATGTTAGCAGACATGCAAGCGGTGTTTGAGCGCGATCCCGCGTGTGATCGTTATCTTGCCATTGTTTTGTTCTTTAAAGGATTCCAAGCGATTCAAGCGCAACGCGTCGCCCACTCGCTGTGGTTGGATGACCGCAAGCCGCTCGCGTTTTTGCTGCAGAACAGAATTTCCGAAGTTTTCCATGTAGATATCCACCCCGGTGCGGTGCTTGGACAAGGTATGATGATGGATCACGCCACAGGAGTCGTCATTGGTGAAACAGCCATCGTTGGAGAAAACGTATCCATTCTCCACGGCGTCACGCTCGGAGGCACTGGTACGTCAAAGGGTGATCGACATCCGAAAATAGGCGATGGTGTAGTCATCGGTGCCGGTGTGACGATTTTAGGAAACATAAAGGTGGGCAAGAACTCGAAAATTGGCGCGGGTTCGGTTGTTCTTGAGGAAATCGGAGAGGCGTGCACCGCCGTCGGAATTCCAGCTAAAGTGATTTCACGCTCACTTGGCGAAACGCAACCGTCGTTATCGATGGATCAAACTTCTTACATGAGTGATTACTTTATTTAATGCCAGCAGCAACGAACGGAATACTGTATAAAATTACACACGCTTCGCCTTACACACGCTTCGCATATGTCGCTCTGCGCCCTAGCGAAATTTACCGCTTCGCCGCTTCTACATCGCTCGCATCTGCCGTACCGTCGCTGTTAATGATTTGGTACGTGAAATTATGATTTGTGTACACGCATGTGTCCGCGGCGATCGTCATCGCCTTCTTCGCAACGTCGTACGCCGTCATACCGGGCACGTCAACCAACGCTCGGGCTGCGGCGAGCGCGTAGGAACCGCCACTTCCAATGCCTATCACGCCATCGTGTGGCTCAAGCACGTCCCCGCTTCCCGTAATTTGAAACGCTGAATCTTTATCCGCAACAATCATCGTAGCTTCGAGCTTGCGTAAAAACTTATCCGTCCGCCACGCCTTTGCGAGCTCAACCGCCGCGCGCATGAGCTGCCCTGGGTGCTCCTCCAATTTGTTCTCCAATCGCTCAAACAACGTAAACGCATCAGCGGTGGCGCCCGCAAACCCACCAATGACCCCGGGTTGGATCACGCGCACTTTCTTCACGTTCGGTTTGACTATTTCGCTCCCCATGGTGACCTGACCGTCCGCCATGAGCACCACTTGCCCATCCTTGCGCACGCACAGCACCGTCGTCGCCTTGACGCCGTGACCAGCGAACGTGGAGAATGTTTGTCGAGCGATTCGTGCGAGCCCAGACGCGCGCGTGGCCATGATTTCGTCCCGAGTCGCCGTGTGAGGTGTAGCGCCAGGTGGGCGAATCTCAAGTAACTGGCGCGTGTTTCATTCCATGTCATCGAATACGTCTAAGTCTACGGTTTTAGATGGGTGCGGTTCGCGAACGACGTGCTGAGGTTCGGGCTGGAGTTCCGACTCGGGTTCACGCTTGACTTCGATCCATACGGATTCATCCGCGGGCGAGGCACGCTCGCCAGGGGCCGCGGCTTCTGCGGCGACATCGGCGGCGACTTCGTCTGCGGTGACTTCGTCAGCGGCGTCTAATCGGAGGCGCGAGGGCGCTGGACCCGCATGAGCGCCGCGCTCACTACTCGCGAGTTGGAAGGTGGACGCGAGCGCGAGTGCCGCGCGCTCGTCAATCGAAAAGTCAAGTCTTTTGCGTTTTGGCGCTGGCGCGTTCGTCGCGCGCGCGGCGCACAAATCGCGCGTATCACGCAAGGTTGGATTCAAAGACTGCCAGGGCAATCTGTCGTGGTTCTCGTTAACATCGATGGTGCACGCGTTGACAAAGTCCCGCGCGGCATCCAAGCGCGCATCCGACGGAGGCACGCGTTGCGCTTTTGGCTTGGGAGGGAGCTGGTATTCGTTGTAGTCCTCCTTGAATGGAAGCGGAGTGTACAACAAAAAGTCACCCGTATCCGTTAAATGCGGCGTGAGCGCTCCTATGTGTACCACTGAGCTGTTCTCCGTCCATGCGCCTCGTACAAGCAGCGCGAGCTTAGCGTCATCAAGCGCGCGCGCAATGGCGCTCAATGCCTTAGCGTCGGCGTCGACGCGTTCTTGACTCAAACCCGTGGTTTTCGTACTCGGTTGCGCGCACATCACACTGGGTTCACCCGTACTAAGCCACAGCGGGACTTCATCCAACGCTACGCTTCCAATAATTTTAACACCCTTGTCAAACTTCATTGAAAGCCTCGACTCGGTTTCACTGTCGATGGGAATGTGTTGCTTGCCGTATCGAAAAGCCCGCACGTGTCGTTCGACTGGGACGAGTTCGCCGTCGAGATCATTCACATTTTTGTACGCAACATCAACGAGAGTCCTATGCGATTCATCCGCTCTGTCTGCAAGTTCTTCCGAGTACTTGTTCGCCTTTACAGGCTTCGCTTCGGTGTTTAATTTGTACATGCACACGTTTAGGCCGCACCATTGCCCAAAACTGAGCACCCCCCGAAAACCGGCGGTTAAGCGCACGCGCTTCAGTTGCAACTCATGTAGAAGATCCATCGCACTCGTGACGTCGCTTTCGTTCGACGCATCTTCGCCCGCTAAACGCCGCGTAATATCGCGCAATACCGCCAGCCTCGCGTGCTTGGCGTCATCCAATATCCCTACGCGCAGTCGGATGTTTTGCGCCGACATGCCCTCGAGCAACGTCGACACGAACGCGTCATCATCCGCGCTCGGTATCGTTCGCGCGCCCGCAACGTCGGTGATGAGAATAATATCTTTACGCGCATTTGCCAAGCGTTTTTTCACCGCCGCGGTGACGCCATCGGGGGAATACTTTCGAATCATCTCGTCACACGCCACCGCGACGGCTTCCGCCGCGTCCGCCGGCGGCGCCAACCCCGACGTAGTACCCTTCGACGTGCCAGCGCGCTCACCACGACTGCCATCGTCATCATCACCACCACCACCACCATCACGCGCCGGGGATGCGCGTACTATCCACTCGCGATACTCCTCCCCGCGCGACGCGTCTGGCGCCTCGCACCTCCCTCGCGCGCAAATCCCCGCGTACTCATCCCCATCCCCACCATCACGCCGCGCCGCCTCTGCCACCGCATTCTCCGTCTCGCTCGTGCCGTACACCACCAACCCCATCGCGTGCTCCCGCGCGCTCGCCGTCCGATGCATCACGTGTGCGCGTACCGCATCACGAACCATTCCTCCAACGACTTGGATACCATCGTCGTCATCGTGTTTCGTCGTCGTCGTCGTCGCACACCGCGCGCACGCCCCGATATCGATGACGAACATCACGCACGCATCCCGCGCCGTCATGTCCACCACTCCTACGAAATGCCTCCCCGGCGCGCGGCGCACCGCGGGCGTCGCGCACTGCCGTCGGTCGTGGTTTTGGTTTTGTCTGTTTGAAATGTCACACGCACACCTGTGTGTGTGCGCGCGCGCGCGCGATGTGTCGTCAGTGTGCGACGGACTGCGGCGATGGCGACTGGCACGGCGACGAGGACGAAGACGACTGCATCGATGGTGTGGTTTTTCTATGCGTTTACGCGCGCGACGCGGGGCGCGATCGCGGGATTGTACGCGTGCGCGTTCGGAGTGGTGATGAGGGAGACGAACAGACGCGGGTTGGGGTGGGCGAGTGACGACGGTGGTGGCGACGGCGACGCGGTGGTGAACGCCTTGGGTGGGTTCATGTGCGCGTATGCGTTGACGTTCTATGCGTTGTTGTGGAATCAGAGTTGCGTTGCGCTCGAAGCGTTGAGAGAGGCGCGGCGGGGGGCGAGCGACGCCGACGCGCCGACGTTATTCGACATCAAGTACGGCGCGCGGAAGACGCCAGCGTACGTGACGGCGGAACGAAGCGTTGGAAACTTTATCGAGCAATCTGTGGCGTTATTACCGGCATTGTTTTATCATGTATTCGCGACGGGAAGACGAGACGGCGTGCGCGTCGCGTACGCGTGGCTCGTCGTTCGATGGTTGTATCCATGGTCGTTCGCGCGTGGGTTTGGATGGTTCACCAATTTACAGACGCCGGTGTTTTTGTTTGTGACGTTTCCAAACTATGTCGCCATCGGCGCTCTGTATCGAGACATCGCGCGCCATGTTGGATTGCTTTATTTGTAAAAGACTTCCCCCATTAAAAACAATTTTGTTATCGTTTCGTCGTAACGCGTCGTCGTAACGCGCCGTTCATCATCACAATCATCTAAAACGAATGCTCACCAAAGGGATGTCCACATCTTCACCTTCTTCATCTTCGCACGCGACGACAATGTCGAAATGGCGACGCTTGGCGGGAATTTCGAGCTTGGCAATTGTTTGCACCAACTCGGACACGCGCTGGCCTTTTCGCTCGGCGTGTCGCGGGAAGATGTCGTTGTACACCAACGACTGACCAACAGACATTGAGTACACGGTTAAACCCTTTTCGGCGAAATGAGCTAAAACTTCGGCAACAGTGACGTCGCCTTCGATGATCCAGCGATCCCAGATGCTCCATTGGAGGTCTTTGAACTTGTCCGTCTTCGCCGCGATGGGTTCCGCCATGGCGAAGAGAGGCAACGCCAAATTGGCAAACGTGTTGCGATACGCCTCAATCTTGGCGTTATTGAACACCTTGTAAAGTTCCAAGCACACCAAGCCAGTCGCCATGGCGGTCGTCGTCGCGATCGCCGGAATGATGCGCCCAGCAATAAACTTCGCCTTGAGCTTGTCGACTTCGGGAATTTCATAGTTGCGTGCGCGCATGTTTGAAAGACCAGCGATGGCATCCATGTGGAAGTTTGTGTCGTCATCCTTTTCAAACTCAATCACGTTCAAACGGTATTCCGAACCCAATGCAGCACGTGCAGATTCTAGCTTTTCCAGTAACTCTTTAATCACCGCCTCGTCATCAATACCTTCAGGAAGATTGGACGTCGCGGCGTTTGCCTTTGGATCTGTCTCAATTTTGACACCCTTCTTGGGCTCGAACGGAACGATGTTCACTTTAGACACGAGAGCGACGAGTGCGGCGTCATCGTTCACGCCAGCCGCAGGGCGCGCGATGCCGCACGATTCAGCCTTCAAGTTTGCCATGGCGCGCACCAGAGTCATGTGCGACGCGTCTTCGGTGGAGAAGACGACGGGGCGAGGGAAGCGCTTTGGCGCGCTCCAGAATGGTGAACCCGTAGACGTCACCGCGTCTTCAGGGAACGTGAACGTGAGCTGCATAATCTTATCGTAAAAGTGCTCTTGAAACTGCGTGCGCGCCCACGCCACACATTCGTCATAGGTTGAGCAAGAGCTCTTGAGCAACACTTGCGCCACTTTTTCGACGTTTTCACGCATGGACGCGTCTGGGTTGGCGAGCGCGGCGGACGCGTACTCTTCAGGCTTTGACAAGTACGAATTGGCTTCAGCCGGGGCTTTTTCATAGCAACCTTCGAATTCGCTGCGCGCCCACGTCAAGCAGTGATCGATGTTATGCGGAAAAGAGTGCAAGGTGCACATCGGAGCCGACTTTTCTGGCGGATCGCGCGACGCGCCGTAGTGCTCCGTCATGTTTGGAATGACCATCTGAGTGTTGCACTTAGTGCCGAGCGTACCACTTTCAAGCAAAGGCTTTTGGAAGTACACGCATCGGCTGTCGACGTACAATCGTGCGTTGACGTTATCGAGCGCGTTAACGACAACATCCAAACCTTCCCAAAAGGCGTCGTCGAAAACATCCTCCGTGTCTGGGCTCACGCGATTTTCGAGAGCGTTCACTTGCAAATTCGGGTTGATCATTTTCGCCGCCGCAGACGCGCATACGCTCTTACCTTGCCCAATGTTCCAATCGCGGAATAAAAATTGTCGAGACAAGTTGGACTTTTCAATCGTGTCGTCATCCGTCACCGTGACAAGCCCCGACTCGCCGCACGCCAAGCCCATGCACGCGAAATTCTTCAAGAATTCGCACCCTAGCGCGCCCGCGCCAACCAAGAAGGTTTTCTGCGCCATGATCTTCTCTTGCATAGCTTTACCGAAGCACATCACTTGGCCGTCATAGCGATCGCCAGCGGGCGCGAGATCCGCCTCAGTCAACGTTTCCGGCAAGCTTTCGACCGAGTCAAAGTAAAACCATTGAAACAACGGGTGAAACTTCCCTGTGCACGCCTTGACGACTTCTTGGCCGACAATACCGCCAAACATGGCTGCCATGGGAGAAATATAGCCCCGAGCAACCTTGGCGAAGATTTTCAACAAGTCTTTGTCGACAGATTCAACCGAGTTGCGCGTCGCGTTCAACGCCTCTGCTTCGGCGACAAACTTGTCGGCGTCGGCGTCGGAACCCGGGATTGGCGGTGCGCCGTACTTTTCCACGAACGCGTCGAGTGCGCCAAACGCCAAGTGCAATTGCGGCGATCGTTCCATTTTGGCAAAGTCACTCAACAAAAAGTCACCCGGTTCGTCGATGGCTTGGCTCAAAGACTTGAAGGCGAGCGTCTTGGTTTCCTTGACTTGCGTGGCGATACCGCCGCCGACGTAGGGCGAAAAGTTCGTCGTATCCAAGTCCAACTCAAACGAATGCTTCTTCACGTTCTTGACAATCGCGGTGATACCGTTGAGTTCGGTCATACCGCGTACTTCCGAAAACGTCACGCGTTGACCATCTTGCAACTCGACGCGTTCGTCTTCGATGCACGTCACCAACGCCGGAGAGTCGCACGACACGCTCGCCATGATACACGATAACGCTTCCTCCCCATCCGTGTCGTACACCGTAAACGCATCACCAAAATCACAAAACACGCTCCCAAACACCCCGCGCGTGTCCGCCTTGATGAACGCGATAGGTTTCCCGCTCGAGCGACACGCCTCGTTCACGCGTCGCGCCTCGCGTTCAGACATCTCTGTACACACCACGACATCATGCCTCGAAATCACGCTCGCATCCACAACTCCAACGTGCGCGCACACATCCACCGCAGGGTTTAACTCTTGCAACTTCCCAACACACGCCTCGCTCCGAGTCTTCCCCGCCGCGACGTCAGCCTCGCTCGCGTAAAACTGCGCCGCGAGATCATCCGTCGCGCATCGTCCATCATCCGCAATCGTCACCCCACGAACACCCGCTAAAATCACATTCTTTGCAATCTCACATCCCAACCCTTTCGCGTGTACGATTAACACGCGTGAATTTTGTAATTTACGCATAGATTCTCGTCCATACACCGCGAGTTGTCTCGAGTGTAAATCTTCATCAATCATCATCATCATCGAGTCGTCGTCGCCGCCGTCCATCGTCGTCGTCGTTAACGTCGTCGTCGTTAACGTCGTCGTCGTCGCGATTCGTGTGTGTTTCGCGCGTTTCGCGTCGCTCTCGGGCATCAATTACACCACTCACGTCGTGAACGTCGTCGTGAACGTCGTCGCGTCACCCGTGCGCGACGCTGTGACGCACACGAACGAGGCTGGTGCGCTGGTTGGTACAATACGGGATATAGGACACCAGAAGGACCAGTGGTGATTGACACGACTACGAGGAGTACACTAATGACGACGACGACGACGACGCGTGTCGTAAGGCGCGCTTACACGCCTTGACGACATCGTGCGTGAGTTCTGGGCTCACGTCCACCCCGCACACTTCGCACGTGACGCGCCAGACCAAGGTCCAATCGGGGCTGAGCGCGGCGCCGCGCGCGCATCCGCGGGCGAGCGGGGCGAACCAACGCGAGGCGCAGGATTTGTGCGCGAGGGCGACGTCGCCTCGACAGGCACAGCCGAGGGTGATGAGGGTGTGTGCGTCGACGTCGTCGTCGTCGTCGATGGTGTGTGGGGATTTGCACGCGTGGTCGTGGGCGTCGAGGCAGATGCGGCAGACGGCGCCGGCGTCGGCGGTACGCGCCAGTCGGTCGTCGCGCGCGTCGTTCGCGTCGTTCGACAGATCATCCACCGCGCCGCGCGGGTCGTTTGATAGCACAGATGTGGGCGATGGCACGCGCATCGGTGTCGGATCCAACACAGTCGTCGTTCGCGTCGACGTGGTGGTCGAATCCAGCGTCGACGTCGCGTCCGCCGCTCGTCGCCCGCGCGCGCGCGCGCCTCGCGCGTCCTCCTCCTCTTTCATCTCGCCACCACGTCCCGCCGACGACGCGCCGCCGCGTGCGAAGCGCGCGCCACATTCACGCGCACCACGCAACGCACGGCGACGCACCGTCATCGCTCGACGCCGCGCACGCCCACCACGACGCCCGCAAAAGTCCCCAAGTCTCGACGTCTCCCACGCGATCGAATGCGCAATCGATCGCGATGCGAGTGCGCACCCTAAAGTCACCCTCGACCGCGACGACGCGCGACGAAAACACCGTCGGTTGGTTGAACACCCACTCACGACGTCTACGCGAATGTCACCCTGTGCGCACCCTATAGGCGTCGCGCTCTCGCGACATCATCATCATCATCATCATCAATCATCATCAATCATCATTCGCACATGGAATGCGAACGGTCGCGACCTTGTTTGTGTGCCATTGGGTGACCCATCCCATCACCATCACCATCACCATCACCATCACTCGACGACGCGTGAGAGGCGCGATGCGTCGCACATACGCGTTCGTATCGATTGCGATCGATATCCCGCTGGTGCGCGACGTCGTCGTCATCGCGCGACAGGCGTTGTCGTCCAACACCGCAACCTTGCGCGTGGACGTGAAGGATGACGACGACGTGAAGGATGACGACGTGAAGGCGTTCGTGCGCGATGTGTTGCGCATCGCACGCGTGTCGACGTTACGGGAGAGCGAATGCGCGCGCACGACGCATGCGAGGGTGTTGGAGATGCTTCGTGCGAGCGACGCGTGGACGGCGACGTGCGTGGAAGGGACGACGACGACGACGACGACGACGACGACGACGACGCCTTGGACGACGACGCGCGGTCACCCGGGGGCGACAGACGCGCACGAGACGGCGGCGCACGCGTCGGCGCATCGCGCGTTGCGAGACGCGCTCGAGGCGATTGATGATGATGACGGCGACGATGCGCGGGTGCGATCGGCGAAGGTGCGGGCGTTGGAGCGCGCGATGTTGGTGTTGGAGGCGACGACGGAGGCGGCGGTGGGTTCGGCGCGCGCGAGACGGGACGGCGAGCCGCGTACGTCGGCGTCGTCCGTCATTGTCGATGACGCCGACGCGGAAGGGATGTTTGCTTGGGTTCGCGCGCGCGGTGGGTCGTGCGCGTTGACCGCGAGCAGCGCGTCGTCTGCTGAGGGTGGGTTGCGCGGCGCGAGCGCGACGGAGGACGCGCGCGCGGGCGAGGCGTTAGCCGTCGTGCCTTGGGACGCGCTCGTCGGTGTCGAGCAAACCATCGTGGCGGGTTCGTCGCATTCGGCGTTGTGTGCGACGCTGAATCAGTTGCGCGGGTTAGGGGATCAAGTGGTCATGGTGATTTGGCTCGCGGCGACGATGGGAGACGCGGCGTCGCCCTGGGCTCGGGCGTTGGCGTCGTTGCCAAAGACGCCGTCGACATCTTTAGCGTGGAATTTGACCGAGATTGGCGGGTTTTTATCACCTGAGCGCGCGGTGTCGATAGGGATGTATCAGGAATCCGTGCGCACGCAATACGATGCGTTGTTTCCGGCGCTTTGTCATCAAGTGCCCGACGCGTTTCCGCTCGCGATTTTTGGCGACTACGCGCGTTTTCTTTTGGCATACGACATTTGGACGTCGTACGCGATGAAGGTGCAAGATCCCGAAACCGATGCGCTCGCTGAAGTGATTGTTCCGGGGGTGTATCTGTGTAATCACGCGCTCAACGCGCATTCGGTGCGGTACACGCGTCTTGAACAAGGCACAAAGGCATTTCGTTTGGAACTCGCGCGAAGCGTGTCGCGAGGAGAACCGGTGACGATTTCCTATGGACGATTATCAAATGATGATTTGATGAAGTTTTATGGATTTTCCCTGCACGCGAACCCATACGATTGTTTGTACTTGACACCGTGCGTGGTACCAGAGACAGCGTTAGAGATGTTGAAGAGTATTTCGGACATGTGCGATTACGATTTAACCAACCTGCCGGTTGGTTTTCAACGCGACGCGCCACTGGACCGTGCACTCGCGCAGCTTCGAATCGTGCACGCGCCGGAGAACGTCATGAATGAGCGACTACAAAATCCAGAATATCATCCGTTTGTTGTGACTGACGTAGACTGCGAAGTCAGCATGCTTCAAGAGGTGGCGAATGTTGTGCGCGGCAAGCTTGAGGATGCGCGAATGCGTTTGATGGCTCTCGCCAGCCACGCCGGCTCCAATCAAGCCGTGAGCGCCGTAGAGATCGCAACGAATGGTCAAGTTTACATTGCACAAGAGACGTTGAGTGAGCTAGAGTTGTTGATTGTAGACTATGGCAGCCGTAAACGACGATCAAGATGAACCGAAGCGCGTGCGATGAAACACAACGATGAAATGCGTGAAAAACAAACAATTTGTAACAATACTACAATTCTCTAGCCAAGGTAGAGGCAGCGGCGGAGGCGGAGGCGGCTTTCTTCTTAAAATCTTTAAACGTCTTACGTAACACGCTCGTGAAACGATCAACATCCGCGCGCGTGACGCCGAGCGCGGCGGCGGCGGTAAAGTACGACTCTGGGTACCGCGAGTGCGACGCGCCAAAGCCTTCAAACTCAATTCCACCGACAGTTTTCGTCTCCCCGGTCGCGACGACGCGCGTGCCTGACACGCAGCGCGAGAATAACATCGAACCAAACATCGTAGGCTGCACGCCGAGCGCTTTCGCACACGAAAGCGTCATCGCCATTGAAATTGGATTTCCAGGCGTACTGAGGACGCGTTCGCCCTCCTCTTCGGCGACTTTCGCCAATTCGCTCGCCATGTACGCGTACACGTCTTCACGTTCGTCTAATAACCTCACCCAGGTTTCTTCACCCATTGATAGCAACGTGATGAACAAATCAATCGATGCCGACGCGGACGCACGGCCTGGATAGGACGTGGACACGGCGCGCACTAAATCTTCTCTACGCTTGCCGCAACACACGATGGCGCCGCCGACGGGAACTAGAAAGTTCTTATCCGTCGACTGCACCACGGCATCTACTCTGCCAACCGTCCACGCTTTGCTAATCTTCTTACATATCACCCGGCTTTGCACGCCATACGCGTTATTAATCACGTGCCCTGTGTTTGTTTTCTCACACAATTTGGCCACGGCTTCGACGTCGTCGCTCGCGCGAGGCGCAAAACAGCTCGTTGATGTCACCACACACACCAGTCGCTCACCTAACCGTGCTATTTCCCGTTCAATTGCTTCGACATCTGTGATGAGCTCGTCGCCGCACAAGCGTGGTTCGACGACGACGATGTTCAATCCAGCGCACGTCGCCGCCTTGACGCACGTCTTTTGGTCCAGCCGGCACCATATCACTGAATCTCTCTCGCGTGCGTTCGCCCAAGACGCACGCATAGACATGAGCACCATCGTCAATGTCATCCCTGTCGCCATAGGAAGCACGCACACGTCGCGACCGATGTCAGCCATGCCAGAGATGCGCATGGCGTCGCGCGACATAATCGCCGCGGCGCGCGCCAAGAGCGAGCTCCCACACGCCTTGGGCTGTTCCGCCATGACATCTCCCGAACGCCCTATGCCATGCGCGAGGTGAAACACTCTCTGTGCAACTATGGGGGAATAGATCCGTCCTTCGCGTTCACCCACGCCAACGTTATCAATAAAATTGTTCGAATCCATGACGCTCAGCTCGTGCAAGAGCATGGTAATCGCGCTTTCGGGTAACCCTTTCGCGGGCATTTTACGATTACTGACGATACGAGTGAGAATTTTCGTGTGTGCATTGAGTGACTCCGCGCCCTGGGTCACGTAGCGTCCGCTCACGAGCGTCGATAGCGATGCTACGAGGTCATCATTCATCGTCAACAAACGTGATTCGCGCTCCTCACTCTGACGCGCGCGAGCTCTTCGGTTTTGCTTTTCGTGCGAGCACGAGCAATACGAGCGCGGTAAACGACGACGGGTAAACACGCGGAGAACATTTGACATTCGCGAGGCGACGCACAATCCATCGCGACGACGGAGCTCGATTCATTCCCTTCCATTCTTTGATTTTCATGAGACAAGTCTTCGTGAAAGCGCACCCGAATGCACGTCGTGCGCGCGCGATTGAAGTCACGCACGATGCGTGCGAGAGTGACGTTATTCGCCGTGCGTTGACGTGCGATGGAGACGTGTCTCAGTATGCGTTGATGCGCGCGGCGAAGGGTTCGTGGGCGACGACGAGCGGGCGGGCGGCGGCTACGAGGCTCGAGGACGGCGCGACGTACGCTGTGACCCGCGTCGGCGATCATGGGGTTGACGATCGACGTTATCGTGTTTGTTTGTTTGGTGGAGGTGGCGATGGTGGTGCAACCGGTGCCGAATCGCGGTCGGCGTATTTGGAGATGTACGCATGGAACGGCGGCACTACGTTTAGTCGAAAGAAGGAGTCGCTCGGAGGATTCGTGCGGTATTCAACGCAAAGCACCGTGCGTGATCGGGATGAAGCCGAAGAAGATTTGGCGCGGTGGTTTACGTGCGCACTTACAGAAGAACCGTTAGAAAGTGGGGAGAATGCCGTAGTTATCGACCGCACGGGGGCGTTGTATAACAAAGAGCCAGTGTTGAAGGCTTTGCGAGACAAGGCTGTAGACGGCGTCGCGCTTCCAAAACGTATCGAGCACATCACTGGTATGAAGGCATTGGTGACGTGTAAGTTCACAAAACGCAGAAGCGGCGCAGTGGCGAACGCATCGGGTGACGGCAAAAGTGCCAGCGCATCTGTGAACGCGCGCGACTTTCGATGCGGCAACGCGAAAGCCATCTTTGCATGTCCAATCACGGATTTGGACTTTAATGGCAAGACGAAATTCGTCGTAATGCGACCAAGCGGTGTTGTTGTTGCTGACAAAGCCTTACGTGAAGCTCGAGATGCTGTAGAAGAGATGAATGATGGCTTGAAACTCGCTGACGCGCCACCGCCGATTCCCGTCAACCCGCGCGGCGAAGAGTTCGAACTCTTAAAATCTATCCTCGAAGAAGAAGCCGCCAAGAAGGAATCCAAAAAGAAAAAGAAGGAGAAAAACTCCTCTAAAGGCGGTGATGCCGACGTCGTGGGCCATGCGGATGATGACGCCGCCACCAAACGTAAAGCCGCGTCCGCCGACAAGGAACCATCCAAAAAGTTCAAAGCCGTCGCCCCCGCGGGTGCGGACGCCGCGGTCTACGCCTCCCTATTCACCTCGTCTCGCCCAGAAGACGACCGAGACCAAGATTTCTTAAGCCGAAACGCCCGTAAGGCGTGGTAGTTTGCAGCATTGTCATGTAGATGTTTGTATGTGCGCGAGAAAATTTGCTTTTTCACTTTTTATGACGTCACGCCGCGATAATTTATCCACGCACGAGAACCGGCATGCCCTCACTTCAGCGCGCACGCCACGCGCCGAATAGTACACGCCGAATAGTACACGAGTAGTACACGCGTAGGAACCATGTCTTCGACTCGCACGCCGCAGTCCACGGTTGACATTGGCGCGACAAACATGAAGCGCGTGTCGAGCACGTCCTCGATTGGCCGGGATCGCCACGCGTTGGATGTCGTCGTTGACGATGTCACGTACATTGTCACCAAGGCGAAAACCAAGAATGAGAAGATTGCATTGTTGAAGAATGTATCGTGCGCGTTCGTGCACGGCAAGGTACATGCGCTCATGGGGGCTTCAGGGGCGGGGAAGACGACTTTGTTGGATGTGATGACGACTCGAGTGACGGCTGGAGAGGTGCTCGGGAACGGGGTGCGATTTGGTGGGATGCCCGCGACGAAGGCGTTGTTCAAGACATGTGCGGCATATGTGGAGCAGTTTGATACGTTGTTACCGATGTTGACGGTGCAAGAGACTTTGAATTATTGGGCGGAGCTTCGCGCGAGAACGGCGGAGGAAACGACAGAAATTCTCGCCCGCGTGCCTCAAATCATTAATGACTTGGATTTGACCACGTGTAAGGACGTCATCGTCGGTGATGCGCTCAATCGAGGGATTTCCGGTGGTCAAGCTAAGCGTACAAACGTGGCGTTGGCGTTGGTGACGGACCCGGATGTTTTGTTTTTGGACGAACCCACTAGCGGTTTGGATAGCGCAACGTCTTTGGGGATCGTGCAAATGTTGAAGAACTTGGCCGATTCCGGAGTGACTGTGATCGCCACCATTCACTCTCCGACGTCCGAAGCGTTCCGTTTGTTCGATTCGCTCGTGATGCTGAAGAGCGGGCAGGTTGCGTTCGCCGGGCCTTTGAACACCGCGGTGCCGTACTTGAAGAGTTTGGGTTTCGCTTACGACGACGCCTTCAACATGGCTGATTTCCTCATCGCCACTGTGGCTTCGGAAGACATCGATTTTGTCAAGACGTTTAAGAACGATGCAGCGGGTCAAAGAAACGTAGAAAATATCAAAAGTGTCATGTCGACGAAAGCGCTGCCGCCGCCACCGCAACCAAAGGTGACACGAGGTGCCTTGTCTAAAATTAAGACGCTCTTGAAGTATCGCACGCGATACAACTACTCCAACCCGGATTTTGTCGCCGCGCGTTCGGCGGGTAATTTCCTCTTTGGCTTTGTCATGATGTCTTTGTTTTGGAAGATTGGTAAGCCTACGGCTGAAGCGCAAAATCAGTCCACACAATTGAACGTCGCGTCGCTTTTGTCCATGTTAAACATTCTTCCTTCGTTCCAAGCGTCCGGGTACATGCCGAGCGTTGTCTTAGAGCGCGCGATGTTTTACCGCGAGCTCGACGATGGTGTATATCCGCTCGTGTCGTATATTGCATACAAAATCATCGAAGAAGGCATCTTGGCTATTCCTGTGTCGTTAATCGCGCAGATGATGCTCTTCTTAGGTTGCGGCATCCAAGGATCGTTCTTTTACTTTTGGATTATCAACTACGGCGTGATGTCGTGCGGCATTGCCTTGGCGTACGTTTGCGCCGCGGCGGCGTCTACTATGGATGAAGCCAATACACTCCTTCCAGTGTATAATGTCGTCCAATTGCTCTTTTCGGGCATTATTATTCGCGTAGAATCCATGCCAAAGGGATGGGCGTGGTATCGTCACACGTTGTTCGTGCGTTACGGCTGGATGGCACAAATGCGAAATCATTTCAAGGATGCGCCAGCGGTGTTCTTCAATGACGCTGGCGAAGCTGTTGATGTTGGTGACTTTTACGGCGTTTCCAACACGCTCACAGAGAACATCTTGGCTGTCTTTGGTCTGTGGTTGTTTTGGATCGGAGTCGCCTACATTACTATGAAGTATGTGCGACATCAAAAGCGCTAGGCGTGTTTATATTCGACGTTTGCTTCTCTTAGATGATTTAGTGCTATTTTTTCATTGATTCTACTATCGATATAATCATGGCGTCTACTCGTCGTCGTCATCGTCGCCACCCTTGCCTTTGTTGAGGAATGGAATGCGTGACATGAATCCGCCACCCTTCTTCTTGCCGTCGTCGCCAGCGTCTTCGGTGACTTTTTTACGACGCATAGAGAACAATCCAGTCTTGCGTTCAGCAGCCTTATCCAAAAGAAGCTTCAAGTATGCTGCGTCGTGTTTAGCGTGTTGACGGCACGCGATGCGCACGTCATCTGTCGAACGCAACGTGATGTGATGCTTGTCGGAATCTTCGTACTTGATGGAGTACGACTCAATGAACACTTTCCCGACGGCGATGACGAGTTCTTCAAACGAAACATCAGGATCGAGTTCCATGAAACGAATATCTTCGTCCAGGAAGAGTTTGACTTGAATCTTTTCCGTCTCGTCGACTTCAGGCGGCTCGAACGTTTTCAAGCGATCGATTTCATCCATCATTTCTTGAATATCTTCATTCAAACGCTGAATTTCTTCTTCGGCGCGCACGCGCAATTCTTCCTTGGCACTCACCGCCTGCTGTAAGCTTTGGCGGAGCTTTTGTTCGGCTTCGAGCTGCTTAATCAAGTGTTCGCGTTGTTTTCGCTCGTTGTCGAAATCACTAAGAATGTGTAATCGAGATTTGCGTTCGGCGTCGAGTTGCTTTTGCAACGCCGTTTTCTCGCGCGTCTCGCTACTCAACAAATCACGAGCATTCTTCGACTCCTTCTCCGCGACGCGAATCTTTTCATGCGCAGTGAACTGAATTTGACGCTCATTGTCTAATAACGCGCGCGTTTCCGCGTGCGCCCGACGCTCTTCGGCGAGCTCTGAACGCGTCTCTTCGATTTGCTGCAGACGCTGTTCGAGCTGCGTTAACAAATCTTGCCGCGAGTGCGTAAATTGCGTCTGTAAATTGGTCTGCAAACCGCGCGTTTGCTCAAGTTGTCGCAACAATGAACGACGCTCTTCTTCGCCCTGCACAATTCTAGATTCTTGTTCCGACCGACTCGCTTCGGACTGACGAAGTAACCGCTGAAGTTCTTCAACATCACCGCGCGTGCGCAGAAATTGCTCGTGCACGCCTTCGCGATTATCCGCTTCACCTTCGAGCATATCGCGCAACGCCATGCGTTGAGACTCGCTGTCATTCAGCTGATTTTGCAAGTCTTCGCGCTCGCGCTCTTCGGCGTCAAGTAACTCTTGCAAGCTCGCGGCTCGGCGCTCCTCCACATCCAACTCGTGTTCGGCATCCACGCGTGCGCGACGTTCACGCTCCAAGTCACGCTCATAGTCAAGCTCGACGCCCATTTTGGTGTATTTCACATCGCGAGTGGGTAAAATGGCCCACTCTCGCACGCAATCTTCGATCCAAGCATGATTGACGATGGCTACTTGGCCACTCGTGAGCGCGCGCGCATAAGTCTCTGAACCGGCGCGATAACACACCAAGTGCGTCGTGCGATCATCCACGCTCGTTGCAAACGTCCCACCGCTAGCTTCAATCAACTCAATGATATCCGCTTTTTCTTGCGCCGCATACCCATCCACAGCGATGAACAACGCGTCGAATCCACGCACGCCGTTGGCGCTCGTCAACGGCGCGTACAACGCCTTGTCCCCGGCGTCCACCACTCGTCGCTGCGCCACGCAATCCTCAATCCACGCATACGACACCACAATCTTACCATCTTCAACCGCACTCAAATAATCATCCCCACGCTTAAACGGCGTCACCACATGCGTGCACGTCGCGTCGTACGCATCCGTCACCCGCGCGCCCAACGCCCGGAGCTCGCGCGCAATCTCTTCCGCATCCTCCCTCGCGTATTCGCACACTGCGATCCGTGCGCGCGCGAAATATGACATAAACGCATCGTCGTCGTCGTTCACGTTGCGCGGTCCGCGCCGAATCCCCCGCGCACCGCGCACAGAAGCACCGAATGCATCGGCGGTAGAATTCCCACTCAAACGTTGCGCCGTGCCTGCGGTGAACTCAACGTCATCCCCGTCGGAAACCGCTCCTCTCGCATCGCCACTATCGCGCTCGCGCCAAGAACCATCATCATCGCGCTCGCTGTCGCTCTCCGTGAACGACGGCGGCGGCGGAAACGCGTAGTCGCTCGACATCGGTCGTCGCGTCGCGCTGTGCCGATGCGCCCGCGGCTCGTTTCCGTACCCCTTGCGTGTACACAGCACTCATTATGTGTACAATACGTGTCGTATGTCCGAGAATTGAATTTATTGTTAACGCCGCCAATGTATCACTGTTTGGCGTTTTTGGCCTCGCTAACGGTGGGCGCGCGCGCGACAATTCGCGACGCCATGGCGCGCGCGTCGACGTCGACGTCGAAAGATGTCACCGTGAGCATCATCGTGCCCACGTATAACGAGCGACAGAACATTGGTACGCTGTACGTGCTCATACGCGACGCTGAGCGCGCGTGCAACGCGCGAGGCATGGACGAGCGATGGGAAATCATCGTCGTCGATGATAACTCCCCCGATGGCACGAGCGAGGTGGTGAGAGCGCTACAAAAGGCGTACGACGATGAAGATTTAGTGCTTCGCGCGCGTGCGGGGAAATTGGGATTGGGTACGGCGTATGCGCACGGGTTAGCGGTGGCGCGCGGGACGGAGGCGATCATCATGGACGCGGATTTGAGCCACGACCCAAAGTTTATCGGGGAGTTTTTACGACTTCGCCGCGAGCATGGGTACGATGTGGTGTCAGGGACGAGATATGCCCCAGGTGGGGGCGTTGTGGGGTGGGATACGCGACGAAAGTTGACGAGTCGAGGAGCGAACTACTTGGCCAAGGTGCTCTTGGCGCCGGGCGCGAGCGACTTGACGGGGAGCTTTCGATTGTACACGAAACCCGTGCTCGAGGAGCTCGTGCGCGCGGTGAAATCAAAAGGGTATGTGTTTCAAATGGAAATCATCGTTCGCGCGAAAGCCATGGGATTTTCTGTTGGAGAAGTTCCCATATCCTTCGTGGACCGCGTGTACGGAGAGTCAAAACTTGGTGCCGCGGAAATTGTCGCCTATCTGAAAGGCTTGATTCGGCTGTTCTTCACGGTGTAACCTAGAGCGTTGTAAATGTGTGTGTATATTTAAGCAAGCGTGTTATCATCATGTACAAACGAGATTGTCTGCGCATCCTGGCGCGCGTCGCGTCGGATATCGTAGCTCGTAGCTCGCGGCTACAAGCTGTTCATAGAACACCCACCCAACACCATGCGCGCGTGCGGCGTCACTCTTTGTCGCGCGCCATGCCGCCTAGGCCAGCGCCCGATGGCCTCATGAGTGACACGAAACCAACGACTTCGTCATCCGCGCCTGCGGCGGCGTCTAAACGCGTGTCGCCGCGCGAAAACTTTGCGCAACTTCGCGCCACATACGGCGATGCTCTGTTGAAGTTTATCGCGTCGGTGATGTTTGGGTTAAAGGGCGCGATGTTGGGCGTGATTGGGACGTCAGCGCTGCCGTACGCGCAGAATTATTTAAAGCTCAGCGCTAAGGAGTTACAGCGGTACGGCATCGTGGCGGCTTTTCCGTGGACGGTCAAGCCAATCATCGGGATGACGAGCGACTTGTTTCCAATTGGTGGGTATCATAAAAGGTATTACATCGCCCTGACGTCGATTATCGGCTCGGCGGCGATCATAATGTTAGCGATGACGGATTTTAAACCTGGTATGGGACCGATGTACGTGCTTGGGCTGTTGGCGGTGAACGCGCAGGTGGCGACGGCGGATTTGTTGACGGAGGGCAAGTACACGGAACGCATGCGAGAAAATCCATCGAAATCGAGTGACATGGTGAGCTTCGTGTGGATGTGTATCACTCTCGGTGGGGTCTTTGCGACTGTCGTGAGTTTTTTCTCGATTAGAAGCAAAAACTACAATTCATTGCTGTGGATCGCCGTGCCGTTGAGCGCGCAAGCGGTGTTCACATCGCTGGCGGGATGGTTACCGGAGGAAAAGGTGGGCGAACCAGACGCGGAGAGCGCGACGAAACGTGCACAGGGTAAAGAGTTATGGCGTAAAAATTTTGCTGTGTTTGCGATGTCGATTTTCATGGCGTTCATGTGCTTATTGCTTGCCGTGGTGCAGTTTCTACAGCTCTCCAACTCGTACGTCGACTTGGCGGTGACCTTGGGTGTCACGTTCGTGCTCAGCGTATCCATGTACTTATGTTTGCCTAGACCTATAGCAAACGTGACATTCTTTCTGTTCCTCACGAGCGTACTGAGCGTGTCGTTCGGATCGGCGATGAGCTACTGGTTCACTGTCGATGAGAAATGTCTCCCAGATGGGCCACACTTTGACTACTTGTTCTATTCTGTGTACACATCAATCATCGCTCGCGTGTGCGGCGCAATTGGTATTTATTTGTTCCAAGTGTTTTTCTCTAACGCCAACGTTCGATTTGCGTTTTGGATGTCTGCAATATTGAGTTCTGTAGCAAGCATAGGCGACTACATCATCGTCCATCGCTGGAACAAGCAGTGGGGCATTTCAGATAAAGCGTTCTATTTAGTCGGCGATACGATTCTTGAACCGATTGTCGGCATGATGGCGTCGATGCCGAGCGTTGTACTTATGTCAAAAATGTGTCCAGAGAACATGGAGGCGACAATGTTCGCCATTCTCGCGAGCTTTTCAAATCTGGGCGGTTCCTTGTCGAGCGCGCTCGGCGTTTTCGCCATGGACTTGGCTGGGATCAAAACCGATTTGAAGTCGTCCGAAGGAGGGTCGTGCGACTTTTCTGGACTTCCAAATTTGATCTTTTATTGTGGGATCTTGTTCCCACTGATTTCCATCCCGCTCACGTTCGTGTTCGTGCCAAACATCAACATGCAAGACGTGGTGAATTTAGACACGGGCAAACGCGAGCGCAAGACAAACGACGGCAAGGAAAGCGAACCGCTTCTCGCCGCGAACAAGTAAACGACTAGCATAGCATATATCAGCATCTTGCAATACAATAGTGTGACATAGAATAGTCAAGATTCAGCGCGCTTCAGAGCGTGGGCATTTCCGTATCACACTCTCACACACTCCACCAGCTTGAACACCCAGTGAAAATTGACGTCATTCCGACGCGCGATGAGCGTCGACGCCGACCGCGCGTCGAACCCCGACAACGACGACGACGAAGTCGGTGGCGATGACGTCCTGTCGTCGTGCGCATCGTCGTGTCTGTGCGCACCGTGCGCGCCGCTTATGGGCTTCAACACCCGTTTGCGAAGGGTGTTCGGTTGGCAACTCTTAGCGTTCGTGTTTAGCGCGGACTTCTTCGTCAAGGGCGCGGCAAAACACTTGATCGCGTCGTCGTTTTTACCTTACGCACAAAAGTACTTGAAGTTTAGCGCGCAGGCGTTCCAGCGATTCGACGTGCTCGTGAGCTTCCCGTGGATGTTGAAGCCTTTTTTGGGAGTGCTGACGGATACGACGCCAGTGTTTGGGTACAAGAAACGCGTGTACTTGACCTTAGTATCGTTGTGTGGGACGATTGCGATATTTATGATTGGTAGCATGACGTTTCATCCCGAAGACGGCATGAAGTTTGCGGTGCTGGTGACGTTGGTGAATACGTTGATCGCGTTTAGTGACGTTCTCACGGGAGCGCGCTTGTTCGAAGCGATGTCGCTCAATCAAACGTCGGGTGGGGATTTGTTGACGTATTCATGGATGTTGACTACGATTGGAGCGATTGTAGGCACAGCGCTATCCTACGTGGGCTTGGAGACGGACCAGTATCGGATGATTTATTGGTTCGCCTTTCCGTGCGCCTTGCAACTCGTATTCACGAGCGCGTTTGGGCTGCTACCAGAGAAGAAGGTGACGAGTGACTATAGCGCACACGCGATGGCGAAAAAGCACTGGAATACGTTTCTTCTGGCATTCATCATCACGATATGTTCGTTGGGTGTGATAGCTATTCAGCTGGTGAGTGGCATCGTCGATGACTTTGTGACGTGCTTTTTGTGCTGCGCATCCATCGCCGCCGTGTTGTGCTGTGCCATTTATTGGTGCTTAGAGAAAAAAGTGGCGATGGTGTTGTTGTATCTATTCATAGATCGTTTTGTGAACGTCAACGTTTCACGGGCCAAGATGTATTGGTACACTGAGGATAACGAGTGTGTGCCAAATGGGCCGCATTTTGGGTACGTCTTCTTCATCGTGGCTACGTTTCTAGTTGCTTTGACCGCCCAGGCGATTGGAATTTGGCTCTTTCAACGCTACCTTGCGCGATCGAAAGTGCGGCTGGTGTTCTTAGTCAGCATAGTGACCAAAATCATCGCCAAGCTTACGGATATTTGGATCATCACGCGGACAAACTTACGCATGGGCATCGGTGACCACAGCGCGTACGTATTCAGCGAAGGCGTGATCGAGGGTATTGCATTCATTTTGAACTATATGCCAAGCAGTGTGGTACTGGCCAAGTTTGCAGAAAAAGATATTGAAAGCACGTTGTTTACTGTGCTCGCCGGCACGGTGAACGTGGCGCAAGCGTTGGCGGTCACCGTCGGTTCGTCTGCGATGACTTTTGTCGGTATTCACACCGATTTGGTGGCGGGAAAATGCAACTTTGACCAGCTCATACCACTTTTAATGATCTGTGGCGTCGTGCTTCCGTTGTTCTCCGTTCCGTTCATTTACTTGCTCGTTCCGGATATCAACATGCACGAAGATTTGAGCGGCTCGCTCGACGTCAAGACCGAGACGACGTCTTCTGCCACGAACAAGGCATCGTGATGACAAGCCAAGCAAAACCATAACATAATAGTCATAGCACTAGTAGCATTAGCAAGAGTAGTGTGCGCGAAAGGCGCTTGTATTATCAGTTTGTAAGTAACGATGACGACTAACGACGCGCCACGCGTGACTTGTTTTGATTTTATTCGATTCGATTATACACGTTACAAAGGCGATAAATACGCTACGTTTTCGCAATCAGAGCACGGATTCTAAGAAATCAGCCACGTCGTCAAACTCCTCAGCGCACGCCGAGTGCGCCATGCCCGTGTACGTCTTGAAATCCGCCTTGACGCCGTTGGACGTCAACACGTCGTTGGACATTTTCCCATAGTCGTATCGAAGCACCATGTCATTCGTACCATGACCTTGCAAAATGGGCACGTCTCTTGCATAAGGACCGAACTTTGCCGGGTATTGATCTCGCAACGGTAAGTACGTGCTCAACGCCAAGCACCCCGCGAGTTTCAACTCGCTTCGCAACACGGCGGTTAACGCGATGACGCCGCCTTGCGAAAACCCCCCGATGACAATTTTATCGCTCGCCACACCCTTGGCCATCTCCTGACGCACAAGCGCTTCAACATACCGCACACTTTCGTTAATCATCGTCTCGTCGTCGATGATAGACTCGGCGTCGAGCGCATTCAAGTCAAACCACGCCGTCATGCGCGCGCCTCCATTCAACGTCACCGGCACCGTCCTCGCCGTCGGAAAAACCCATCGCGTGTTCGCCGGCGCGCGTATCTGCTGCGCCGCGCTCGCCCATCCCGCACCAGTATCCCCTAAACCATGCAACATGACCACCGTCCTCGTCGCCCCTCCGCTCTCGCGCGGCTCCACGACGATGGGTTTCGGGTACTCAGCCATCGCGACGGCGGCCTCGCGCGCGGATGACGACGACGACGACGACGACGACATCCCGGCTCGACTCACACCCCCCACCCGTCGCTGTCCGTACCGATGCGACGCCGCCCCCGTCGTACCACCACCACTCGCCACGACCACCGACGCCGCGCGCACCGCGTCGCACCCTCTCCCGCGCGTCGTCGCCAACACCGCCCCGAACGCCGCGCCGCACACCAGCGCCCGCGCGCCACCGATCGCGTGCCGTCGTCCGCGTCCGCGCGCGCGTCCACCACACCGCGCGTCTACCGCGCTCGGTGACGTCACCGCGTGCGCACCGCGGGCGATCGCTCGACGCATGCGCCGGCGCGCGCGTCGATGCGGACGATCATCGTCGGACGATCGTCGTCGTGCGCATGCGTGGGATATACTATACATCTAAGACCTGTATCTATCATGTAGGGTCGACGGCGTAGTTCATACTTCACGCCATCTACGCCTATATAATCATAAAAAACCTAAAACACCGACGACGACGACGACGACGCCCCCATGAAAATGGTGGCGCCCGCGCCCCGACGCCGCGGCGTCACTTGACCCCGCACAGCGACGACGAATGTCCAGCACCCTCACCGCGCGATCGGCCGTCGTGCACCAACGCGTGAACGCCACGGTACGTCATGAGACTCGATGTGTCGCGTGATGTCGTAGACTCGCGTTGGCGTTGGCGTTCGCGTTCAATCGCGCCGAGTGACGACGACGATGGGACGATGGGACGCGAACGCGACGTCATCGGTCGCGAATGGCGATGATGATGATGACGACGACGCGCGCGCGCGCGCGCGTGATGGTGGACGCGCGTATGTGAATGGTGATATTTTTATCGTTCACGTGCGCGCGCGCGTGGCGTCGAGAGGGCGTCGCGCGTGCGTAGGTTCGCCGTGGCGCGCGCGCCATAGCATCCAGGGCATCGGTGGATAAGGCGGCGGCGGGGTGGATGACGTCGACTAGAGGCGTCGAGAGGGCGCGAGGGCGAGGGCGCGAGGGCGCGCGCGAGGGGATGATGACCATGGGTGTTTTATGCGCCACGTTGAGCGCGCGTGTTCGGGCGCGATCGCGATCGCGATGGCGGGTGCACCGACCCTTGACGCAAAGGACTGACCAATTGGGCCCGTGACTGTTTTGACCTCGCAGGCGACCAAGCGCGCCGCGCGCCGCGGCGCCGTTGTCGTTCGTGCCGCCAAGGATGAAGTTGAATCGCGTATAATCCCGCTTAACACGTACCGTAACATTGGTATTATGGCGCACATTGATGCGGGTAAGACGACGACGACGGAACGTATTTTGTACTACACCGGTCGCTCGCACAAGATTGGCGAAGTGCACGAAGGCGCGGCGACGATGGATTGGATGGAACAAGAACAAGAGCGTGGTATCACCATTACCTCTGCAGCGACGACGTGCGCATGGGCGGGCCACCGTATTAACATTATTGATACCCCTGGTCACGTCGATTTCACGCTTGAAGTTGAACGTGCGTTGCGCGTGCTCGACGGCGCCGTCTGCCTTTTTGACTCTGTCGCCGGCGTCGAACCGCAATCCGAAACGGTGTGGCGTCAAGCCGACAAGTACCGCGTTCCCCGTCTCTGTTTCGTGAACAAGATGGACCGTATGGGTGCCAACTACTACAGAACCATTGACATGATTGTCAAGAACCTCGGCGCGAACCCGATTCCGCTTCAAATCCCGATTGGCGCCGAAGACGAATTCGCCGGCGTCGTCGACTTGATTTCCATGAAGGCGCTCGTGTGGCAAGGCGAAGAGCTCGGTGCGTCTTGGGACGTGCTCGAAATCCCGGATGACCTCAAGGAAAAGGCTGCCGAATACCGCGCCGCCATGGTTGAAAAGGCTGTCGAAATGGACGACGACGTCATGATGGCGTACCTCGACGGTGAAGAGCCGAGCGAGGAGGACCTCATTCGCTGCATCCGCAAGGGCGCGTGCGCGATGAAGTTTGTCCCGGTCTTGTGCGGTTCCGCGTTCAAGAACAAGGGTGTGCAACCCATGCTCGACGCCGTGCTCCGTTACTTGCCGGCGCCGACTGATGTCCCTCCCGTCGAAGGTACCGATGTCGATGACAAGGAAAAGAAGATG
>Ga0181558_10000526_pt1 | contig 35673 bp, 29 predicted proteins | sample 011ome_22_FD_133754 | JGI IMG/M metagenome (GOLD analysis project Ga0181558, IMG submission 133754) | Coastal salt marsh microbial communities from the Groves Creek Marsh, Skidaway Island, Georgia - 011507BT metaG (megahit assembly) | ecosystem: Environmental > Aquatic > Marine > Intertidal... | reverse complement strand
CCCCAGAAATTCGAAGGCAGTCCGGGTGCCGGAAAACGGTTACGCACGATACGCGGATCTTCCCGAGTGGGGATATTGAACTTGTAATTGTCATTGGTGATCGGATCAACGACTTCCAGGGTGCCATGTCCGGAAGATACGGCATAGGTGGGACCAAAGGCGTTCACAGTCGGATTGTTCTTGTCAGTGGTGATCTCGTCATGCATGAAATCATGATCACCGCCGATGTCACGCAACGTCACAACCACATTACGCTCAATGCCTGCCGGACGTGGCGGCGCTTCCGGGGGTACCAGGCCATCTTCGATGCTGCGGGTCCAGTCAGCCAGGATACCCAGCATGCCTTCACGGCCCAGGCCAACAAAGGAGCCATACATCTGGCCACCGCGCACGCCTAGCTGTAGACGGTAATCCCAGGCTTCTTCGTGAGAATCAAAGCCCAGGTGATCCATGTGGTCCAGGGTACGGGTGATTTCACTGCCCTGTTGATGACAGAAATGGCAGCGGGATTTGTAGGCATGCACCCACTCTTTCTGGGTTTCGATCTGCGGGGAAAAGCCGTTGCCCTGCGGGCCAGTGCCCGGGAACATGTCGACTGTCGGGATATTCAGCAGCGCAAACCAGTAATCGGGCGGATACACCTTGGCCGCTTCCTGGGGCGAGCCTGCCACCATGGCCGTTAAATCGAGATCGCGATCGCCAGGACGTCCTTCCACAGATTCGGAATCCACTAGGCCGTAACCACGGACCCATACGTTATAGGTGGCTTCAGGCAATTGCGGCAGTGTGTAGCGACCGTCGTGATCGGTGACGACAATCTTGATATAGGGCGTGTTAAGTTCATTGGTCTCGGCGATAACCCAGACCCCGGCTTCCGGCCCGTTGATGCTGGTCACCTGCCCGGTGATGTAGCCTTCCGGCCAGGCTCGTTGTGCATTCGGTGGTGTCGGTGCCTGCGCCTGGGCCAGCGATAAAAGACAGCTGTAAGCCAGCATGCCCAGCAAGGCAGTCCTGAGAAGTTTCATGATCCATCCCCTCTTAAGCAATAAATGACTTTTTGTTATGAGCTGTCGTCATGTGTTTTTATTTTAGTGACCAAGAATAGCCCCCGAACCATGGTGTGTCCACGATATACCGGTCGTTTCGTGCTTATTAACCGCCAATTTTCGCATGAACACGCGAGGTAAACGGGCCAGGTGTATCAGCTTTTTACATTTTTTACAGTCATAAAAAAACCAGGCCGAAGCCTGGTTTTTTTCGTATAGCGCTTGGAGTCAGAGCACAAAGCGATCAGTGGCAATGCCGATATGATCGATTTCGGCCCCCATGACATCGGCAATACCGAGCAACAGGTTGGATGTCGGCTCATCTTCCTTCGCCTGGATGTGACGATTGCCTTCCAGACGACCACCGGCTTTACCGACGAGCAAGGCAGGTACATTGTGGCGATCATGCAGCAGACCGTTGCTCATACCCGCACCGAAATACAGCAGCGAGGAATCCAGCAGATTACCGTCACCTTCCGGTGTGTTCCGCAGCTTGTCGACGAATTCACCAAACTTCTGCATCTGGTATGTCGTGATGCGTGAATACTTGTCGATGCTTTCCTCGGTGTTCTGGTGATGCGAGACATTGTGATGCGGCTCGTTTACCCCAACGTGGGCATAGCTGCGGCCGGTAGCCTCATGACCGGTCATGAACGTGAAGACACGGGTCATGTCACCCTGGAACGCCAGGTGCATCAGGTCGTAAGTGAGGGTCATGTGCTCATCAAAATCTTCCGGAATACCCACCGGTCCGCCGGTCGTGTTGGCGATAACGGTGGAACGCGTGGACAGTTTCTGGATCTGGTCATCAATACGATGAATGTTGGTCAGGTACTCATCCAGCAAGGCACGGTCACCGGACCCCAGCATTTTCTCCAGGCGGCGGGATTCATCCAGAATGGAGTCCAGCATGCTTTGCTTGGTAGCCAGGCGGCGCAGACGCTGCTCTGCTGTCCCCGGATCACCAAACATGCGCTCGAATGTCACCTGCGGGCTGATCGCCACGGGCAGCGGGCTTTCATCGTCATACCAGGCCATGGTATTGAAGAACAAACAGGGATAGTTGTCACAGGCACCGGCAGAGGTACCCATGTCTTCAGTACCGACCTCCAGTGAGCGCAGCGGTGTGTCACCTGCAATGACATCTGCAATGTGCTGGTCGAGGGATTTTCTGGAACGCAGCTGGTTGAAGTTGCCGTTTTCACTCAGCGGGCCAGCTCCGTTGAGGAACGCAGCACTGGCACCCATGTGGATACCACCCATGTCTTGGGCACCATCCGGTGATTTCATGCGGCTGATGGTGGTCACGTAATCGCGGTTTCTTTCCACCGGCTTCATGACACGTTTGAATTCAAAGTCCTTGCCGACTTTGTCCGGATGCCAATCCAGCGGATAAATCCCGTTGGGCACGTACACGGTACCAAATCGCAGTTTCTGTCCGGCAGCAGTCTGCGACTGAGCGGTTGCGGCAGGCACCATTGCGTCAAGTAGAGGGAGTGATACGGCGACGCCCGCTCCTCTCAGAAGTGTGCGGCGACTCAGATGTTTTTTGGTAATAAACATTGGTTAACCTCCCAGGGTCGTTGCAATGGTATTAATAGTTGATGGCGAACTGTTGGTTCGCATCAGGAACGGATAACTGTCAATCACGCCAAGCACGATGGACAGCAGGCTGTAATCGTATTTGGCAGCGTTTCTGACAATACTGCGTACTACCGGCATATCGCGCGGATCGAGGCCTCGACCCAATGCGTATACCAACAATTTTTCGGCGACGGTGCTGGCAAACAGCTCGGGGTCCCGCAGCAGCGCCTTGCGCAGTGCTTCTGGGCCATCGACCGGGCTGCCATCCAGCAAGATGCCGGAGGCATCAATGGCCAAGCCTGCGCGTGTGGTTTCACGCCAGGAGCCATCCACATCAAAGTTCTCCAGCGCGAAGCCAACCGGGTCAATGACATTGTGGCAAATTGCACAAGCCGGATCGGCACGGTGTCTTTCCAGCTGCTCACGCACCGTTGACGGCCTGTCATGGGGCGAGCTTTCTTCCAGTGCCGGCACATTGGGGGGAGCTGGTGGTGGCGGGTTATTCCAGAATTCGGTCAGGATGAACTTGCCGCGCATGATTGGTGAAGTGCGGCTGGTGGCTGAGGTCAGTGCCAGGATACTGCCATGACCAAAAAGGCCCCAGCGATTCGAATTCTCAACCGCCACCTTGCGGAAGCGAGCGCCATAGACACCCTCAATACCGTAATGACGTGCCAGACGCTCATCAGCGAAGGTGTAATTAGCCGTCAGCAATTCATGCACGGGCAGGTTGTTGCGCAACACATGAGCAAACAGCATTTCCGTTTCCTGCCGGAAAGACTGCCTCAGGTTGTCATCAAAATCCGGGAACATGAGTAGGTCCGGGCGCGCCATCTTGTCCAGGTTGCGCAGCTGCAACCACTGCCCGACAAAATTGTCGATGAAGGCATCGGAGCGCGAATCACTGAGCATGCGGACAACCTGCTCTTCACGCACATCAGACTCGGTAATTGCGTCACTTTCACCCAGGGCCAGCAACTCATCATCCGGCGGCGATGACCATAGGAAGAAAGAGAGCCGGGAAGCCAGTTCAATGCCATTGAGCGCATGGTCCATCCCGGGTGCCGCATCTGGCGCATCGGTTTCCACGCGGAACAGGAAGAACGGGCTGACAATGACGCGGGCTACAGCAGCGCGAATCCCTTCATCAAAGTTGCCGCCACTGGAACGTTCGTCTTCATAGAAGGCAAGAGGTGCAGCAATATCAGCATCGGTGACCGGACGGCGGAAAGCTTCGCGGGCCAGGTTCAGCAGAATTTCCCGGGCACACGCCATTTCTTCATTCTCGGCCTCAGGCCGGCAGGTAAGGATCTTTTCCCGCGGCGGCATGTTGCTGATTCCGGAAGTGTTATAGGGACCTGACACCATGGCCTTTTCCAAGCGCGGCATACCGGATGTATTATGGATTTCCAGGGTGTCACGTTCTGTCGGCTGCCAGGAATTCTGTTCTGCTGTCACCCGCTCACGCCAGGTAAAGATGACTTCGTGCGGACCAGCCTTGACCGGAATCTGCGGCGAGGTCAGCTTGTCATTGACGATCGGAATGACATTGTTGAATTCCTCGACACTGATTGCGTGCTGTTCCGGACCGCCGATCATGCTGGAATACACAATTTCCCCATCAATATACACGAGGAATTCATGGGGTTTATCGTGGCCTTCAATGCCGAAATAGCCTTCTGCTACGCCCTGCAGTGGACGAGCGGAGAACACGTATTCACCATCGGCCGGGAAATAGTGGGTTGCAGAGACGCCACCCCGGGTACCCAACGGGAAGCCTTTCAGGTGTTTGTCCTGCGTGGTATCAAACGGAATGTTGTAGGTGCTTGTGCTCAGGGCCGCTTCAGTATTGCCCAGAGCAAGATCAGAGACTCGCAACCCAACGGTCATGTAACGATCGAGCAGCATGGGTGATGTGCGCAGCAACTCGGCAATGTTGTCAAAACCGTAATCACCACCGTCACTGGGCAGCATTTCACTCAGGTCGATATCCACGCCCAGCAAGTCACGGATTGAGTTAGCGTATTCAGCACGGTTTAGACGATGAATCGTGGTAGTGCCTGCATAAGGTTCTGCCATGGCGGCAGCATCGAGGGTCTGTTCGAGCGCAGCGACAAAACGGCTGCGTTCGGCCGCGCTGGGTTGCGGCTGCTCACGCGGCGGCATGGCCTTGATCTTGAGCTTGCGCAACACCTCTTCAAAAATACCGGCGTTGTCATGGACATCCTGGGGGCCCATGCCCTCAAGGGCCAGCCCGCCACGGAATTCGTCAAAGGAGTGACATTCCATGCAGTATTCGTCGAGCAGACCCCACTGGTCTTCTAGGGCAGCCTGTTGCGCTCCAGCGTTGGCGGAGAAGATTGCTGTGGTCAGTGCCGTTAACGCACTGAACCCGGCACCCAGGTGCCGTGAACTACTTGTCTTGCTCATTGCGCGCTATCCCAACTCTGTCCGGCCAGCTCTCTCAGCAGAACGGCGATTTCAATCGGTTGTGCAGGTGGCGGCTCGAAGTAGAAACCCGGTCTGGGCTCCGGCGGATCCATGGCCTCGACCAGTTCCAGGGCGGTTTTACCGTCCTTGTTTTTGGCGTTCAGGTCAGCACCGTGCTCGACAAGGGCGCGCACGATATCCGGGTTCAGTGCCTTGGCCGCAATGTGCAAGGCGGTATCCTCGTTGGGTCCACGCACGCTGACATCGGCTCCGGCCTCCAGCAACATGCTGACAGCGGTCACCGGATCACGTGTGCCTGCTTCACGGAATTCAGGAGGACCATTACGCAGGTCGTTGGGGCCACCGGAAACGCCCACGCCCTTGCCACCATTGATCGCCATCATCAGGGCCGAGCGGCTTTCCACTTCCACGCTCATGTTGATACCCGTGGACTTGCTTTCGCTCGCCGGTTTCCAGTTGGGATTCGCGCCATGGGCAATCATGAGCTTGAGTCCCTCGGTATCCGCTGCCTTCGCGGCACGGTACAGCGGTGTAGCATCGACCTTGATGTCGCAACACATGGACTCGTTATGCATTTGCATGTTGAAAGCCTTGTTCGGGTCGGCACCGGCATCAAGCAGCATGGCGGTCAGTTCAATCGCTTTCAGGGAATTCTCATGATCCCAGCGGTAGACAGTGCCGTCTTTGGCACGCCAGTCCGTGGTGGCATCACGCATCTCGGTGATATAGAACAGGGAACCGTCATTGGCATCTGCACCCAGCTCAAGCAACAGTGCCGCAGTATCGAAACGGTCATTGACGATAGCCAGCATCATCGGTGTGGAACCATCGCCATTACGGGCATTGATATCCGCACCATTTTCCAGCAGCAAACGCATCATGGCTTCGTCACCATTGCGGGATGCCCAGTGCAGCGGGACAAAGCCGCCACTGGGAAAATCAGCATTTTTGCGTTCAATGAGGGAATTGACCCGGGCATGCTGATTGGGGTTCGCACCGGCTTTCAGCAGCGACTGGACCATCTCGATATGCCCCTCCGCTGTGGCCCACATGATGGCGGTCTGTTCATCCACCGGTTCGATGGCATTCGGGTCCGCGCCGGCATCCAGTAAAATCTGCAACGCTGCCCGGTTACCCGAGCGGGCGGCAGCCATGATGGCAGGTTCGGTATTCAGGTCGGGACGTTCCAGGCTGGCACCGCTGTCGAGCAGCGTGGCAATCATTTCAGCATTGCCGTAACGGCTGGCCTGGACCAGAGGAGAAAGATCGAGGTGGTTGGCCATGTCGGGATCGGCGCCGGCTTGAAGCAGCATTTGCACCAGCCCGATGGAGTTGTTGTACACGGCCCACAACAGTGGCGTGGTACCGTCGGGTTCAGACAGGTTGGCATCCATACCGTCGGCAAGCAATTGCCGGGACCGCGCCAGATCGTCATTCCTAGCGGCCTTGGCAATCGCGCTCGAGGCATGGGTATCTTGATGAAAACCGGCGGTCAGCAGGAGTAATGTGACGGCCAGAACCGAAGCCAAATTCCTTTCGTGAATATGCACGAATCGCATATATGCAATCCCCCATCTGTAAATGATGGCAGTCTCGAGACCAGGGTTTTGCAACTAATGCTTAATGATGCCAGCCTTGGACAGACTGCACTTCTCTTTTTTATGTAATTCTTGTTTCTTCTTCTTAATACTGCTTGCTACTGCAAGAAACAGTGCTCATTCCGCTTTGTCTGGTCTTCCGGTCTATACCCCTGCACCGAAAAGCCACGGAATGCCCCAAATAATGCCATATGGTAGTGAAAGGCGCAAAGGATTCCGGACTGACCGATCAGTTTTTATGCGCCTCAGGACCAAAACCGCCATAAACGCTATCATACTGATTTTAATATGTATTTTTGTCAAATATTCTCTGCTGGCGAGCGAATTGTTCACAATAACCGCACAAAATGTCCGGCTTTTAGGGTATTGCCTGAACTCAATTGCTTCAGGGATTTGCCGCTGAAAGACGATCTTGCTGCTCGGCCTGCAAGCTTTCAATGAGCGCGACCGTTTCGGGACGATCCACCGGCGGGTGGGTGGCCAGAAAGACACCATGCGCCCAGGTCGCTGGTGTGCGCCCGACATTGTCCTCGATATCCATTTCGGCACCGTGCTCAGCCAGCCAGCGAATGATGTCGTTCAAGCCGCGATTGGCTGCACCATGAACCGCGGCAAGCCCCAGATCATTCTGGGCATTCACGTCATTGCCCAGGGAATGAGCCAGCTTGACCGCTTCGAGCAGGGCTTCGTCACCCTCGTCGAAGGTCTGGGCCACGGTCCAGTTGATGCCGGCAGCGGCCATTAACGGCGTGGTGCCATTGAAGGATTTGATGGTGGCGTCGGCATCGTGTTCAACCAGCAGTTTCATGGTGGTGATATCGCCGGAAAGGGCTGCGCGGTGGAAAACAGTCTGGCCAGTGACATCGTTCCACTGCAGGTTACCCAGGCGGGTGATCCAGCGTTTGACCGGCAGCACTTCCTGGATGCGGGCATTGGGATCAGCGCCCCGTTCCAGCAAGCCTTTGACCAGGGCCAGAACGGCTTTGCGATCGACGCCATTGTCAGCGAGAGGGCCGCGCTTTTCGAGATTGCGCAGATCCACTGCGGCATACAGCGGACTCTGACCAAACCAGTCGGTGGCATTGATATCGGCACCCTGCTCGATCAGGTACCAGGCCACATCGAGGTGATCTGTGTGTTCGCCGGGCTGGACCGCCACGGAGCCATTGATGATGGCCGTCAGCAGCGGTGTCGTGCCATTGGCATCAGCCTGCTCCAGGTCGGCTCCCGCCTCAACCAGTAATCGGGTTGTTTCCAGGTCACCCTGGCGGGCAGCATACAGCAGCGGTGTTTTGGCACCGCCGAGAGCTTCGCGCTGACCATGTTTCGGGTAACCGCCCCAGTTCACACCCACACCATGTGATGCCCTGACGTTTTCGGGCAGGCGCCAGGATGGCGGCTCAGCAGGCAGACCCTGGGCGTTCACGTCAGCACCTGCTGCCAGCAGCATGGCGACGACTTTAGGCGATCCGGAACGCACACCCACCATCAGGACGGACTGTTCACGTTGCGGTTCGCGGTAATTCACGTCCGCACCTTTGGCAAGGAGGGCCTTGACGATACCAGGCTCGCCACTGCGGGCGGCCAACATCAGCGGTGTTTCACCTGCGACATCGGGGGTGCTGATATCCGCACCGTGGGCCAGCAGCAGTTCAACCATGGCCACATCGCGATTCTGGATGGCAAGACTCAGGGCCGGCACATCCAGGCCATTGAGCTGATTCACATCGGCACCGGCTTCCAGCAGACGCTCGGTCAATTCCAGTTCTTCATACTGCACCAGCCAGTGCAAGGCCGGCGTGGCGTGCGGCCCCATGGCATTCGCATCGGCACCACGCTCTGACAGCAGTGCACGAACGACGTCAAGTTCGCGCTGCATGGCGGCAACGGCCAGCCTATCATCGGCCTGTGCAGCCAGCGGCAGCAACACACTGCCTGCCAGGGCACACCAGAAAAGCTGTCTTTTCATCGCAAGCACCTCAGATTGTCAGTGCGGCAGTACTGTCGCCGAAAGAATTGGCCGGAATATCGAGTTTTTCAAACATGCCTGCCAGCAGATTGGCCATGGTTGTCCCATGGCCGGCCCGAATATGACGACCACCCTGCAAACGGCCGGAAGCGCCACCGGCAAGCAGCAACGGCAACGGATCATGGTCGTGCTGGTTGGAATTACTCATGCCGCTGCCGTACACCACCATGGAGTGATCAAGCAATGTTCCGTCACCATCAGGGGTTTCACTGAGCTTCTTCAGGAAATAGGCAATAGTGGAACTGGTATGGAAAGCATTGAGTTGTGCCAGGCGTTCAATATTGGCCGGCACTTCCGAATGATGCGACAGGTTATGGAAGGGCTCGTTGACCCCGCTTTCGCTGAACACCTCATTGCTGACCTCGCGGGCCACCATGAAGGTCGAAATACGGGTAATTTCCGCCTGCCAGGCCAGCGTCAGCAGATCAAACATCAGTTTGGAATGCTCGACAAAACTGTTGGGAATGCCCACCGGTTTGCCCGGCACATCCAGGTCATTCACACCGGAGGCACTGGCCAGTTGCAGGCGACGCTCGATTTCACGTACGTCCTCCAGGTAGCGCTCCAGTCGATACTTGTCGGCAGACGGCAAGGTCTGCTGCAGTTTGGCCACATCATCGACCACGGCATCCAGCAGGCTCTGCTTCAGTTCGGCACGGGCAATCCGTTCTTCCGCTGTGCTGCCGTCACCAAAGAGGCGTTCAAACACAATCTGCGGATTCTGCTCCATGGGCAGCGGCGTTTCCGGCGTCTGGTAGGAGATCGAGCTGCCTTCGTCCAGTGACAGTTCCAGTGTCGGAATCGGTGTTTCCTGGCCGATATGCTGGGCCACGAACTGGTCAAAGGAGGTCGGCGAAGGGCCGGTGCCTACAGGCACATTGGTCAGCCAGGTCGCCGATGAACGGTTATGGTTGGCACCGGCTGAAGCGTCATCGCCGTAGGCTGCCGGCAGGCGCAGATCGCTGATGACATTCAGGTGTTCACGGAAGGGCTCAAGCGATTTCAGTGTTTGCGGAAACTCGAAACCGGTGCCATCGGTTGATGGTGTCCAGTATTTCATGACCGCACCGTGCGCAATGTAAATACAGGCCAGTCGTGTTTTGGGCATGCTGAGACTCTGGGCAGAGGCACCGGCCGGAATCATGGCTTCCAGCAAGGGCAAGGCAATGACACTGCCGCCACCGCGAATAAAGTGACGACGTGACAGATGTTTCTTGGTCAGGAATTTCATAGGGTGCTCTTGTCTCGATTAACGACCGGCCACATCAGTGTCCGGGGTTTCAGCAATTTTAAGGCGGAAGGGATCACTTTCGACAATACGCATCACGATATCAGAAAAGCGGTAATCACTGCCTGAAGTTTCAGCGGCAATCTTGCGCACGGCAGACATGTCATGCGCATGCAGGTGACGACCCAGCGCATAGCTCAACATCTTTTCGATAACGGTGGATGCCACGGCATCGCCCCGTTCCAGCAGCGCGTTGCGCAGGGTAACCGGGCCGTTGATTGGCGTGCCATCAATCAGGTTGGTATTGGTGTCCAGGTCATAGCCATTTTCCTGGGTGCGCCAGCGACCGACCAGGTCGAAGTTTTCCAGCGCCAGACCGATCGGGTCCATGATCTGGTGACACGAGGCGCAAGTGGGATTGGCCCGATGCAGTTCCAGGCGGTCGCGCAGGGTGTTGATGACTGCACCCTCGGGCGCTGTTTCATTGGTCAGATCGGTTTCCACACCGGGAGGCGGTGTCGGCACGGGCGCACCCAACAAGTCCTCGACAATCCAGGCTCCGCGCACGACCGGCGATGTCCGGTTGGCCACGGAGGTGGCTGTCAACACACTGCCGTGACCCAGCAGGCCGCGGCGAGGACTGTCCTCGGGAAGCGGTACACGGCGCATGTAGTCACCGCGGACACCTTCAATACCGTAATGGCTGGCCAGCTGGCTGTTCAGCCAGGTGTAATCGCTGTCCAGGAAACCAAGAATGCCGCGATCCTCACGCATGATGTCCATGAACAGCAATTCGGTCTCCTGCTTGAAAGCATCGCGCAATTGCGGGTTGAAGGCGCGGTCTTCAGGTTGGGCCGCATCAAGCTCACGCAGCATCAGCCACTGGCCGGCGAAATTTCGCACCAGGGCTTCGGCCTTGTCATCACGCAACATGCGGCGCACCTGGTCTTCCAGCACAGCGCTTTCACGCAGGCGTCCGGCGCTGGCCAGTTCCAGCAGTTCGGCATCAGGGATGCTGCTCCAGAGGAAGAACGACACGCGCGAGGCAAGTTCGATGTCATTCACGGCATAAATCTGTCCAGGCGCTAGGTCGGTTGGCGCATCTTCTATTTGGTAAAGGAAGCGTGGATCCATCAGCAGGCGGGCAATGGCGTACTGGATACCGGTTTCAAAACCTTCCAGCTTGTCGCCCCTGTCATAAAAAGCCATCAGTTCGTTGACCTCCGCCGCGTCGGCGGCCACCGGTTTGCGCCAGGCACGGGTCGCCAGGCTGGTGAGAATCTCGCGGGCACAAGGCTGGGCTGCTTCCAGGGTGCGCGGATAACAGCTGAAAATGGCACGGCGGCTGGGCGTGTCACCTGGACCACTGATGTCAAACGGGCCATTGATCTTGATGTTGCTGACCGAACCCAACTTGAGGTAATTGTCAAAATAATCATCCGCCCCGATGCAGCGTTCAACATCCTGCAAGGCTGCCGCGATGGTGTGACTGCCGGCGCTGATCGGCAGCTGGAAATTACCGGGGTCTTCAACCTCCAGCAATTCGCCATCTATACTGACCACCAGCTTGTATCCCTGGGAGCAGTACAGGTTGCCACCGAAGAAGCCGCCAACGGAAACGCCGATGTTGAACTGGTAGCGGGCATCGAGTGGGAAATTATGCGTAGCCGCCAGGCCGTCACGGGTACCCAGAGGCAGCCCGTCAATGGTGCCGTTGCTGGCATCAAACACTTTCTCAGACGGAATGAGCGTCAGGTCACCCACCGCTTCGCGACTGATGCGCATGGCTGCACTGGCATAAGCATCGATCAATGTGGGGGACACACTGAGTAAATCAATATTGTTGTCAAACCCTTCCCCATCGGTCTCGGCCGGAATAACTGCCATGATATGGGAGGCGTCAAAATGCAGCAGGTCTCGAATCGCGTTCTGGTATTCCTGGCGGTTGAGCCTGGCCAGTCCTTCACTGCCCGGATCAGGGTTCAGGGCATACTCGGCATCAAGGGCTTCACCCAGATCATCGGTGAACGCATCAAGCACAGCACGGGACGGACGCGGCTTGCCGGCAGGCGGCATCATGCCGGTGCGGACTTTACGGATAACCAGTTCCCAGGTATCTGCATCACTGACCAGGGCGTCATGATCCATCAGGTCAAATGCCGTACTGCCGGCGAAATCATCCAGGTTATGGCATTCAGTGCAGTACTCGTCGATCAGGTCCCAGTCGACATCTGCCGACGCCTGGCTGGCAGCTAACATACCGGTAATGAGCAGCGCTGCAGGCAGAGCATGACACAGTAACGGACTGCGCTTCGCGGGATCACGGAATAAAGACATGTGGTGAATTCCTACTTTGGTATTCATAGTTCTGTTGTTCTGTTGCCCAGTATAACTGGCAGCGTCCCTTTCTCGCCTCTTTACTTATTGTTTTTACTGGACTTTTCAGGACATCGTTCGGGCTGAAGTCAGCTTTAAATACGCGACTGGCCTGCAGGCTATTTTTCCAATCAGTCTTTTTACAGGACTTTTAAGAGATTTTCATAAAACGATGCAACAATTAAGGATAAAGCGGAATTTAAAGCAGTGACAGTATGGTCCTGTGGCTGCCTCATCAATGATGGTGCAGTTCACGAGATGTGTGAAAAGAACATACAATGGCGCTTTGCGTTTTAGAACAACAACAAATAACTGGTGGCTTTTTACAGATAACATCTTTATCGCACTTCGACAGGCCACCAACTCCACATAAAGGGAATCCCATGAAAACGTTTTTTACCTGCCTTGCCCTGCTACTGGTTTCTGCCACGGCCAGTGCCGAGAAATATCCAGACGGTTATGCCGATGATCGCGCCGCCATCATCGACCTGCAGAATCGCTACGTCATCGCCATGGACTACTTTGATGCCGACGGCTATGCCGCTGTCTTTGCCGAAAACGGCGTACTGGACTGGGCCCGCGGCGAGGTGATTGGCCGGGAAGCGATTCGTGAATTCATGTCTTCCGGCACCTACGACCTGCGCACCATGGGCTTCCAGCCGGCCACCACCCCTGATGGCCGTGAGTGGCCCTCCACTGTGCGCCACCTGGTCACCAACCAGGTCATCACCGTCGACGGCAACAAGGCGAAAGCCATCACATACTGGATGAACTATGCCAACAACGCCGACCGTCGCCAGATTCAGTGGCTCAGCTTTGGCTCATGGGAAGACGAATACGAGAAGATCGATGGCGAGTGGTACTTCACCCTTCATCGCATTTTCAATGAGGGTAACCCGAATACTTTCACGGCAGGTCAACCAAATCCACTCATCACGGAGTGAATAAGACTCGCTCTTGCCCAGTTCACGGCTGCCGGCACTGATTTTTTCCACCTCTGGTGTCAGTGCCGCATCCGTTGCCGGCCATGTACCGGATTTTACCGGCCTACCCCTTTTCCCGGCGATGACAAGGCCACACACAACGGCTTCTTATAACCTCATACCACGCTGGTACCGGCATCATGACCATCGGCATCCGATACCCAGCCGGGGGAACCCGCGAATGACACAGGCAAACTGGCACACAAAAACCTGCATTGCCGCTATACTCCCAGCCTGACCTTCCTTTTCCAAGTATTCGTCATAGTGATTCCTGCGGTACTACTCAATCTCGGCTTCTTTCTGGTCTGCACGTTGGTCCTTTTCCGTCTTGCCAGGACAAAAACCAGCCTGTCGCGCCGGGTGCTGATCGGCCTGGTGTTTGGCAGCGCTTTCGGTTTTTTCCTGCAATTCGTATACGGCTTTGACACACCAATCGTCGAACAAACCCTCGCGTGGACCAACGTGGTAGCCAATGGCTACGTGAATCTGCTGCGCCTGATCATTATGCCCTTGATTCTCATCACGATGATCGCCTCGATTCTCAAGGTTGGCGAGATCAAAACCCTGGGCAGTATTGGCAGCCTGGTCGTCGCGGTCTTGCTGGTCACCACGATGATTGCCGCCCTGATCGGCGTGCTCATGGCCGAAGTTTTCGGCTTAACTGCTGAGGGGCTTACAGAAGGTGCCGCGGAGCTGGCAAAAGCGCAGGAACTGAGCAGCCGTCCGCAGGGAGTAGCCAGCCTCAGTATCCCCGACTTACTGGTGAGCTTTGTTTCCACCAATATTTTTGCCGACCTGACCGGTGCCAGGGATGTGTCGATTATTTCGGTCGTGATTTTCGGCCTGCTATTTGGTGTAGCCGCCATGCTGGTCGCAGAGGAAAACCCCGAACGTGGTGCCAGTATTCGGCAGTTTGTGACGACTACCCAGGCCGTTGTGATGCGCTTTGTAAAACTGGTAATCGCCATGACGCCTTACGGGGTGCTCGCGCTGATGACGCGCGTTATTGCCTGCTCCGATGGTGGCGCCATTCTGTCCTTGATCAGCTTTGTCATTGCCTCTTACCTTGCCATCTTCCTCATGTTTGCCGTGCATGCCCTGATCATTCGCCTGACGGGCAACAACTTGACGGATTACCTTAGGTCAATATGGCCACTGCTGACTTTTGCCTTTACCTCTCGCAGCTCGGCGGCCGCCATACCCCTGTCGATCAGAACACAGGTGGACGAACTGGCTATTCCGGCTCCGATTGCCAATATAGCCGCTTCTTTTGGTGCCACCATCGGCCAGAACGGTTGTGCTGGCATCTACCCGGCCATGTTGGCCGTGATGGTGGCGCCCACTGTCGGCATTGAAATCGATGCCCAGTTCATCGCCACACTGGTCCTGATCATCGCCCTCGGTTCCTTTGGTATTGCCGGCGTTGGCGGCGGGGCGACCAACGCGGCCCTGGTCGTGCTGCCCGCGATGGGCATGCCAGTAACCATGGTTGCCCTGTTGATCTCGATTGAGCCATTGATTGATATGGGCAGAACGGCGCTTAACGTGAACGGGTCGGTGACTGCCGGGTTGGTCGGTAAACGGTTTTTGAACATTCCTGGACCTCAGGAAGCAGCGACAAAGTAGAAAATTGCTTAAGCAGGAATAAAAAAGCCGGGAAGAATCCCGGCTTTTTGTTTTTGGTGGGTCATGTAGGGATCGAACCTACGACCATCGGATTAAGAGTCCGGTGCTCTACCAACTGAGCTAATGACCCAAACTTGGAACACTACTCTGATCTACATCAGGTTTGTCTTCAATCTTGCTGAGCAGGCCCTGCGGGCTGGTGCTCTTCCGGCCTCAAGCACAGCTTGAGGCGTTCGTCCTGCGCTCATCGCTGTCACGTTGAATACGCTTGTCCTCACCCAGCTGAGCAATCGCCATCTTGTTCGATGGCTCACCATGCTGGCCTCCGGCGAGGCCGGCATTATACCTGAAATTGGCTTTTAGTCAGCTTCGTAGCCGTACTTTGTGATTAGGCTTTTGCCGGTGTCACTTTGTACGAATATCAGAAAGCGCTGGGCCACTTTTTTATCTTTCGCGTCAGTCAGCAGTACCGCATCCTGGCTAATGGGGTCGTACATATTCTGCGGGATGATCCAGCCACTGCCGCGTTGGATGCGGCCGTTGTCGATGACCTGGGACAGGGCCACGAAGCCAAGCGGGACGTTGCCGGTGTCGACATACTGGTAGGCCTGGGTGATGCTTTCGCCGGTGACGCGATTGTTGGCAGTGATGCCTTGCGCGGACAGTTTGGCCAGGACCTGTTCAGCGGCCAGGCCGTAGGGGGCCAGGCGAGGGTTGGCCAGGGCGATACGCTGACTGGCATTGGCACGCAACGCGGCGCCATTTTCCACCGACATGGCGGCATCGGCTGACCAGAGCACCAGTTTGCCACGGGCATAGGTGAAGCGGCTTGCCGCATCGGCCTTGCCGGCGCTCACCAGGGCAGCCGGTTTGTCCTGGTCGGCGGAGAAAAACAGATCAAAGGGGGCCCCGTTCATGATCTGGGCGTACAGGCGACCGGAGGAACCGAAGGTCACCACCACGTGATCGCCCGTTTCCTCCTCAAAAGCTGCAGCCAGCTCCCGCATCACCGGCGTGAAGTTGGCGGCCACGGCCACCGTGATTTCTCCGGCCAAACTGGCGGGTGAGAGCAGGCATAAACTGACGAGACAGGCGCTAATGAGCTTGGCGGGATTCATGACAACTGGCCTTGGTAATCTCTTAAAGAGACTCTTATACTACCGGGCACTCCATTAAAAACATCTGAATAATAACAGCAACGGAGAGGGGACAGGGAAATGCAATGCTACCGCAACAGGCTCGTCTGCCTGATGGCTACCGCCATCACCTTAATCACGCTCACGACCACAACATCAGCCCAGCAAAGTGTCGGCCGTGGTGCGCCCGACCCCATGATGCCGGAAAACCTGGTGGGTACCGAAACCAAGGGTTGGTGGGCCGGTGCCGGCATTCCGCCTGAGTATCCCCCGATCTATGCCACCAGGGATGGCGAAATTCCGGCAGGTGTGGACCCGCTGCCGGTGGACATTTTCGGCACCCGGGATTTTTATAAGGACGAGGACCTCTGGTTCGACAAACGCTACTACAAGTGCAACTCCCCGTCCGGGCTGGAACAGATCTGGGGCGCCTATGAGGTTGCCATGGTCGGTGACAATCCGCCGGTAACTGCGGCCTGGGGCTTTTGTGACCGCGATTACCCGCGCGAGGAAATTGTCAGCCCCTACCCTTTCCGCACCGCGGCAGCGCATTACCAGGCCCTGCTTGAGGAAACCAAAGCCAAAGGCGGTCCCACTATTCACACCCAGGCCACGCTCCCCGACTGGAACGGTCGTTATGACCGCCGCAAGGACAAAAACGCCACCTGGTATTACGGCGCAATCACCCAGGTTCCTACCTACCTGACCCTGCTGACCCCGGAATACCAGCGCCGCTTTGTTCAGCAGATGTACCACTATACCGGCAGCAGTGCCCCGCAGTGGCCGGGTTCCTATTGCTGGCCGGAGGGCTTCATGCGACGCCTGGCCCAGTATGGCGGCAGTAGCGTCCAGATTCTGATGACCCCGGACATGGTGCTTGATATGCGCAATGCCGCCAAGACCACACTGACCCAAATCCAGATCGGCCGCGAATTCGACATGAGTGGTGTTGTGCCCCGGCTGGGTCCGGATGTGCCGCAGTGGTTTGGCGAGACCATCGGCTTCTGGGACGGCGATGCCCTCATCACCTGGACGTCCAATGTGCAGGGCTGGATTTCCCATGGCGGCTTTGAATTCAGCAACAAGTTCCAGACCATCGAGATCCATACTCCTTTCGCCGACGAGCGCGGCGAGGGCCTGAAACATGAAATCATCATGTATGACGAGGAAGCCTTCGCCGATCCCCTGCGCATCGTGCAGCACATGGACAAGACCCGTGAACTCAACGAAGGCGATCCCATGGTGTACATGGAATGTGTTGCCACCAACTATCCCATCGATGGCCTGGCGACACCAACCACACCTGGATACACGCTTGAATACGACATGCCGAACATTCCCGGCCGGCCATGGGCTGACATCTGGGAGAAGTATCATGAGGAAGGCATGGAGCAACCCGAAGAGGAAGATTTTTTCAGCTTCGAGTAAGCGGATTTGAAAAGAGCCTTGTAAAAAGGGACACCAGGCCGGGCTGGACAGGTTGAAGGGACCTGTTTACTCTATCCTGGACAATAAAAATAAACAAAGAGCCTTTCAAGGCCATCACTAAAGTCTTTGCTTGGGGGAAACAACGTGCATAAACGACTTTATACCCGCCTGCCATTTACCTGCGTGGCTACCATACTGACAGGCCTGTCATTGTGGCTGGCAGCCACCACGGCAACCGCCCAGATCAATGGCTTTACCGGCCCTGTCCTGGAAGCGATTTCACCTGAGCGCGAATTTGCCACCTCAGATGAGCATTACCAGTACTTGCTCGATAAAGCCAATGGCGGTACCAAGCACACCTGGGAAACCCTGCCACGCTGGGATGGTCTCTGGTATACCGCCGGCAACAATCACATGGATCTCTTCATCGACGGCGGCCTGCGCGGCGGTACCGTCAAAGAAGGTGTGCTAACCCCGGCCTACGAGGCTGCCTACAAGGAACGCTGGCGCCAGCAGCAGGAAGACGGCCAAGTCGGTTACGACCGCCTGACCCATTGCGAACCGGCTGGCATGCCGCGCTGGTTGCTGGAACCCTACAACCACGAGTTCATCAACACCTTGAACGAGTCCTGGTTCATCAATGATTTTGCCAACAGTATTCGCCGCATTTATATCAACAAGGAACACACCAACCTCGCGGAAATGAACGGTGCGCATTCCTGGTTCGGCGACACCATCGGCTTCTGGGATGGCGAAAAGCTCATCACCAACACCAAGTACCTGCGCCCGGCCGACTTCACACGCTGGTCTCCCATGACTAGCAATCAACTGGAAACCGTTGAAACCTGGGAACTGAAACAGTTTGGTGAGGAGACTCGCCTGGTTGTCCAGGTCACCATGTACGACAAGCATGCCTTCCTGAAACCGCTGAATTTTGTCTACGCCTTTCGTCCGGCCCCCGAACTGGAAGAAATCGGTTATCGCGTGCAGCACTGGGAATGCGAAGACAGCAGCAATTCGTACCTGGATGAAAATGGCCTGACCAATTTCTACCTGCCAGGTGAGCCGGGTTACAAGGATCCGCGCGGTGCCACCCTGTTCCCCGAACTGCCCGGTCAGACACCGGACCCGTTCAGTGATCCGGCACTCGAACAATAGTCAAAGAGACAAGAGACAAGAGACAAGAGACAAGAGACAAGAGACAAGAAGATGATGAAAACTTCAATTTCGAAAACGAGCTACCAATGGCATTTCTTATCGGCGATAAAGACAGAACTCGGCAAAACCCCCGGCAAATTTCATACGCTACTTGCCTCCTGCCTACTGTCTCTTGCCTCTGCTGGTGCGCTGGCGCACCACAGCTTCAGCATGTTCGACCGTGATACCGAAATGGTCGTCACCGGCGTTGTCGAGCGCTGGGCTTTCAACAACCCGCACGCCTGGTTGTACATCAATGTCACGGATGAAAACGGCGAGACCGTGGAATGGGGATTTGAAGGCAGTGCCCCGCCGTCACTGGTGCGTGCCGGCGTTACTGGCAGAACCTTCCAGCCGGGTGATGAGGTCACGGTAATGTTCAGTCCGCTGGTGGATGGTCGCCCGGGTGGCGCCATGTGCTGGGTGAAAGCGGCTGATGGTTCCTACAAGCGCCCGGCCGACGGTGGTTGCGGCTCACGCGATCCGGACAATATCGAGCGCTGGGAAAAATGGCAGGCCATGGGTATTACCACTAGCAAGGACCCCCGCGCCACGAAATAAGCCCCGCTCGCAGTACCCACAAAAAAAGGAAGCCATGGCTTCCTTTTTTTATGCCCTGGATGAACGCATTTCAGGTAGTCGCAGACATCATCGTGGGGTCATCCTCACTCTCCACCAGGGGCAGGATGCGAAAATTCAAAATGCCATACACGATCGAGATGACCGGCATGGTCAGATTGAAAAAGCAGAATGGCAGGTACACGAATGTCGGCACACCCAGTGTGGCTGCCATGAAGGCGCCGCACGTGTTCCAGGGAATCAGGGGCGACGTCACCGTGGCGGAATCCTCGATGGCCCGGCTTAGATTGACCGGTGCCATCTTGTGGTGACGAAAGGCCACTTTATACATGCGCCCCGGCAACACGATGGCAATGTACTGATCGCCGGCAATGATGTTGGTGCCGATGCAAGTCAGAATCGTGGAAGTAATGATGGCTGCCGAGGATTTTGCCCGCTGCATGATCTCCTCCAGCAGTTTCACCAGCAGCCCCGTGTGTTCCATGGCGCCACCAAAAAACACTGCACACATGATCAGCCAGATGGTATTGAGCATATTGGCCGCCCCGCCACCGCTGAGCAGGTCATCAAGAACGACATCGCCGGTTCCGGCTTCATAGCCACCGAACAGAATCGACCAGATCGCACCGATCTGCCCTCTTTCCGCGTCACGGCCAAAATCCTGGAACACCACGGCATAGATAGCCCCCAGGAAAGCGGCGATCAGGATTGCCGGCAGGGCCGGCATCTTTTGCCAGGCCAGCACAAACAGCGCCGCCAGCGGCAGCAGCATGTACCAGTCGATCGTGAAGTGATCCGTAAGCACAGCCAGGGTACTGTCGAGATTATTCATATCCGCGGCCGGTTCCGAAGCAAAACCGATGATCGTGAACAGGGTCAGGGCAAACAGCAGCGCCGGCACGCCGGTCCAGGCCATGTGGCGGATATGGGAAAACAGATCCACCCCGGCCACGGCCGGCGCGAGGTTGGTAGTGTCTGACAGCGGAGACATCTTGTCACCGAAATAGGCCCCGGAAATGATGGCTCCGGCGCAAATGGCCGGCGACAGGCCCAGGGCCGCGGCAGTGCCAATCATCGCCACGCCGACACTGGCAGCGGTTGTCCACGAACTGCCGATACTGAGCGAGACAATGGCACAGGTCAGGCAGACCGCCGAATAGAACACCGAGGGATTCATCAGCTTGAGCCCGTAATAGATCATGGCAGGCACCACGCCGCCGGCAATCCAGGTCGCGATCATGATGCCGACTGCCAGGAGGATGAAGCTGGGGCCGAAGATGATGGTCATGCCGGTAAAGATGTCACGTTCCATCGCCGCCCAGCCCTGGCCATTCTTGAAACCCACGAGCATGGCAACACAGGCCGCCAGCAGCAACACGATCTGGTTGGGCCCGTAGGATGAGTCTTCGCCAAACAGGCGCACGGAAATGAACAGGAGGATGACGAGGAAGCTCACAGGTATCAGGGCATCAAGGACAGAAGGAGCTTGCTGGGACTTGCCGGACAGGTTTGTTTCAGTCATGACAGGGCCACTCAACCCAGCCAGTGCATAACCAGGCCGGATTTCAGTTTCGGTTCAAACCAGGTGGATTTAGGCGGCATCAGCCGATCTTCCTCGGCAATGGCGATGAGCTGTTCAATGGTCACCGGATGGCAGGCAAACGCGGCCGCATAACCGCCATTGTCTACTGCTTCGGCCAGCGCCGCCAGCCCCCTGGCACCGCCGATGAAATCGATACGATCATCCGCACGGGGATCTCTGATGGCTAACAAAGGCGTCAACACGTGATCCTGCAGGATGGCCACATCCAGAGATGACACGACATCGGTGGCCGGCTGATATTGATCCTTGAGAGCCAATGCATACCAGTGGCCAGCTAGGTACAAGCCAAACACTTGCGGCCGCATTGGGGTCACCGGTGCCTGGCTAGGCGTGATGTGAAATACCTCGCCCAGGGCCACCAGGAAGCCGGGGACATCATAGGCGCCGAGATCGCGAATCACTCGGTGATAGCCGAGGATATTCAGTTCATCATGGGGAAACAGCACCGCCATGAAATAGTTGTAGGGCTCGGTACCGGTATGGTCTGGATTGGCATCCCGGCACTGGGCACGATAACGCACGGCCGCAGCCGACCGGTGGTGACCATCGGCCACAAACAGTACCGGCACAGCAGCAAACAGGTTGGTCACTGATTCCAGTACGCTGGTATCGTCCATGATCCACAACTGGTGCCGAACACCCTCGACCACAAAATCATTGACAGGCGTACCGGCAGTACTGCGGCTGACCCGGTCCTTGAGCGTCGCGTCGGCCCGGTATGTCAGAAACACCGGTCCCACCTGGGCACGCACAGCCGCCATATGGCGGGTGCGGTCATTTTCTTTTGCCGGCCGGGTCAGTTCATGTTTCTTGATGGTGCCGTTTTCATATTCATTGGCACTGACCAGCGCCACGATGCCGGTCTGGCAGTGGTCACCGAGCGTCTGGCGATAACAGTAAAAGCAGGGCAAAGGATCGGGGGTGAAGATGCCCTCGGCAAGACTGCGATCCATATTGGCGCGCGCCCTGTCATAAACGGCATCGCTATAAACATCCACGGACGGATCGAGATCGATTTCGGGCTTGCTGATATGCAGGAAACTGAGCGGATTACCGTCGGCCAGCGCCCTGGCTTTCTCGCTGGAAACCACGTCATAGGGCGGTGCGGCCACTTTATCCGCCAGTTCCTGCCGCGGCCGCATGCCTGTGAAGGGTACTACGGTCGCCACGAGCTTGTTCCTCTTATAAAAGGGCCTTGAATTGATGTCTATTTGACGGCCAGCAGCTCAACTTCAAAGATCAGTGCCTGGTAAGGCCCGATCACGCCACCGGCGCCCTGAGCGCCGTAGGCCAGATTGTGCGGAATATACAGTTTCCACTTGTCGCCGGTTTTCATCAGCTGCAAGGCTTCGGTCCAGCCGGCGATCACGCCGTTGACCGGAAATTCGATGGGCTCACCACGATTGACCGAACTGTCGAACACAGTGCCGTCGATGAGCGTGCCGTGATAATGCACCTTGACGGTGGATGAGGCACTCGGGGTCTCCCCGTCGCCGGACGCCAGCACTTCGTACTGCAGGCCCGAATCAGTGACCTTAACTTCATCGCGGTCGGCATTGTCTGCCAGGAACTGCTCGCCCGCGGCTGCCTCTTTACCGGCATTTTCGTTCTGTTTCTTGATCATGCGCTGATTCAGATCATCGATCGCGCTTTTCAGATCCGCCTCCCTGACCTGGCTGGGGTTGCCATCCAAGACATCCCCGATGCCGGCAAGCAGTGCCTTGGTGGACATGCCGTCAAAGGGCTGGCGTGCGAGTTGTTCTCCGACCTGGCGTCCGATGCCGTAGCTGGCCTTTTCATCCATGGAAGTAAATTCATCAGACATTCTGTATTTTTCCCGTTATTTTCAAGTTGAGGGCGCGATTCTAGCACGTTAGAGGAGGTGATTCCGGTTGTTGTTCCGGTCCCTTCCCTTTCCTACAATGACGACCTTTCCACACATTGCAGGACTGGCCGTGATGAAAACCGCACCTGTCTGGGGCATGGACCTAGGAGGCACCAAGATTGAAATCCTAGTCATGGATCCTGTGACGCATGAAGTTCTGTTTCGCGAACGTACCGACACCGAAAAAGACCAGGGGCGTGAACGCATACTGGCCAATATGCAACAACTCGTGTCTGATGCCATCACAGCGACAGGCCATCACCCTGCCCGCATCGGCATTGCCACGCCCGGCACATCGGACCCGCTCACCGGCCTGCTGAAAAACAGCAACACAACCTGTCTCAATCACACCCCGGTCAAGCAGGACCTTGAATCCCTGCTCGGTTTGCCCGTGGTGATGGCTAATGACGCCAACTGTTTTGCGCTCGCGGAAACCAGCCTCGGCGTGATCGCCGATACCTGTCCGGCGGCAAACGTGGTCTTTGGCATCATCATTGGCACCGGTGTTGGTGGCGGCATCGTGGTCAACGGCAAAGTCATCGGCGGCATCCATGGCATCGGTGGCGAATGGGGCCATATTCTGCTCGATGATCAGGGTGAGGACTGTTACTGCGGCAAGCAAGGCTGTGTCGAAACCGTGATATCCGGGCCGGCCCTGGAACGTTTCTATGCCGATCGTACCGGTAAGCCACAACGCCTGGCCGAGATTGCTGCACGTGAAGCAGAAGACGCCGATGCCGCAGCCACCATCAGCCACCTGATCAACCAGTTTGCCAAAGGCGTAACCCAGGTGATCAACGTGCTGGATCCGGATGCCATTGTCATTGGCGGCGGTGTCGGTAATATCGATGCCCTGTATGAGCCACGCACCATTACCGCGATCGAGCAGCACCTGTTCAATCCTGTCTTCAACGGCCGCATTCTCAAACCCGCCCTGGGCGACAGTGCCGGTGTCTTTGGCGCCGCCATGCTGGTTGCCCCATGAGCCTCAGCGCGTCAGCTGTGCCAGCAGAGTCATGAAGTACGGCACAATCTTCAGGCCGGCATATACCGCCACGGCGATAAATACAGCCACGCCCAGGCGTCGCAACCAGTAATCCAACGTATCATCGATTTCCATGCGCTGGCGCGCCAGATACAGGCGCATGTTACTGTGCAGTGTGCTGCTGGCTTCACAGCCAGCCAGAAACGACAGCACCTCGGGATGGCGAATGAGGTCTTGCCCGCCCAGGGCATTGACAAGGGAGGCATCGCTCTTGACGATCTTGCTGATGGCAAACAGGTGCCGGCGCTGCAGCTTTTTGCCGGCCACATTCCGACTGATGAGTTTCAAGGCCTGCACGGCGTCCATGCCGCTGTCTTGGCACATTGTTAGCATGTCGAGATAGGAAACATAAAACATCCGGCGCAGGAAATGCCGGTCACTGGCCAGGGACAAACTCTTCAGCAGGATCGGGCTGAACGCCCCCAGGCGTACCCGGGTAAACGGGCGAACAATGAGCTGCTGGTAACGCAGGATGAGCACCACGATTGCCAGCAAGGTACGTATGGCATAGGACACCAGCGACAACGTGCCGGCTGCCACCACCGAAATCGGCAGATCGATGATGGCGACCAGCAGCGTCAGTCCCGGTGTGACCAGTTGGCGTTTTACCTGACCGAACAGTGCCAGGTTGGCGGTAAAAAATGCCTCCAGCCGCGACAGCACTGTTTCGAGCCTACCGCTTTGTTCGCCAATGTTGATCAGCGTAGCCTCCCAGGCACTGACCAGTCCAGCTGTCTGCAATATCACCGCCATGCGGCTGTCCTTTCGGACCTATGCCGACCTACAACACTATGCTGACCCGCAAGGCGCTGCTCATGCTTGCCCTGCTCTAGTGGATAGCGCTATAAGGTCGTCATGACCTATGCTGAAACCCGCGACTATCTGCTGAGTAAACCGGAAAGCATGGAAAACTTCTCCTTCGGGCCGGAAGTGGCCGTGTTCAAAATCCGCCAGAAAATGTTCGCCACACTCACGCTCAGTGAGGGTATCGCTTACACCAATCTCAAATGTGATCCCCAAGAAGCGCTGATGCTGCGCGATATATTTGACGAGGTTATGCCGGGCTATCACATGAACAAGAAACACTGGAACACGGTGAAGCTTGATGGCGACCTGCCACGTGGCGAAATCGAGCGCATGATCAATAACTCGTATGCGCTGGTGGTGAAAACCCTGCCGGTGAAAGTGCGTCAGGGCCTGGAGATCGCCTGGGGCACAGAGACACTCTACGGGGTTCAGCACCAGACCCGCCAGCCGGATCGCAAACGGTAACAGCCATGTACCCTGCAAAACTGAACTACGCGACGGGCACGGTCAGATTCTCATCTTGTGTCATCCATGCTATTTTGCCGCCTTAACCGAACTGCTAACGGCCTGCACCCTTTTGAAACTTCGTCACCTTATTATTCTTGTCGTCCTGGCAGCCATCTGGGGTTCTTCTTTTCTCTTTGCCCGGCTTTCGGTCGGTGAATTCGGCGCCATTCCACTCAGTGCCGCTCGCTCCGTGATTGCCGCGATCACCCTGTTTGCCATGATGCTGTTTGCCGGCCAGTGGCCGCAGTTCAAACAGTGCTGGAAGCATTTCATTGTGCTCGGCCTGATCAGCACTGCCCTGCCGTTTGTCTTCATCACAATCAGCACCGACCTGTCGACAGCCGGTTTTGCTTCCATTCTGAATTCCCTCACCCCGATCATGAGCGCCACGGTCGCCTGGTTCTGGCTGAAAGAATATCTGCCCGTGTCCGGCGTGGTGGGCATCGGTCTCAGTTTCGTCGGCGTGCTGGTAATGGTGACCGATACCCAGTCACTGGCCAGCGAGTCGGTCTTGATCCCCGTTATTGCAGGCCTGGCCGCGGCGTTTTTCTATGGCCTGACCGGCAACTATTCGCGCAAGTTCATGGAAGGCGTGCCGCCGCTGGTGCTGGCGACGGGCTGCCAGGTGTTTGCCGCCCTGTTCACCCTGCCCCCGGCACTGTTCCTGTGGCCTGATGATCCGATCAGTACCGCGGGCTGGATCAATGCCGCCGTGCTTGGCCTGATGTGTACCGCGCTGGCCTTCATACTCTACTTCACGCTGCTGGAGAACATCGGTGTGGCACGCACGGTCATCGTCACTTATATGATTCCCGTGTTCGGCATGTTGTGGGGCTACCTGCTCCTCCACGAAACCATTACGCCCGGTATGATTGGCGGCGCTGCCCTGATCCTTTGTGGCATTGCCCTGACCACAGGTCTGGCTACCCGGCTGCTGAGCAGCAAACCTGACAAGGTGTACAAAAACGAGCTATGACGAGTGACCAATCATTGCCGGTTATCAGCTTCCTGGCTTCCCATGGCGGCTCCTCCGCCAGGGCCATCATTGCCGCCATGGCCACTGGCGACATGGCTGCTGTACCCGGCATCCTGATTACCAACAATGCCGACTCCGGCATTCATGCCTGGTGCCAGGAGCAGGGTTTTCCCTGCGCGCATGTGTCCGCCAAAACCCATGACGATGAAGACGGCGCCATTGTCGCCGCCCTGGAACAGGCCAATACCGATATTGTGGTGTGCTCCGGCTACATGAAAAAAATCGGCCCCGCGACCCTGGCTCGCTTCAGCGGCAAGATTCTCAATATTCACCCGTCGCTGCTGCCCAGGCATGGTGGTCAGGGGCTGTATGGCGATCGCGTGCACGCCGCCGTGCTGGCTGCTAGGGATGTGGTTTCCGGTGCCACGGTGCATGTGGTTACCGCGGAGTACGATGACGGGCCGGTGATCGGCCAGTCCCGGGTAGACGTCGCCCCGGAAGAAACAGTGGCCAGCCTGCGGGCCAAGGTGCAGGGCACAGAACCGGGCCTCTACATCGAGTGCCTGAACCGGTTCCTGGCACAATCCGGCTTTTGACCCCACCGCCAAAACGCCCTACTCTCACACGCAAAGTCATCTGTTAGCTTGCCCGTATGAACGAACAAGTCACTTCAGCCCAGTCCTTTGTTCATGGCGTTGTCCTGTTGGGCGATGGTTCCAGCAAACCACTGGACAGTGTCACTGGCGAAAATCAGCCCATGTGGCTCCACATGGACTACTCCTTTGATGACATCGCCGATGCCCTGAGCTCCCTGGGCCTATCAGACAACGTGATCGATAGCCTCGTTCGCCCCACTACCCGACCCCGCACCATTGCCGAAAAAGGCGGCTTCGTCATTTTCCTGCGGGCGGTGAACCTGAATCCCGATGACAATCCCGATGACATGGTGTCATTGCGGGTCTGGCTGGAAAAAGACCGCCTGATCACCATTCGCCAGCGTCGTGTGTTTTCCATCCAGGACATTCGCAAGGAACTGGAAGCCGGCGATGGTCCCACCGATATTCCGGGCCTGTTCATGACTATTGTGGAGCGCCTGGCCGATCGAATTGCCGACTACGTCGATGATATCGAGGACAAACTGGGCGAGTTTGAAAAATCGCTGGAGACGTCGGACTCCAACAAGGTGCGTGTGGCGGTGTCGTCCCTGCGACGTCAGACTGCCATGGTGCGCCGCTACCTGGCCCCGCAACGGGATGCCCTGGACTCCTTCCATCGCCAGTGCCGGGACATGTTGTCTTCGGCGCAAGCCTTTGAATTGCAGGAACAGACTGACCGCATCATTCGCTATGTGGAAGACCTGGACCTGGTTCGCGAACGCTGCCTAGTGCTGCAGGAAGAACTCATGAACCGCATTGCCCAAGAACAGAACGCACGCATGTATGTGCTGTCCATCGTCGCGGCAGTGTTTCTGCCCATTTCGTTTGTGACGGGTTTGTTTGGCATGAACGTGGCAGGCCTACCCGGTGCGGAAACGCCCACGGCATTCGCCTTGGTCGCCGGTACCATGCTGGTGATGGCCGGCGGCAGTCTGGCCTATTTCAAACTGAAGAAGTGGTTGTAAGCCACGCCCGGTAATCCAGTCGCGTCTTACTCGCTTGTGCGCTTGTCCCTGACCAGGGTCAGCCTGCCGTCCAGGTGCACATCGCGCTGCGGGAACGAAATAACGATGCCCGCTTCGTTGAACAGCTCATCGATTTTGAAACGGATATCGGATTTCACCTGGCGCAGGTCGCGCTCACCGATGGCATCAATCCAGAAATAGGCATCAAAGACCAGCGCACTGTCACCAAAATCTTCGAAAAACACCTTGGGCGCCGGATCATCCATCGTATCCGGATGGTCATCCACCGCGCGCATGATCAGCTCCTCTACCTGGCGCACCGGCGAGCCGTATGCGACACCAACGCGCACGACACAGCGTGTCTGCTTGTCGATCAGGGTCCAGTTCACCACGGTGTTTTCCAGTAACTGACTGTTGGGAATGAGCAGGTGGACGCCATCCACCCGGCGCACCCGCGTGGAGCGGGTACTGATGGTCTCCACGGTACCTTTCACGTCACCGATCTCCAGAAAGTCGCCGATACGAATCGGTCGTTCCCACATCAGGATCCAGCCGGAGATGAAGTTGTTGATGATATTCTGGGCACCAAAGCCGACACCAATGGCCACAGCACCGGACACAAAGGCAAAAGCCCCCAATGGCACTCGCAGCAGGCTGAGAATCAGCAGCACCAGCACCACGATGCTGAAAATGACGTAGATGCGCCTGATCAGCAGCTTCACATCCGGCGGCAGATCCGATTTTTCAAGGCGGCGGATGATGAACTTGTTGGTGAGCCCGTAAACAAGCCAGGCCAACAGCAGCAGCAACGGAATCAGCAGCAGCTGCCCTATGGTGAACGACTGTCCGTTGAAGGTAAAAACGTCGGTACTGAGAAAAGCGAGAATGGATTCCATAATCGGAAACGACTGAAAAATGTTGCCGCCATCATAGTGGTGCCGATACCGGGAAACAATAGTGCACCCGGTTGGTAAAGGGTATTGTCGGGGGCTTGACCCTCCTGTGGGGGCAGGCTTTAACCTGCTCTGCAGTCAAACCGGAGATACCATGTCATACAAGATCGGTGAAGTCGCCAGACAGGCGCGTATCAGCATCAAGACATTGCATCACTACGATGCGATTGGCCTGTTATCGCCAACCGGGCGCACCGAATCCGGCTATCGCCTGTATTCCATGCAGGACATGTTACGGCTGCAGCAGATCCTGTTCTATCGCGAACTGGAATTTTCCCTGGAAGCCATCCAGCAGCTGCTGAGCCAGCCCGGCTTTGACTACCTCACGGCCCTGAAAGAGCAGAAAACCATGCTGGAGGAAAAACAGCAAAAGTTGTCTGGCGTGCTCGGGCTGATCAACAAGATGATTGCGTACAAAGAGGAAGACATTGTTATGAGCCTGAAAGACATGTTTGACGTGTTCCCGGACATCACCGAGGGCATGGTGGCAGAAGCCGAGCGTGACTGGGGACACACCGAAGCCCACCGGGAATCCCTGCGCCGCTCGAAAAACTACACCCGGGCCGACTGGGAACAGATGAAAACGGAGCGCAATGCGTTGCAAGAACACGCCCAGGCCCTGTTCCGTGAAGGTGCCGCCCCGGATGATCCCAGGGTGCAGGACATGGTGGACCAGCTGCGGCTGTTGATCGACAAGTGGCATTACCCCTGTGACAAGCCCTTTTATGCCAGGCTGAGTGAAATGACCGCCAGCGATGAGCGTTATCGCAAAAACATGGACGCCGACTGCCCGGGCCTGGCTGCTTTTATCCGCGATGCCGCTGCCATCCTGGCAACAAATGCCTGAGAAAGGCCACGTGGCATTCGCGGCTGAAGCTGCTCCTGCACAGACAGGTAACCAGCAAAGCATCGCCGGACCCTGCAGGCGCATTCGCGGCTGAAGCCGCTCCTACAGACAGGGAATCAGCAAAGCATCGCTGGACATTGTAGGAGCGGCTTCAGCCGCGAACGATACCACCGCGGTCTGGAGGATCGGACCCAACCGCTGCGGTCGACAGTGCGCCCCGCTAACGGCAATGCCATAATGCTGTTTCACGCACTGAATGGCATTTGGCATGAGCCTTACCTTTTATACCCATGACGCTTGTCTAGACCATGACCCGGGCACGGGCCATCCGGAAAACCCTGGTCGCCTGGCCGGCATACTCAGGGCACTGGAAGATGCCGCGATCAGCGACCAGCTGGTCAGGGCAGAGGCCCCGCTGGGCACCGATGCCCAGGTGTTGCTGGCCCATGACGCGCGCCTGCTGGACAAGGTCAAGGCCAGTGCTCCTAAACAAGGCACCGTGTCACTGGATGCCGACACGCATATGTCCCCAGGTTCACTGGAAGCCGCCCTGCGCGCCGTGGGCGCCACCTGCCAGGGGGTCGATGACCTGATGGTAGGTAAAACGGACAACATCTTTTGTGCTACCCGCCCGCCGGGACATCATGCCACCCCGACCCATGCCATGGGTTTCTGCCTGTTCAACCACGCTGCCATTGCCGTGCTCCATGCCATGCAACATCATGGCCTGGAACGGGTTGCCCTGGTGGATTTCGATGTCCACCACGGCAATGGCAGCCAGGACATCGCCAACAGCCGCGAGGGCTTCTTTTACATTTCCACGCACCAGAGCCCGCTCTACCCCGGCAGTGGCTACGAGGAAGAAAACCGCAACAACAATATCCTTAATGTCCCCCTGCACGGCGGCACGGGACACACCTCCTACACCCGGGTTTTCACTGACCTAGTACTACCTGCACTCCATGCCTTTCAACCCCAGTTGCTGGTGGTCTCTGCCGGTTTTGATGCCCACCAGGCCGACCCGCTCGCTGGCATGGCCTTAACCGACGACACCTACTACTGGCTCGGTCAGCAGTTGCGACAGGTCGCCATGCAGCATTGCGATAGCCGGCTGCTGTCGACCCTGGAAGGCGGTTACAACCTTGGCGTGCTGCCTGGCAGCGTATTGGCCTATCTCCAGGGCACGCTGGAGCAATCCTTCTCCGGTTCCTGAAGCAGTCTTACAACTTCTCGAGTTCGGTGATGGCTTCTGTCACCGCTTCCAGGCGCTGTTCCAGAATAGCCTGGGCATCCTGCAAACCTCGGTTGTAGTAAAACTTCCCCATTTGCGCGCTGAAAAAGTCGACCAGGAACTCGGCATCGAACTGGCCGATCTCCTGGTCCAGTTCATCATTGAAGTACTGCTGTACCTTGCTGACGATGGCGGCTTTTTCTTCTGGGGTGAAATCAATCATGGTGATCCTGTCTTCTATTTTTCTGTGCGCGGCTTGGGTTGTTCGCGGTTGAAGCCGCGAATGGCGTCTTCATTCCATGACAAACGAATGGCTGCTGCTCACTTCACCGGAAAATCGAAATAGGTGTCCGGATAGGGTTCATCGAACAGGGTGAAATGCCACCACTCCTCTTCCAGGCCAGCAAAACCATGCTTGCTCATGACCGAGCGCAGCAACTGGCGATTGGCGCGCTGCTGCACGGAGACGGTGGTATCGCTGGGCCAGGATTTCTGGTCGAACAGGTCAAACGGCGTGCCCATGTCCAGCTCCTGGCCGTTTTCCAGTGAAATGATGGTGACGTCGACGGTGCTGCCACGGGAATGGCTGGACTTGGCGGCAATAAAGCCTTTCGGAATCAGCTCGTCCTTGTCGACGTTGGGGTAGTACTGTGCCTTCATGCGAATGTCATCGGGGTCGTTGGCCCAGCGCACGAAATAATCCACCGCCTGCTGCGGGCGGTAGGCATCAAAGAACTTGAGCGCAAAGTTAGAATAGGCCAGGTCCTGCTGCACTTTCTTCAGCGCTATGGCCGACTGCAGGGAGACGATCAGCGCGTTGCCGTGGTAACCGGGAATGGGCTGGCCGATGAAGTTGTTGTCGGAGTAGTAACGCAGGTCGAATTCCACATACGGAATGACTTCGGCCAGGTAAATGAAGTTGTCAGGCACATCCTGTGCGTGGGTCGTGGAAGAGTATGAATACATAAGAAACAGTACTGTTGTGATGAAAGGTTTTATGCCGGGCATGCCGAAACGTTGTTCGCGGTCGGCCTCATGGTACCGATGAACATATCACCCTGCCACCCGGTAAACAGTGAGCCTGACAGGACAACAGCGTGCCGTCCTGTCATGGCTGTCCTTCTTACCCCTCTTCTTAGGCCTCTTTATGGCTGCATGGCTGCATGGCTGGTTTAGCGGGGCGGAAAACCCGGAAAGGTGGCAGCGCCTTCGGGAATGTGGTGAAAGGCCTGCTTCTGACCGATCCAGATCACGTGATCCGGCTTGTCGTACAGGGACGGATCATCGAGGGTGCCGACCTTGGCGATGACAAAATCAGCCGCCGCCGGGGCATGGGTCACCAGGTGTGTGCCGCAGTCAGGACAGAAGTCGCGGGTGACCGGGGTTTCCAGGTCAGAACGCCGGAACTGTTTCACCTCACCCTTGGTGTAGGAGAAGTTGGCTTTTGGCACACCGACGATCACGTTGGGGTTGCCGCCGCTGATGTACTGACAGGCGCGGCAGCAGCACTGCCCCTTGAATGCCACGTCGCCTTCAATTTTGTAACGGATGTTGCCGCAGTAGCAGCCGCCTTCATGAGCCATGGTGGTCTCCTCGCTGTGTTGTTGGTGTTGTTAATTGTTCGTTGAGTTGTTTTCGTGTTACTGGAATGCCAAATGTTCGCTAGCGTCCCGGTGTGAATTTCAAGGACATGTCTTCTCGGCTAAAGCCGCTCCTTTCCAGGATCAACGCTGCAGGAGCGGCTTTAGCCGCGAACGGAAATTTCCCAGTTTTCAAATGGGGTCACCACTCATTATTCCAGCACGATACGGCCGTTGCGCATGCCGTTGTAGGACGTCGTGGTGAGCCACTGGTAGGTGGCATCAAAGAGCTGCTGCGCATCGCGCTCCCACATGGCGTTGTGGGAAGCGCACGGCATTTCCACGTACACCTTGTCGGTGGCGCCATAATCCGCATACAGGTTGCGCACCAGGTCGGGCGTCACCTGCCTGTCCTGGGCGCCGGCCACCATCAACAGTGGCGTGTTGGTCGCGCCCACCACGTCCTTGCCCCAGCCAAAGGTCACGGCACGTGGAGCGCGCCGCACGCCGCTGCCCCAGGTGGCACCGACCGGATCAGAGGCCAGCATGTCGGCCCACACGGCATCGCTGACGCGCTGCTCATATTGATTGGTACAGCCAACCTGGCGCTCCCAGTTGGCGACAAAGTCAGCTTCGGACTGCTTGGTGATGGCGGCCCCGGTAAAGTCGGCTTCAGCCATGGTGGCCGGAAAGGCACTGATATAGGCCGGTGCCAGCATGACGATGTTGTGCACCTTGTCCGGATGCCGGTAGGCATAGCCGCCGGAGCGCGGACCGCCCTGCGACCAGGCCACCAGGTGCACCCGGTCCACCCCGCGCAGTTCGCGCAAATAGTCCACGACACCATCGATGTCGTGCCAGTCGGAGTCCATGGACGTGGTGGCATAGGGATAGGACGGCGCACAGCTGTCACCAAACAGCTGTTCCTGCTGGGCGGCGGACAGGTTGCAGCGGTCGTTCATGACCAGCGGGCGCGTGCTGCGGCCATACCCGGTCATGTCCATGGAGAACACGTCCATGCCGCGTTCGGCCAGGTAGGCCATCCAGCTGTAACCAGCCACCGGCACATCAAAACCGACTTCTGCCGGCGTGCCGGCACCGTGAATGAACAGCACCACCTGCCCTTCCAGGTCACGGCTGTTCAGCGTAGCCGGTGCCACCCGTTCCCGCACATAGATCTGGGCCACCGAGCCGGTCATGGACGGTACCCGGGAAACCACCGGGACATAGTGCTCAACGCTCAGCACACCGCTATTGCCCGAGGCGGCCATTTGCGTCTCCGAGCAGCCGACCAGCAAACTGGTCACCAGAAAACAGGCCAGCAGGCCCCGCAGTGAATGCCGCATAGGATCCCCCCAATAAAAACGGCTCATAGAGGGGGTGAGACTATGACAGACCGGGGGCCTGATCAAGGACTCACCACAAATTGACTAATCCCAGGCGGAGGGGTTTAATCTTGGCCAACAACAAGATCACACTGGGGGATTACCAGCATGTCAGAGTCAGAAAAAAATCAGCAAAAACAGGAACTCACCGCGCGCCGCAAGGTGCTGAAAACCGGCGTGGCCATGGGTAGCATGGCCGCCACCGCCAGCCTGCCGTTCTGGTCGCAGGTGGCCCTGGGCCAGAATGAGGAAGTCGTGCCGTTTACCGACATGCCCGAAGGCTACACCGTGCCGCCGAAACAGGCCGGGGGTATCTATTACCAGGACACGTCCAAGATTGACGATTTCTATTCACCCAACGGCAACTTCTACGTCATCCAGCATTACAACCAGCCCACCCTGGATGCCAACGCCTTCACCCTGAAGGTGACCGGCCTGGTGAACCGAGAGCTGAGCTTCACCCTGGCTGACCTGAAGAAGTACCCGAAATTCGAAGTCGACGCCGGCTTTGAATGCGGCGGCAACTCCCCGCGCCTGTTCCAGGGCCTGATCGGCAACGCCAAGTGGGGCGGTGTGCGCCTGGTGGACATTCTGGAGGAAGCCGGCCTGGATCGCGACGGCATCGAAGTGGTGTTCTACGGCGCCGACAAGGGCATGGAAAAAACCCGCATCGATCTCGACCTGCAGGTGGAACAATCCTTCGGCCGTAGCATGCACATCGACGACGCCCTGAACCCGGACATCGTGCTGGCCTACGAAATGAATGGCGAACCCCTGCCCGTCTTCCATGGCGCCCCACTGCGCCTGGTCGTGCCCGGCTGGTACGGTGTGGCCAATGTGAAATGGCTGAGCCAGATTCACGTCCAGGACCGCCGCTACATGGGCCGCTTCATGGGCCGCGACTACGTCACCCTGGCCAAGCGCAACATCGGCGGCGAAGAACGTTGGGAAGAACGCTCCGTCACCAAGATCCGCCTCAAGTCTTCCATCATCCGCGTCACCAAAAACGGCAGCAACCACACCATCACCGGTTTCGTCCTCAACGACGGCACCCCGCTGCGCTCGGTGGAAGTCAGCATCGACGGCGGCCCCTGGCAAATGGCCGAGATGGACCCCAGAAACTCCAAGTACTCCTGGAAACTGTTCAACTACACCTGGCGCAACGCCAGCCGGGGCGAACACACCATTGTCTCCCGCGTGACGGATGTCACCGGCGAAGTCCAGGCCACCCAGGACGACATGCCGGAAAAACCCACCCGCTGGGAAAACTACGCGCAGTTCCCACGCACGGTGCGCATCAGCTAATGACCTGCCCTGTGTAGGAGCGGCGTCAGCCGCGAACGATAAAAGCCCGCGAATGCGGGCTTTTTTATGCGCAATGATTTTCAGCACGGAAACAGGTCACAACATGAATGCGCACATGTATGCCGAATACCGCTAGGAATACCGAGTTTTGAGTGGGATACTCACCCACAAGGAATACATATACGCCTGCCCGCCTGTCGGATATCAGAGCATGCGAACATACGAGTACGATGGAAAGAAATGAGATGCATGTCGAGGCTACATTGACCTAAGAATTAAGCAGCTATTTGGAGCAAATTTGCAACTAGATCCTACACCTATAAAGTGCAAACGAAACATAACAAACCCTTTAATAACGCCCTTCGTGCTGACTTATCATCTAAGAGTCAACCTGAAAACTCTCCACCCAGTGCCGTAGACGACTGCGCCTCAGCAGTCAATGAGAGCTGGGCTGAACGTGCTCGGCAAAAACTTAAATCCAGGAAAGACAGCTGGCTGCAGCGTTTTCGCCGAAACAAGGGAACTCGCTAGTCGCGCTTCAGCCGAGCATGGTTGGCCAGGTAAGTCTCCTCCCCCATCGCGGCAATCTGCTGATCCACCATCCAGTCCATCACTGCCAGCAACGGCGCATACTTCTCGGCATCCCGTTCAAGCACACCCAGCACAT
>Ga0181558_10000525_pt1 | contig 35677 bp, 30 predicted proteins | sample 011ome_22_FD_133754 | JGI IMG/M metagenome (GOLD analysis project Ga0181558, IMG submission 133754) | Coastal salt marsh microbial communities from the Groves Creek Marsh, Skidaway Island, Georgia - 011507BT metaG (megahit assembly) | ecosystem: Environmental > Aquatic > Marine > Intertidal... | reverse complement strand
GCTTCTACAGACTCAAGCTTCTACAGACTCAAGCTTCTACAGACTCAAGCTTCTACAGACTCAAGCTTCTACAGACTCAAGTCGCCTTCGCCGACGGCCCCGGAAGGCTGCCCTGGCAGTTGGGAGACCCATCATGAAGGACCGGAGGTACCGGTCCAAAACCCCGCCATTTTAGCCGCGCTAACCCGACATAAACAATTGGATTAAGCCAAAATTTGCTCCAAATAGGGTCGCACTGACGCGAGCGCCGCTGTGACACCTTGGGGTTCGGTTCCACCAGCTCTGGCCATATCAGGTCTGCCGCCACCTTTACCGCCCACCTGAATGGCGACGTGGTTAATCAGCGTACCCGCATTGATGCGGCCTGTCAGATCCTTGGTCACACCCGCGATCAGTGCCACCTTGCCATCTGCCACGCAGGCTAGAACCACGACGCCGGATTGCAACTTGTTCTTCATCTGGTCCAAAACATCGGGCAGCGCTTTAGGATCAGCACCGTCCAAATCCTTCACCATGACTTTGATTCCTTGGATCTCAATCACAGCATCGCTCATATCGCTGCCCGCACCACTGGCCAGCTTTAGAGACAGTTGAGAGATGTCCTTCTCGAGCTTTTTGTTGTGGTCCAATAGGGAGCGCAATTTATCCAGCAAATTGCCTGGATCAGCGCGCAACAGTGCCGCTGTCTCAGCTTGAGCATCTTCCAGGTACTCGATACGCTCCAGTGCGCGCAGACCTGTGACACCTTCGATTCGCCGCACGCCCGAGGCGATACCCTGTTCAGAGACGACTCTGAAAATCCCGATATCGCCGGTTCGACTAGCATGGGTACCGCCGCATAGTTCAATAGAGAATCCTTCACCCATGGTCAAGACGCGAACCTGCTCAGAGTATTTCTCACCAAACAAGGCCATTGCACCCTTCTCTCGGGCCACCTCGAGCGGCATGATTTCAGTCTGGATCGCAGAATTACGTTGAATCTGCTCATTGACTATTCGTTCAATTTTTCGGATTTCGATTCGGCTTAATGGCTCGAAGTGCGAAAAGTCAAACCTCAGACGCTCTGCGTCCACCAGTGAGCCACGCTGGTTCACGTGCGCGCCGAGGACTTCCTTGAGCGCAGCATGTAGCAGATGAGTCGCCGAGTGATTGAGCCTGGTTGAGTCTCGCTGATGACGATCAACCTGGGCATTCAGGACATCACCCACCTTCAAGGAACCCTCAAGTAGCTCCCCCTTGTGCAGAAAAGCGTTACCGGCTTTGACCGTATCGACTACGTCAAACACTAATCCGTTCGCTGCCAGGCGACCACTGTCACCTACCTGCCCGCCTGACTCAGCGTAGAAAGGCGTGCTGTCCAGGACAACCACACCCTGCTCGCCGGCGTTGAGAGACTGTACTGCGTGTTCTCCATGAAACAGGGCCACGACCTTACTGTCTCCCACCAACGAGCTGTACCCAACGAATGAGGTCGACGAATCAACTTGATAACGACCGATATCGACAGCACCAAATTTACTCGCTGCACGAGCACGCTGGCGCTGCGCTTCCATAGCGCGTTCGAATCCGGGCATATCTAGTCGAAGGTTGCGCTCACGGGCGATATCTGCAGTCAGGTCAGTGGGAAAGCCAAATGTGTCATACAATTTGAAGACCACTTCCCCTGGAATCTCATCACCCTTAAGCGTACTGATCGCTTCAGTGAGGATCCGCATACCATGATCGAGGGTCAACTCAAACTGTTGCTCTTCTTTCAACAAGACCCGTTCGATTTGCGCCCGAGTGGTCCGTAAGATCGGGTACGCGTCACCCATTTGCTCAACCAGGCAGCCTACCAGCTGGTAAAAGAAGGGTTCTGTCGACTGCAGCTTATGTCCGTGACGGAGCGCTCGACGAATGATTCGGCGCATGACATACCCGCGGCCCTCGTTTGATGGCAAAACCCCGTCCGCGACCAGGAATGCAGCGGATCGAATATGATCGGCGATGACGTTCAGCGAGGGGTTGTGCAGGTCGGTGCAGTTCAACAAGCTAGCGGCACGCTTGATCAATGCTTGAAACATATCGATTTCATAGTTCGTGTGAACATCCTGTAACACCGCAGCCAGTCGCTCGAGCCCCATGCCGGTATCGACGCAGGGCTTGGGTAAGGGAGTCAGAGTACCGTCGCTCGATCGATCGAACTGAGTAAATACGAGATTCCAGATTTCGATATAGCGGTCGAGATCCCCACCTGGGCTACCCGGAGGCCCACCCGGTACTGATGGCCCATGATCCCAGAAAATCTCTGAGCTTGGACCACAGGGCCCTGTGTCACCCATGGTCCAAAAATTATCGTCATCTCCCAGGCGCGTGATGCGTTTTGGGTCGAAGCCTATGTGATTGACCCAGATATCCTCCGCCTCATCATCATCTGTGTGCACCGTAACCCAAAGTCGTTCCGGTGGCAGTTTAATAACCTGGGTTAGAAACTCCCACGCAAACTCGATGGCCTCTTGCTTGAAGTAATCGCCGAAACTGAAATTACCCAGCATCTCAAAAAACGTGTGGTGGCGTGCCGTATAGCCAACATTATCGAGGTCATTGTGTTTGCCCCCCGCTCGAATACAGCGCTGACAGCTTGCCGCCCGGGTGTACCCGCGATTTTCGCGAAATGCCAGCGCCTCCTTGAACTGAACCATACCGGAGTTAGTGAATAACAGCGTCGGGTCGTTGTCAGGCACTAGGGAGGAGCTATCAACAATCGTGTGGCCTTGGCTGGCAAAATAATCCAGAAACGCCTTACGCAATTCGCGGCTGTTCATCGAGTCTACTTCGTATCAAAATCAGGACGAGTAAAGATACAGAAAAAGCGTTAAAGACTAAACAATGGAATGACTAAACACGGTTATTTCTAAAGGTTTCGCCGACTTTAATCGGATTTCGAATGGCTTTTTGCTATTTTCCAGTAGTCGTGCGCCCGCGCCTGCGCGATGGCAAGGACAGTGCCTTCGGTGTATTCATCGTCCAGGGCTTCGCCGGGGGCTCTGTCCAAAACTAACCCCAGGGCTTGGTAAATATCAGAAACCGCATAGATCGAGAATTTTCCGGCGGCCACGGCCTCGAGTACATCGTCTCGAAGCATCAACTCTCGAGCATTGGCGGCGGGAATCACGACACCTTGGGTGTCACTGAATCCCACAGTTTGGCAAGCTTCAAAGAAACCTTCGATCTTTTCACTCACAGCACCAATCGGCAGAATGTTGCCCTTTTGATCGACTGCACCGGTCATTGCCAGATCCTGCCGTATCGGCAGGTCTGTGAGAGCACTGATCAGGCAGCAGATTTCAGCGCCTGACGCCGAGTCTCCATCGATTCCGCCATAGGTTTGCTCAAACGCGATCGATGCAGAGAAAGCCATCGGATGTTGCAGGCGTAGAAGAAAACGCAGCAAGCCCGAGAGAATCAGAAAACCCTTGGTATGAACGGCCCCGGACAATTCCGATTCTCGTTCGATGTTGACCGCCCCGGCACTGCCGGGACCGATCGATGCAGTGATTCGAGTAGGAAATCCATAAATCAAAGGACCCGCCATCGTCACCGCCAGTCCGTTCATCTGGCCGACTACGCGACCGGCAACCTCGATTCGCAGACCACCCTCTGCCAGCAGCCGTTTGAATCGTCTCGCCGGTATTTCTGCGCGCCTGCGACCCTGCTTAACGCTGAGTTTGACATGTCTGGCATCGACTAACAGGTCGCCCTCACGCCTGGCGATGAAGGACGCCTCACGCGCTATATCTGCAATGCGTCCAAAGCGACTGGATAACCGACCCTGTTGCGCACAGATTCTTGCGCCCTGCTCGATCAAACCCGCTACCGCTGCGGCCGTAAAGTTCAGTAGTCGATCATTGTCCACTAGCCTGGCAATCACGTTTGCATAGGCGGCATAACCCGCTTCGTCGCGGTTCAGGGTATCGCTGAAATCCGCCAGAACTTTAAACAACTGAGAGAATCGCGGCTCATATTCATCCAGCAAACTATAAAGCGCTGGATCTCCCACCAGTACAACCTTGACATCTATCTCTATGGCTTGCGGGCGCAATTGTGGTACGCCCCAGAGACCAAACGGGTCGGGGTTATAGACTTCCAGCAGGCCGGTTTTTAGTGTTCTCAACAACGTCGCCCAAGCACCAGGCTCTGCCAGGATTTCCTGAGCTTCGATGATCAAATAACCACCGTCAGCCTCAAGCAGCGCGCCGGGTTTAATCATCAAGTGATCCGATCGCATCATCAGCGTATTTGCGCTGACTTCTCGATCGATCTTGCCAACCAGATTGGTCAAGGTCGGATTGGTCAGACTAATTACAGGAAATTTGGCGTCAGGGGCATGCGCAGTGACCAGATTGACGCGGTATAGCCGAGAGAAACCCGCATCTTCACTGGGCTCCTTAAGACGGTGCGCAACCAGATCTGTAACAATCTGGTCAAGAAACTCCAACACCCCGGCAATGTTGAAAGTTCGCGTTATAGCGGCCACTCGTGCGCCGACAAATTGCCGAGCCTCCTCGATGATCAGGTTCTCGAGTGCCTGCTGGTGGCGCAGCTGTACCTCGCCGATACTTTGGCCCAGCTCAGCGAATTTCAACTCAAACTCGGCTACCTTCTTTGAGAGCGCATGGATTTCGGCATCGGTGAGTCGACCATCCCGGCGCATCTGCTCCAGCTCATCATAGGGCACCGGTTTTTTGTCGATAACCGGCAGTATCACCGGGAGCATATTTTGTCCCACCGTCATAGGCACCATGGCGAGGCCGGACTCGTGCAGCTCCTTATCAAAAGGGCTACCAATACGCTGAATTTCTTCCTGTGTGATAGAAACCAAGTGTTTTTGTTTGGATTTAACCAGCTCAGAATTCAGATACGCCGGCAGTTCGACCTCGACGAAGGTTGCAAACTCATCCATGGTGTCCTTGAAGGGCCGACCCATACCCGTCGGCAAATTTAGCAGTTTAGGTTGATCTGGCTGCTCAAAGTTATGCACATAGCAATGATCGAGAACCTTGATCGCGCCTCGTGCAGTCTCCTCGATCATCTCATGAATCAGTTCGATACGGCCGAATCCGGACAAACCTCGAACGAAAACGTTGTTACCATGAACCCGGCTATCCAGCCCAAAGCGCAAGGCTTCAACAGCATCCGGTTGCCCAAGAATACGATGCTCTGCATGTAATTCAACGGTAGTCTCAAACCCCAGGCGCGTCGAATCGCAGATCCAGCGACAGTCTTTTGCGTCAAGTTTCAGATCGGGAAACGCTATTGCCACTGGCTATTCTACTGCTGCTTGAGGCGTTGTCTGACCCGCTTGTAGGCTGCACCTATCTCATCAACTACTATGCCCATCGCCTGTTTCGCTTCACCGGCTAACTCACCGGTTTCTTTCTTAAACCGATCAAATTTTTGCTGAGCCTGGGCGTATTCTTCCTCCAGATCCTCCCATTCATCACGCAACTCAGCCTTTGCCAAATGCATCTGCAGTCGCAACTCGTCCCGTTCGGTCTTCAACTCTCGCCACAGTTTTTCTAGTTTGTCATTTTCCATGCACACCACTCCGTTAAAAGGATACAAAATGGCCGAGCCGCCCCTGTATCAAGCACGGCGAGCAGGCACGAACTGCAATGAGTCTAGAGACTTAGCGGAGTAATGCCCTTGATCTGGGTCAGAGGGAAACGCGACCAGAGACTAGGACTGCTTGGGAGTCGTTGAAGTAGTTGAGGTTATTGAAAGTGATGAGTTTGATGCCTAAGAAGCGCTTCTTGACGGTGAAGTAGGCAATGAATGGTGAAACTTGAGATAAAGCAGACCTGGCATCATAACGATTTTCCAAGCCAGCGCTGTCTCAGGCCGAAATAGCGAGTCCATCTCGGCGACAGTCTGCAACAGCGCATCTAGCCAAAGATCATAAAGCTCAGGCCTGATATCAAGATGATGATGATCGTGCTTGCGCGCTATCTCTTTAAGATAGTCATTATCGTTTTTTACGAGATAGAAACTGATTAGATGGAACATACCCTTTTGTAGCATCCTGATTTGCTGGTCGATATCTGTATTAGCAAATTTCAGGGCGATTTCATCGGAAGAAGCTGAAAAGATCTCGTAAAAGCGCCGAAAGAACAGTTGTCCTCGTTCTGTGATACCGATGCCGTGCCCGACCAGGCGCTCGTAGCTTTCTTCGAACAGTAGCTCAAGGTCCATGCGCTCGCCTCCAACGGAATTTTCCCACCTGGATGAGTTCACGAATCTCTATCTTAGACACAGAGCCGACCACCTTCAACGTCTCTATTTCGCTGAGGCTTGCGCTCTTGTGCTACTGTCAAGCACTGCTTTGCGATTGAGCAATCCAATCGGGCTGGCTGACACCTTTTACCTGTACTATTTCTACCGGGAGATCAGCCCATGACCGTTTGAATTTGATCAAAAGAAAAACCCCGCTGCTGCAGGAATCGGGTACGTTTTGCCCGCTCCGATGCATCCACTGCAGACCCGTCGCCATAGCGCTTTTCGAGCACTCGCAGTGCAAGATCGAACCAGTCGATATTTGCTTCATCGAATATCTGCTCAATCAAGTCACTTTCAATGCACTTTTCACGCATCTCCGCCTTGATTTTGAGCGGACCCTGACCTCGATTTGAGCGGTAACGCAACAAGGCTTCCGCCAGCCTCTGATCGCTTTGCAGTCCTTCCTGCGTCAATTGATTGATGACGCTAAAAATCACCTCAGCGTCCACTGCGAAACGCCGAGCGAGCTTGCGTTGAAGCTCTTGTCGGGAGTGCTCGCGCCGCGCCAACAGATCCATTGCGGCACGGCGAACGTCCACTGCAGTTACTTCAGAATCAGCCACCGCTGATCGGTGTCACATTGTCGTCAAGATCATCCATGATCGCAGCGCTGGCTTTTGCTGGTGCTTCGCCTGATTTTAGTAACTTTTCTCGAACTAAACTCTCAATCTCATCTGCGAGGTGTTGATTCGCATGGAGATAATCAGCCGAATTTTTCTTACCCTGGCCAATTCTTTCGCCGTTATAGCTGTACCAGGCACCCGCCTTGTCCACCAGCCCTACCTGTACACCCAAGTCAATCACTTCGCCCATTCGGTAAATACCTTTACCGTACAGAATCTGAAACTCTGCCTGCTTGAAAGGCGGCGCCACCTTGTTCTTGATGACCTTAACCCGAGTCTCATTACCGATAATTTCGTCGCCTTCCTTGATTGCCCCTATACGGCGAATGTCGAGTCGAACCGAGGAATAAAACTTGAGGGCGTTACCGCCGGTGGTGGTTTCCGGACTACCGAACATGACGCCAATCTTCATTCGAATTTGATTGATGAAGATAACTAATGTATTAGAGTTTTTGATGTTACCAGCCATTTTTCGCAACGCCTGGCTCATGAGGCGCGCCTGTAAGCCCACGTGATGATCGCCCATGTCGCCTTCAATTTCGGCTTTCGGTGTGAGCGCTGCAACTGAGTCGATGATCACCACATCCACTGCGCCGGACCGCACGATCATGTCGCAAACCTCCAGTGCCTGTTCCCCTGTGTCTGGCTGAGACACGAGCAGGTCATCAATGTTAACGCCCAGATTCTCTGCATACTCGGGATCAAGCGCGTGTTCGGCATCGATAAAAGCACAGGTGCCACCAGCGCGTTGGGCTTCGGCAATCACTTGAAGGGTCAGCGTCGTTTTACCCGAAGACTCAGGCCCATAGATCTCGATGATACGCCCTCGAGGCAAACCCCCGATACCAAGCGCTATGTCAAGACCTAGCGAGCCTGTAGATATCGCTGGGATTTTCTCTCGCGGCGAGTCGCCCATGCGCATCATCGTGCCCTTACCAAATTGACGTTCAATTTGGGAGAGGGCGGCACTCAGGGCTTTTTCTTTATTTGAATCGGTGACTGCCATACTCGTTCCTCGTTCGATCTGTCTTGAATATTCGTTGGGATTTCAACGGTTGATTCGGTCGTTTCTTCAATCACTCAATGTACAGCTTAGCTTGTTGGCTTAGCTTGTTGGCTTAACTGATGACTTGCGCTAATGACTTAAGCTAATGACTTAAGCTAATGACTTAAGCTAATGACTTACGCAGACCTCGTTCGCTTCAACCTCTGCGTTAGCCTGATGGCGGACAGTTTAAAATATCTCAGACGCCGCGCAAAACTTCAGTTATCCTTCTCTTTTGGCTTAAAGCTGTCTTTTGGCTTAAAGCTGTCTTTTGGCTTAAAGCTGTCGGTCAGCCGACTTACACCACACCCTGTCTTTATACTGTATATAAAACCAGTATTCCACTATTTTTTGCGCTTTTACCAATTTTACTGACCACCTTTGCCGTGCGCTCAGTTCTTCCGTAGAATCCAAGGTCTGCATCGCTCGCACTCGGCGAATGCTCGGGCCAAGGCTCGCACGAAAGGATATTCAACTTGTCGACCCTATCATCGCCGCAATCCCAGAAGAGTCCTGCTTCGACCCAAACGCCTATGATGCAGCAATTCCTGCGCATCAAGGCGGAGCACCCGCAGGAGCTGTTGTTTTACCGCATGGGCGACTTCTATGAGCTTTTCTTCGACGATGCAAAACGCGCCGCAGAATTGCTCGACATCACCCTGACCGCCAGGGGCAGTTCTGACGGCAAACCCATACCCATGTGCGGCGTGCCCTATCACGCCGTCGACAACTATCTGGCAAAGCTAGTCCGCCATGGCGTCTCAGTTGCTGTCTGTGAGCAAATTGGCGATCCTGCCGAGAGTAAAGGTCCGGTTGAGCGCAAAGTCGTCCGCATTGTCACCCCCGGTACACTCACTGAGGAGTCATTACTTGACGCTCGACGAGACAACTTTATCGCCGCAGCCCACGAATACGATGGCCACTTCGGCCTGGCCTGCCTGGAACTTGCCAGCGGACGCTTTGAGGTCATTCAGCTGCCGAATGAGGATGCCTTGAGCAGCGAAATTCATCGTATCAACCCCGCCGAGCTTATTCTGTGTGACGACCAGACGTATCCGCGAGAGTTAGAACAAAGAGTCGGTGTTCGCCGTCGCCCGGTGTGGGAGTTTGACCTGATGGCAGCCAAGACCTGTCTGACGCGACAGTTCGGTACGCGCGATCTGGACGGATTTGACTGCCAGGATCTGCCAGCCGCCATCTCAGCGGCTGGCTGCCTACTGGGTTATGTTCAAGAAACACAACGGACCGCGTTGCCCCACATTCAGGGGCTGACGACGCTTCGTCGAGATGAGGCGGTGATCATTGATGGCGCTTCAAGGCGTAACCTCGAGCTAGATACCAACCTTCAAGGTGGGCGCGAGAACACCCTGTTTCAAGTCCTTGACCGAACCAGCACAGCCATGGGTAGCCGCCTGCTCAATCGCTGGATACAACGACCGATACGCGACCGTCTGGTGCTTAATGGCCGGCTCGATTGCGTCGAATATCTGCTCAACGGCTATCGCTTTGAGGCGCTACAGGCCCACCTGAAACCCATCGGCGATATTGAGCGCATTCTGGCGCGTGTTGCACTGCGTTCAGCAAGGCCTAGAGATCTGGCGCGACTCAGGGACGCACTGCTGGTATTACCAGCACTGAATGATGCCCTCAAGTCCTTCAATGTTCCTCTACTGCAGCAGTTATGTGCTGCTTGCGCGCCGTTTCCGCATCTCGCAGACCAATTACAACGTGGTATCAACGACAATCCGCCGGTGATCATTCGTGACGGTGGCGTGATCAAATCCGGCTACGACGCTGAACTCGATGACTTGCGCAGCCTGAGTGAAAACGCTGCTGACTACTTGATCAAGCTGGAAACGGAAGAGCGAACAGCCACAGGTCTCTCTAGCCTTAAAGTCGGTTTCAATCGGGTTCATGGTTACTATATTGAAATCAGTCGCTCGCAATCAGAAAAAGCGCCGGTCACTTATATTCGTCGTCAGACTTTGAAGAACGCCGAACGCTTTATTACGCCCGAGTTGAAAGCCTTTGAGGACAAGGCGCTGAGCAGCAGGGGGCGCGCTCTGGCCCGAGAAAAGTATCTGTATGAGTGCCTGCTGGACAGTCTGTTGGCAGAGCTGGGCCCGCTGCAATCCACGACGGCTGCTCTGGCCCAACTTGACGTTCTTGCTTGTTTCACAGAACGAGCACTGACCCTGTCATTGAGCCGACCCGTGTTGTCGACTCAAACCGGCATTCACATCAAGGAAGGTCGTCATCTGGTGGTCGAGCAGGTACTCGATGCGCCCTTCGTTGCTAATGACTTAGTATTGAATACCGAGCGCCGCTTGCTGATTATCACGGGGCCCAATATGGGCGGTAAGTCTACCTACATGCGTCAAACCGCTCTAATCGCCTTGCTGGCCCATGTGGGTTGTTATGTGCCTGCACGCGCGGTCGAAATAGGTCCTATAGACCGTATTTTTACTCGTATCGGATCCTCCGACGACCTTGCCAGCGGACGATCAACCTTTATGGTGGAGATGACCGAGACCGCCATGATTCTGAACAATGCCACTGCGCAAAGTCTAGTCCTGTTGGATGAAATCGGCAGGGGTACTTCGACATTTGACGGCCTCTCTTTGGCCTGGGCGTGCGCCGCTTATATTGCTCGACAGGCCAAGGCGTTGACGCTGTTTGCCACCCATTATTTCGAGTTAACCAGTCTTGCTGACACGCTTGAGGCGACAGCCAACGTGCATCTGTCAGCAAAGGAATATGGCGACGATATTATCTTCATGTATGCAGTCAATGACGGACCCGCGAGCCAGAGCTATGGGTTACAGGTTGCAAAACTTGCGGGCGTGCCGACAGCCGTGATCAAGGATGCGCAGTTAAAACTGCGCCAATTGGAAGACAGCGAGATTCGCGCCAAGCCCATTCAATCTGACTTGTTTGCCACGCCTGCACCCCGCCCACCTTCCGCCCTTGAAGTGCGTTTGCGAGAAACTGACGTCGACGCACTCACCGCTCGCGAGGCTTTAAGCCTGCTCTTCGAGATGAAAGACAACCTGGAAGCAGGCAAAGAGTAATCGAACTTTTGGCAATGAAACCTGTCTTTCTTCGCCATTCTTCACTCGGCTGTTATTGTTAAGGGGCTAAAAGTTGGTAGAATGCGGCTTTGCCGATTCTTCTTAACTATTGTTCAATTAACCAAAGGAACCAGTCAATGACATTTGTGGTGAGCGACTCCTGCATCAAATGCAAACATACAGACTGTGTGGAGGTATGTCCTGTTGACTGCTTCTACGAAGGCCCAAACTTTCTCGTGATCAATCCCGATGAGTGCATAGACTGCGCCCTCTGCGAACCAGAATGTCCAGTAGATGCTATTTTTTCTGAGGATGAATTGCCTGCTGAAGAGCAAGCCTTTCTGGCATTGAATGCTGAGTTATCCGCGACCTGGCCGAACATCACTGAGCGCAAAGATCCCCTTCCGGACGCGGAGAAATGGGCTGACGTGAAGGGTAAACTCGAATATCTCGAGCGCTAACTACTTCTAGTTAGCTTCTGTTAGCTTCTAGTTAGCTACCGATCTAGACAGCTGTTTATTCAGCTGTCTAGCAGGGCTATTTAGCAAGGCTGTCTAATAAAGCTGCCTGATAAAGCTGGCGCAGCGACACCTTGATCTCACTATGCACCCCAGCATGCACCCCAGCATGCACATCCGCATGCACATCAGTATGCACATCAGTATGCACCACACCATGAATTAGGCGGTCGTGGGGGCAAACCTATGGAGTGCTATCAGCTGAAAAGCCAGATGATAAAGCAGGTGCGATACACAGATCGCACCTGCTGTACCGCTACCACGGGCAATCCTTGCCCTTGCTGCGCTAACAGAAGCGAGGGCTGACTTCACGATTTGAACGTTTATCAGCTTTGCTTCTGACCCTAATCCTTTAGGGCCCATCACATTAACCGGCTGAACGTGATGAGCGCTTGACCCTCATCAATGCTGATTGTTTGATCACACAGCATTAGACGCTCAACAGACGATACCTTCTGAATCAGGGACGAGCGGCTATCTATCGCTCCTAAGTTTTATCAGCCATCTAGGTTGGCCAATAACAGAGAAGCACGAATAGTGCGCTAGCGCGGTAAATACAACAGCGGATTCTCAGGTTTGCCGTTTTTGCGGATTTCAAAATGTAACATCTCCTGCGACCCGTCGCTCGAACCGATTTCAGCGAGCACTTGACCACTTTTTACCTGCTCTCCTTCCTTGACCAGAATCGCGCGATTGTGACCGTATGCGCTCAGGAATTTATCGTTATGTTTGACAATGACCAACTTGCCATAGCCGCGCAATCCTCCTCCAGCATAAACGACGACACCATCCGCTGCCGAACGCACCTTGTCCCCTAATCTGCCACGAATATCGATACCTTTATTCACACGACCATCAAGAGAGAAGCCATTAATGACCTCGCCCTTGAGCGGCCAACGCCAATTAACCGTAACAGTCTGCGGCTGGGCCAGAACAGGTTTGGGTTTCGCTACTGCTGAGGGGCGGATACTTTGCGTCTTAGCGGCAGCTGACGCTGGCTGAATACCACTCACGACACTGGCAAGCCGGATCCTTTGATTGACGTAAATTGTATAGGGCGGCTCGATCTGGTTCGCTTTGGCTAATCCTTGGTAGTCGATGCCATAGCGAAAGGCAATCGCATACAGCGTCTCACCTGCTCTCACGACATGGAACTTGGGCTGCCGGCCAGCCACATCTCCGACACCGATAACAGGTACATAGCCACCTGAAAAAGAACACCCCAGCGTGCCGACCAATAGCAGCAGCACCAGGGCATGCCTTGCTGCCACCGGAACTCGCCTGGATCGATCATCAGCGACGCTGTTGATCATCCCATCCCGTCCTCGCTATTGACATCCAATCTAGCAGGACAACCGCTACGAGCCCTGCGACCATCGCCGCGATTGCCACCCCTATCTGAGGTTCCGCACCGGTGAGGAAAACATAGGTTGTTGGCAACACCGGCTCCTGCACCAGCGGTATCTGGCGTCCATCAGCACTCAGCTGGTATGCCAGGGTTTCTTTCCAAGGCCAAAGCTTGACCAGGGAGCCCAACATAAAACCGGTCAATATCGCCAGGGTCTTATCTCTTGCATGCTTGAACAAGCGGGTCAGGACCTGCGCAAAGCTGACCAGTCCCAGCGCACAGCCTGTAGCCACAATCCCAAGAGTTAGGAGATCCAACTGTTTTATTGCTTCAATCACGACGCCATACAAACCCAAGATCAGCAGGATAAAACTGCCAGATATACCCGGCAGAATCCAGGCACAAACCGCCAGCGCTCCCCCCAGAAAGAGAAACAAGGGGGTCGGCGGCAAAGCAATCGGGGCGATGCCGGTGATCACTATGCCGATGCCTGCGCCTGCGCCGGCCAACAACAGCAATCCCGCGCCGAAACTCGCAATCTGACGGCTTATTGCCCAGGTTGAGGCAAGAACTAGACCGAAGAAAAAAGACCACAGCCCGATAGGCTGATGTTGCAAAAGGTAACTGATGCCGGATGCAAAAATAATAATTGAGACGCCCATACCGGCAAACAACAGCAACAGAAATTGCCCATCAATCCTGCGCCAGGCCGCCGCTGGACCTGCCTCGAGAGTCACTCGCAACAGACTCGGAGTAAACTGTTTGAGGGCAGCCAGCAGGCGTTCATAGATACCGGTAATAAATGCGATAGTACCACCAGATACGCCCGGGACAACTTCCGCAGCACCCATTAACAGGCCAATCAGCGCAATTTTGAGGTTATCTTTCATTCTTCAATGACGCTCGCTACGGGTGCACCCAACTTGATCAGCGATAGATACATCAGGCTTTTCCACCTAATAAGGGTACAAACTTTACCTCCTCCAGCTTTTCAATCTGAGGTCCCTCTTCTGTCATACGAACAATCGTCAATTGCTGGGAGTCGCTGGTACCAACCGGCAAAATCAACCGACCACCCATCGCCAGCTGCGCGACCAGACCAGACGGTATCACTCGCGGCGAGGCTGTCACAATGATGCCATCAAATGGGCCCCTGTCAGCCCAGCCAATATTGCCATCATCATATTTGAACTGAACGTTACGAATACCAATTTGTTTCAGAGTCTCGCGGGCTCGTTCGCTGAGCATCTGAATACGCTCTACTGTGTACACTTTTGCGACCAGCTGCGAGAGAATTGCAGTCTGATAGCCAGACCCTGTGCCAATCTCGAGAACTCGCTCCAAGGGGCCATCAGCGAGTAGCGCTTGTGTCATGCGAGCAACGATATAGGGCTGGCTGATGGTCTGATTGAAACCAATCGGCAGCGCCGTGTCCTCATAGGCCCTGGAAGCCAGTGCCTCATCAACAAAAACATGGCGCGGAGTCGAGGCGACAACATCCAGCAATTCCTCGTTAGTGATGGAACGATCGCGCAGCCGTTGGACCAGACGACTCCGTGTCCGTTGCGACGTCATCCCGACTCCGCGCATGTCGGGCAGATTGCTATTCTCCATAGACCACTATCTCTCTCATCAAACTGGTCGCAAAACTGCCTACAGGCAATCCAAACGACAATAACAAATCTGAGCCTTCAAAGCGCCAGTTAAACGCCACCGGGCGCACCCAGAGATCGCGCTGTTGCGCCTTCAGGTCAAGCCGCCGCAAGCCTTCACACCAGTCGGGAAACCGTGCTTCAAGACTCTTCAGCTCTGGGGTGGCTTGTCTTGCAACTCCATAGAGCCAGCCGCGCAACTGAGACTGCTCTGTGCTTCGTGTTCTGCTGCGATCGCCTCGCACGCCAGTGTCACTGCAGATCCAACTCGGTTCTGGCAGGCTTACATTCGACAGGTCACCGGCGCTGATACGTCGCGACAGATCGGCGTTAAACATATAACTACGTACAGCGGACAAGCACAGTTCCCGTTGTTGATGCCTGACAGTTTCACCTTTAAACAGGCGATCGGCGATGCTCAGATTACTGCCACCTCGACCAAATCTTTGTTCGCCAAAATAATTCGGAAACCCCTGCTCGGCGATGAGAGCCAGACGCTGCTCGATATCTGCCCTGCTGCCTTGAAGATCACGGAGACGCACCTCGAACTCATTGCCGGCATGTGAACCGCGGCGAAGCTTCTGCGCATGTCGTCGAACCTCCAGGATCTCGACGCCCGACAGGTTCAAACTCGAAAAATCCGGCATTTGTTTGCCGGGCAAATGACAGCTGAGCCACTGAGTCGTGACCGCGTGCCGGTCCTTTCGACCCGCGTAATTGACATCAAAGACCTTGATATTCAGATAGCGCGCCAGGTTCTCTGCGACCCAGGCGGTGTTGGCGCCCGTCTTTCGAATGTGCACGAAGCAGTGCTCTCCCGCACCGCTGGGCTCATAACCCAGGCGCTCACTGACAAGAAAATCAGCGGGCTCTTGCTTCAGCCGCGCCCGTCCCGACGGTTGGCCATAAGCAAAGGCGACCTTCAGAGCATCATCCTGAGTCACGCCAAAGCCTGAACAGGTGCGCGGGCGTCAAGCAACACGACTGCTTGCGCGGCGAGACCCTCTTCGCGACCGATGAAACCCATTTTCTCCGTTGTCGTCGCTTTGACGCTGACTCTGTCAACGTCGACACCCAGGTCCAATGCGATCGTTTTCGCCATCTCTTTGACATAGGCCGCAACCTTGGGTCGCTCTGCGATTAGAGTCATATCAGCATTCACCACCGACATGCCTAATTGACCGACCTTAGCCACGCAGGCTCGAAGTAACTGGCGGCTATCTGCACCGGAATAGCCAGGATCCGTATCCGGAAAATGTTGGCCAATATCGCCCAGCGCCATCGCCCCCAAGATGGCATCACACAAGGCGTGCAGGAGTACGTCACCGTCCGAGTGGGCTATAACTGTTCGGTGCCACGGCACCGCGACGCCACCGAGCATAATCTGCTGACCAGACTCTGGATCGCCGAAACGATGGGCATCAAACCCTGTGCCAATTCTCATAAAACACCTCGCTCAAGCCCAGCCTGTTGGCCCAGGAAAAATGCTGCCATGGACATGTCGTCGGCATGTGTCACTTTGATATTATCGCGTCGCCCTTCTACTACGACAGGTTGAAGCCCCAAAGCTTCGATCGCCGAAGCCTCATCGGTGATCAACAACTCCTGCTCCAGCGCCTGCTGCAACGCGCTATGGAGAAGACCAAAGCGAAACATCTGGGGCGTTTGAGCTAGCCACAAGCGCCCGCGATCGAGACTGGCATTAACCACGCCATGGTCGACTTCCTTAACCGTGTCAGTCACCGGAATGCCCAACAGGCCTCCGACAGCTGTGCCGGAAACGGTTTCATAGAGTCTCTGTATGTCAGCCCCTAGCACACAGGGCCTGGCAGCATCGTGGACCAGGACCCAGTCTTCTTGCGCCACGTTCAACGCCGCCAGACCATTCAAAACCGAGGCTGCACGGGTGCTACCACCACGCACGACGAGACACTGCTCGACACCCTCTACGGATCGCCAGCGCTCGTCTCCCTTCGCTACTACGAGAACAACCTGGCGAGGACACAGCGCTGTCAGACGCGCCAACGTGTGTGCCAACAAGGGTTTGCCCACCAAGGGAAGATATTGTTTACTGACCTCAGCGCCCAATCTCAGCCCTCTACCGGCGGCCGGAACTATGACCGATACCTGCGCAAAACTATTCATGGTCGTTGTGCTTTGTTCTCGTCTACGAGCAGGAAGAAGGTCTCGCCCTGCTTGATCAGACCGAACTCGCTGCGCGCCTTTTCTTCGATGGACTCGAGGCCACTCTTAAGCTCAATGATCTCTGCGCGCAGAATGCTATTGCGCTGTTCTCGAATGCCGTTTTCGACGCGCATCTGCGTAACCCGGGACTTCAGTGCACTGACTTGCGCCAAACTCCCCTCGCCCACCCACAACCGGATCTGCAGCGCTACGACTACCAGTGCCAGGCCAGCGATCAACCAGTGGCCAGGGCGCCTCATTATCGCTGAAACTCCGCTAGTCCCCTGAACATCGCATGGGACTGGTCTTCGATTCGCAATAGCCGGTTATATTTTGCGACTCGGTCAGACCGACACAGGGATCCTGTTTTTATCTGCCCAGCTGCCGTCGCTACGGCCAAATCAGCAATGGTTGTGTCCTCAGTTTCCCCAGAACGATGGGAAATCACGACACTATAGCCGGCAGCTTTCGCCATATGGATCGCCTCAAGGGTTTCAGTAAGCGTGCCTATTTGATTCAACTTGATCAAAATCGAATTACCGATTCCCTGTTCAATACCACGGCGCAAAATCTTCGAATTGGTCACGAACAAGTCGTCGCCGACCAACTGCAGGCGCTTGCCGAGCTTCTGAGTCAACAGGGCCCAACCCGCCCAGTCGCTCTCGTCCATGCCATCCTCAATAGAGAGGATGGGGTAGCGATCGGCTAAACCCACCAGGTAATCGCTGAACCCATCAGCGTCAAACTCTCGCCCCTCACCAGCGAGATGATATTTTCCGTTCGAATAAAACTCTGACGCGGCACAATCAAGACCCAGATAGACATCTTTGCCTGGCACATAGCCGGCCTTTTGAATGGCCTCCATAATCACTTCAAGAGCTGCCTCGTTGCTGGGCAGGTTCGGCGCAAAGCCACCCTCATCACCGACAGCGGTACTGAGACCGCGGGCTGTGAGGATTGCCTTTAAGGTATGGAAAATTTCTGCGCCACAACGAATAGCCTCCGAAAAGCTCGCAACGCCTACCGGCAGAATCATAAACTCCTGAATATCAACATTATTATCAGCGTGTTCACCACCGTTAATAATATTCATCATTGGTACTGGCATGCTGTAGCGTCCTGGACTGCCGTCTAACTCTGCCAGGTATTCATACAAAGCCATCTTTTTAGCCTGCGCTGCGGCGTTGGCGATGGCCAAGGACACTGCCAATATGGCATTAGCACCCAGCTTCGCCTTGTTTTCCGTGCCGTCAAGGGCCAGCATTTTTTCATCCAGCTCTCGTTGATTCTCAACGTCGAGGCCGAGCAGCGCGGGCCGAATTTCGGCATTCACGTTGGCGACCGCAGTCAAAACGCCCTTGCCCAGATAGCGCGCCGGATCCTTGTCACGCAACTCCAGGGCTTCTCTGGAGCCGGTTGAGGCACCGGACGGCACACAAGCAGAGCCAACGACGCCGGTTTCAAGTTCAACCTCAGCCTCTACCGTTGGGTTACCCCGTGAGTCCAGAATTTCTCTGGCGCGAATGTCTACTATCTCAGTCACTTTTTTGAGTTTCCTTATACTGTCAGACTACTCCAGCCTTCGCCGCTAAATTGCGCCGACCTCAAGTCAATCGATTGATTTCACAACCTTGTCAACTCGCATCAATAGCGTCAACAAAGCCTGCATTTGCCCCAAGGGCCAGGAGTTAGGGCCATCGCTCAAGGCCTTGTCTGGGTCAGGATGGGTTTCCATGAACAAGCCATGAACGCCCACCGCTGTCGCAGCGCGGGCCAGTACTGGTACCATTTCCCGTTGACCACCAGAAGAGCTACCCTGACCACCGGGAAGCTGTACGCTATGGGTTGCATCGAACACCACCGGGCAGCCAGTCTCGGCTTTCATGACCGCCAAAGAACGCATATCGGACACCAGGTTGTTATAGCCGAAGCTGACCCCTCGCTCACAGACCATAATGTTTTCATTCCCTGTGGCCTTGGCCTTCTCCACCACATGCTTCATATCCCAAGGTGCAAGGAACTGGCCCTTTTTAATATTGACCGGAAGGCCTGTGGCAGCTACCCGCTGAATAAATTCGGTCTGCCGACACAGGAAGGCTGGAGTCTGTAGAACCGATACCACCTCTGCGACTTCATCCAGTGGCGTACCATCATGGACGTCGGTGAGTACCGGAATGTCTAGCTCTTGTTTGACCTTTTGCAGAATCTTCAGTCCGGCGGCAATGCCAGGGCCTCGATAGCTGGCGTGCGACGAGCGATTTGCCTTGTCAAAGGACGACTTGTAGATCAAATGAATGCCCAGGTTGGCACAGATCTCTTTGAGTTGTGCCGCAGTATCCATTGCCATCTGCTCTGACTCGATGACGCAGGTGCCCGCAATCAAAAAGAACGGCGTTGTTTCTCCAATTTCATAGCCACATAAGTTCATCTTGATAGTTGCCCTGCCTAGTTAACGGTTAATCGCTGTCATTTAAACCTGTTGTAGCAGGCTAGCTCACTCTGCGGTTTTAAGCCGCCAGGTTGTGTCGAGCCAAACCGGCACGGATGAAGTCTATAAACAAGGGGTGGCCATCCCGAGGGGTGGAGGTAAATTCTGGATGAAACTGGCAGGCGACAAACCAGGGGTGATCGATCACCTCGATGACCTCTACCAGATCGTCCTTCTTAGACCGCCCAGCAATCCGTAAACCGGCATCTTCTAACTTACTGACGTAATTTTCATTGACCTCGTATCGATGCCGATGGCGCTCGCTGATTACCTTCTTACCGTAGATCCTATGGGTCAGCGAGTCAGCTGTCAGGACACACTCCTGCTCCCCCATCCGCATGGTTCCCCCTAGATCAGATTGTGCAGTACGGGTCTCAACTGCACCGGCCGAGGTAATCCAATCCGTGATCAAGGCGATGACGGGATAGGGCGTGGCGCTGTCATTTTCCGTCGTGTTGGCATTTTCCAGGCCCACGACATTTCGAGCAAAATCAATAACAGCTGCGTGCAGGCCATAACAGATACCCAGGTACGGGATCTTTTCTTCTCGAGCATACCTTGCCGCCGCTATCTTGCCCTCGAAACCTCGAGAGCCAAAGCCGCCAGGTACCAGGATAGCATCAGCGCCAGCCAGAATGCCGACGCCCTTGCGAGTCACTTCCTCCGAGTCCACAAATGAGACCTTGACTCGAGTCTGGGTGTGAATGCCGGCATGCGTCACCGCCTCATTGAGAGATTTGTAGGCATCAAGCAAATCCATATATTTACCGACCATACACAAGTTGATGGTATGCAGCGGGCTGTTCTGAGCCTTGACGACCTGATCCCACTCACTCAAATCAGCAGGCGGGCACTCCAAATGAAACTTATGCACTACGATCTCGTCAAGCTTCTGGGCGTGGAGCAGTGAAGGAATCTGATAAATAGAAGGCAAATCAATCAGTGGAATGACTGCGCGAGTCTCGACATTGGTGAATAATGCGATTTTTTCTCGCGCCGACTCACCAATCTCATGATCAGACCGAACTATCAGAACGTCGGGCTGGAGACCTATAGAGCGCATTTCCTTGACCGAATGCTGAGTTGGCTTGGTTTTAGTTTCACCAGCGGTGGCAATATAGGGAACCAGTGTCAAATGTATGAACATGGCTTGATTTGACCCTACCTCAAACCGCAACTGCCGAGCAGCCTCCAGAAACGGCTGGGATTCGATGTCGCCGACCGTGCCACCGATTTCAACGATCGCAACATCACTACCCTCGGCCCCAGCGATCACCCTGCGCTTGATTTCGTCGGTAATGTGCGGAATGACCTGGATGGTGGCGCCTAGATAGTCGCCTCTTCGCTCTCTGGCGATGACGTCGGCATAGACCTGACCCGTCGTGAAATTGTTTTTACGCCCCATCGTAGTTCGAATGAAGCGCTCATAATGACCCAAATCCAGGTCTGTCTCGGTACCATCGGCTGTGACAAAGACCTCACCGTGCTGCAACGGGCTCATGGTACCCGGATCGACGTTAATATACGGGTCGAGCTTGAGCATGGTGATTTTCAGCCCGCGGGCTTCAAGAATCGCGCCAAGAGAGGCGGCGGCTATGCCCTTCCCCAACGAGGAAACGACACCACCGGTAACGAAAATATAGCGAGACATTTACCTTCCATCCGGAAATTTGATGGTTGAAAGGGCTCAACCAAGATGGGATTCTAGGGTAACACTGACTACCTTCTCGCTCAATGCGAAAATTGCGAGGAAGGCGAAAATTCGCCTCGAATCTGCGTTTTAAAGACGATATCGGTCCTCAATCTCAAACTCAAACACCCAGCCCCACTGGTCCCCCGTGGCTTCATGCAGGCTGCTGACCATGCTTGAAATATGCCAGTCGGGCAGCCCCGCAATAGCTATCAACTCGCCCTCAAGATAGATTAACGGCAGCCTGTCCCGCAACCAGGTCGGGACATGGCGTTCCTGCAGCAGCTTTTTGAGTGAACGGTTTCGTCCCAGCTGCAAGGATTCGCCGCCGCACCGACCACGAACCTCAAGTCGGTCAAGGTCGCTGATTCGCAAACCTCGGCCTTGCTGACGAGTACAAACAAGCGCACCACCCTGCAGAGTGACCGGCGCACCACCGCTCACATAAAAAGGTCCCTGATCAATCGCCGGCAACCCGCGCAACAAATAGAGCCCTTGGCGAAAACGTTTGAACAGCCCGCCTTGCCATCGCATCTCCGGCAGAGTATCTGATTTTGCCGCCAGAAATAGTCGTAACCCTTCCTCGAGCAAACCTGCCGACGGGTAAGGCAGTTGATAACGAGCCAACCAGGCTATAAGAAGATTTTTCTGCCGAGCCGGCGACAGCCTCGAAAAACCATTCAGGCAGATACCGCCCCATTCGTTCCGTAGCCTTTCCTGGTCAGTTCTCGCCACATCTTCCAGCAACAGAATCGCCTCGGCGTCACGCTGCAGACTCGTTACCAAACTCGACTTGAGTGAAGGCCAACGACGCTCCAGTTGAGGGATCAGCGCATGCCGCAGATAATTGCGGGACATTGCCTGATCCAAATTGCTCTCATCCTCGATCCAACTCAACCCGCTTTGTTGAGCGTATGCAAGGATGCGGGCTCGACTGACCGTTAACAAGGGGCGTAGCAGACTGGCCTGACCAATTTGGCGTTTTAACGGCATTCCCTGTAAACCGAATCGGCCGCTACCGCGAAAAAGTTGAAAGAGAGCCGTTTCAACCTGGTCGTCTTGATGCTGACCAAGTAGCAACAGGTCACCTTTCTCAAGCAGATGGGCAAACGCGCCGTATCGAGCACGGCGGGCATTGTCTTCCAAATTACCTTCACGCTGCACATGCAGCGTCACTGTGGCGAAAGCCACTCCGAGATCATCACAGACCTGTCGACAGTGATTTTGCCAAGCGCTCGCCTGCGGACTCAGGCCGTGGTTGACATGGAAAGCCAACAACTTATGACGCAGGCCAAGCTCACACAAACTCGCCAGCAAGACGTGGGAGTCCACCCCACCGCTGTAGCCGACAACCAATCGCTGATATTCAGGATCCGCGCATTGTGCGCGCACATTCGCGTCAAGCAGGCCAGTTTTCGGTCTATCATTGCTGCTCATAAGACTTGCCGGCCCTGGGTCGGCCAAGCATCAGTAATCCAGAGATACTCGATCTGCGCCATAGCAATCTCGCAAGTTTTGGATCAACTCATCCGCCGGCAAGACTCGCCAATCATCACCGAGGATGACCTCCGCCTGCGCATCCTGGCGAATATACGCCACCGCAACCTGACAACCCTGACCTGACTTACCTCGATAGGGTGCCAGCAGACTCGCCAGTTGCGTCGTAAAGTCACCCTCCAATGCGCCCCCACTCAGGCACAAGCGCAGACGCTTAATGCTGCGCTCTCTGGCATCCACCAGATCGAGCACTTCACTTGCTCGCATGCGCATGCCACCGGTAAATTCGTCTGCCATGGCGGCGCCCTTGACGATGATCACGGCATCTTTTTGTAGTTTCCCGTGATTGGCATCATAGAGGTCGGCAAACACCGATACTTCAATCCGTCCAGTTCTGTCGTCTAGGGTGACAAAGGCAATCGTCTCGCCTTTTCGACTTTTCATCGTACGCATGCCAACGATCAAACCCGCGACTGTTTGAGCCTCTTTACCGGGACGCAGATCGACGATTTTGGTCTTTGCCAGATGCTTTAGTTCTCCCCGATACATATCAATGGGGTGGCCGGTTAGATACAAACCCAGAGTGTCACGTTCTCTGTTTAACCGTTCCTTGAGGTTCATGCAGCGCAGTTGTTTGAGATTTTGATAGCGACTACCGCCCTCACTGTCGACCAACATCTCATCACCAAACAGGTCAGCTGAACCGCTGTCTTGATTCCTGGATTTTTGTTCGGCGAGCTTCACCGCATCATCTTTGTTCAAAAACAAGAGGCTGCGTTTAAAGTCAAGCGAGACAGCATCGCTGGGCACCAGGTCATCATCGACCAGCTGATCTAGTGCGCCACTGCCGATCAGCGCCTCAATCGCCCGCTTATTAATTTTGCGCGAATCCACGCGTTCACAGAGATCATACACATCAGTGAAACGACCACCCCGTCGTGCAGCGACCAGTGCTTCAATCGGACCTTCACCCAAACCTTTAATGGCCCCCAGCCCGTAGACGATTGACAGGGGTGCATCAGCAACGAAACGAAACTCCCCTCGATTCACGTCGGGCGGTGACATGGCGATGCCCATTTCACGACACTCTTCGATATTAATGACTACCTTGTCTGTGGTCTGCATGTCCGCAGACAGCACGGCCGCCATGAAGTCTGCTGGATAGTAGTGTTTCAGCCAGGCCGTCTGGTACGCGATCTTGGCATAGGCCACCGAGTGCGGTTTATTAAAACCATAGCCGGCAAATTTTTCCATCATGTCAAAAATATACGCGGCTTGCCTTTCTTCGACCCCATTTCGACCCGCACCGGCAACAAAAATTTCTCGTTGCTTTGCCATCTCTTCGGGCTTTTTCTTACCCATGGCTCGACGCAGCAGGTCAGCATCGGCAAGTGAATAGCCTGCCAAGATCTGCGCTATCTGCATGACCTGCTCTTGATAAAGCATCACACCGTAAGTACCCTCAAGCACTTTTTTCAAACTCGGATGCAGATAGTCAACTTCATCAATTCCGTGCTTTCTGCGTATAAAATCGTCGGCCAACTGCATGGGACCCGGGCGAAATAGTGCCACCAGTGCCACTATGTCATCAAAACGGCTGGGTTTGACCTTTTTCATCAAGTCCTTCATACCACGAGACTCAAGCTGAAACACAGCAGTCGTTTTTGCTTGTTTAAGGTCCTCGTAGATAGCACCGTCCTCCAGGTTCAGACCATCTATGTCGAGTGGTTCCTGACCCTGACCTACGCGCTTCTGGTTGATGCTCTTGAGCGCATTATCAAGAATGGTCAGGGTTCGCAGTCCGAGAAAGTCAAATTTCACCAGGCCTGCCTGCTCGACATCATCCTTGTCGAACTGCGTCATGAAATTGCCGCCGGTATCGTCACAATAGATGGGTGAAAAATCACTGATCTTGGTCGGCGCTATGACCACTCCGCCGGCATGCCTGCCGACATTCCGGGTCAGACCTTCAAGCTTGAAGGCCATGTCCATAATTTCCTGGGCCTCCTCGCTGGTCCTGATAAACTCAACCAGCAAAGGCTCGTCGTCTAGCGCCTTTTGCAGGGTCATGCCAGGATCAAAGGGAATCAGCTTAGAGAGCTTGTCGGCGAGACCGTAGGCTTTACCCTGCACTCGCGCAACGTCGCGCACCACCGCCTTGGCAGCCATTGTGCCAAACGTAATAATCTGTGATACGGCGTTTCGACCATAACGCTCGGTCACGTGTTGAATAACTCGATCACGACCATCCATACAAAAATCGATATCGAAGTCAGGTAGCGACACTCGCTCCGGGTTCAGAAAACGTTCAAACAGTAAGTCGTATTCCAACGGGTCTATATCCGTAATCAACAGCGCATAGGCTACCAGAGAGCCGGCGCCGGAGCCCCGCCCGGGACCGACGGGAATACCATTTTCTTTGGACCACTTGATAAACTCCATTACGATCAGAAAGTATCCTGGAAAACCCATGTCGTTGATGACTTTGAGCTCAAACTCGAGGCGCTCATCATAGGGCTTGCGCTGTTCAGAGAACTCCTTTGAATCGACATCGAAGATTTTTTTCAGGCGCAGATTGAGACCATCACGAGAAACCTCGCTGAAGTACTCTTCAGTGGTGTAACCAGGCGGAATAGGATATTCAGGCAGATAGTAATTGCCCAAATCAACATCCACATTACAGCGGCGAGCAATCTCCAGGGTATTTTCGATCGCTTCAGGAATATCAGCAAACAAGTCACACATCTGCTGACTCGATTTCAGGTACTGCTGTTCCGAGTAGCGGCGCTCGCGGCGCGGATCATCAAGTGTACGGCTGTCATGAATACAGACTCGCACTTCGTGGGCATCAAACTCTTCTTCGTCGATAAACCTAACATCGTTGGTGGCAACAACCGGCAGGTCCAACTCCATAGCGAGCGTCACTGCCTTATAAACATGCTCCTCGTCGCGATCTCGACCCGTGCGTTGCAATTCCAGGTAATAACTGTTTGGGAAAATAGCCATCCAGGCTTGCGCCCTGGCCCTTGCCTCATCATATTTGCCTGCCAGCAGCGCTCGACCTACGTCTCCCTGCTGGGCTGCGGACAAAGCGATGAGACCATCACTTTGCGCGGCTATCCATTCGCGTCGAAGACTGACTTTACCGAGCGCCTGCCCCTCAAGATAGGCTCGTGACAGGAGTTCTGACAGGTTTCGGTAACCCTTCTCGTTACAAGCGAGCAGCACCAGGGGCGCTGTGCCTTCGTCACTATTGTCATCAAGGCTGATCTGAACCGAGACGTCGCAGGCAATGATCGGCTTAACGCCCCCGTTGTTCGCCGCGTTGTAGAATTTCACTAATCCAAATAAATTATTACTGTCGGAGATTGCCACCGCCGGCATACCGTTGGCAGCCACCGCGGCAATCAGCGGCTTGATGCGCACCATACCATCGCTGAGTGAGTATTCAGAGTGCAACCGCAGATGGACGAAATTTGGGGACATCAGGAAGTATCTGACTCCGTGAGGTGAGCTTGCGAGATGGATAGTGATCGATATAGTAAACGAAGTCCGGCAGCGCCGACAGGGTTAAAGCTGTCTAAATAAAAGAGGTTGATCTTCATTTGATCCGTGCTTTGCCAACTTGCCTGCGCGCCATCGCTGGCATCGGACCCTTGAGTGGCATCAGGATCAAGGATCTTGCTTTGAGCACTTTACAAGATTTTATTGTTGCCGCTAAAATTTTCGGGCTGGTACAGAATACAGCGATTATTTATTTTTAGGTCACGCCCGTTATGTTTAGGTCACGCCGATTAGATTTAGGTCACGCCACTGGTGCGCCTATCAATACAGCTGGTCCGCTCGTAAGTATTGCTTGCATTGTGCCGCAACTCAAACACTTGGATTTACCCCGTCTGGATTTTTCTGCCGAGGGTTACCCTTATCGTGCTCTTCATGCTCGAAGCACTGATCGAAGGCGCCAGACTAGCGCTTTTTTTCAGACGCTTATTGAGCAAAGGGTATCACTGCTGGGATTAACCTTATGACAGATGATCGAGAAAGCTGTCAGAGCTGCGGTTGAAGACTGCTTAACGAGGATAACGCCGACGATTGAGTGACTGATGATCAAATGACTATGGGAGAGATGCGATGGCAAAGACGACTGGACGGGTGAAGTGGTTTGACGAGAAAAAGGGCTTCGGCTTTATCGAGCAAGAGAATGGACCCGATGTTTTTGTCCACTTTCGAGCGATTCAGTCCCCCGGATTCAAAACGCTGCTGGACGGACAGGAAGTTGAGTTTGAGATTGAGCAGGGCCAAAAGGGTCCTCAGGCCGTGAATGTCACAGTCAGGTAACTAGCACCTGGAGTGCCATAGTCATCCCTGGAACACCGACTGTGCATACGGGTCAGTTCGCTGCGAGACACTCCACTCAGAGGTTGGAAGTTCCTAGCCTGAAAGCTTGGTCTCTAAAAGCTTGGTCTCTAAAAGCTTGGTCTCTAAAAGCTTAATGCCTTAAAGCTTAAAGCTTAACGCCTGAGCGCTGAAAAGCGGATGAAGGATAAGGTTCTTTCCGCTGTGAACCAAGTTCACTGACCAGTAGCCACCCGTTATGAGCCGGTTATGAGTTCGTTAAGCGCGAGCTCGCCTGAGCAATCGGTCTAACTGATTGGCGAACTGCTGGCGATCCTGCTGATTGAGGGTGGGTGGTCCACCGGTATTGATACCACTCGCCCGCAAGGTGTCGAGAAAATCCCGCATATTCAGCCGCGCTTTAATATCTTCGGCCGAATATAATTCACCGCGCGGACTGAGCGCCAACCCTTGCTTTTCTATGACTTCTGCAGCCAGTGGAATATCGCTGGTGATGATCAGGTCACCGGCTTTCATACGCTTGACGATTTCGTTGTCCGCAACATCGAATCCCGGCATCACCTGGATCGCTCGAACGTTAGCCAACGATGGCGTGCGCAATGCCTGATTCGCGACAAGGGTGACCAACACGCCGGTTCGCTCCGCGGCTCTATAGAGTATTTCCTTAATAACAACCGGGCAGGCATCCGCGTCAACCCAAATGTTCATCATCGCCTCTTTCTTGTGGTCTTTCGCAGGCAGCGGCAAAGCGACCTGACTGGTTTGGTTCCTTCAGTCCATCAATTCAAAAGTCATGCCCGCCTTTTCTTGAAGGCGTTTGACCAGGGCGTTACCCATGGCGGTCGAGGGCGTCCAGAATCCGCCTTTGACACTCAAGGCATCCTTTGCCAGACAGACAGCGCTTTCACCCAACATCTTTGAAGTAGCACCGTAACCTGGATCTCGATCAGCAGTGACTCGAGCGCGCATATTTTTACTGGTGTCTGTCGGGTGCAGCGCCAACAGGTCAATGACAAATGAACCGCGCTCAATGGTTTCCGGCGTTGGTCCCTCACCCTGCGCTGGCAAAGCTGACTTCAGCAGGTTGCGCAACGGGCTGACTGCTGAAACCAGCATCATTAAAAACGTTGCGGACGCGACCGCTACAGCCTTCAGGTAGCCTGACGGCCCCGCGCCAGTGAGGATCGCCTCGTCATAGCGAAACTGCTGTCCATAACGGTAACCTGACAAAGCATTGCTACGACGTACGACTCGCGTGTTGATTGCAGCCATGACGAAAGGTGCCGTCCATTGCTGGAATTGGCTGTCGTATAAGGCCGCAACCTGATCCGGTCCATCCGAACCACGCGGCATATTCAAAGGGTCTAAGGCATAGGGATCCTTGACGATGTCGCCGACTCGCGGATCTGCTTTGATCTCCTCCATCATATTCATCATGCTCGCAATCGTACCGCCACTCATACCGCCCTCAGCCTTAACCACTCGGTATTTAACCTGCTTGGCATAAACCCCATGTCGTGCGTGCATCTGCTCCTGCACATAAAAGGTGCCTAAGTCCGAAGGAATGCTGTCAAAACCACAGGTATGCACAATGCAAGCACCTGACCTCTCGGCTTGTGTCTGATATTGGTGGATCACGCGATGCATCCATTGCACCTCACCAGTCAAATCGCAGTAGTGAGTTCCCTGCTCTGCGCAGGCGGCCACCAGAGGTGTGCCGTAGAGTGCGTAGGGTCCGACGGTCGTACAGACGACTCGAGTACGCGCCGCCAGCGCATTCATTGCTACCGAATCAGTGCCGTCAACGACAATAAGCGGAATCAACTTTTCACCGACAGCACTCAGATTGGCCCGCACAGCTTCCAGTTTTTGCTGATTGCGACCTGCCAGCGCCCATCGCAATTCGCCCATATCACCATAGGTTTTATCGAGATACTCGGCGACCAGTTTGCCGGTAAATCCGGTTGCGCCAAACAGCACTACATCGAATTCTCGTTGCTCTTCCATTGGTTCACCTGTCGTTCAATTAATAGAAAATGATTCTTGAACCACATGTTCACACAGGCAGCGAACCATTGCCATGGCTTCGAGGAGTAGGGATGACACAAACACCAGACTCATGTCGGCGTGTCAAACTAGCGAGCCGCCGCCAATCTGCACGGCTCAAAAGACAGCCGGTGCACAGCTGATGGTCCGTGCTGCTGCAACGCAGCCAAATGAAAGGGCGTTGGATAACCCTTATGTTGACTAAAACCATAGGCCGGGTAAATCGTATCGAGCCGCAACATCTCATGATCACGGGCTACCTTGGCGATAATTGATGCGGCCTTGATCGCATCAAATTTCGTATCACCCTTGACCAGCCAATCAGAGGGACAGGGAAATGCCGGACTGCGATTCCCATCGACCAGCACAAAATCCACCACCGAGTTTAATCCAGCGACAGCGCGCTGCATGGCCAGCATACTGGCTTGAAGAATATTGATTCGATCGATTTCAACAACGCTGGCCGAAGCTATCGCATAGGCAACAGCTCGAGATTTAATCAGAGAATCTAACGCTTCGCGCCTTTTGGGGGTCAATGCCTTAGAGTCACGCAATCCAGCGATTGGCAGGAAGGGATCGAGAATGACGGCCGCGGCATAAACCGCACCGGCGAGAGGCCCTCGTCCTACTTCATCAACACCGGCACAATACTCTCTCCAGTACACTAGGGCACCAGATGCTGCCGGCAGAGCGTCAGTACTGCCACTGCGGCCTGCTCGCCGGCATTTCGGCGTAATTGTCGATGAATGATGGCGTATTCCGTTAGCTGCGCTTGTCGGTTCGACGCTTCGAATAGCTTTAACGTCTCTCGACACAGGGCCGCTGGAGTCGCTTGATCCTGAATAAGTTCTCGCACCAATTCGCGGCCAGACAGAATATTGGGCAACGCAAAATATGGCGTCGACACCCATCGCGAGACGAGGGCATGGGTCAAGGCGCCAAGTCGATAGGACATGACCATAGGTCGTTGCAGCAACATCGCCTCCAGGGTTGCTGTGCCCGCATTCACCAGGACCGCATCGGCGGCCAACATCGCCAACTCCGACTGGCCTTCAAGCAGCACCGTCTCCAGGCCTTGCCCATAGCGGCTTAAGAGCTGTTGGAGTTGCGAGGCACGTCGATCGTTGGCGGCGGGAATCACAAATACTACTTCATTGAGCTGTGTTTGAATCAACTGGGCCGCCTGCAAAAAGTCTGGCCCGCTGTAAGCGACTTCACTGGCTCGACTACCTGGTAGAAGCGCTATTACCTTGCGTTGCAGACCAATTTTTAGCTGCTCACGAGCTGCTGATTTGGCCTGCGGGTCTTGCACTGGCGGTATCTCGTCAGCTCTGGGATGGCCGACAAATACTGCATTGATCTGGTTTTCTGCGTAGATCTCGTTTTCAAACGGATACAGGGTCAGCATCAAATCGACATTTTTCTTGATAGTGCTGATACGTCCCTTGCGCCAAGCCCAGACAGAGGGCGAGACATAATGCACGGTCTTGATGCCGCTTTTTTTCAGCCTGCCCTCGAGCAAACCATTGAAAAAATTGAAATCTATGCCGATAAAACAGTCTACCTGCAGTTTCACGATGGCGTCGGTGGTTGACAGCAGGATTTTCAACAATGACGGCAGACGCTTTAAGGGCTCAACAAAACCGTTGACAGACAAGGCTTCTATGTCAGTCCAACACTCCAGTCCGGCAGCAATCATGGCTGGACCACCAATGCCAACAAACTTGACATCCGCATAATGCCGACGGATCGCCCGCATCAGCGGCGCACCCAGATTATCTCCCGAAAGCTCCCCGGCAAGCAGGGCAATGGTTAGAGGCTTGTGTTGGTTTACCGGGTTCTCCATCGCTTTACCCTGATGATCGCTGCCAGTCAGGTAACCTTCTGTTCTGCACAGGTCAGAAAGCTCGAGCAGGCTAACTTGTCACCCACATAGGCGCGCCCCACAGCTTTCATCCAATGATTACGCAAATTAACAATTTCGACCTCGAGTCGCAGCTGATCTCCCGGAAGTACCGAATGCTTGAATTTAGTCTTGTCAGTGCCGGCGAGATAGTAGATGTAACCATCTTCAAGTGTTCGGTTTCGGCTTTTAAATGCCAGGATACCTGACGCCTGCGCGAGCGCTTCCACTATCATGACACCTGGAAATACCGGCGTCATGGGAAAATGCCCAGTAAACTGCGGCTCGTTGATGGTGACATTCTTAATCGCAACGATGCGTTTGTTGGCCTCAAACTCCAGCACTCGGTCAACCAGTAGGAACGGGTATCGGTGGGGCAGGTACTTCCAAATTTCAGTCACTTCCATCTTATTTCTCTTGTTTCCTACATTAGCTGGTATAGCTGGCACTTAGATTCAACTTCGAAAACACCTCGCTCGGGGCGCGCAGCCGGGGGCGCCTAGTCCGGGGCGCGCAGCCGGGGGCGCTTAGCCGGACTTTTTCGATTCTATTCGGCGAAGGCGCTTGAGAATTTCATCAAGCCGTTTAAATCCAACAATACTTCGCTTCCATTCCTTACTCGGCAACAGATTCGTACCCGATGAATAACGCCCTTTTGTCATAATCGATTGGCTGACCAATGACATGGCCGTAATTTCCACCTGATCGGCGATCTCGATGTTATCGATAATGCCTACTGCCCCGCCAATCAGACAATAAGCCCCAATGCGACTACTACCGGCAATCGCAGTGCAGCCAGAGATTGCCGTATTAGGCCCGATTCGAGTTCCATGACCCACCTGCACCTGGTTATCTAGCTTGACGCCATCACTGATCACCGTATCGTTAAGCGCCCCTCGATCGATGGTGGTACCGGCACCAATCTCCACCCTATCGCCGATCTGAACACCATAGATCTGAGGGATTTTTTTTAGCGTCGCCGTCGCCTTGTCAAATTCGAATCCAAACCCGTCAGCACCGATCACAGCACCGCTGTGAACAACGCACTGGCGCCCAAGATGTACGCCGTGATAGAGGGTTACATTGGCGAATAGGCGAGTTTGCTGACCAATGGTGCTTCCTTCACCAACGACGGTTCCTGCGCCGATAGACACCCCATCGCCGATGCGACAACCCGCCTCAAGCACGACATTGGGCCCTATGCTAACCTTTTCGCCAATGCTCGCACTGGGGTGAACTAGGGCTGATGGGTGGATTGTTCTATCAGGCACGGGGGTCGGATCAAATAACTCCGCTATCAAAGCCCAGGCCATTCGAGGCTGTTCGCTGATCAATGCGGGTTTGTCGAAGCCGACAGCGTCCGCCCTGCGCAGCACCACGGCAGCAGCGGCTGTATCATTCAACAAGGGCTTATAGGTGGAACTAAACAGAAAAGACAGTTGGGTCGAGTGAGCGTCTCGCAAGTTTGCGATTCCGCTCACTTCGATGGATCCGTCACCAATAAGCTCCAGATGGTACTTATCGGCAAGATCCCCGAGACAGATGGAAAATGTCATCGCCGGGATTCATCCCTCACTTCGGCGCTTACTTTTTCGCACCCAGTTCGTTAAGCTTTTCCGTTACCTTACGGGTAATGTTGTAGAGTTCACCCACATATAGCGCGGCTTGACGCGGGACAATTAAATCGTAGTCTTCATTTTTAACCAACTCTTCGATCGCTTTTTGAACCTTAGCATCGATACCTGCAAACAGCTCTTGCTGCCGCTCTTCGATGAGGCGCTGAAGCTTCTGCCGATTGTAGACGAAGTCATTATTCTTTGACTCGATTTGCTGCTGTACACGACGCTTTTCTGCTTCGCTCATGACTTCAGCATCTTTCTGTAATCGCTCAAAAAGAACAGCAGCTTCTGACTGAATGTTACGGATTTTTTCTTCTTCGTCTTTAAACTCATTTTGTATCTGAGCCATCAAACGCTTCGCTTCCTCAGAGTTGAGAATAGCGGCCTGAACGTCAACCACAGCAATTTTGACTTCCGCCAGTACATTCGGCGCAGCTAACCCTATGACTGCTGCTGCCACTGTCAGAATGATGGCCCGTATTCGTTGTTTGATCTGCACTTGTGTTCTCCTCGGTTGCTGCATTGCTGCTGCGGCTTAGTTACTGAGCTTGGATGTTAAGTTTAGTTGCTGAGCATAGTTATTAAGACTTCTGCGATAGCGCTGCCTAATCTGCAGAAATGAAAGCATATTAACGTGCGGATGTTTACACATTCGCCATATTGATTCAATGACCGATTGAGTAAACCCGCGTCATCTATCTGACTTGCAATTCCTCGTAAAGTTCGAATAGACGCCATCCGTCTATAGGGCCGCACAAATTTTTTTCGGCTAACTGATCAGCTAACTGTTCAGCTAAGAATGCTTTATTCAAGTCAGTCGGACTCTCTATTCAAGATCCTTGCCCCACTTAACCCAATGCCAGAGGCCTCGCTAAGAAAAAAGGCTTAAAAACCTAGAAAGTTCTGCCGAGCTCAAACTGGAAGGATTCACCTTCGTCGCCTGGTTTTCGATTAAATGGCGTGCTGATACTGAAACTGATTGGCGCAAAGCCCGTAATCCAGGTCACTGCAAAGCCTGCTGAATAGCGCAATTCACCATCTTTGACGTCATAACAAATTTGACTGATCGGCGGGCAATTGGAATTGAAAACGTTGCCGGCATCGACAAAGAACACCGACTTCAGTTGGCGCTGATCTTTGACGAATGGCAAAGGGAACAGAACTTCAGCGGTACCGCTAATCAAAATATTACCACCTATCGGCTCAGGTCGAATAAAAGCAGAATTTGGCGAAGGCGTCGACCTGGGTCCTAAGGAGTTAGTCTCGTAACCACGAACGGAGCCAAATCCGCCTGCATAGAAGTTTTTATAAAACGGAAAGGCATTGGTACCACCGTAGCCGTCTCCGTAACCCAGGTCCGCCCTCAGATGTAATATGAAAACGCTGGGCAATGGGTAAAATATCTGACCCTCATAATTGACCCTGAAATATTCCAACTCACTGCCAGGCACGGTCATTTCATAGGACAAGGCTTGAGACTTTCCTGCCGTCGGCAATAATCCCCGGTTCAGCGCTGACATGCTGTAACTTGCTGACAGAGTAACCAAATTAAAATCTTTACCCTCAGTCGCGAGAAACTGCGATATTTCCTGCGCTGGATAGATTCCTTCTTTGATTCTGGTGCTTTCGTAACCTACGTTAAAACCCACTCTACTGATCTCGCTGACAGGATATCCAAAGCTGACCGAGCCGCCGTAGGAATCCGTGGAGAACCGCGCGATATTACGCTCATCAAAATCTGTGCTTCGATAAAATACGGAATAGCCACGACTGACACCGTCGACGGTGTAGTAAGGATCAAAAAAGGAAAAGTTGTAGGACGTCTGGTAGGCGCTGTAATTCACGCCAAAATTGACGCTGTTACCCGTGCCAAACACGTTGTTCTGCTGATAGCTGGCGCCGAGGATCAGACCCGCTGCCTCCGCATAGCCCAGCGTCGCAGATACCGAACCCGTGGGTTGCTCCTCGACGGTATATTCAACATCGATTTGGTCGTCTACACCAGCCACCTCTGGCGTTTCGACATTCACTTCTTTAAAAAATCCGAGTCGCTCCAGGCGCAACTTCGAGTGCTCGATTGAGGCCGTAGAGGCCCAGCCGCCTTCCATTTGACGCATCTCACGACGTAGCACCTTGTCTTGAGTCAGCGTATTTCCTTGAAAACTGATACGCCGCACGTAGGCTCGACGACCTGCATCAATGAAAAACTTGACCGTGACTTCATTACCTTCCTTCGAGGGCACCGGTTGCCCGGTAGCACTGGCAAAGGTGTACCCAGAGTTACCCAGCGCCGTCTCAATTCGCTCCTCTGAATCAGTAATCAACTGCCGCGAAAATACTTGCCCAGGGTAGACGCTGAGCAGGGATCGTATACCCGCCTCTGGCACATCATGAAGCTCACCTGCTATCTCTACTTCTTGAACTAAAAATTTTTCGCCTTCGATAATGTTGATAGTGATGTATACGTCTTCACGATTAGGTGAGATCGAAACTTGGGTCGAATCTATCGTAAAATTGAGATAACCACGGTCCAGGTAATAAGACTCAAGCTTCTCGAGATCACCGGTTAACTTCTCTTTTGAGTATTGATCATCTTTGGTATAAAACGACAGTAGGCTAGGCAGCTTCAGTTCGAGGATTTCCAGCAGCGTCTTGTTGTCAAAGACCTTGTTACCAACGATATTAATGTGATGAATGCCAGACACATCACCTTCGGTCACCTGTATTTTCAGCTTCACTCGATTCCGCGGCAACTCTTCTACCTCGGTATCGATGCTGGCACCATAGCGGCCCTGAGAAACGTACTGTCGCTCAAGGTCATTTCTAATGTGCTCAAGCGTTACCTTCTTGAAGATCTCGCCCTCGGCTAGCCCCGACTTTTCCAGCCCTTCTAACAGGGCGTCCGTCTTAATTGCCTTATTACCATCTATTTCAATCGAATCTATCGCGGGTCTTTCCTGAACAACAACCACCAACACGTTGCCATCACGGCCTACCTCAACATCATTAAAAGATCCCGTAGCAAAAACATCCTTGACGATTTGTCTCAGGGCCGCATTATCTATCTCATCACCAACATTGTAGGGAATCTCCGCGAACACACTGCCAGCAGACATCCGCTGAAGCCCCTCTATGCGAATATCAGAAATAGTAAAGGCGAGTGCCGAGGACGCAGTTAGTAACATCGTCAGAAAAATTAAGCCTGACGTAATTAGACGAAAATTACCCATATTCAACAGAAACCGAGAAGACACTAAAGTCTTGTTAGATCATTATAAAATGCCAACAGCATAATGCTGACGATAATAAACATGCCCAGCTG